>Ga0233431_1000338_pt1 | contig 107819 bp, 88 predicted proteins | sample SI_118_April2016_FD_179867 | JGI IMG/M metagenome (GOLD analysis project Ga0233431, IMG submission 179867) | Seawater microbial communities from Saanich Inlet, British Columbia, Canada - SI_118_April2016_200_MG | ecosystem: Environmental > Aquatic > Marine > Inlet | place: Canada: British... | reverse complement strand
GGGGTTACCCCATTCGGACACCGCCGGATCAAAGCTTCGTGACAGCTCCCCGACGACTTTCGCGGTCTTGTGCGTCCTTCTTCGGCCAAACAAGCCTAGGCATCCACTATCTGCGTTAATTCACGCGATAATTATTTTTTAAATTATTTGCAACTTACAAAATTGTAATTTTGACTATGTTGATGCTTATGTGACAATTCTCTTCACTTGTTAATGAGCACATTCTCTTGCGAGAAGTGAGCTTCAACGCTCAATGTTAGCTCCAGATAGTCCGAAGTGGGTATCCAGAACTAATATCAAACCTTGAAGCAGGTGTGGACCCTAAGGGACTCGAACCCTTGGCCTCCTCGTTGCAAACGAGGCGCTCTAGCCAACTGAGCTAAGGGCCCGGAATGGATCCTGCTTGTTGCTTCGATTTATGTTTTCTTGAGGGATTCTGGTTGGAGTCTTATTTTTCCAAAAAGAATGTCTAAATAGTTTATTGCACTGTTAATCCCGAACAGGAACGTGATTATAACTTGAATGCAACAAGAGTGCAAGGGAGTTTTTAGACATCTCACCTCATGCTACAATATCTTCATGAGTAATATTTTTACCACCAAAGAATTTAATTTTCCCTACGCTGATTATCGCTTTCCTGGTCAAGCTAATGATGAGCAAATCTTGTTCGTTGGCCGAGAAAATTCAGCCATTTTATGGTGGCACCGAACCCTAGTAATTATAGTTAGCTTATTGCTATACGGAACTATAGCCTGGGTCTCTAGTTTCTTAAAAACTGAATTCAATATCAAAATTCCAGCCATCATCCCCACATTTATGTTTTTCGCAGCTATTGGAGTGGCTGTACTCGGGTGGTGGTGGGCTAGCGCTCTCTGGAGAAAAAGCATTGGTATTATTACAACTAGAAGACTAACCAAATTTATTTTTACGACCCCATTCAATCGACACAATTTTTCTCTACCTCTAGATATGGTGGTTGATACTGGAGCCTATCGAAAAGGTTTCAAACAAGCAATTTTTGGACTCGAAACTTTTACTGCTCGCTCCAGTGCTTCTAGTTCAGGAAGATCTACTGACGATCCCAGCCGAGTCAATAAAAAATATTTTTATCTTGAAAACATTAAAATGGCTGAGGATTTGCAACACTATACCAACAAACTCCTTTATGCCTTTCGCCATCATCAAGAACACCTACCTACCTTTAGACCTTTTATTTCTAAAAATTCCGGCAATCGTGAAGATTTAATGACTAAGTATCCTGACTATTGGAGCTAGCTATGACCGATCAAGAAACGGGTCATAACGATGAGACTCAGGAGATTAGAATTAAGTCTGCGGGTCATGATGATATTACTCAAGAAATTGAAATTAAGTCTAGGGGTCACAATGATATTACTCAAGAAATTAATATTCAGCCTGAAGTGGCTGAGCTCACAAAAATTTTTACAGAACTAGGAGCTAGCAATGAACTTCTTTGGAAGGTCATGTGGGCAGATAAGGATGTGAGGGAGTCATTAAAAGCCACCGCTAGAGCTTTATTAAATGTGGGTATATCTATAGCAGATTTTGTTCCAGTTATTGGCGATGCCATTTCACTTTTAGCTGATGCAGCTAAATGGACTCAGTTTGATTTAACTCCAAATGTATCTAAAGAAATAGCTGTTGGCTCAGAGGGACTCGAGCTATTATCTGGTGGATTTCTCCCTACCCATGCTATTGAAACCATTCTTCAAATCAGACATGATGCACCCCAAATCAAAAAAGGGCTAAAACGAACAAAAAAAATCTGGACGGCTCATGAAAAAGCCATTAAAAGCAAAAGAGTAGCAGATGCCGCAGCAGTTTTTGATAGTAAATCAAAAGAAACCTAAAATGACTAAATCACTTGCACAAAAAAAACAAGCCTTGGAAGTCTTAATTGAACAAAGCATTTTAATCGATGTTGATCGCAAAGATGAATTAATTGCCAAAATTTCACAAATGGATGAAGAGGCAGTTGATGCTCTGGGGAAATTTTTAGCCTTAGAAGTTAAGACTGCTAAAAAATTCTATCACGATAACCTCGGAAAATTAGACAGTCTAGACACTAAAACTAACTAGCCTTGAAACCAAGGCTTTCCAAAACTTTTTGATTGGCTTGGACAATTTTGTCGTCCAATTCACCTTCTGTTTCAAACACAAAAGGGAGTTCCATCTTGGCTTGTTTTTGATAAAACTCAATTTGAGCAGTTAAAAATTCTTTAGCAAATTTCTTATCAACTCCCGACACCCATTCAGCTGAAATCATGTAATGACCCAAATGAAATGTTTGCTCACCACCGGCTAAAGAAAAACAAATTTGATTAGCAATATGGATTCCTCTGGGACGAACCATATGACCTTTAATTTTGTGTTTAAGTTGTCTGGGATCAGCGAAAGGAATGATGCCTACATAAGAAAGCTTATTTTTTTCAGCCACAGACTCAATTTGCTCTTTCATGCTAGCGTCAGCTTGTTCAAAGGAATCTAAATCAAGATTGTTCTTAACCCATTCATTTTCTTCATTGGCCGCAATTCGTAAATCTTTACCTAATAACTTCTTTAATACTTTGACTACTTGAGGAAAGCCTTCCATTTGAAAACCAGCACCCAAAAATCCCAGGCGTGTACCTTCGTTAATTTGAATACCTTCGTCGCCACAAGTAATTACGTAAGCCATATGTATATTATACCACCGAAGGGGTATTTTTCCAGATAAGAAGGGATATTTACTCTTCTTCGACCATCCCTTGCACTGTTTGCAAGTATGCTTTCATGTCTCGTTCGACCTTTTCCCAATCACCAGTCGCCTCGCGAATAGCGTTGAATAAAAGATCCATGTCGATTAAGAGTTGATCATCAGTGACGATCATGCGTTGTTTAGCCATATATATAGTATACCTTTATTTATATCCAACTGGTACTTCAGTCAGGATTGGACTTAAACTCATGCGACGGCGCTCCGGATCTACACTTTCGACAGTAACTGTCACCTTAGCTCCCTTTTCATAAGTTTCATCAGGATTCAATTTACTGGCGTGAATTAATCCATCCACTCCATCTTCGACATTTACAAACACTCCAAAAGGCTCAACTCGAGAAACAGTGCCAGTCAAAGATGTTCCTACTGGATAGTCTTTATCTATTTCTTTCCAGGGATCGTCTGAGAGTTGCTTAACAGATAGATTCAATTTGTTGGTTTTGTCATCAACTCCTAGCACCTTGACCTTAATTCTGTCACCAACCTGATGATAATTTTTTGGATGATCAACTTTTTCCCAAGAAATTTCAGAGATATGAACCAAGCCTTCGATATGACCAATATGATCTTTGCCATCAACTGGAATTTCTACAGTTACAAATAATCCAAAATGCATTACGCCTGAAACTACACCTTCGTAAATAGCATTTGTTTCCACCGCAGATAAAGCTGAATCTCTTAGTGCTAGTTCATCAGCTTCTGAAACATGACGTTCAGAAAAGATTAAACGATTTTTTTCACGATCGACTTCGATTGCCTTAACTTTAAAAGATTTATTGAGTAAGTCATCAATTTTACCCATGAAGTCTTTGCCAAATTGACTTGAAGGAACAAAGCCCCTCACGCCACTGACCTCGACAATCATGCCGCCTTTATTTGTTTCAATACCTTTGGCAGTTAATTCATTTTCCTCTTCCAAGGCTTCTTCAAATACTTCCCATTTAGCATCAACCGCAGCTTGCTTAAGTGAAACTGGAATGTAACCTCGACTACTATCTTCAGACAAGACAGTGACTTCAATTTTTTGACCTTCTTTTAATTCTTCAATATATTCTGAAGCAACTCCAAATTCACGACTCCCTACTGCAGCCAAAGTTTTGGCATTAATATCAATAATCAGGGCATTTTTTTGTTTCTCAACAATTGTGCCGATTATTCGCTCGTCCTTTGTAGGTACAACAATCTTTGACTCTGCTTGTTCAAGCAGTTCCGCCATTGTTTGTGGTTTTTGGGATGATTTTTTAGAAGAAGTTTTAGCAGTCTTTACCTCTGCTGTAGGTTTTTTAGATTTAGCTGTCTTGGTGCTCATAGTACATGTGTTCCCCTTTCAATTGGAATGAGGTACAGTATATCATAGTAATAGCTAGTTTCCAGAGGTTTATGCAACTTAATCTTCCTACAGCTACGGCTATTAAAGATAAAATCGTCTTAGTCAGAGTTGACTATAATGTACCTTTAGAAAAAAAAGGCGACGAGTATCGAGTCAGAGATGATCGTCGTATTAAAGCTTCACTCGAAACGATCGAGTTTTTACAAAAACATCGTGCCAAAATAATTCTAATGACTCACTTGGGTAGACCTGGTGGAAAAAAAGTGGCCAAGCTGAGTGCCAAACCAGTGGCTAACTACTTGAAGAATAAACTTAAACTACCAGCTTCTTTTGTCAATGATTGCATCGGAGAAAAAGTCCAAGCCAGAGTAGATCAACTCCAACCAGGAGAAATTCTTCTCTTAGAGAATGTGCGCTTTTATGAACAAGAAAAAAAGAACGATCGTCAATTTGCTAAACAACTCGCAGCTTTGGCTGATGTCTTTATAAATGAAGCATTTTCTTCTGCTCATCGTACTCACGCTTCTACAGTCGGAGTAACTAAATATTTGCCTAGCTTTGCAGGTTTTCAACTTGAATCAGAGGTTTCAACTTTTTGTAAATTAATGACTGAACCTAAGCATCCTTTTGTCATTTTAGTTGGTGGAGCAAAAATTTCTGACAAAGTTGCGGCTCTAGAAAATCTCCTGGCGGTAGCGGATGTTGTTTTGGTTGGGGGCGGGGTTGCTAATAACTTCCTTAAAGCAGATGAGGTCGAAATTCATAAGTCATATTTACAAGACACACCGGCTGATCTGAAAAAACGAGGTATCAATTGTGTCAAGCTGGCAGATAAACTAATTAAAAAAACCAAAACACAAAAGTTTTTGAAAGATGGTTATTTACCATTATCAAAAATTATTTATCCAGTTGATGTGATAGCTGCCGCTTCACCAGATTCAACCAAAACTCAACTGATTGATTTGACCAATGGCATGAAAGATACTCCTCATGATAAAAATTTGATGTATCTAGATATTGGCCCAAAGACAATTAAGCTTTTTGAAGAAATAATTTCTCAAGCTAAATCAGTTTTTTGGAATGGACCGATGGGATATTTTGAAAAAAAACCTTTCAAAAAAGGAACTACTAGTATTGCCAAAACTCTGGCTGAATCCAAAGCAACTACCATTATTGGAGGTGGCGATACTATCTCCACAATCTCTAGTTTAAATCTTGATAATAAATACACTCATGTCTCTACTGCAGGCGGAGCTAGCTTGTTATTTCTAGCTGGACAAACTCTTCCAGCTTTAAAGCCCTTGACTATCTCCTGTCGTTAACACTATTCTTAATACATAAGGGATATCCTAATGTCTAATATTTCTCCAATGAATCCACCTCTTCCCACTTCCCCAACTCAAAGTGTTATTCCTCAGGCTACTGCTGAAGACAAAACTCCATTAAAAGAAACTTCTAAAAAACAGAAATCTTCAAAAAATCAAGATCCCAAAAAAAAGAAAAAGCGCCGCTATATTCTAGGTGGTATTGTTCTGGTTTTACTATTGATTGGTTTTGGCGCTACTTACTGGCTCACTCAACAAAGTCAGGATATTAGACAGCAAGCTTCCGACAACCTATATGATTGTGCTGGGCCTGGAACATGTCCCGATGGATATAGCTGTTATCCAGATGGACAATGTCGTTCTGATTCTTCCGAGAATTTAGCTGATTGTGCTGGGCCTGGAACATGTCCTGGAGGATCTAGCTGTTATCCAGATGGAAAATGTCGTCCAGATTCTTCCGAACCAGGACCCAACTCTTTTGACTGCACTGATGCGGCTGGTACTCCTATCTCTTGTGAAGAGACAGGTCAGATTAGATGCGATTGTGGTAGTTATACGGAAATAGGACCAGATACAAGTACTTGCGCGGAATTATGTGGCGATGATGGCGGAGGTGGAGGTGATGGTGGAGGAGGTGGAGGTGATGATAACGATGATGGAAGTGGTGGAGGTGGTGGCGTCACTTGCACAGAACAATGTCCTGGATCTGATGGGATACTCCATAATTGCACTCCTCCCGAAAGTGATGGCTCTCCAGAAGAGAGTATTTGCAATAGTGCTGGAAGAGCAGAATCTTGTGGCGGACAACAATATTGTTGTCCTCAAACTGGTGGATCATGGACTACTGATATGACTGCTTGTCAAGCTTCTCCTAGTCCTTCTGTTTCTCCATCACCAAGTGCTAGTGCATCTGCTTCTCCATCGTCAAGTGCTACGCCCAGCCCGACTCTCACTCCTACCCCAACGCCATCTCCTTCACCTAGTGCTTCTGCTTCTCCATCACCAAGTGCCTCAACTGCCTATTCATGCAACTCTAGCTGTAGTACAAACTCTCAGTGTCAAACCGCTAATTCCAGCTATATCTGCTATCAGAGCAAGTGTCGTTTAGATAGTAATCCTAATAGCAGTACTTGTGTTACTAGTACCGATACTAGTGGACAGCCTCAATTACCCACAGAACTTCCTGCGTCGGGATCAAAAGACGTTATAGAGTGGTTGAAAGCTGGTTTGGGAGTGCTTGGTATTGGCGCTGTCTTACTACTCTTACTCTAAAATCGATCAATTTCCTTAAATTACCCTTTTGACGCCGGAGTTGAATTGTGAGTATTATAGGTACAGGCTTTAAAAAGTTGGTATTTTTATTACCACTAATGACAGACAATCCAATCACAACAGCTAAACCAATCAAAAAAAAGAAAAAGCGCCGCTATATTCTAGGTGGTATTGTTCTGGTTTTACTATTGATTGGTTTTGGCGCTACTTACTGGCTCACTCAACAAAGTCAGGATATTAGACAGCAAGCTTCCGACAACCTATATGATTGTGCTGGGCCTGGAACATGTCCCGATGGATATAGCTGTTATCCAGATGGACAATGTCGTTCTGATTCTTCCGAGAATTTAGCTGATTGTGCTGGGCCTGGAACATGTCCTGGAGGATCTAGCTGTTATCCAGATGGAAAATGTCGTCCAGATTCTTCTGATACATGTACAGAAAGTGGTGGTACTTGGGTAGGCAATGTTTGTCATATGGGCGGCACCGCTACGTGCAGTGGTCCTGGAGAAAAAGGTGGTGATCCTTGCTTAGCTAATGGTGGTATTTGTGAAGGCACTGGCATAATTAGATGCCATTGCGGCAATGATAATTGGGTTGGGGGCAAAGAAGAAGTCGGGTGCGCAGCTTTATGTAATGAAGCCGAAGTACCTTGTCAAGAAGATTGTGGAGGGAATGTAGACCCAGAACCGACTGACCCACCAGGAGAAGATCCTAGTCCTGTTCCATCACCAACTCCCGGAGTTAGCCCATCACCCACGCCCATTGGCCCAATGTGTCTTAGTATCGTCAAGGATAATGCCGATCCTCAGCTCGGAGATAATGTTACCTTTACCTGTGGAATTGTGGCTGAAGTAGATCACTATGTTTTCCGAGTAAGAACACCAGATGGAGTAACCTCTGCTCTAGAAGCCACCGGCGCTGTTTCAGCCCCACTTACTATCGAACAAAGCGGTACTCATTACGCCCAGTGTCAAATTTGTAACGGCGCTGATGAGAGTACTTGTCATCAATGGGAGGCACTCCCTTAATTAGCTAAAAAACATGATTAACGCAGATCAAAACCAACCACTAGCAAATAAACAGAAGATCAAGAGTGCATTCACTGGAAAAAAGGATATTGCTGCTTCTGCCCCACCTATGTCCACTACTAAACCGCCTGGTAATACTGAAGATTTAGTTGCAGATTTACCTCTCAAAGTCGGCAGTGGTGGAGACGAAGCAAGATATAAATCAAATTTAGAAAAAAAGAAAAGGAAAAACTTCCTTGGCTTGGAACTAAGATCTGTGGCAGCTGTAGCAGGAATCGCTTCCTTCTTTGTTTTTTCTATGGCTGGAGTGTTAATAGCACTACGTCAGCAAATGCAACCTGAGCAAGTTGCCGTACCGACCGCTCCCAAATCAAAACCAGCAGCGGCTGAAGAACCTACTTTTTCTTGTACTCTGTCTTTTGATGTTTCAGAAGAGGCCTCACCATCACCAAGTGCTTCACCTAGCACAAGTCCTTCACCTAGCCCGACACCTACGCCAACACCAAGTCCTACGCCCAGCCCGACTCCGACTCCTACCCCGACACCAACTCCCTCACCAAGTCCATCTGCTTCACCAACTTACTCCTGTAACAGTGATTGTGGCACCAATAGTCAGTGTGAAACAGCAAGTTCAAATTACATTTGTTATCAAAATAAATGTCGCCTAGACAGCAATCCTGATGCAAGTAACTGCTTATCAGAAGAACCAGAAACAGCCATTAATTGTAATGAGAGTTGTACAGCTAACGCCGACTGTTCTAATTCAGCTCATATCTGTTTTGACAGTGCTTGTAGATTAGCTACTAATCCCACTAGCGCCACTTGTTCTGACGCCACAGCTACTCAAGCTCCAAAAGGCGCACAACAGCCAGTACTACCTGAAGAGCTTCCTGCCAGTGGCTCTGAAGACGTTCTTGATTGGCTCAAAGCTGGTCTAGGAGTGATGGGTATTGGTGCAGTGCTACTGTTACTTTTATAACCCTGGTATAATTTCCCTCATTAGTATCTCAAGAGCCGGTAGCTCAGCGGTAGAGCGGTAAGCTTATACCTTACTGGTCGGGGGTTCGAATCCCTCCCGGCTCACTTTATTTTTTATGTCATAATATATGATTAGAATAAATTCATGAAAAAAGATAAAAAAAGCCACAATTTTAAAATAAAAATTTCCTCAGGACTAAGTTTTGTTTTAGATTTTTTTAAAAATAACTGGAAAAAAATCCTAGTTATCGTGCTTATCGCTGCTGCAATTGGCTTTTTTAGCTACAGAAAAACTCAAAAAGATAAGCCTCAACTTACTTTTGAACAACCTCGCTATCAAGATCTAACTAAAATTTTAGAAGTCGGAGGAGTTATTGACGCTAAAGAAAAAGCCAATCTTCGTTTTGCTGCCGGTGGCAAAGTCGTCTACCTGGGTGCAAAAGAAGGTGACTTGGTTAAAAAATGGCAAACTATCGCCACTATTGATCGCCGCACTCTCAATAAACAACTTCAACAAGATTTGAACACCTACATGAAAGAACGTTGGGACTGGGAAACTACCCAAGATAGTACTGACTATCCTTTAGAAGTTATAGGAACTCGTCGCACGATTGATAAAGAACAATGGGATTTAAATAATGAAGTTTTGGATGTTGAGATCCGTGATATCGCTATCACCAATACTGTTCTTTCAGCTCCCTTTGCTGGAATTTTAGTTAGTTCTCCAACCAATGTGACTGGAGTTAATTTATTAGCCACTGAAGGCTTTGAGTTAGTCAATCCCGATACTTTGGTATTCAAAGCTGCCGTTGACGAGGCTGAAATAGCCCAAGTTGCCAGAGAGCAAAAAGGCGACATCTACTTAGACTCTTACCCAGATGAGCCTATTTCTTCAGCAGTAAACTATATTGCCTTTAAAAGTAGTGCTTCTTCAGCCGGAACTGTCTTCGTGATCGAATTTCCTATTAATGGAGAAAGTTTGCTAAATAAATATCGTCTCGGAATGAATGGCGATGTAGAGATAGTTTTAGATACCAGGAAAAACGTCCTCACCATTCCTTTTGAGTCCACTCGCGAGCGAGATGACAAAGTTTTTGTTGATGTCAAAACTCAAGACGATGAATATGAAGAGAGAGAAATTAAGATTGATCTTGAAACAGAAGATTACGTGGAAGTTCTAGAGGGACTGACTGAAAACGATGAAGTGTTAGTTCCTGAGAATTAGCATGTCACTACTTAAACTCAAAAACGTCTCCAAACACTATCTTATTGGCGATAATATCATCAAGGCTTTAGATAAATTAGATTTTGAGATAAATGAAGGCGAATTTGTAGCTGTCATGGGTCCATCGGGATCTGGAAAATCTACTTTCCTGCAGGTAGCTAGCATGCTAGCTGAACCATCAAGTGGATCAATCATTCTTAAAAAGAAAAATGTCACTAATTACGATGAAAAGGCTAGAGCTCATTTAAGAAATAAAGAAATTGGCTTTGTCTTTCAACAGTTTAACTTATTAGCAAAAACTTCGGCTCTAGATAATGTGGCTCTACCCCTAGTCTACTCTGGAGATTCAGAAACAGTTCGTTATAAAAAAGCCAAAGATATGTTGGAGCAAGTGGGTTTAAGTGACAGAATAAAAAATGCCCCCAACCAACTCTCAGGAGGTCAACAACAAAGAGTAGCTATAGCCCGAGCCTTAATCAACAATCCAGCAATTATATTTGCTGATGAACCCACCGGAAATTTGGATTCAAAAAGTGGAGAAGATATTAAAAAAATATTTAAAAAACTTCACCAAGAAGGCAAAACTATTATCATGGTCACTCATGAAAAATACATCGCCAAAATAGCAGAAAGATTAGTCATCCTTAAAGATGGTGAAGTCGTGAGCGATAAAAAAATATAACTACTATGGAAATTAAAAGCATTTTTATTACCGCTCTCAAAGCTCTCTGGATAAATAAAGTCAGATCTATTTTGACTATGTTGGGAGTAATTATTGGTGTGGGCTCAGTAGTCTTACTTACTAGTATTGGCACGGGTCTACAGATTTTTATTCAACAGCAGTTCGCAGATTTAGGAGCCAATACTCTCTTTGTCGTACCTGGAAATCCCTTTGGTGATGATGGCGGTTTTGGAAATCCAGAAGAAGCTTTTATAGAAAGTTCAAAAGCCAAACTTAAAAGAAGACATCTAGAAAAAATACTGCGTGATCATCGCGATATTATTACTGACGGAGCTGTGACTGGATTTAGCTCTGGTGAAACTAAATATAAAAATGAGACTAAAAAAGTCACTTTGCTGGGCGTAACTGCAAACTATGAAACTGTCAATAATACTGAGGCTAGTAAAGGTAAATGGTTTACAAAAAGCGATGAAGAGCGCAGTAAGCGAGTGGTAATGATGGGGTCAGAGATAGCAGAAGAGTTATTTGGGAAAATAGATCCAGTTAACAAACAAATCAAGATAGAGGGTCAAAACTATCGCGTGGCAGGAGTATTAGAGTCAAAGGGTGGCTTTGGTGGCCCCAACTACGATAATTATATTTATCTCCCCCTCAACACTCTCTTTGATGATTTCAATACAGAATTAATTGACAACTTTAGCTTCAAAATTAAAAATGAAAGCTTAATTGAAGAAGCCACGCAGAGAATCGAAAAAACCTTGTTAAATGAAAATTTGAAAGATGATGAATTTAGTGTCTTTGATCAAACTCAACTACTAGAAACCATTAATAGTATTTTAGGAGTTTTAACAACAGGTTTGGGAGCCATCGCTGCTATCTCTTTGGTGGTGGGCGGAATTGGTATTATGAATATCATGTTGGTCTCAGTTACAGAAAGAACCCGGGAAATTGGTCTAAGAAAAGCTCTGGGTGCTACTCCTAATGTAATTCTAATTCAATTTTTATTCGAAGCCGCTTTGTTATCTGTAGCTGGAGGCATGATTGGAGTAGGAATCGCTTATACAGGCTCTTTACTCATCCAACCCTACTTCCCCGCTCAAGTTACTCCTCAGGCAGTGGCGTTAGCTTTTGGTGTTTCTACTATTGTGGGTTTAATCTTTGGAGCAGCACCAGCGCGACGTGCTTCCAAACTCTCTCCAATTGAAGCTCTCCGATACGAATAATGCTATACTGAACTTGATGAATCTAGTCAAAATATTGATCAGGATACTATTGATTACTTCAGTTGTTGGAGGTGGAGTTTTTGTGGCCAAACAAAAAGGAATAATTCAAGAATCAGAACTTGTAAAAAATTTTGAAGAAAAAGGGGAGGAGCTCCAAGGATCAGTTCAAGGTATTACTGATAACATCGGTAAACAAACTCAGGAATTCTCAAAAAGAGGTCAAGAAGTAGGTGAGCATGTAAATAATGTTCTGGATGACTATGTTCAACCCAATGAAAATGACTCTAACTCTGGAGACAATTCTTCTTCAACTAATCAATCAACAACTGACTCCAGCAGCTCTCAAGAAAATGATGAAAATAAACCTATCTACGAAGAAACTTTTGAATATGGCCAATACCTATACTGCCAACAAGTGATTAAAGATTACGAAGAAAATAATTAAACAAATTAGAGACTCGCTCGTACTTTGATTTCAGCCTCAATTTGCTCTCGCTCGACACCATATTTAAGACGTGAAAGTTGCTTAATCATCTCTGCTAATTTGGGATTTCTGCAAGCATCCTGAGCGTCCATATCCTTAATTAAAGACATACTAAAAGGCGGCACTGGTTCATTATTAACGATGGTTTTAACGTAGACATGATACTTCTCAACATTAGATAAATCTGTCTCATTGAAAACAGGCACAAACTCATGTTGTAAAAAGTTAGCGTCAGTCACACCAATGCGGAAACTCACCATAGTCCCGACGTTACCAAAAACAGCATTTTTAACCTCTTCATCAATCTGACTGATATATTGATTGGCGACAGTTAAGTTTAATCTATACTTACGAGCTTCAGACAAAATCACTGCAAAATCTTCTGTGGCAAAGTTTTGAAACTCATCGACATACAAGAAGAAATCGGGTCGCTGTTCCATAGGAACATTTTGTCGACTCATGGCAGCGGTTAGTACTTTTGGCACTAAAATCAAACCTAAAAACTTAGCGTCTTCCTCTCCTAAAATTCCTTTAGAAAGATTACATAAAATAATTTTTTTGGTATCCATAGCTTCACGGAAATTAAAAGCACTCTTAGGTTGCCCAATGATATTTCTCATGGTTTTGTTAGTCACAAAACGACCAAACTTGGAAACAATGTAATCAAGAATTTCTGATTTATGAAAATCTGACGTCTGAGCAATTTGGTCAGTCCAATAGCGTTTTACCATCGGATCTTTAACGTATGGCAGGTACTCTTCAACTAATTTGGCGTCTGTCATCACCCTAACTAACTCTACAAATGTTGCTCCCGGTCGAGACATGATAGTTAGCATCGCATTTCTAATCGCATGCTCAAATCTAGGACCAATGATGCCAGTTCGATGTGGATCATAAAGCTTATACATCAAATTGATAACACTACTAGATACAAAGTGCATCTGTTCTTCACTATCTGTCTCCATAATATTCATCCCCATTGGGCGCTCTAAATCAGAGGGATTGAAATAAATCACATCTTCTGCTCTTTCAGGCGGCATCAACTCCATCACATCTTCTACATAATCTCCATGTGGATCAATCGCACAAACTCCATGCCCAGCCTCAATATCTTGTAAAATTAATTCTTTTAAATACTCCGATTTACCCGTCCCAGTTTTACCCACAATATACATATGTCGACGACGATCCTTGAGGCTCATGTGGACTGGTCTCTCATCTCCTCTATAAAAAGACTGCCCGATAAACAGGCCTTCGCTAGGAATTTCATTTGGAGCCGGTGCATTTTTGGCATTCAATTTCTCAATATGATGCGTTTCCACTGTTTTATTAGGAAAATGAAAGATAGTGGCTAGTTCCTCTGAATTGAGAATGATCGAGGTGAAATTAAACAACGGCATATATCGATATAAAAAATCGATCATAAACAAATGCTTCAAGAAAAATCTAACTCTAGTAAAACTGTTATGACCCGATCTATATTGAGAAAAAGCACCCTTGATGTTATTTAAATGAGACTGAGCCTGAGCTTCATCTTTAGAGGAGACTACTATTCGCACTGAAACCCTAAATCCTGGCTTTTCTGCCTTGGTAGAGATTGCTTCCATTTCTTTAGGATCATGGCCATATGTAGCGGTGTCTGGATCAGCTTCACGTTTCTTTTCTCGGCTAATATAAGATTTGCCCTTCTTTTGCCATTTTTTACTGGCTGGTTCCAGAACTATTTGTAAAATAGCTCCATCACCATAGCCCATCTTAGACATCCCTGAGGTAATCAGCGACAGTCCATCTGTAGGCAAATCTTTGTATGTTTTAATCGGCAAATAATCAGCTTGGCTTAACTTCAAAGTAGCAAAAGCAACTTTGCCACTTTCATTGAAAATGTTAACTTCATCAACTTCTTTGATATCTGCTTGAGGATACGCCCCATGGATTTGTTTTTCTACTAAGTCTCTAATTTTTCGAGGACAATTAACATGAAAGCTAATTTTTTCTTGTAAAGCTACAATTTCAAAAGAAAATATATCCTCTGGTTGTAAGAACTTGAATGGACCTGATTTTTTTAGAGAATAAAGCCCCATAAACATCTGCTCGGCTGCATCTATCTTGGTCTCGTTATCTTTAGGCAATCTCACTAACAACGACACGAAATTTAAGGCATAGTCTTCTCGACGACGATGCTTAAGCCACTGGAAAAACATGTAAGCAAAGACAACTACTAAGATCACCAGCATTAAGATCAGAGCAGCATTGATACTCCAAGTGACTAAGCGTTGTAAGAGGGCGTTAGGATCTGACATTTTATTGTTTTTTTACGATGTCTCCGGTTGTTGCTGACGATAAACTACTTTACCAGAAAACATTTTGATAATTTTTCTACTCCACTCTGTTAACCAGCGAATACTCCAATGAGGAGATTTTTTTTGACCAGCTGCCTCAATTTCTGGCGTAATTGGTAAAACAATGACTGGTTTTTTAACAGGTTGGTGAGCCATTGAAAGTGAAGTGGAGCCATCAGCGATCACAATCTCATCAGGCATCTCTTCCTGACGGTCTTCAACTTTCTCCAAAAAACTCTCTACTTCTACTGGTAACTCAGGAGCTGGCTCATATTCTACTTGTTGTAAACCTGCCCCTGATTCAACCGGACCAATATCGGGCACAATGCTCGCCTCTGATTCTTTTAAGGCAGTTGCTGAAGAAACAGGATTGAGGGTGTCTGTTGCCTGAAGTGTCACCTGTGGGATAACTTGTGCTAAAACTCCTGCCTGCTCTATCTCTGTTAAAACTTTATCCAAAACATCTAATTGAACCTGGGTCTGAGTTGATGGTGTTGGTGAAGTCATTCCTTTTAAACTCGGTTGAGACGAGCTTGAAAACGAAGAACGAAGCCGATTTTTAAGTCGGGCAGGATCAGTCATAGCTTAATGATAACATTTGCCGAGTATAACATCTAGATAATTAGTTGAAGTGAATCATGTGACCAATTTTTATCTGCAACTCATCTACTAAGCCTGACTTTACCTCTAGTACCATTGAGACTGGCTGACTAGGACTATAAGTAGGCAGCTCATTCAGGGATGTCTCCAAAGATGGCGACGGCACATTTTTTGTAATATCAACTACTTGGTTGTCTTTAATCCAAATCAAATCAAGGTTTAACTTCATATCTTTCATCCAAAACTTGGGAGTTAATTCTTGATTAAAAATAAATAGCATTCCCCCAGACCCAATCTCATCTCTCCCACTAAGCCCCTGGGAAATACTTTGGGGAGTATTGACCACTTCCAGTTCAAAATTTGAAATGTTCCCCAACCCAACCTCAATTAATTGATGATCGCTGAATTTAGGAATAGTTACTAACGATGACTGAGGATGACTACAGCCACCCAAAATTACAGCCCCAAAAATAATTATAAAAATAGCTCTTAGTTTTTTCATAATTGTCTGATTTTCCCATCTATTTTTTGAAGAATATCCACTCCACCCAAAGCACTCAAGAAGCTAAAAACAAAAATTGACCACTCGGCATATCTATCAAAACCGACATTGGCATAACTAGTATTAGCGATCACGATTAATATTAATAACCAACTCAAGATTCGCCAATTTTTATTGGCTAATTTTTTTATGACTACTTTTATTCCCCACAATAAGCAAAAAACAACAACTATTTTTAGAGGTATGAAACTTGAGATTCTTAAAAATTTTTCTAGTAAAACCCAAATTGTTTCTATAAATGAGTAATCCTGATAAAAAGACATAAATCTTTGATGTTGAAGCAATCTGGCTTTAAACAATAATTTAAAGCCAAAAAATGGTTGATTCCACAACTCAGGCTCTAAAAAATAGAAAGTGGTTAAAAAACCACTTCCTAAAGCTAAAATGTATTTAATTTGATTAGTAATATTTTTTCCTATATTTTTCTGAATAAAACTTAATCTAATTTCCTCCATAATCCAAATAATGATTGGGAAAAATAATAAAAAGGCTCCATTGAGCTTAATACTCGTTGAGGCTGCAACCAACATTCCTACCACTGCCCACCAGAATACTTTTTTAAAATCAAAAGCCTTAACTTTTGGCAGTAAATAAAACATCAATCCTAAGGATGATAATAGCAATACTATTTGCAAATTATTCGGCACAGCTAATCGGTATGAATAAAATAAAATCGGGTGAAGAAATAATAAAGTACTGGTTAAACTACCAATGCTTTTGCTCTTAGTTAATAAGTAAGCTCCAAATCCAAAACCAATGATGGCAATAAAACTAGTAATCGAGCCCAAAATTCTAATAATACGAATCGACTCAGCTAAATCATGATAATCACCACCAACCTCGTTCAAATCCCCAAAATCCAACTTCTTTTTCACAAAACCCTGATACAAAGTCCTAGCTTGAGCATCATCCCAGGGATTGAGTTGAAAAGAGCTGATTATTAATCCATAAACATATTTACCCAGTTGCGGCTGATCAATCAAACGATATTGATCTTGGGCCCACCCCATAGAGATGGCTTTATTGCTTAATGAAAATTTTTCCAAATGTTTTTGTTGGCGAAATTTATAAAACCGAGCATCCAACACCCACACCACTTCATCTGGCTCTATTGCCACATAAGAGATGCCTTTAAACCAAATTAATCCCCAACCTAAAAGCAGTAGCGATAAAGAAATAATTGGTAAACTAAATCTTTTTTTCATTTCTTTTTTTAAACCACAACAGGCTCATTATTGTCATTACTAAAATTAAAAAAAATTGATTTTTACCTAGAACTGTTCCAAAAACATGCGTTTTATCTATTCTTATGAAATCAAGCCAAAATCTTATAAATGAATAATAAAATATATAACTAATAAATAGTCTTCCACTACCAATAGTAAAACCCGAAAACTTTTGGTTGTTTTGCTTAATCCAAACAACCAAAGCAAACACCAACATCAAAATGCTTTCATACAAAAACAATGGATGAAAATAAGAAAAAGCTTCATAACCTGATAAGCGATTAACCGAATCAATATATATCCCCCACGGCAATTTGGTGGGCAATCCATATAATTCTTGATTCACAAAATTACCCCATCTCCCCAATGATTGAGCGATCGGCAAACCAAAAACCGCCACATCCAAAAGAGTCAAAAGCTTGATTTGAGATTGAGATCTATTTATTTTTAACCAAATCCAAGCAGCAACTACCCCACCTATGACTCCACCAATAATACTTGAGCCACCTTGCCAAATCTTAAATATGTCCCACAATCTATCTTGATAAAAATAAAAATTTGTAATGACGTAATATGCTCTAGCACCTAAAATCCCACCTCCCAAAATAGACCAAACTAATCCATAGAAATTATTTAAAAATATCTTTTGTTTTTTTGCCTGATATTCTATTAGCCAAATCCCAATTACAATTGCCAAACCTAAGGTCAAACCATAAAGATGAATCATGATTGTAGATAGATTTTATAAATCTGAAACTTAGTAAAACTTTTCTCAACTTGTCGCTTGAATTCACTATCTGACTCAAAAGCCTTTTCTAAGGTCTGCAAAATTTTATCAAATTCCTCTGGCTTAACATTGGGGCCAAAAACCAAAACATCATTTCCCGCCTTGAGAGCTGCCAAAGCTCTCTCTTCTAAGGAAGACAGTTCTTCTGATTGAGCAACATAGCCAGCTGAGTCCATATCCAAAGCATCGCTAAACACTAAGGCATTGGGGAAAAAATCATCTAGATCATCTAAACAATCCTCATTGAGTGAACAAGGCATATCTTCATAACGATCTTTAACTCCCACGTGAGCTGACATGACTCCCAAACTAGAATAAGAAGTTAATAATTTTTCAAAAACTGAGATATCATCCTTAGTCAAAGTCACCTCCTCAAAATCGCGATGCAAGTCCTTTTTAATACTCCCAATACCAGGGTAATGCTTAATCACTGGTAATATCTGTTGTTGGGTAAAGAACTCAATAAACTCTGTCGCCCCATCTTTTACTGCCACAGGATCCGCTGAACAAACTCTGTTTCTTAAGATTGCACTTTGACTAGCCACATCAACTACTGGAGCAAAAACTACGTTAATTCCTAATATAGATAATTCTTGAGCTGAACTACTCAATAAGTTCTGACGAGTTGAAGAGCTATCTTCACATAAAGATTTCCAACTAGGCAAGCGAGTAAAGCCAGCTCCAGATAATCGCTGAACCGTACCGCCTTCATGATCAACAGCAACTAATGGCAAATTATCGTCAGGAAAAGAAGCTTTAATCTTATCAACTGCACTTTGAGCAGAAGTAGTAGAGATCTTTTCTCCAAAAAGAACCACTGTACCCGGTTGATTTTGCTTGATCCAATTTAAGGTAGCTGATTGAGAGCTTTGAGAAACAGTAGTTGAATAAGGAAAAGCCATTAATTGAGTCAGCTGCTGTCTGACTTCAAGTTGATCTGATAAAACCATTGTTGACTCTACATCAGGAGATAATTCTTCTTGGACAAAAGTTTCAGTTTCTAAATTTGCAAAAGGATGAGCAAAATAATTGTAACCCAATAAGGTTGCTAAAACTGACAAAAAAAGAATAAATATTATAGTTGAGCGTGGCATTTTATTTTGATCTTTCTTTCTTAATCTCTTTAATCTTCCACATAAAAAGCCGACCTTTGCTTCGCGCATGATCTGCATCGATAACAAAAGTTCTAGCTGCCTCCAAAAGACCCCTATCTTCTGTTTTGGCTAGCTTAATGTACAAACTCTTATGTTTAAGATCATCTAGCTCTACGGCTAAACGATAACCGTAGTCTTGAAACTCACGGCTAATATAACCACCGCTATCACCCATCTGGTAGTTATCAAACAAAGAGCCGACTGATTGAAAACCTTTGTCTCGTTTTTTCTTCACAGCTGATTTGGGTTGCTTCATGATTTATGATGCTCTCTAACTAATAAACTTAACGGAACTCCAACAGCTGCTACGATAAATAAAGCCATCCAAGGATTTGGCAAGATTAAAAACAAACTCCCGACTACTAACCAAAATAAAACTGCAAAAAAACTGACGATTAATTCACGATAAACAAAATAAGAAAATGCTTGACCACCTTGAGCTCTTTTCATAGTCATCGAATCAAAAAATAGCCAGTGAAAATTAGATGTCAACTTATCGATTGTGTCTACTAAGGCAATTTGCCAAAAAGAAATTACTTGACTTCGCAAAAACCAAATCACTGAAAGCAACCCACCTGAAATATAAAAAGGTTTTTTAGATTTTTGATGATCAATATAAAAACCAACCGCAAAACTTAAAATCATCGCTAGAAATAAAGACATCGTATAAAGAAAACCTACTCGATCTATTGATCCTAAAATCAAAAATATATAGAGTGGCCAAATGACTAAAGTAGCATCGTTTAAATAACGACCTGAGTGTGAAATAGTTAATCGTAAAAATTCCCTTTCTTTTGTCCATTTTTTAAATTCTTTCCAGCTAATATGATCTTTTTCTTTTTTCAACTCCATTTGAGCCACAAAAATCATGGCCAGCAATACCCCAATCAAGCCCACCATAAATAATGAATTAAATCCATATGAAACTATTAATATTCCACCCAGGGCTGGAGCTATCGCTTGAGCTAGTTGGAGAAAAAATTGAAGCAAGCCTAAGTCTTGACCCATGTGTTTATTGAGAGCAAATTTAGAAATCAAAGTATGATAACTGTTCCAAAAAAAACTATTCTCAAGTCCACTAATAAAGGCTGCCAAAAGCAACAACAATCCTGGTGTGTTGGACATGTATAGCAATGATATAAATAACGCATATAAAACAAATCCCACTAAAATTGCCTTCTGATAACCAATCTTGAGAGTCAGCTGACCAATACTCATGGTAGTTGATATCGCTGTTAAGCTCTTAGTTAAATAAAAGATCGCCAGTAATAAGACTCCTCTTTGTAGTTCATTGCCAGATAAAATTTCCCAAAAAGGATCTACAACTCCTTGCTGATAAAGATAAATCGGTAAAAAGAAAATTGCCAATTTATTAACCAAATCACGAATCACTCTCACGGCATACAACAAGCTCATGTTTTTTGAAGAATCAATTCTAAAATGTGGTAAATGAAGGTGATGTTCGCGAATTCTAGGCATACTAAATTAGTTGTTTAAATTCCGCTACTACTTGATTAATTACTTGCTCAAGAACCAGTCTTTCATCAGGGGTAAAAGAGCTCAGTACATATTTATCTGCAGGGATAGATCTATCGCCACCACGACTATCTATGCCAATGCGCACATGCCAAAACTGATCTGTTCCCAGATTTTGATAGATCGACAAAAGACCATTGTGCTGTTTGGGCCCCGTGCCAAGTTGAATTTTATAGCTACCTAACTTTAGATCTAAATCATCATGGATGACAAATAAGTTTTTTTCTTCAAGTTGAGGGTGTTTCTTTTTGACATAGGACAGAGCTAAACCTGATTTATTCATAAAAGTCTGAGGTTTGATTAGCTCTACTTTTTCTTGATTCGTTTCTAACCAAACATACTCTAATTGTCCTTTATTACCACTTTTCCACTCTTGATCCAAAGCAAGTTTGTCAATAATTTTAAAGCCAATGTTATGACGTGAATGCTGATATTTGTTCCCGGGGTTACCCAAACCAACGATGAATTTCATAGTCTCTATTCTAACAGTAACTAATCGGTATAATGAGACTCATGTCAAAAAGAAAAACAATTGGTATCTTTACCACAATGGAAGGTCATTTAAGCATCACCGATGCTATTGAAGAAACTTTAAAAAATCAGTATCGAACCAAAAGATTTATCGGCGATATTCCATTTACTAAAGCTTGGATAGCTTTGTATCAATTTTTCCCCAAACTAGGCCAAGTACCATATCGGGTCATGAGTAAGCAAAAAAGCAATGAATATATTAATAAAATTTTAAAGATAAAATTTCAGCAAAAAATTAATAAATTTTTTACTAAACACCACCTGAGTTTATTAATTAATACTCATGGAGGTTTTAATTCTAGCTTGGAGCACATACAAGACGTTTCTGGAGCTCCATTTATAAATGTTTTGTCTGATCCCTTAACTCTTTACCCTGTCATTATTTCCCAACAAGCAAAAACAAATCTCACCTTTGATCAAAAAACAAATTCTTATTGTCGGGAATATTATCCTCAAGCTAAATATCAAGCTACTGGTTGGTTTGTGAGATCAAGGTTTGAGGAAGATTACGATAAAAAAAAGATCAGGAAAAAGCTTAAGCTTGATGCTGATACATTGACTTTTTTAATTGCCTCTGGTTCTGAAGGAACAAATTTAATTATGAAAGTTTTACCTTCCTTAATGTTTTCTTCAAAACCTGTCCAGGTAATAGTTGCTTGCGGCAGTAATCAAGCTTTATATAAAAGTATTCAAGCTCTTCAATCTCTACTGGACAAAAATGAAAAATCTAATTTCATTATTCCTCTAAAATTTACCCCTAATATTCATCTTTATATGCAGGCTGCTGATCTAGTGATTGGCAAGGCTGGACCTAACACGTTGTTTGAGTCAGTTGCCACCCAAACGCCATTTTTTGCTATCACCCATATTTCGGGACAAGAAGACGGTAATTTAGAGATAATTAAAGAATATAACTTAGGCTACGTTGAAGAAAACTTATTAAAAATTCAGAAACTACTCAAAAAAATTATTAAACAACCAGAAGACTTAGAAAGCTTCAAAAAAGATGTGCTGAAGATGAAAGTTTATAATCAACAAGCCAAAGAAAAACTGAAAAAAATAGTCAGTGATCTTATTTAATTTTTATCTGATCAACTTCCTTAAGGCTAGTAGCATCCTGCCAACTTTTATCATCACGAAATTGAATTAATCGTGGAAATCTTAAAGCCACGCCAGCAGCATGAGTGGGTGAAGTGGTAATTTCATCGGCGGCTACTTCAATCACTACTCCAGGATCTATCCACACATCAGGCTCTAGTCCTTTGGGAACAATATATGACTTAGGTTTTTTATCTGCAGCCATTGCATCAGCTCTAGTTTTCATCTCTCCGAACTGATCATCAGTTAAGCCCGTGCCGATCTTAGTAAGAGTTTTAATCACATCTTCTTTTGTGTCTCTAACTCCTACCAAAACTGCTCCAATACCAAATCCAGATCTTTTTCCTTTGCCTAGATAATAGCCCATGACTACACAATCTAACGTATCGCTCAGCTTACCCATTTCTCCTTCGGCTTCTTTCATCTTGACCCAACGCCAACCTTTTCTGCCACCCCGATAATTTGAATCAACTTGCTTGAAAATAGCTCCTTCCAAACCAGCCGTTAATTGCTGTTGATGAAATTCGCGAATTTTGTCAGCATCAGAACTCTTGATATAAGTAGTATTTTTAAAAGTTTTATTTTCTTTAATAATTTTTTGAAGCTGAACTTTACGTTTTTCTAAAGGTTGGTCGATTAAAGGTCGTCCATCGATTTCCAAAACATCAAAAATATAAAATCGCAGTGGCACTTCTACTGCCTGTGCTTGAACTCCATGCTTGCGTCTGCGAGTAATGGTTTGTTGAAAGGCTAATAAATTTTCAGTTTTGGGATCGTAGCCAATTGCCTCACCATCCAAAATACAGCTCTGACAATTTAGGGCCGATTCAGCCGATTTAAGCTCTGGAAACATATGAGAAACATTATCTAGATTACGAGTATAAACCTGAGATGGTTTTCCTTTTTGGAAATGAATTTGTATTCTCAAGCCGTCATATTTAGGCTCAACTAATACTTGAGTCATCTTCTCGATCACCTCTTGAGTGGTGTTGAGTCTCTGAGCTAGAGCTGGAACTACTGGCACTCCGTTTTCAACTGAATAATTGTCTAGTTCTTGTTGTCTATCAGTGGCTGAAGCTGCATATAAATAAAACCCTGCCAATAAACCAACATCTGCTTTTTTATTGTAGGCTTCTTCCAATTGTTCCCGATCTGACTTGTCTCCTTTGACAACCCAAGATAAAGCATCAAGTAAAGTCATGGTGGAAAATCCCAATCTAACTTTACCCATGATGATTCGAGTAATGTAACGAGCGCTAAGAGGATGAGTCTGTTCAAATAACTCTACCAAACTCATCATCTTTCTTTCCTGAGATCCTTGGCCTTCTTCTTTAGCAATTAATTTGAGCTTAGCAAAGACTTCAATTAATTGAAGTTCTTGACTAACTTTCAAATCTAAACTTTCAAGAACTGCTTGTGCAACTGAACCTAAATCTCCAAGATCCTTAGAGCTTTTTTTGACTGAATCTAGAATGGCGGAGTTATTTTCTTCACCAAAAAGATTAGCTTGAACAACTCCGGGATCAACTTTATCCTGATGTCTTTCTAATAAACGAGCCAGGGCTCGCTGAATCATCTTAGTAGAGAGATTGAATTCTAAAGATTTATATTGTGGGACTAACCTACCCTGCATAAGATAAGTCGCAGCCCCGACTTCTTCTTTGGATAATTGCTGATAAAGCTTGGCCAACTGCTTGGTCATTTCCAAACGAGATGGTGTTTGCTCAAGCTCTTGTAGAGCTTTGGAAAAAATGGCAAAATTCATAAGTTTACTCTTTTAAAGAATAGGTCACACCCTTAGTTACCCCGTGTTTTTGAATAACTCCCTTATCAATCAAATCTTTCATGTCTCGTAAGATGGTATCTACAGAAACATTGGGGAGAATTTTTTGGGCATCCTGAGAAGTTACTCTGCCTTGATTTTGTAAAAGTTCTAAAATCAAAATTTGTCGCTCAGATAATGCCACTTGCTGACCCAACTCTTTTTTTAATTTTAAGTCTTTGGATAAACGTAAAACTTGATCTTTGACTCGCTCTATTTCTAGAGCTAGACCATAACAAAAATACTCTAACCAGTAAGTCATGTCATGGGCTTGATTTTGCTGAACAGACAAGAGAGCATCGTAATAGGCTTTGACGTCTTTATCAAAATACTGTTCTAAAGAGAAAAAGCGTTTGAAATCATAACCAGTGGTGTAGAGAGATAATGTAGCAAAAGCTCGAGCTGTTCTTCCGTTACCTTCGATGAAGGGATGAATATAAACTAATTGGTAGTGAGTGATGGCAGCTCTAAAAATTGCTGGCAAATTTATTGTTTGGGGATGATTTTTCCATTTAAAAAACTCTTCGATCAAAAAAGGTATCTCTACTGAAACTGGAGGTCTAAATACCACTCCAGAATTGGCCGCACTTTTGACAATTACTTGTTTGTCTCGATACTTACCAATGTATTTTTCATCAACTAAACCATGAACAGTCAAACGATGAAGAGTTTTGAGTATTTCTGGAGAAAATAAATCTGGACTAACTGTTGCATCTTGCTGATCAATCCACTTAATCACATTTCGATAGTTAATCACTTCTTGGATATCTCTTTCTCGAGCTATAATCCCAGTTTCGCGCTCAACTTCTTGAGCATCTATTGTTGCCTCGAGCCTGACTACTTGTTGAGCCTGCTCTGCTGTTAGCTCATTGCCCTCGATCTTGGTGCCATAATGAACAGTTCTAGTTAAAGCTTCATCGCGAAACTTGGCCTCCCAAGCTGGAACTAAAGGCGCATTTTCTATCAATGCCTTGGCGGCCTCAATCCGATTAAGATATGTCAATAAATTATGAGTGATGGTGTATTTGGGTTCGTACATCTTCCAAAATCTTTCAGGCCTATTCTCGCACGTTTTGCAAAGATAAGACAGTGTATAATCAACTTATGACAAAAATTGAAACCCCCGATGATGCCAAAGAATTACCTGCTGCTGTGATTAAAAACATGGTCTCGCTTGCTACCAGTGGTTTTGGTTTAGTAGTGGCTTTAGCCTGGAATGAAGTTATTAAAAAAACTGTTGAGCAGTATATTGATCCTTGGTTGGGTAAAAGCGGTGGTCTAGTCTCAATGCTAATTTACGCCGTCATCATTACTCTTCTAGCAGTTTTGGTCACCATGCAGTTGAGCCAACTCCAAAAAAAGTTTGAAAAATTAAGTAAAAAAATAAATTCTAATCAAAAATAATAACTCATGGGCTTCAAATCTCAATTAATCTCTTTTGAAGAATTATTAAGAAACCAAACTCAAGCCCAAAAATTTATTCACTCTCAAATTTCTCAACTTAAAAAATCTGGTTGGTGGACGTGGTTTTTGGATGAAATGAGCCGGAATGGTGAAAATAGCACTGAGGCTGCCTTTCCAGACCAAGGTTTGATTAAAACTCCTTATGATGGGATTAACTATGATGAAGTTCATACTATATCCCTAGAAGGTAAACTTTTAGACCAAACCTTAAGAGCATGGTTATATTATTTATTTTTGTTTAATCACCCCACTAGAATTAAACATTTGTTTGAGATTAATAAAAAGAAGTTTATTCCCCCTGCAATTAATAACAACACTTTATTCCAATTAGCAAAAAAAGAACGGCGGGCTATTGCCATAACTGAACTAGCTCTTAGTGTTGAGGGTAGTAATAAAGAAAGAACTAAAAGAACTGAGAGGTTTCGCCACGGGCCATTTGTTAAATTAGGCAAACAAGCTAGATCTATTTTTGTTGGCTCTGCTAACCCAGAAATTTTTGGCTCTTCAGCCGCCATTGCAAGCTTAGCCCAAGCACACTGCCTAGCTGCAATTCCTAGAGACGGCTTTTTTTCTAACGTGGAAAGACAAGTAGCTCTAGCAAAAAATGTTTTTATTTGGCTAAAAAAGAGCCCAGCTTTAACACAAGTAGAAAATGAAGACAAACAAAAACTTCTAAAATTATGGCAGCGCAACATCATGGGAGTGGTAGAAGCTGATCCTAATAAGGCAGTCAAAAGAACCGCTGCTTTATACAAAGCTGGAGTAAGAACTTTCCGTGTCTACTCTCCGGAGCCAGGCACAGGGCCGCTTGAAACCATTTCTAAATTAAGAGCACTAGAAAAGAAACAACGCTGGAAATCAATTGAAATTTTTTCCGGACAAGTAGTAAGCATTAAACAAGCTCAGCAACTAGAAAAAGCTGGTGCTGATGGTTTGTTTGTTGGTATTGGCGGGGGTGGCAGATGTATTACAGGTGTTAGAAGCGGGGCTGCCATCGACTGGCCCCAACTTGTGTGGAAGTTGAGGGGGAAAATTAATATTCCAGTTATAGTTGAGGGTGGGGCTAGTGATCATATCGCTCAAACCCTGGCTGTCGGCGCTACCGGCATTGGAGTTACTAGAGCTGCCGGTGGCGGCACCATTGAATCTCCTGGAGGAGCTTCATTTTTACTAGATCAATCAGGAGAAATTTTCAAAATTTACGGCGGCGAGGCTTCAGCTAGAGTTAAATATATGGGTGGTAGAGAAGGCCCATTTGAAACTATTCCTTATGTTGAAGGAGAAAGCACTACTGTTACCTTAGATTATGGTCGGGGTAATTTCCCTACTATCCTACAAAAACTATTTTTATTGTTTGGTGATGCCATCTTAGCAATGGTATTTCAGAACCAAGATTCAATCCATAACTTACAAAAATCAGGCGCTAAAAATCTTAGACTAGTTACCCCTACTGAAAGTATTCTTAGAAACACTCACTAACTTCGTAGCAAGCTCCACATCACCTGCGGCACCTCTGCTACCAAATCACTGGCATTAAAATACGGACCAACTCGATGATAAAGTGATTCTCCAGCTTTTTTATTAACTAAACTTGCCACCACCGCTGCTGTAGCTGCTTCATGAGTACAGTAAAGAGCGGCCACTAAACCTGATAAGACATCACCTGTGCCACCCTTAGTCATTCCAGCATTGCCACCATCAATATTAACGATTTCATCGCCACTAAAAACTTGATCGACTGGACCCTTAGAGAGTAGAGTTGCCCGATTAATCTTAGGCAACCATTTCTTAATTGAAGTTTGATCAATTTCTGAACTTCCCATCAATTTTTCTAATTCTTTTTGGTGAGGAGTAATAATGTGATTTTCATTTAGAAACTCTAGCTTGACCATCTGCAAGGCTCCAGCATCAACGACCCATTTTTTATCAGCATATTTAGCTAAAAGATTACTCACAATTTCTGCTGTGGCTTGATTTCTTTCCATCCCAGGACCAATCAAAACACAATCTGCTTCATTGACATATGAATCTAATTCTTTTCTAGGAATAACAATTCCATTCCAAAAACCAGCCTTAGCCTCTTGAATTAATTTGTTATTAGCAGGAATTGATGAATAAAACACCATATCCACAAACTTGCTGGCAATATCGAGACTCCACCTGCTGGCTGCATGAAATAACTCACTCCCCCCAATGATCAATAGCTTGCCATTTTGCCCCTTATGAGAATCAGGGGCTGGAAGTTGAATTTTTTGAAGATAGTGACGAATATTTTTATTTATTCTCATCAAGATTAATCATAACAGACGCCGTTTGTTGACGACTAATTTCTGCTGCTGAATCTTTGGCGGCAGTAGTAATAATAGCTTGATTGTCATCCAATAAACCTAACACCAGCTGCTGATGATGATCATCTAATTCAGACAAGATATCGTCCAAAAGCAAGACTGGTTTCTCTTGGGTCTCATGCTCTAGATACTTTAACTCACAGGTTTTTAACCACAACACGCCCATACGCTGCTGACCCCGCGAGCCAAAAAGAGCCACATCACGTCGTTTCTCCCCACTAGCTTCTGTGGCTACCGCTAGCTCAACAATTAAGTCGTCTTTGTGTGGACCAATTAACGTGTGTCCTGCAGCAATTTCGCGCTCTGCGTATTTTTCCATTCGCTCTTCTGTGATAAGTGAAGCATCATATTCCACTCTAAATGGAACCGGAAACTCAACTCCCTTAAAAAACTCCAAAAAATGGCGCCGTTTGTCTTGAATAATTTGCCCATGCTTAAGAATAGTCATCGTCCAAAAAGTTAAAGCTCTCCGAGGCATGTCGCCTTCCCTAACTTGAGTCAAAAGCCGGTTGCGTTTCATCAAAGCTTTGCCATAAGTATTTAGAGCTCGCAAATACTCACTGTCAATTAAACTAAGTGGCGTATCCATAAAATCTCTCCGCCTGCGTTTTGAGCCTTCAACCAAACGCATGTCTTCAGGACGAAAGACCACTGTTAACAATTGACCAACAAATTTTCTCTTGGCTCTGCGGGTATCATTGATGGAAAATAAACGTCGTTGAGTTTTCCTACCTTGAACTTCACCTCTAGTGAGCATCACTTCTAAATCTATCTCATCGCCATTAGTCAAAATCTTACCTCGCACTCGTCCTAGCTCTTCATCAAAACTAATCATTTGCTCAATTTTCGTGGCCCTAAAACTATCCCCGCTGGCAAGCAAGTGAATCGCTTCTACGACAGAGGTTTTGCCAACTGCGTTGGGACCAACAATAATTGTGGTCAATTCATCGAACTTCAATGTTTTAGATTTATAATTACGAAAATGTGAAAGAGATAATTGCTTAATTCTCATCAAGCCTATTGTAGCAAGGAAATATGCTTATTTTTTCTCGATATTGAAAAAAGAAAAACTGCTCTGAGGAATAGATAAATAGCCAGGAGCACGCAAGTTAAAGGCGGTCTTAAACTCCGAGCCTGATAGCTTAATTTCACCCCTATCAGTTTGGAAAACAACCTGAGAGGTACTACCATTACCTTGATTGACTGTCACTCCAGTTACTTTTGATGGCCCATCAGATTTGGATCTCAGCTCTTCATACGAATAAGGATTTCCTCCCCAACAAGAAGTAGTGGTTGGTGTGACTCGGTCATCCCGAAAACGAGCCGCATTAATAATGTCAGCCAACTCTTCTCCTGATAACCACGGATTAGAGCGACCACATTTATCAGAAGATGGACTATATTTTTTGGTATACCAAGCTTTATATAACCAAGGAGAACCACCGATTTTGTCATAGGATTTATCAATAAAGTTCCCACCGCCACCGCCATCAGTTGTATCCCAGCCAATGGGTGAGGCAAAACCACCATGAGTTGAAGCATAGAAAGTGACGACGTCTTCCAAAACTTGACCCTTAGTTTGATCAACAGCATCTTTCCATGCTTGGGGTGGGCTATCTGCTTTTGATTTCCTAAAAACTTGGCAGGCCTCAGTGGTGCAAATTTCCTTACCTTCAGCTTTATACCGATAGGCATAAGTCCTGGCTGCAACGGCTTGTGCTTTGAGCGCCTCCGCATGCCAACTTGAAGGCATTTCCGCAATCCCATACAAATAGGTGGTTTCGAAATTCATCTCACCATAACCAGAGACTTTGATATTGCCACCAGTATCTTTATTTACTGGATCTTTACCATAATAAGCTTTCAAAATTTGATTAGAGTTTTGCCCTGATTGAGCTCTTCCCCTGGCTCCATACTGACTCATGCCTTTACGGTGAGTGTGGGCACCAAAAGAAAAAACAGCAAAACTACCTGCTGGCGCTGATTCTCTAAAACCTTTAATGGAAGCATTGTAATCATCAGCCAACTCACTATCACCAATTGAGGCAGTAAAAGTTCCTGACCTAGTATTGATAATCTCTTGTTGGCGAGCATTCAAATCAGAAATTTTCCCTGATAATTCAGCTTGATAATCCTTAGCTCCCCTGATCTCCACACGAAAAAACTCCGCTTGCTCATCAAGTTGCTTTTCTAAGGACGCTAAACGCACTTGGTCTTTTTCTAACTTAACTGTGTCGGTCTCCAGTTGCTCAATGTCCTGCGAAATCCCCTGAATCAACAAATTATCTTGAGCTTTAACAGAGCTTCGATAGGCCATATCTTTGGTAAATTCAGCTGCATTTTGAGTAGCTAAAAAAGTCATAAATGGTGAAAAGGTGCGAGTCCGCTTGTATTGTTCGGCGATGCGTTTAGATAAAATATGATATTGGATAGCTAGCTCCTGTTCTCTACCTTTAATATCTTCAGCTAATTGAACTGCTTTGTTTTTGGCGGCAATAATTCCAGTTCGTGCCGATTGAATCCTAGATTCTAGGTTATCTAGTTGCGATTCCAAAGGTTTGGTGGCATTGACAGAAAGTTGGCGCAGATGTTCAAGATCATTTATTTGCTGTTGGAGATCTTCAACGGGATCAATAGCAAAAATTAGTGGCGTTTTAAATAATAAAAATCCGCTCACTATTAGACTTAATCCCATCAGTACGCCAACAACAACTTTTCTCATATCCTCAGTGTAACAAATCTAGCCTTTTAGTTCCTCCAGCAGATGAGTTACAATATAAGAGTGAAAATCAAAAACATCGTCTTAGGATTATTCTTAGGATTGGGTTTAACTCTTTTTGTTCCCCAACAGGCTCAGGCTGCAAAGTGTGCTAATAGCTATGGCATTCAACATAATATTAAAGATTCTTATACCCAAGGTGAGATATCTAGCCTTAATTTTTCTGCCACAAATGTAATAAGTGGTCGAAACTATCAGCTATTAATCGACCCCGGAGCAAAAGTAACTCACAATGTGGCAATTGGCTCTCCAGTCACTGCCCGTGGTGGGGTTGTTTCTTTTAACACTAACGATGCTTACGCCGTCAGCAATGATGGCGGTAAATATAAACAGGTATTTTTAAAATTTAACGACGCTAATAGCAAATCAAAAACTTGTTTACTTGCAGAGTATGAAATAAAAGTAAGTGGCGGATGCAACATCACTTTTAGTCAGGCAGGCAGTAATAATGCTCAGTGCCTCGATGTAGTAAACGGCCCCATCACAGTTAATATCGACAATTTATACATTGCGGGTAAATTACATACAGGTTCGATCTGGATTTATACTCATGTGGGTGGAGGTAGCAGCTTTGTAAGTGGTACTGGTTATTATGACGTCCAAGCAATAAATGGCCATGCATCTCAAGATGTTAATCCAAGCTCACAATTTCAAAATGCATTTTTCGAGGTTAGATACATGGGTGGCGGCACGCGAGCTGAAGAAGTTTGTAAAAAAAGCAACGTCAAAATTCAAAAAGAGTGCTCTGATGAACAACGTACTAATTTCCTCGATGAAGGCTTTGAAATTTGCAATCAGGTTCCAGAATCTGGTCCAAAACAAAAGTGTTTGGATTGCTTTACTAAATCTGGCATTTGGACTGCTATTGGCTGTATAGAAACTTCCTCTACTGAGAGTATTGTTGGCAAGCTGATGACCGTGGGAATTAGCATTGCCGGTGGGATTGCTTTATTAATGATTTTGGGCGCAGCATTTCTATTTGCTACTTCAGAAGGTGAGCCTAAACGCACTAGTGAAGCTAAAGAAATTCTAACTTCTGCTATTGTGGGGCTAATCTTTATTATTTTTTCAGTAACTATTCTACAATTTATTGGGGTGAATATCTTACATATTCCAGGGTTTGGAGGGTAATATGAAACTAAACTTCAAAAAAACATTGCTCATTAGCTTGGTTTATTTTGTTGTGATGCTAATAAATTTAACCCAGCCAGAATTTTCCTACGCCGCTAGTTGCCCCGCAGGAGCTAGGGATTTTGGTAACAGAACCATCTGCCTTCAGAGTTGTACGACTAGTTGTTCTGGACCAGATAGCAGGTGCTGTGCAAGTGCAGGTTGCCCCGCAGGAGCTAGGGATTTTGGTAACAGAACCATCTGCCTTCAGAGTTGTACGACTAGTTGTTCTGGACCAGATAGTAGGTGCTGTGCAAGTGCAGCAATAAATGCTGGTGGAGCTGTGACTAGTGACGTATTTGATAAATTAAACCCTCTTGTTCAAGAAAATTCTGACCCAACGCTGGCAAAAGAGCTCTCCACTCCTGGGGGGATTGTTTCTCGATTCTTAGGCAGCTTTGCCTTTCCCATTGCTGGCTTGATTTTATTCGTAATGCTAGTCTGGGGTGGTTTTGAAATGATGGCAGGTAGTGCCACCAAAAAATCTGTAGATGCAGGTAAACAACGCGTGACTGCAGCTTTAATAGGATTCTTACTCCTATTTGCTTCTTTCTGGATTGCTAGAATTATGGAAATGATGTTCGGAATTAAGATTTTATAAAATTAAGTCCCAAAACGGCGTTGACGCTGTTGATAATCTGCGATGGCTTTGGCTAATTCTTTTTCACCAAAATCTGGCATTAAGACATCAGAAAAATACAACTCGCTATACTCACTCTGCCAAAGTAAAAATCCTGATAAGCGTTTTTCCCCACCAGGACGAATAATTAAATCTGGATCTGGTAAATGAGCGGTGTCTAAATTTTGACTTATTGTTTCTTGCGTAATTTTGTTTTTTTGATCAATTTTATTAACAGCCCGCACCAATTCATCTCTGCCGCCATAGTTTAAAGCAAAAGTTAAAGCTAAGTTTTTATTTTGTTTAGTTTTTTCTATTCCTAGAGCTATCTGCTCTCTAATGTCTTGATCAAACCTACTTAGGTCACCAATAGTGGTAATTTGCACGCCTTTTTGATGAAGACGGTCAATATTTCTCTTGAGCATTTCACGAAAAAGATCCATGATGAGCTTTACTTCCATGGCATCTCGATTCCAATTCTCCGTACTGAAAGCCCACAAAGTTAGATATTTAACTCCCGACTCGATACATTTATCAGCTAGTTCTTCAATTACTTCATCTGCGGCCTTGCGGTGACCTTGAATTATTGACAGGCCTTGTTTTTTTGCCCAACGTCGATTGCCATCCATGACAATAGCGACATGAGTAGGAAAATTATTCGCAGATGACACGAGTGCCCTCGCAATCTTGATTTGTTAATACTCTGTAAAGATTATCTTTTTTTAAACCAGAAATAATCTGCGTCTCAATTTGCCTTTGAGCCAATTTAAATGACTCTTCGATTTTATGCCACATTCCACCAGTGACATCAAAACCTTTAGTTTTAGTCATCATTTTTTTAACATCAGCTGCAGTTTTTGTTGAAATTTCAGGGATAATCTGGCCTTTTTCATCCAAAACTCCAGCCACTTCATTAACATGAATTACTTTTTTGATTTTGTAGTCCGTTTCTTGTTGCAACCACTGCGCTAAAAAACTAAAAATGGTTTCTGTTGACCAAATAGTACATCCCTGTGAACTATCGACAATCACATCTCCATAGGTAACTGGCAACAAACCTTTTTCCAAATATTGCCTAATTACCTCTCCATTCCAGCTCTGCTTTTTTCCTTGATTAGTTACCAGAGTGCTACTGAAAGCAAAAGAAGCTGCTGGTAATTCCTGAGATAGACATTCTTCGACCACGACTCTATTTAATTTGGCGGCACTATCTTGAGTAATAGCCATTCCCATCTGACTCTCTGGGTTGTTAAAACCAGCTTTAGTTTTGTATCTAAGAGCCGGTGCATGGGCAAAACTACCTGAACCATGACCTAAAATAAAAATGCTTTTAGTTTTTTTCCTAGCCCGAGCAATTTCTCCAATTAGCCGTTGCAGAACTTGTTCTCTGACCATCATCGACACTTCTTTATTGGTAATAATTGAACCACCAAGCTTAATTAAGATAATCTCTTGAGACATAGATTATTCCTCTGAAAAATCTGGGAGTGAATTTAATACTAACTTAGTCCAAGGAGCAAAATCTGACTCGTTTTTTTCTAGCTCAGCTAATAAGTCCTGCGTAGAGATCCACCTAGTATCTTGAACTTCTAGAGGATTGGGCTCGACCTCACTATCATATTGACCAATAAAAACTGTATCCATTTCATGCTCTCCAAACTCATCATTACATTGAACTTGATAGGTAAGTTTATCGATCTTTTTTAATTCAACGTTTGAAATTCCTAACTCTTCTTGTAAGCGACGATTGGCACATTCTAAATAATCTTCAGTTGGTCTCAAATTACCACAGCAAGCATTAGCCCATTGGTGAGCGCCAACTATTTTATGAGAGCTTCGCTGTTGAATTAGCCACTTGCCTTTGGAGTTACGCAGCAACACCGAACTAGCCCGATGCAATTTCGCAGGATGACGATGAGCGGCTACTTTATCCATCACCCCAATTTGTTGATCTTTTTCATCAACCAAAATAACTCTATCCAGATTGTGGTTTTGTTGTTGAGCTAATTGATTCATATAAGTTTAAAAAAAGTATTATACCCTTTTTACCCCAGAGAGTGCATTATTGATGAATCTAACTGGATAATAGTCTCATTCTTAAACAGCGCTACTTCTAACTCGCCTTTATTCTGACAAGCAGGACATACTGCTCGAGGTGGAAATAGTTTGGTTTCACAATAGGGACAAACTTCTCCCTTTAGAGTTAATAATTGCTCTCTCAATCGCCAACATTTTGGTGCTTCTGCCATAACAACTAACTAGTCGTAAATGAGCCCCAAAATCATGCAAATTGACTTATTACAAACGAAAGCCAATTAAGAATCTCACCAAAAGATAAAGTAATAAACCCTGCCAATAAATGCAGTAAAAAATAAACCAATAAATTAAAAAATGAGGTAAATTTATTAATACTATTGATAAAACAACCTGACGCCAAAAAACTATCACAAAAGTCAAGATTGATATCGGTAAAAAGATCATCCACATAAAAATCTTTTCCCTGACTAAAGATTGAACTGTCTGATATGGATGCAGCAATAAGCCCTGACAGATCTGCCCTAAAGCATAAAAAATAGATAGAATTGCCATTTTTTTTCTCATAATTCAAACAAGACTGCTATTAAGGATGATAGAGCCGAAATAATAATAATAACTTGCCAAGGATGAAGGGCGACTACTCTACCCAACCAATTTAATTTCTGTGGTAAAAGCTGATTTTTTTCTAGTTGTGATTGAAATAAGACTTCTGTTTCTAATTTAGATAAAAAATCTTTTCGATTAAATTTTGGCATAAATTTCTTTAAAAATTTTTCTAGCTCTAAACAAATCTGCCTCGACTGATTTTAAGCTTCGGCTCAATTCTCGCGCTACTGCTTTGACACGCTTGCCGTCAACATATTTTAATAATAATAATTCTCGATAATCTTTTCTCATATTTTTTAAAGCTAGTCCCACTTTTTTTGCCACCTCACTCGAATCATCTAATGACTCGCTGCTTAAAGATTCAAGCAAGGGCAAGGAATAAACTGCTTTCTTGGCATATTTTTTTCGATAAAAATCAGCAATTTCGTGACGTGCAATGCTCTTCATCCAAGTTAAAATAGAGGATTTTTCATTAAAAACAGCTAAGTGTTTCAAACAATTTATAAACGTTTGCTGGACAATTTCCTCAGCATCTTCTTTATTGGAAACTTTATGCAAAGCAAATTGGAGTAATTTGGAGTAATATTTTTTAAACCATTCTCGACTGGCAACTTGATCTCCCTGGCGAAGCCGATGAATTAATTCCTTATCAGTATCAAGTCTTGTTTTATCTTCCATCTATATGACATATAATATCATTAATCATGAGCTGTGATTCATCTTCAAGCCAGCTAAACCTAATGGATTGTTTAATTCTTAACCCTGAATCAGGTGAGACTGTTAAAGATGTTTATAAAGATCCCGCAGTAATAGTTAATTTAATAGTAAGAAATCTATTTGTGTTGGCTGGAGTGGCTATTTTTCTGATGATTATTTATGCCGGTTTTAAGTTTGCCATGTCACCAGAGAGCAAGGATAAAGAAGATGCCAAAAGCATCGCTCAGGGTGCGGGAATTGGGTTTCTCATTATGTTTAGCGCTTTCTGGATTATCCAAATTATAGAAATTGTGACCGGCCTCCAGAACATTATTTAAAAATGATACAATAAAGACCATGCCTTCATCACCAACATCTATTTTTGGAAGTGTTTCTGCTCCTCCTGGGGTAGCAGATTATGATGCTCAAGTTGGTGGAATTGGTTTAGTTTTGTTTCTTTCAAATTTAATCAAAATCGTCACTATCGTAGGTGGTTTGTTTGTGATGGTCAATCTTATCCGTGCGGGGTGGACATACATCTCCTCTTCAGGAGATGCTAGTGCTCATGAGAAGGTAGCTAATACCATTACTTTTAGTGTCGTTGGGCTAGCTATCATTGTAGCTTCTTATGCTGGAGCTGCTTTAATTGGTTTAATATTTTTTGGAGATGCTACTTTTATTCTTAGCCCCACCATCTGTGGACCAAAAGGATGCTAATATGACAAATATTAAAACTCTAATCGCCCAAGCCTCAAGCCCTACTTCTTCTGGTAATCTGGGTACCTTCAAAGCTCCTTCAGATGCTTTTGCTCCAACTTCTGCAGCTGAGGCAGTAACCAGTTTCGAAAGAATTCTTTCAGTTGCTCTGGGAGGATTTACTCTTGTGGCTGCTCTTTATTTTTTATTTACTCTTCTGGTTGCAGCCTACAACTGGATGAGTGCAGCTGATGATAGTTCAAAAGTTGAAAAGGCTAAACAAACAATGACTAACGGCTTAATTGGCTTGGTTATCTTAGTTGGATCTTATGCATTGGCGGGAGTCATTGGAACTATGCTTGGTATCGATCTTTTAAATCCAGGAGAATTATTACTTCAATTAGCACCCCAACCATAATGACAAAACCTCAACAGCTCGCTGCCATCACCAATCCTATTTTAGAAGGAGATGCTGGCTCTGATATAGAAGGCGCCCAATCTGGTTCATTATTTTTTGACGTCATCGGTGGTGTTCTTCAGTTTATGATGCTGCTGGGAGCTCTATTGGTGTTAATCAATCTACTCCAGGCTGGAATTGATTGGATCAGTAGTGGTGGAGACAGCAGTAAACTAGAAGGCGCACGCAATAGAATTACCAATGCGGTTATAGGGTTAATTTTACTTTCAGCCAGCTTTGCTTTGTGGATTTTAGTACGCGACTTCCTTGGAATTGAGATGAGTTTTAGTCCTTTATTTCCCTAAAACTGTCTTGACTGCTAGGGAAAAAGCCGAGTATAATGTGGATCTATAATAAATAGTAGCTAATATAGGTATAAAAAGGAGTTTTTATAATGAAAAAACGCTTCACTCAACTAGGCATAACTGCCAGTTCTTTAGTAGCCAGTCTATCTTTCCCCATGCAAGCCATGGCTCAAATTGACACTGGAGCAGAAATTGATCCCGGCAAAGGCTTTGCGACTGATGTTGGTAGTTTGGTCAACGGCGCCCTGAGCTTTATTATGGTTATCGCCGCTCTATTAGTTTTCTTATTCTTAATCCTAGGTGGAATTGAATGGATTACCTCTGGCGGAGATAAAGGCAAAACAGAAAATGCTCGCAATAAGATTACTGCAGCCGTAATTGGTTTAGTTATCTTAGCTGCATCTTATGCTATTTTACTCATCCTCTTGAACTTCCTTGGATTTGGAAACTTAGGAGATGTATTCCAAAACGTTAAGGGTCTTTAATAGTCTTGATTCTTAACTTAAATAAGCATTAATGAAAAAAACCTTTTTGCGCTTACAGCTGTCGTTGATGACTGCAGCGGCGATGATATTACCCAGTGGAGCTAGTGCTCAAACTGGACCACAGCCCTGGGGTGGAGATTGTATAGAAAAAGAGGTCGCCACCATTCAAGGCTTGCGTTGCATGGTAGCCAACATCCTTTCTGTTGCAGTAACTGCGATAGGTTTTGCAGGCTTCATCATGCTGATTGTCGGAGGTTTTAGATATTTAATTTCTGGTGGAAATAGCAAAGGCACTGAAACTGCCAGAAATACTATTACTTTCGCCATCATCGGCTTGGTGGTCGCCATCTCAGCTTTTGTGATTCTGAATTTAATTGCTAAGTTTACGGGGGTCGAAACAATTCTTCAGTTTATAATTCCTCCAGCGGATACAAATATCTAATGTGTTTTATATAACCGCCAGTGGTTTATAATAAAGTCCAGATATGAGAAAGTTAGTCTTATTTTTGGCTTGTTGTTTTTTTGGCATAGCTCTAATCCAAGGAAAATCTGCTTTTGCTGCTGGAAAAAGTAGTGATGAGATTTATATTCAACCAATTCCAAATTTAGAACCTGGTTTTTTTGGCATTAGCTCTAAGAAAATCATCGAGGCACTTGTTCCTGATAATTATCAAGTCTATTGCGCCAATCCTACCGCTCAAGTTAATGCCCAAGTGACTGGCGATTACGAACGTTATTTAGATCTCGGAGGAGCAGAAGTAACTTTAAACACCGATCTCCAAGCTCAACTCAATGAGATTGGCATTGATGGGGTGACTGATATTTCCAATCCCTTAACTATTGATGACAGCGGCGAACACCTTAACATCGATCAAACAACTTTTATTGGTAATCATGAAGTTTCCCCAGCAGCACTGGCTAAAAATCCTTATTTAGATGACGTTCTAACGGCCGATTACTATAAGCGTCTTAGTTTATCTCAACAGTGTAATTTGCAAAAAAGAGCCCTCTATCAAATGGAAAAATTATGTGGAGAGCTAGATGGACCCAGCTCAAAATGCCCTCTTAATATTAAAATCCCTAATACTTCGATGAAGGCTTTAGATTTCTATGGAAAAATTAAAAAATTACAATGCAGCGAACTTGAAAAACCTGAAAAGATTCAATCTCTTAGTCTAGAAATAAAAAACGGTTTTGCCAATACTCCCCTGCCTCAATTAAATGGCAAAAGATTGGCTTTTTTAGTCAGGTGTATTGAACAACGCCCCAGTTTTGGAGAGAGATTATTTGATAATTCAATATTGGAAGGTATATTGAGTTTTTTGGGATTAAGTCTTCCCATCAAAGATGGTGACGAATGCCATATTCTCACCTATGTCACTGACTCACCCACCTCCAAGCAAAAACCAGAAAATGACTATATTCAGTTTCAAGACCTTTCCCGCCAAATCTTGACTCCATATGCTGATTGGAGCGCAGAAAAAACCAAAGACAATGCTGAAATGAATATAAGAAGAGATAAAGCCCTAGCGGCCAATAGTCGTGGCTACAGTGATTCAGAAAGAATTAATTGTGTTAATTGTGATGAAGGTAAAGACAAAGATATTAAAGACGCCCTAGTAAGTTACATTAATTCTGTAAATCCCAACTGCGATAATATCCGCTATGAAAAATCAGAAACTATTAGTAGTCAAGCTAGTATAGGCGACGTAGGTCAGAATTATAAAGCTAGTGGTGCCAATGCTTTTGAAACTTTTGCTGGAGGAGGAATTCTGAGTAGTCTTATATCTACTTTTGATGCAGCAATCAAAATGGGTGCTGGTAAGCCTGCCAGTGAGATTGAAAGTAGAACAGCAAAAGTTGAAACCTTTATCATCACTCCTCATGACTATCAGGCTTCAATTAAGCAGTTCCTGTCCTCTCAAACTGATCTAGAATATTTTAATGAAAAAGATGCCTCAACATGGCCAACTCATGTGAATTTCAATCAAGGTAGTGGCGATCAATCCGTCGATAAGAGCCAATCTAAACCAGATTCTCATCCTTTTTACGATCCAGACAAATGTGAATATGATGAATATGGAATAGAAATCCCCGGCTCCTGTGAAAATAGATTTGGCGTTGGTATCTCACTCTTTAGTAATAATCCCGGTACTGTCTATGCCCCCGCTTATCGTAAAGATCTTCAAGGTATAGCTAATTTATTTCCAGAAAAAGACAAAGGACATAAGTTTATTATCAAAACCCTCTTTACAGAACCTGATACAGAAGCTTTCTTAAAAGGAGTTCAATTAGGAGAAGAAAAAGAATCAAAGAGCAAAGGTGAAAAGGGTGAAATTGGAGAAATACTGGCACAATGTAATGCCGGTGGCCCCAGAATGACTACTGGAGAAAAAGCTGAACACGTGCGTGCAGATACTAAAACTAAAGGAAAGCTAGCTATTGGAGAATGCTCTCTATTAGTAAATGAGCAAAAAATAGCGGGGTGGAAAGATGGTGGTGACTCTCCAAGCATGACTTGTGGGGATGAGCTCTACTCATATGTTGCCTGCGTTTATCCCAAAACTCTCATCGCCAATAAAGTAAATAGTCAAGGAATATTTGATCCTGGAGGCAGCATGACTGCTTGTGAGTACGTAGTCTCTCAAGCTAGCGGCGCTGGTGTTAGTCCCAGATTTGCTTTAGCAATGTGGGGAGAAGAGTCTGGATTTAGTAATTACAATGGTGCTGATTTTGGAGTTGTCTCGGCCCCAACTCATGATCTTGGTGCTCAAGTTGGAAAGTTTATTAATCTTGTCCAAATTAATTCTGATTATTTAACTTTTATGAAACGATATTCTGGGGAGAGCTCAACTGACAACGCTTTTTGTAATAACGGTCATTTCCCAGGGAGATTAAAAAGTTATTACGATTACTTATAAGAGATAGTGCTGAAAAATTTTATCCACTTTTGTTCAAAGTACCTGGCTGGTGATCTAAGCCGCCGGGCTTTAACGTTGGTCTAGGTTTCTTTTTTTTCACAGGAGCTGCTTTTACTTGAGGTACTCGTTTAGTTTTAATCTTCCCAACCTGAGAAGCTTGAGAGGTCGGCGTTGTTTTGGATTTGCGTATTCTTCTAGCCCCCTGCCTCATCAACCAAGCAGCCGTCTCCAAAAGATCTGGCGTAATAGATAGTGAGCGAAAGCTGTCAGTGGTCTCTTCAATACTAAATAATAAATTGGTGGCCGCATCCTCAGAAGCAGTCAAGTCTAAACCTCTAATTAATCCAGCCATCGCGCTACTAGTATTAACATTTCCAGAAGTATCAAGCTTAATATCACCTATTGCCACTTCAAAATTATGGATTGCAATTATAGTGGCGTCAGAAAACAACTGCTCATTACCAAGATATAGTTGATCAAGCTGATCAAATTCATAAACTCCAAATAGAAAAATTAAGTCTGCCTCAGCTCCTGCATATCCCAACTCCACTGTTTTGGCATCTGGAGGCAACTGTCCTTTTTGCGGCTTAATCGTTAGATAAAAACGATTGCTTTCTTCCCCAATATGAGAACTAACTTTTTCGACTGCAGTTTCGTGATAATCAAAACTAATTACTAGATTCTTATTGCTAATTTCTTTCTTCATCCGATCCACTCCCACTAAACTATCGTCAGACAAAACTGGTAAATCTGGACTAGCATAGACAACTTCCTTACCAGCTTGCTCTAAACTTAAAAATAAAGCACTACTAGCAGCTAACACATCTGTTTCACAATTTGGACCAACTAAAATCAATACGCTTTGAGCTGAATTTAAAAAATCTTTAATTTGAGAAATTTGTTGATCTGTAATCATTAGATGCCCCATTGTTTTACTAAGGGCAGGCTAAGTAAAAGTACTATCTCGTAAAATCCGATTAAAATCAACTGGAATCGCTACTTTAGTATCAAGGCTTGTTCAAGTACAATAATCATGTCGATGAAAAAACTGCTAATGATACTACTTGCAGGCTTTGTGTTATTGCCATTTATGGCTAAGCAGGTCTGGGCTGTTACCCCTGAAATCAAACAAAAACAAGCCGCTCTTGAAGCTAATATCAAAACCCTTCAACCAAACCTTGAGTCTTACTCAACTACGAGTATGGAAAACCTCCAGGTAGATACCATTCTTTATACTTTGGGTGGCCATCCTAAAAAAGATGGTAAGGGTGGCATAACTTATACGCGTGGCATGGTGGGAGAAATGAACAAAGCTATCGCGATGATGTTTACTACTCCACCTGCAACTACAGAAAGATATCTGGCTGATGTCTTTAATTCCGCTGGCATTAAGTTAGCTCAACCCGCTTATGCTCAAGGGTTGGGTTTTGCAGCTCTAGACCCAATTCTCAATACTTGGAAGACTTTCCGCAATATGGCCTACTTAATGTTTGTGGTCATCTTTTTGGTGATAGGATTTTTGATCATGATGAGACAAAAAATAGGTGGTCAAACTGTAGTTACAGCTCAGCAAGCTATTCCTAATATTATTATCTCCTTATTGCTAGTGACTTTTTCTTATGCGATCGCGGGTCTATTAATTGACGCCATGTACTTAGTGATGTATTTATTACTGGCACTTTTTAGCAGGGATGGGAAAACATTCATGGATAAAAATTTTATTACCCTTGGTTTTCTAATGATTGGCAAGGGTACCTCCGCAGCTTGGGAGGCGGTAGATCAATTTAGTGAAACAATGCAATCAAGTTTAGGGCAAGTTGGCCAAGAAGTCGTATCTTTCTTGGGTAGCCTCACTCTCTCAGTGGTAGTGGCAATAGCCATCACCCTCAAGGTTTTTGAGCTCTTTTTTGAGCTACTTAAAACTTATGTGACGGTTGTCCTCATTATTGCCTTTTCCCCTATCTTATTAGCCTTTGGCGCAATACCAGGTCAAACTCCTTTTGGTCAATGGATTAAAAATATCGTTGGCAATCTGGCAGCTTTCCCCACAGTACTAATGGTACTAATCGTATTTGATGAATTAACTGGCGCAATTTCTCAAACTTCAAGCGTGGTGATTGAAGAAGGAGGTTTTCAACCTCCATATCTTTTTGGGAACGGCTCAGCGGGAGTGCTGCCTTTCATGGTGGGGTTGGGAATGCTGATGATCATGCCTCAAATTGTCAAAGAAGCTAAAAAGACTCTAGGTGCTAAAGAAGGTATCTTCCAGCAGTTCGCCAGAGATATTGGCCAATCAGTCGGCAAAGGCTGGAGTGGCGGTGAAGTCATACCTGGATTATCATTTACCGATACTAGGAAGTTGCCAATGGGTGGAGTCAGTGGTGAGAATTTTGTGAGGAAATCAGCCATCGCCGCTAGTGCTGCTGCAGGCGGAGTAGCTGGAGCAGGAGAAGGCGAATGGATGAGAAGAAGAAGAAAAGCAGATGTCAGTCCTTACACAGAACTCAAAGCTCGTGGTGGTGGTGTGGCTCGCTGGGTTGGTACAAAATTAGGCGACAAGAATATTAATGAAGAAAATCAATCCCAAAACGATAAGGATAAATAATTGATTAAATTAAACTGATTATTTATATTTAATTTTCTGGTTTGTCTTCTTTGGCTTGTTTGTCTTTTTGAGTCAAAGGTATTATTTCCAAAGCTTGATAGAACACCTCTGGTTTTTTGGGTGGTCTTCCACCAGGTGGCGGTGGATTTCCATCTGGTCCCTGTGGAACAAAATGCACACCGAGTTCTCCAACTGAAGATCCTTGCCTGATAAAACCCTCAATCATATCCCTAATCTCTTCATGAATAGGCCCCTGTTGCTTACGATGCTCTTTCAGAAGTTCTTCATTATTGTGATTTCTTCTAGGATGAGCTTGAACTGAGAAAGCAATTAAATCCACCACATCATCTTCAACTCTGCTGTATCTCCTGCTTTGATCAACTCCTAATTCTTTAGGCCCAAGCCCACGCAGAGTATCAAGTGATTCAGGAAGTAATGCCAACACATAATCATAAATTGGTATGTTAGCCTCAGGATCTAGACCATATCTTTCACAAAACTCATCATCTAATAACTCCTTCCTGATTCTAATTGAAGCGGTTGGAGCAGTTTCAATAGTGGATCTTAAGTTATCAAGAAATAAGAAATAATTTCTCCAATAATCTTTTTCGTTAACATATTTTTCACTAAAAGCCAAAAGAGCTAATTTCGTATATTGATATATTCCGTTGGCTAAATAGCGAGGATTAATTGTTAATAATGCTTTAGTGGGAGAAATTCCTAACGCTATGCTTTTTGAAGTTTTGTCCTTAATGTCTTCCACATCTTTTTCCATATCTCCAGAAGGAGTAAAGCCAGCCTCACAATTTTCCATTAGTGTTTCTGCTGATTCACCACCTGTTAACATACCAAACAAGTTAATTTCTCCCGGAACACCGGGAATATCTTTCTTACCCACTGCCGCCAAAATCTGATCCCTAGTTGAAGGAGAAACTAGCGAATTTGCCTGGACTTCACCCCTCTTATGTGGCAACCAGAAGGCTCCATAAAGAGTCGGCACCATCATCTCACCATTTTTTCTTCTGAAAACTACTTTTGCCTCTTCTGGTAAATTTGGGGTGCTATCTAAAGTTGGAGCCCACCAACCAGACCAAGTTGGTGTTCCAATATCAACCGTAAATCTTAAGTTATCCACTTTAATAAGAGAATCGCAACAACTCTCAACTTGTTCAGAAAAACGACTTACTTGTAAAGCCGGCTCAACTAACTGCTTGCCCTTACCACAAACAATATACATACCCTTGCCGTTTTCAAACCTTTTTGCGGTATTTCCAATTACTTGACCAATACCTTCTTGTGGTGACCAACCAGCTAGGTAGTAAGGTAGAGCATAGTATGTCCTTAGATCTAAAAAGATCATCATTCTATACCCAAGCTCAAGATCTTGTTTTTGATCAAAAGAAAACTCGCCATCAGGTGCCAACTTTCCAGTTGCTCTCAACTCTTGTTTGAGTTCTAACTCCAGTTTAGCTAAAAATCTATTTTTAAATGCATCATTTACCTGTTTAGTAGCATGGAATTCTCCTCTTAGTGCAGGGTCATTAAAAGGCGCATTGGGAGGGTTATTATCTTCGCTAAATAATTCACATGATATTTCAAGAGTTTTATTGACTATCCAAGCTCTTTCTTTCTCAAAAGGATCATCTGACTCGATCCTATCCACTAATCCCAATTCTACATTGCCGGACTGCGCAAGGTCTTGACCATAAAGCAATCTCATCACATGACCTTCATTAAACCAGGTCTCTGTTCTAACACCTTTAAGACCATTTTGTTCATCACCATCTCTTAGGGCGTCGTGCTTCATTGCATATGAAGAATTTGAAGCCCAATCAACCGTGGCATCAAACACCCTTCTATCTCTGAAATATTGACCCCATCTTTTCCCGTCTACCCCTAGAACATCGGGACGGGTTTCTAGCTCTTCAATTAACTTAGTAAATCTAGCATTAACTGGGCCTTTCTTGGTTGAAGTGAATGGATCCATGTCATCATTGACTTCTTTTAAGAGAGTATATCCATATCGATACAGCTCTTCGGAAGAAAGCGTCTCCAGATCAGCTTTTTCCATTTCTGACTTATTCATGTCTCCCGGAGGAGGTGGCGGACCTGGTGGAGGAGGCGTGACAGCCTTCGCAGCCTCAATCGCCTGAAATATTGTTTGTAATCGATTGAGTTGAATGTCTAAAGCTAAGAATCGCTGATTATAAGCGACGTCACTTTCATCTAATTCAAGAATTTCCTCAGAGAAATACCCTATTAGCTCTCTAACGCTAATCTCATCATGGAGAACCAGGGCGATCGTATTGCCTGCCGAATATTGCTTCCACAATCGCTGAGTGCGGTGCCATTGCTCGCCATGGAAAGCGAACATCCACCACTCTACATCCTCAGTAAAAACTGACTTCTTTTCATCAAGCTGAATGCCTAGTAAATTTTCCGCCTTTTCCCTAAGATCTGCATATAGGCCCTCAACCCTGACTTCGTCTTCAGGTGTGATTCTTTTTTTGAAACGAACAAATTTCGCATGGTCTGCTTCAACTGCATTGTAAAGATCAAAGAGTGTTTGTTTTTGATCAGTACTCAGGCCACCAGGATTTGCAGCTGGAGTTTGACCAGAAATAAGGGGCGCTAATTCAAGCTCTAAATTATCAAGTGAGGATATAAAGCTTTTATACTCCAAGTATCGATCTTCAGATAGAAGTTTCTGGGCTCTTTCATAAAAATTAGGCCCTACATCCATTTGCCAGTCTCTTTTCAAAGCCTGGTATCTCATTAAAAGACGATTGTAAAGAACTTGAGTTTCTGTAACTCCTGTTTTTGCTCCTTTAGTAGCTGCATTAAGCTTCTCTAAGCCTTCCTCTATATAATCAAGATCATCAAGAGATAGGTCGGCATTAACTCTAGCTTGCTCAATTTTATCTTCAACAGCTGCGGTTTGTTGAAATAAGTCCTTTAGTAAACCCTCATTCAAACTATTCCAACCTGCAGTTTGTAATGCTGCAACTTTTTCAACAAAATAAGCTTGCTCATCGAAGTCTGCAGTTTTACGAAGCGCAGTATAATCCTTATAGTAATTTGGCCATAACTCAAAATGCCACCTTTTCTCTTTTAACTCCACCTTTTCTTGCTCATAAAGCTCGGTCTCGATACGTCGAGTGGCAATGTAAGTTGCATAAGAATCTGCCTTAAAACTCACACTAGCAGGATTTGCGTTCAATGCTGTATTCTCTGCAATTGTATTATCAACAAAATCATCTCTGTCGGTTGTATTCATTCTTCCATAAATAGTTTCAGCGTTGGCATAGATGGGGGCCAGTTGCGCTTCAATCTCACTGACCGCCATTAGGTAATGGTCTTTGTCTGGATCGGAGATTGTGTTAGTGCCATCAGGATGATATCCCGAGTTTATTAGATTTCGCATCTCTTGCATGCGAATTGAGAAACCAGCATCGCTAAATATATTTTCAGTCGCAAACAACCGAGCCAATTCTTTTCTTTTTTCATTAACAATAGCTTGTTCAGCGGGATTAAGAGCCATATTTATTATTCTAACATTAGCTTAGTATAGAAAAAACAGCACCTTCTCTAGAAATTTAACTTTGTTTTTATAGTTCTAACATATCATCAAGAAAATTGTCTGTAGATGCAGCTGCAGCATTTTCTTCAGGAGCGGGCGCGGCTTCAGGTGTTTCTGGTTGAGCCTCGGCGGGTGCGACTGGCTCCACGTGAATTGGAGTCGGAGTGGTTTCTGTGGCCGAAGCAGGTGTTAACTCTGCAGCACGAGCTGTGGACTGAGCTTCTTCAGGGTCTGAAGCTGCAGTTTTTTTCTCGCCAAAAATTGCTTTTAAAAAGGCAGATTCTTTTTTTAAAAAAGTGTTAAAGACTTTCTTTGCAGCGCGATCGCCCTGATATCTATCTTTTAATTTAGTAACAATTGCAGTTATTTCACTTGGGTATGGGAGCTGGCTTTTATTAGCCATAAACCTACTCTCTCCCATAGTAGCTTGATCGTAATTTTCAATTATCTCCGTCTCGACTAAAAATTTGGCAAAAGCCAACATGGCCTTACGATGATCGGGGCTCTTTAAAGCTTTTAGGCCATTACCCTCTTTCATCCCTTTGGCTAAATCTTGAAGTGTATTTTCAAGATCTGGCAACGATTTAATTACTCCAAATGACTCGCTAAATACTCTGCTTAAGCCATCAGTCTTTTCGTAATCCTCTTCAGACACGAAGCCCTTCATAATAAAAGATCCTTGCCCTGCAAAGCCTCTTTTGATTTTTGCCAGAAGAGCTTTTCTACCAGACATATCAGCTAGTTTTTCAACTCGTAAAGTGGGTGTTTCAACAGGCTTCTCTTTCTTTTCCCAAAGTTTCTTTTTTTTCTTTTTAGGAGGAGATTTTTTTACATCTTCAGCCTTAGCTTCAAGCAGAGCAAGCATTTTCTCAACTAACTCGACTGCTTCATTAGACTCCCCGCCTACTTTTAGCTCCTCGAGTTTTTTACGCGCTTCTTCAATTTGTTCGTTAAGCGAGTCTCCACTCCGAGACAACTCCACCATTCGAGACACCCGCTCTTGATATTCACGCCTAGCAAATTCAAGGTCTACACTAAATGCAATCATTTTTCCTACCAAGGTCGCGTCTCCATTTTCTATTGCACTCCGAAGAGTCTTTTTATCTTTGGCAAAAGCAATAGCATCATCTAATTTAGTTATATGATATTCATAAAGAGAAACATTTTCTCCGAGAATCTGTTTTTGCGCAGCACTTAATTCTTCATCTGCTTGTCCAATTATTGCATCAACTTCAGCCAGATTATCTGGGGCATACATTATAGAAATTTTATGGTTCTCAAAATGATCTTTTATATCTGGCGGGGTTACATCAGCATCGCTCTCATTAGAGCTCGGATCTTCACTTCCAGCCTGTGTTTCTGTATTTTCCTGAGGATCTGTTTTCCAGGCAGATACTATCTCAGCTGCCTCTGATTCTGTTATTACTACAGTTTCTGGTTGTGGTTGTGGTTGTCGTGGTTCTTGCTCTTCAGCCATAAAATTCCTATCTAAATTACCTTCTAATTCTAGCAAGTTTAGTCATGAAATTCAAAAGCACAAAAAAACCTCCCGCCGCCCTCACATTGTTGACCCAATCTTCTAATTATGAAATAGTGAGCGTATGACAGAAGCAGACCTTGAAATAGAAACAGAAATTGATGAGTCACCGCCCCCAGAAATTGTTCTTGATGTAGGTGGACTAACTGAGTCAACTCCTATCCCAATCGAAGCCACAGAAATTCCGAATGAAATTCCAGTCACTGATAGCGAAGGTGATCCGCCGATAGCCACAGGTGAAGAAGGTGCCCCACCAACAGCCACAGATGAAGGTGAGCTCGTTGAAAACCCAGAGACTCCTACCCCTCAAGAAGACTTTGAAAATTTTAAGAAAGCATTAGAGTTTTGGGGACTCGATATTGAAAACTATGGTGGAGATATTAGAGAGTTCCAAAAATTATGTGATGAGATTGGAATTACTGACCTATTAAACAATGAAGATCTTAAATCAGCTGAGGTAGAAAGGCTAGTTCGAGATCGATTGGTTGAAGTCGAAAATAAACAAAAGGGTGACAATGCTGGTTGGGAAAAGTTTAAACACATTGCGCTTTTTGTGGGAGTAGAATTTACAGACTGGCTAGGTGAGTCTCTACCTGACACTCTCGAGAGTGGCATGTTACGCCTTATCAAAGCCTTTATTGAAGGTGCTGGTTTTAATTCCGCCAGCTCTATTCACGCTGCCCAAGAAAAAGAAAAAGATGGTGTTATGTCCGCCGGAGATTTTTTTGGAGAAATAAAAGGCAAGCCACTTCAAGTTGTTGATAAGATTAAAAGCGCCGATAGAGAGCTTAGAAATGCCGGTTGGGACATTGGAGAAGAGAATCGAAAAGAACTTAACGATGTAAATGGTCCTGAAGAAGCAAAAAAGGCCTTACAAGCTGTGTTAGTTGATTCCCTAGGTGGATATTTGGATAAATATGACCACTACGACCGCTGGCAAGGAGTCAGTGTAGTTTTGGCAAAAGAATTCGGCAAGACCATGCTCTCACTTGATATTAAAAAAACTCTTGAAGACATCCATGATGGCAATGATTCCCCCACTCAATTCTTTGGATAATTGTCTGTCCATAATTTGACACCCTCCTTTTGATCGTGATACAACTGCGCTTACATTAAGTGTGTTTGCATTGCTTTGAAGATGGTGTGAGTCCATCGCTGTGCCGCAACGGTATTTTTTAGGGACAAAACCCAACCTAAAATCAGTCCGAGCTAAGCATGCATCTTAGTAATTAATTACTAAGAACTTCATGATTTTGCCATACGGCAGTCATGAACACCGACGAGCATCGGACTTTTATGTTAACTCTTGAAACAACCGTAGCGTACCCCGAAACCAACGTTCAAAATCTATGGACAGAAACTCAGTTTTTAATTGGTGGATGGCTCCATCAACTTAGGGAGTTTTTGCTTCCATCCCACAAAGAAAAGACCTCCCGTCAATCATTACTGAGAGCAGATTTTTTAGCCAAACGCTTCTCAAATTCTGAGCTTTACCCTACTCCCACTGATCGAGCTAACTTAATTACCTCCGACTTAGAACACATTGGCTGCGAAGCCATATTGGGCCAACCTCTTACTAGTTGGGAAACGATTATCTATCCTGATGAAGACTTGACTCTGGCCGGCCATTATCAAGAAGATCTTGGAGTCATGACTCATAATTTCATTGAAGTATTAGGAGATGAAGGAAAAACCCAAAGTCGGGCCGAAATAGAAACTAAAAATGCCTATTTTATGAAACAGTGGGCGATTAATAACGCCGACTCCAACAGCATTCTTATCTGGACTAGTCCTCCAGATAGCGAAGCTCAAGGCTATCAAGGCAGCACTTCAAAAAAGCGTTGGCATGCAAAAGAACGACATCACAGTTTTTTTTATGTAATGAGAGCTAAAAAAAGAACTATTACCGATGAAGGTGGACAGCCGGCAGAAGTAATCGTAATTCAAACCGATCAACTTCGCGCCTGGCCCAATATTTCTCAATTAGCAGAAATTCACACTCAACTATCCCAAACCCAAAACTCGCCTCTCAAACATCTTGAGTTCAATGATGGATCCGCTTCACTTTTATTGACTGACAATTTGATTGAGCTTGAGGGATCAGGCAAATATGAAACAGATTTGGAACAGCTCAAAGAAATCATTTATCAAGATCAACGAGATTGGCTTTTTTCTCCTGAGGACATGCCTCAAGTAAAAGAGGAAGCTTTCTGGACAGAATTTAATCAACTCACCGCTGATTTTTATTTACATGAAGCCCTACCCTTATTTGAACAGATCACTCAACAAGCTAGTTCTGCTACAGATGATCAATTTTGGTACTCAACTGAATATCAGCAGATACTCGATCAATTGGATGCTTTATTTGATTACTGGGCAATGGCTTTACAAAAATGGGTGGAAGTCAATGACGTTAACCCTAACAGCCAAACTTTGACCATTAAAAAACTGTTCAAAAATCTAAAATCACTTCCTTTACGTTTGTTACAGAAATCACAACCTAAGCCAGAAAAAAACACCTCTATTCCAACCCAAGGAATTTCCTCTATGTACCATATAGATATTAAAAAAAGAATCTTTGGTCAAAAAATTACTGGCTCAGAAAAAGAATTTTATCTTAATAATATTAATTTACTATCGCTAGGTGGAAGCTTTCTAAGTCTGGCACAATGTGGCATCATGACTCCTTTTACTCTTCCTTTCACCACCATGAGACAAAACCTAAGCCTTGGAAATTTCAGCCAATTTGAACTCTCAATCAAAAGCCTTCCCTTAGAAACTCAAAAGCAACTTTTATCTCAATTTCAAAACTATGTGTCTCTTGAAATAGCTGGCAGCCCTCAAAAATTTATGGTGCCCCGCAGCTATTTAGGGGAATGCTATCTAGAAAACAATCAAGTCATGGGTCCTTGTGGAATTCCTTTGAGCCTAGACCCTGATGCCTTACCCATGTCAGCCACCCAATTTGGAAAACTTCTGGGTGGATTTGAATCATTATTAAATAGACAAGAAACAGGCAATTTGCATAGTCATCTACTACAGCTTGCTAGCTCACCACAGGAACAACAACAGGCTACTTTATTAATTGGAGTTTTAGATAGCGCCTTTAATAATCAAAGTTTGGGACTCACTCAATTGTTAGCCAATGACATTAGGCCAACCATTGACGCCATAAAACTACTCCCCAGCGAACTTTTAACAGAAGTGCAGCGTAGTAACACTTCTTTTAAGGAACTTATCGAGAACTTGGTTCAAAAATTACTTTTACAACATCAAGATGTTTTAGAATCTTCACCAGAATTTAATAAACTTCAGCTTTCAACCATCACCAGCTAGAGAAGCTATCCGCTTGCGTTTATAATAAAACTGCTTATGACAGATGCTGTGGCTAAAAAAGACCTTCTCACTCAAGCTAAAAATAGAGGCCTATTAAATCCTAAACGTTTTGATATTTTACTTTCGAATGCTCAAAACGAACCTCTTCTCACTCTTAAACTTGTTCAGGAATTAGTTGGTTCGCTGGCTCAAGCTTTTAGAATAGGGAGTGAAAAAGCTCACAACCCAAACCCTTCAGTTTTAAAAATAATTGCTGGCAGTGAAGCTTTGAATGATCAAAATATTAAATTTGATCTTGATGGATTCAAACAAGAAGATGCCAGCATTCCTGATCGCGGCCAGTCATATATCAAAAGTACTCTCTACCCAGAAGATGTTATTTACATCATCTACTATCTAAGACAGTGGCTCTATCAACATTACAAAAAAGAGCATGAAGGACATCGGTGGGGAATCGACACCTCTACTCTTCAAAGAAAGTGGCGAGATGCCGCCAGTAGGAAAACTGGGGGTGAGAGTGGATTGGCTAATCCCATCGCTGATTTTTCACAACATGAACTTCGAGATGCAATCGAAGAGCTACTCGTAGCAATTGATTATATTTTAGCTCTCAAAACTGGAGACACTTTTCATGACCCAGCCGATGATCTGTTTGAAGAAATTAGAAGAGATTTCAAGACCAAGCCCAAAGAAACCTGGGAAAAAATTGGGGCTAAAGTTGCCACCTCTATCGCAGAGGCCTCCATTAACACTCGCTTAATCATCATTCCGGATAAAAATCTTGATATCAGAGATGTCCGCAAAATTATTAATGTTTATTATGAGCAAGTCATTGCGCAGTATGAACCTGGAAGAGAAATTAAGTCCCCTTGGGATAGAATCTCTGATGAATCAAAACAAAGATTTAATCCCCAACAAAAAGAATACTTTACTACTAATGAAGTTAATGAAGGCACCACCATCGCCTCAGACGTTCTTCAAGTAGATATATTTACACAAAGGATTGAACAATTATTCAAAGAGCTAGCCATTGTACCTCCCGAGCCAGCAGCAGCAGCTCCAGAAACAGAGGAGGAAGAGAAAGATATTGAGGGCGGCGGTGATGAGGCCACCTCTAAGTTCGAGTTTCAAACTGAAGACGAAATTGTTCGACAAACTATTAGGGAATTATCATTTAATTCTGGAAATGATTTTCTAGAATATTTTGCCACCACCAATACCAATCCCTATGATTTGTCTCAAGCACAACGAGATTGGTTGTTAGTGCGATTACCAGAGTTTATTCAAACCCTCCTTTCTCAAAACAACAATCAACAACATTGGGAAGGTCAAATCAAACAATGGATTCGGGATAATTTTTCTGCTGAAAATGAGATTGAGCTTCGATATGGTGCCTCAGACGATCAAATAGCAACTCTCCAAAAGAAAATAAATTCTCAATTCTTTGCATATTATTCCACCCCATTTATAGAGTGGATTAGAGCTGTCCCCTCAGAAACTGAGGTTGAAACCACTGGGCCCGTCGATGCAGAAACACCACCTGCCACAACTGTTACTCCTCCTATCCCAACTAAGACAGAAATCCCAACTCCTCCAGGAGAAAAAGTAATTGATCGCAATAAATTTATTCGTGATGAAACCACTCGCTTCCTAGGTCTATATTTTGGTAAAGACGGAGAAGAGTTTCGAGAGTTGGTCTCAAGATACATTGACGAAAATATTCCAAGTCAACTTACTACTGATCTTGTAATCCTCAAGTTAAAACTTTTTAGAGAGCTTCAACTTAATAGAGAGCTTTATGAAGCTACCAAGAAATTCTATGATCAAAAATTGTCAGCGCTTGGTTTAGATGAGGCTGTCGCTAGAACTAATATTAATAACACTCTCGATTCTATTTTAATATTAGTAAAAGATCCTCATGAATATTTAGCCAATCTTTCTGAAAAGCAATTGCGAGAACAGTTTGGTCTTGAAGGCTTAAAGATTGATATCGAACAATTCAGAGTGCTTCTATTAGGTTTAATTTTTGTACGTCGTGCATATTATTATATTGAAAGATCGACCCCAATTAAGCCTTGGTTTGATAAAGACCAAGGAAAACAAAAATTAGATCAGTCTCCTCAATACATCAGCCAAATGCGTGGCTTCATCAAAGAAACTGGCGAGGAAGGCGTCATGGCGCTCAATCTTGATGAAGATGGGATTGAAAGATCAGCTATCGATGCAGAGCGTAAGGCTTTAATTAAGAAACTCTATCAAGATTTGTGGCTGAACACTGTTGCCGGCAAAGATCAAGCAGAGCTAATGGTCATTTATAAAGAATATGGTGTAAGCATCATTGATATTGATTTGGCTTCTCGCCCTGTCCCAGATGGCTTTATTTATTCAGAGTTAGTTCAAGACGCCAACAATACCAAGCCCATTCAAGCTAGAGAAACTAGACCTAGTCTGGCCAAAGAACTGCTATCGGATGTTGCTGCCCCCCTCAAAGAAAAGCTGGCCGACCTCGCTTTGATAGCGCTTGCTCCAGAATTAGCCCCAGTTTTGGCATCTTTAAAAGAAATACCCATCATCGGCAAAATATTTAAAGACATAGAGGAACAAGGTGTTGATGCAGTAGCAAAACTTTTACCAATTCTTGGTCTGGCTGGTGCAGCCTTAATTGGTTGGATAACAAGAAGCGTTGGCGCTCTTATTGGTGGAATCAGCGGTGGAATTATTGGTGGTTTAATTGGCTCAACCATCGGGCCCTGGGGTACTGTACTTGGTGCTGGAGTTGGTTCAACGATTGGAGTCCAAATTGGACACGCTGGTGGATTAGGACTAAAAAACATCGGTGGGGTTTTCAAAAACTTGGGCGGTGGAAGCGGCGCCGGAGGAAGTACTCTGAGCGGAGCTGCTGGCCTAGGAACAAAACTAGGAGTTGGAACAGGGCTAGGAACTGGAGTTTCTACTACAGTCATGGTTGGATCTACCATCGGGGGAATTGCAGGCGGAACAGCCATTATGATGAATATGACAGCAGGCTCAATGCTTCACCCAGTTGCCACGACTCTCGATTCAGTTGGAGAGCAATCAAAGTACGTCAGCTTAAAAAAAACTGCTGATGTAGGACCAGAAGTAGAAAATCCACCCGGTAAAATTACTTATATCATTACCATTTCCGCAGACAATGGTTACGCTATTACGATTAATAGCGCCACTGATAAATCTACAGTTTCTTTTAAAGACGATGGTCAGGAAACAGAAACTAGAGAACAAAGTATTGATGATCTAAACAACACCACAATTACGCCTGGAGAGTCTGTTGAAGTTGAGTACTCACAAAATTTTGGAACTAGTTATCTGGATAGCCGCATCACCAATAGTTTTTCGATTAACTTCAGCTATCAAAAGGAAAGCGACTCTGGAACCGATACTGCTTCTACTAGTTATAGTGTTGGCATAGGAGACTATCCAATGGGAGACGGCTGCTGGCCAACTACTGGTAAATTTACCCAAGGTCCTTTAGGAATACCAAATCTATACGGAGTTTCTCACTCTAGTATCCAAGCCATCGATATCCATAATGCTCGTGGTACTCCAATTTTTACTCCTTTTGATGGTGAAGCTTGTGCCTATCCTCAAAATAGCGGGTGGTTGTGTGCACCAAGTGCCATTAGCGCCTTTGGCACTCAATACTGTTATGGGAATCATGTCGTCCTCAATGAGGGCTCTTTCACTGTCGGCTTTGCTCACATGGACTCATTCTCTAGTGAGGTTACTCCCGGTAGCTGCAAGCAGATTAGCGCCGGCACTCTAATTGGCACTATGGGCAATAGCGGCCTATTAAACTATGGACCAGACGTTGGTTTGCATCTACACTATGAGTTAAGACCTAGCTCTTTAGATTTTTCAAGCTACGTGCCTGGACCTATGGAAATTCATGACATTACACAGATCTGCCCCAACCAATGAAAAATAACAAAAAAAACTTGACTTACTTAGGTATTTTTTTAGGATCATTATTAATATTGTCAGCTGTTTTTCGTCTATTGACTCCACAAAAACAAATCTCTTCTTCAGCAGAATTTGTTTCCACCAATATTAATCAAACCACCAGTGATTTCTCCAATGTTTCTTTTATTGGGCAAGCTCCCGCTTTTCCTGAAAAACTCTCCGTGGGAACTATAGAGGTTATTGAAAACGAAGACCAAGTAATCAATAAAATTATTGATGCTTATGGACTTGAGACTAATTCTCAATCTGAAAGGTATTGGACTAATCAACAAAACCAATATCTTCATCAAGATATTTATAGTAAAAAATATCAACTCTCACTTGGAGTAGAGACAGCTACCGGTGAATCTCGATTAAACCTCACTCAAGCAATTAATAAAGCCGCCACCGAATTAAAAAATTTATTCCCTTCACTAAGCCTTTCTCCATTATCAACTCAGGTTTCTTTTCTTAAAAAGAACGTTGAGTTTTATGAAAAAGCGCAATTTGAAGATGCTGATTTCATAACAATTCCCTTTTCCTATACCATCAGTAATTTTCCTTTAAAGTATCAGAAAGAAAACATCGATCCCTTCATCATTATGTTAGATAAACAAGGCCAAATAATTAGGATCAACTTTTCACCATTTTTTATTAAAGTTAGTCTTGTTTCTAACAATACTAGAATTTCAATTAACCAAGCACTTACCAATCTCAACAACGACCAGGGCTCTATTATTACTTTTGGCCTAGAGCAAGGCACTAAAGCCGATCTATCAGTAATCCAATCTGCTGAGCTCGATCAGATTTCAATAGAATATCGCTATGATGAAAAAGCAAATCTCGCTTATCCTTTCTATAGATTCTCAGGAACTGGCCAAGATCAATCTGATCAAACTATTCAGCTAGAAATCATCACGCCCGCTATAGAAACATCTCTTGTAGAATAGCCCCCCTTCCCCTCATAAATGTAAACCTGATAACATGTAACTAATGAGAGAACATCCTATCCCACAGGATATAGTTGGCTATCGTTTTCATATTATTGGCAGCATGACGCTCAGGCAATTTGCCGAGTTAGCTGCGGGAGCGATATTGGGATTGATCATTTATATGACCAATCTCCCCACCCCAATCAAGTGGCCGCTTATTTTTGTAGCAGGAACTTTGGGTGCGGCGGCGGCGTTTTTACCTATTGCAGAAAGACCACTCGACCATTGGATATCTGTTTTTTTTAAGATACTTTATCAACCCACAAAGTTTTTTTGGAAAAGAGACTCGAAAATTCCCGACTATTTTCTTTTTCAACCTGGACAAGATACTTTAGATGAAGAAAAGGAGCTAGATCTGACTCCAGCCAGAAGACAACGAATTAAAGAATACCTTGCATCAGTCCAATCATTTACGGCACAACAAGATAAATATGACCAAGACACTCAAGGTAGAATCCAAGAAATCATGGGGGTTTTTGATGAAGTTACCCCCTCAGAAGTTGAGATCACTCAACAACTAGAAAAACCAGAGTTAAAAATTAAAGTCAGAAGTTTAAAAAAACAAGCAGGAGTTAAAGAAAAAGAAGTCATCTACGAACAAAGCATGGAGCAAAAAGAGGCCGCCGCCCTATCTTCTTCGCAGGTTGCTCAAGCGGTCGAAATTCCTGCTATTGAGGTGACAAAAGTTGAGGCAGAACAACCAATAGCTGAAGTAGAGCAAGTAACAACCTCCCAACAAGCGGCTTATGCGACCAGCTCTGATGTTTCTGAAGAAGGCTCTCGGGATGAGCAAGGAGCCACTTTTAATGCCGCCCTTCCCTTTCCCAACAAACCCACTCAACCCAATAAATTAGTGGGCATGGTCTTAACACCCAATAAAGAACTTATCCCCGAAGCAATTATTGAAATTAAAGATGAACAAAATAGAGTTGTGCGAGCAGTCAAAAGCAATGCTTTAGGACAATTTTTTGTCAGCACTCCATTGAAAAGTGGTAGTTATAGTATCTATGTTGACCACACTCAATATAAGTTTCACCCACAAGAAATTATGTTGGAAAACGAAATAGTAGAACCAATTGAGATTAGGAGCTTAAACTAAAAAATCTGTTAAGATAAAAGAGTAATATTTTTATGCCAGACCAAGAAACAATTTCTTCCACTAGTCAAAATTTTTTAGATATCTTTGATATTACTAATGATGTAATTCTGTTGAAAAATGGCTCCTGTTCTCTAGTACTAACAGTCAACGCCATGAATTTTGGTTTGCTCGCAGAGCAAGAACAAGATGCAGTTATCTACGCCTATGCCGGCCTGCTCAACTCTCTTAACTTCCCCATCCAGATTCTTGTTCAATCACAAACCAAAGATGCTTCTACGTACCTCAAGTTATTGAAAAAACAGGAAGAAAATATTAAAGATGAGATCAAGCAGGCTTGGATTCGACGCTATAGCCAATTTGTAAACGATCTAATTAAGGAGCGAAATGTCCTGGATAAAAAATTCTACGTCATCATTCCCGCCAGTTCATTGGAGATGGGCCTGACTCCTGGTCAAAACATTGTGTCCGGATTTAAAGAACAATCCATCGAAGGAATTGAAAAGAGTGTTATTTTAGAAAAAGCCAAAAACCTGCTGGAGCCAAAAAAAGACCACCTAATTGCTCAATTTAATCGGATTGGATTATATGCTCGCCAATTAACAACCCAAGAAATCATTAGATTGTTCTATACTAACTACAACCCTGAGGCTACTGAGGGTCAACAAATAACTAATAGTCAGAGCTACACCACTGCCTTGGTGGAAGCTCAAATAAGAGGAGAATTTATGAATAACCAACCTCCACAGAATAAAGTTGAGCCAGCAGCACCAATGGCTGCTGCCAATCCCACTCCTGTCGAGCCAGCAGTTTCAGCTGATCCTGCTCCAGCAACTCCTGTTCCCACTGTCAGTCCTACCCCAGCAGTTGATGCTCCAGTTGTTGCGCCTGCAGTAGGAGAAGTCGATATTACCGAATCACCAACTATTCAGTCGCCGGCTGCAGTTTCTCCAGTCCCAGCTCCTGTTGAGCCAGTTACCGCGCCAATGGCGGCTCCCACTCCAATGACTCCTCCTCCAGCAAGCACTGTAGAAATCACTAAGCCCGACGCTGCTGCTCCAGCCATGCCAACACCAACCAAGCCTATGTCTCCTCCTCAACCAGCCGGAGGCGCAGCGACTGAGGTCAAACCAGCTGAAAGTGAAGAGGTGGCTCAAAAAAATATTAATAGTACCCTGGAACAATTGACTCCAAATCCAACTACCTAAATGCCGTTGTTCAACCTGCCCCTACCATTTAAGAAAAAAGGCGATGATCAAAAAGAAGGCGACCAAGAAAACCAACAAGAAAAAGATTTAGAAAAAATTAAAGAATTCAGTCGGGGCCTAGTCACCATTCAAGATATCATCGCTCCTGAAGCGATCGAGCTTGATTTTACATATCAAAAAATCAACTCTACCTACACTCGGACTTTATTTGTGGCGGGTTATCCGAGAGCTGTGCCAGCCAATTGGCTGTCCCCCCTTATTAATTTTCCTCACCAAATAAACACCTCGATGTTTATTTTTCCAGTTGATTCAAAAGAGATTTTGGATAACTTAAAAAGGAAAATTACCGAAATGGAAGCTGAGATCCAATCTGATTTAAGAGCCGGCAAGATCAGCAACATTAACACCGAAGTCAAGCTAGAAGATGCTCGAATTATTCGCGAGCAGCTTGCAAAAGGAGCTGAGAGATTTTTCCAATTTGGTCTTTATGTCACCATCAATGCAGATACCGTTAAAGAGCTGGATCGGGTCACTCAGGCCGTTCAATCCACCTTGGGGTCACTGCTAATTGTGTCTAAAAAAGCCACTCTGCAAATGGGCGAGGGCTTTAAAACCACTCTTCCAATGGGAGTAGATAAATTAAGCGTCACTCGCAATATGGACACTACTTCTTTGGCAACAACTTTCCCCTTTACCTCAAGCGAGCTGACTATGGAAACCGGCATTGTTTATGGCATCAATGAACACAATGAGTCTTTGGTTATATTTGATCGCTTCAAGATGGAAAACGCCAACATGGTTATTTTTGCCAAATCGGGTGCGGGTAAATCTTATACCGTAAAGCTGGAGATTATTCGCCAACTAATGTTTGAAACTGAAGTCATCGCCCTTGACCCCGAACATGAGTATGAAGAACTAGCCAAAGCTGTAGGTGGCGAATATATAAACTTCACATTTGGATCAGAGGCGAAAATTAATCCTTTTGATTTAAGCACTGTTTATGAAGAAGGTGAAAACGAACTAGGTCAAAAAATTATCTCCCTTCATGGATTACTAAAAGTCATGCTGGGTGAGATGACGGCTCGACAAGAAGCCATTCTAGATAGAGCTTTAGTGGCAGCCTACAAAGCTAAAGGCATTACTCCAGACCCCGCCACCCAAACCAATCAACCTCCTCTTATGGAAGACCTCTATAAATCCCTAATTGGCTTTGAAGACGATGCCGCTAGCGACCTAGCAATGCGTTTAGAAAAATTCATCACTGGTTCATATCGCGGAATATTTGACCATGCTTCCAATATCGACATCACTAGTCAATTTACGGTTTTCTCTGTTAAAGAAATGGAAGAAGAACTTCGACCAATCGCCATGTACATCATTCTAGATTTCATTTGGACAAGAATCAGGAAAGAGCTTAAAAAAAGAATCTTAGTGATCGACGAAGCTTGGTACTTCATGAAGCATCAAGACTCAGCGAGTTTTATTCATGCCATGGCAAAAAGAGCCCGAAAATACTATTTAGGAATCACCACCATCACTCAAGATGTGGAAGACTTTCTACAAAACGAATATGGCAAAGCCATTGTCAGCAACTCCTCAATTCAGTTTCTAATGAAGCAATCCACCGCTTCCGTGCCTGTTTTAACCGAAACATTTTATCTCTCTGAAGGAGAGCGCCAGCTCCTAATGGCCGCCGATGTCGGTGAGGGAATTTTCTTTGCTGGACAAAATCATGTCGCACTGCGAGTAGTGGCCAGCGAGGAAGAGCATACCATCATCACCACCAACCCCGAAGAAATTCTAGAAAAGCGAGACCAAAAAAAAGCCAGCGCTGTCAGCCCCCCCCTCTTCCCCAGAGAAAAATCTTTATTAAAAAAAGAGCCAACGACGCCTAAGCCACAGAAAAAGCAAGAAAAAGAGGAGGATTATTACTCTCAACCAAAAGAGTCAAAAACTTCGCTTAAAAAAGAAGAGGTTGAAGAAACACCCGAAAAAGAACCTCAGCCCGCTCCCAAACGAGAGGGCTCGCTTGCAAGTGGTAGAAAAAAGACACAGCATTCTCAGAAGAAAACCAAGCGAGTTCGCTACACCGTTGACCAATATACTCCTCCAGAGGTCTTTAAAGACAAAGACTGACCGATAAACCCTTTTCTACTCTTGCCAACTGTGGAAAACTTTGTGTATAAATGCATTACTCCCCAACAACTGCCCGTGGAACTAATCAATGTAGAAGGAAACAAAAGTGTCGTTTCAAGAGTGGCCCAGTGACAAAGTTAAAGAAGTTTGGCAAACCGCCTGCGCTCAACTCGAGCTAGAGCTTTCACATGGGGTTTTTAATACCTGGATCCTCCCCAACCCCCTCACCCAAATCACCGCCTCTGGTCAAAAAATCACCGCTACCATCATTAGCCCCACAGGCTTTCACTCAACCAATCTCAAAAACAAGCTTGGCGTCCACTTGCAAAAAGTCCTAGTTGGAGTAATTGGTAAGCCAGTGAAAATTGATTACCAAGTGGGAGATCCACTCCTAAGACAAAGAGAGCTCGCTAATAAAAATTCCTCCTCGACTCCCTCAAGCAACTCTTTAAACCCAACTCCCTTGGGGAGAAGTGGCGGACAACAAAACCAGTCTCCGCGGGCCGAAGATCTTTTTTCAGAATCCAGCCTGGAGTCAGCTGGCAAAAACCAGGCTGTGGTGAGAGCAAAAAGCATTGGCTTGCGACACGACTACACTTTTGAAACCTTTGCTGTTTCCTCCAGCAACGAAATGGCCCACGCTGCCGCGACAGCGGTCTCTCAAAATCCGGGCGAGGCTTACAATCCCCTCTTCCTCTATGGAGGAGTGGGAGTAGGCAAAACCCACTTAATGCATGCCATCGGCCATAACATTCTAATAAGCCAACCTTCTGCTAAAATTATTTATTCTACGGGCGAAGAGTTCACTAATCAAATCGTCAGCGCTATCCAAACTAAAAGAACCATTGGTTTTAAAGATCGCTATCGAACCGCAGATGTTCTACTACTAGACGATGTGCAGTTTATTGCTGGTAAGACCAGCGTTCAGGAAGAGTTTTTTCATACCTTCAATGCTCTAACTAAAAACAATAGACAAATTGTGCTGACTTCAGATCGCCCTCCTCATGAAATCCTGCTTTTAGAAAGCAGGCTGCGCTCTAGACTAGAGGCAGGCCTAATGATTGACATCCAACAGCCCTCATTTGAGTTACGCACCGCTATTTTATTAATTAAGTCTAAAGCTTTAAACATTCCCATCTCGATAGAAATGGCAAAAATGATTGCCGCCAGAGTTGATAGTGCTCGCAAAATAGGTGGGATTCTCAATAGCTTGCGCTCCTCAGTCGAGCTTAAAAATAAAGAGCTTTCTCCAGAGCTAATAGAGCAAACCTTGGTGACTGAAGCCGACCAGAGAAGACCCAAATTAAACGCTAAAATTCAAGATGTGATTAAAACAGTTTCAGACCACTATCACCTCAAGCAGCAGGCGGTTAAAGGCAAAAGTCGTAAGAAAAGAATTGCCCTAGCCAGACATGTGGCGATGTATGTTTGTAAAGAGGACTTAGGAGAGCCCTACGCCGAGATTGGGCGCTGGTTTTCTAGTAGAGATCACTCGACGGTTTTACATGCTTATCATAAGGTTCAAGACATGATTTCAAAAGATGATTCCCTTCAACAAGAAGTCTCAGCCATCAGGATGTCTTTGGCTGGTATAAGGTGATTTTTTAGTATTATTTCCCAAAGTAATCCACAATTGTGGAAAACTTTGTGAACAACCCTGTTTAAAAACTGTTAATTAAAATGGAGAACTTTGTGAACAAACTCGAAATTCCTCTTTATCCCCATTATTTTCCAACTCCTTCCCCAGAAGTTTTGAACATCGCTTTCGCTTATTGTTCACTGTCGTTTTTGTCGGTTTTTATTGAGAGAATACGATTGAGTTTTGCGAGTTTTCAACCCTGCCTATTACTACTAAAACTATTATATATATAATAAGGCTCATGAAGTTAGAAATATTACAAGAAAATTTAAGTTCGGCTTTAAATCAAATTCATCGTGTTATTCCTAATAAGCCTCAATTGCCGATTCTCTCCTCTATCTTAATATCTGCAGAAGAGAATAAAATTACTCTAGCAGCTACAGATCTCTATGTGGGTATAAAAACTTCTGTTCCTGGAAAAGTAACTAAGCCAACCGATATTGCTGTACCAGGGAGAATTTTTTACAACAGCATTACTTCACTCAATCCAGGAAAGATTAGTCTTTCTCTAGACGGAGATACATTAACCATTTCATCTTCAAGCAATACCACTACCATTCAATGTCTGGATCCAGAAGAATTTCCAGAGTTTCCGAAATTAAAGGGAGAGGAGTATTCTCTTGAGGCAACTAGTATCGAAAAAATTCAAGACATGGTCAGCTTTAGTGCTTCGATTGATCTAACTAGACCAGTTCTAACTTCTTTATTATTCCAATTCAATCAAGATGGATTATTAGTGGTAGGAACCGATGGTTTTCGCCTGGCTACCTTGAGGCTTCCTGCTGAAAAAAAGAAGAGCGAAGCTCAATTTTTAGTACCTGCTAAGGCCATGGTGGAAGCAGCCAAAATAATTTTAGTTCAAGAAATAGAAAAAGTTAAACTTAGCGTTTCTAGCGAACTCAAACAAGCGGTGATAAAAATAGGATCAACTCAACTTTATATACGCTTGATTGAGGGAGAATATCCGCCTTTTCAGAGAATTATTCCTAGTGACTTTAGTGTCGAAGTGGAACTAGACGGAGTTGAGTTTGAGAGCCAACTAAAAAGAGCTCAGGTTTTTGCTAGAGAGTCATCTAATATTATTCGTTTAGAGGTGGAAGAGGGCGAGTTTAAAATTATGGCTTTCTCCCCTACCTATGGTAAGCAAGAGGGGAAAATGCAGGCGGAGATGATTAAAGGAAATAAGGGGGAAATTGCTTTTAACTCCAAATATCTACTAGATTTCATTTCGGCTTTAAAACCAGAGAAAATAAGATTCTATATGAACGAGAGTTTAACTCCAGCGATGTTTAGGCCAGTCAACCAAAAAGACTATCAGTACATCGCGATGCCTTTTCGAGTTAACGAGTAATATGTTATAATTTCCCCCTTATGTCTAAGAGAACCAATCAGCCTAAAAAGAAAAAACGTGCTCGAAAGCATGGTTTTTTATCTAAAATGGCAACTAAAGATGGTCAAAAAACGATCAAAAGACGTCGCGCTAAAGGCAGAACAAGACTAGCTGTTTAGTGGTAGTTTTTCTACAATAAACCCAATGATCCCAGTAAAATATCGATTGAATCTAAGGAAAAACCCTGATTTTTTTAATCACTCTCAGCGGTTTTACTCTCAACTCTTTTTAATTTTCTATCAACTTAAAGGCGAAGGATCTCAAACCATTGATTCTCGAGTGGCAGTAGTTGTTCCTAAGAAAAATATTAAAAAAAGAACTCAACGAAGCAGAATTAAACGCCGAGTTTTTGGTGTAGTATTGAGCATTATCGAAAAGCACCCAAATCTCGAGCTGGTGATTGTGGTTAATAAAGAAATTAAAGACTTTTCTTTTCAAGAAATAGTTTTAGACTTAAATAAGGCTTTTTCTAGTTTAAATAATGATGATTAATTTTTTTTATATTTTCTATCGATCTCTAGCAAATTATAAACACACGCTCCTGGTATCTATGTTTGGAACCACCTCGTATTGTCTTCACTCTCCTAGTTGTAGCGACTACACTCTTCACCACATAAAGAAAAATGGTACAATCAGAGGGTTTTGGAAAGGATTTAGACGATTAATTACGTGTTGGTAAATACAGCCTATGCAATTTTTAACAGATGGTTTTTTTGAATTTTTAATATTTTTATATCAGACAACTGGCAACTTAGGTTTGGCCATCATCGTGATGACATTATTGTTGCGCTTTGCCCTAATTCCCCTTACTCTACCCTCTTTAAAGGCTCAAAAGAAGATTAGGGAGATTCAACCAGAATTAAATAAGTTAAAAAAGAAGCATGGAAAAGATAAAAAGGCTTTGCAGAAATCCCAACTCGAGCTTTATCAGAAATATAATGTAAATCCTCTCTCTGGGTGTTTGCCTCAACTAATTCAGTTAGCATTATTAATATTTTTGTATCGCGCTCTAATCAACTTTTTAGGTCAAGACACGATCAATGGAGTGATGGTTGATGCCAAATTTTTATGGCTAAATCTAGCTCAACCAGATTCAAAATATATTCTTCCAGTTCTAGCAGGAGGCACTCAATTAATTCTTTCACTAATGATTTCTCCAGGGGGTGAGATTAGAGACATTGTCCCCAATAATTCTAAGAGTAAGAAGATTCAGCAGGCTAATAAAAAAGAAGAAGGTATGGCTGAGATGGCAGCTAACATGCAACAACAAATGATCTTTCTCATGCCAATTATGACTGGCTTTATTGCCCTTCAGTTCCCTTCTGGATTGGCTATTTATTGGATCTTCACCACGGTCTTTAGCATCGGGCAGCAGTATGCGCTTAGCGGCTGGGGAGGCTTACAAAGTCACCTCATTAAAGCCAAGTTGTTTTTAAAGAGAAACTAATTTTAGGAGGTATGGTATGAAAATTGAAGATTATTTAATTAAATTATGTAAACACGTTGGCCTAACTGAAGACCAATTTACTGTCGAGATAGATGATGGCGAGGAAATGATGAGTGCGAAGATTTCTCTTCCTGAGGAGGAGAGTGGGTTGTTTATTGGCTATCATGGCGAAACCTTGCAAGCAATTCAGCGCATGATTAGAATTTCCTTTTTTGACTTACTAAAAGACAAAGGCTTTCAGTTAAATGTAAACGACTATCGAGAGCAACGAGAAGAACAATTAACTGAGAGAGTTAAAGAAATTGCTGGGAGAGTTTTAGAAACTGGAGAAAGCTACACCTTTTCTTACTTAACAGCTCAAGATCGTTATCTAATTCACACCATTCTTTCTGATAATGAGGAGCTTGCTGGTCTAACCAGTAAGTCAGAGGGAGAAGGCAAGCAGAGATATTTGACAATTTTTGTTAAGACTGAAGATGAATAAGTTAAAGATTTATACCGACGGTGGTTCGCGTGGCAATCCTGGCCCAGCAGGGATTGGAGTTTATGTGATCGACCAACAGCAGCAAGTGGTCTTTTCACAGGCCCTATTTATCGGACGGGCAACCAACAATGAATCGGAGTACAAAGCGTTTTTAGCCTCACTGGAGTGGCTCGAAGAGTATTCTAAAAACACTTCGGTTGAGAGCATAGAGTGGTTTCTCGATTCCAAGCTAGTTGTGGAGCAAATAAATAAGAACTGGAAGATTAAAGAAGATCGTTTGAAAAACCTTGCTAAGCAAGCTTGGGAACATCTCTCCTCCATTAATTGTAAATATGAAATTAAGCACGTCAGGCGTGAATATAATAAAGACGCTGATGGGTTAGTCAATCAGGCACTGGATGCCATATAATGTGATTGATGCCTGCGCTAACCACCCACACTCTAGATGAAGAATTAGAAATATTATTAATAGCTGAGTCTTCTCAACTATCTCAAACATTGGTTGAAAAAATTGATGACCTGAGCGACGTTAGTGCCGAGTTAGTGGAGATAAAAAACCTAGATGGCGGAGCTGGTAATTTGGATAAAGATTGGTATAAGGTCTATTTATTGCTAAAGCATCCTTTTATAAGAGATTTTTCAATAGAAAAAATACCTGAGTTTTTATGGAATAAGTTGGTGGTGATAATGCCGCTCACGACAGCAATTAACCCCAGCAGTGAGTTGGCCGGGGGATGGATTGAGCAGGTTGAGTCAGAGAAAAATATTTTTAAGAAATTGAATAAAAAAGTTGATGCATCACCCTTTATCTTTTATCAAGATCTTTTAAAAGAAGGCACGGAGCCCTTTTCTTTCTTCTTAAGTCAGTTACAGCAAAGCTTGCTGGCCGATCCAGGAATAGAGCTTGGGTTTCAAACAGCAGAAGGTCTGACGTCTCACCTCGCCACCTCTTTGTTTAAAACCTCTAATCGCACCAAGTTAATTCGTGGAAAAATCAGATCTAGCAAGGTTTTTTTGCAAAAAACAAAAGACCTCTATCAACAACATCGTCAAGTTAGCTTCCCAATTAAACAGGTGCTATTGCGCGCAGAAGAACACTCTGTCTTGAAGGAGATTGGTGCTGAGGTTGTTGTGGAGGAGGTGCCAAACTCAATTGATGACGTGGCTCAAGCGGTTGCTCGAGCAATCCCCAACCTAAGCGCTGGTGGATCTAGTCGAGGTTGTTTAAGTAAGAGCATAATCCAACCTCCTAGAAAACTGGAGTTGATTAAAGTTTGGAATCAAACTAAAGACAGCTTGGTGGAAGTAAAGCAACAGCGCGAGAGAAAAATTGCGCAGAAAAAAGAGACTCAAGAATCAATTTCCAGCTCGCCTCCCTCCCCCTCAATTAATTCGGTCTTTGAAGAATATCGGGAGCAGCAAAAAGAGGATCATCTCAAGCGATTAACCACTAAAACCAAATTGGGCTTTCATAAAATAAAACGCCGCAAGCTCTTGTTTGTGGGGGGAGCCCTCACTTCTCTACTCGCCCTAGGAGCGTTGGGATTCGTGGCGATATTAATGATTAATATTTCTGGGGCAAAAACCAAGCTTGTTGCCTATCTTGAGTCTAGATCATTGCCGATTACTGCTCAACAAAAAAAACTCCTCGAGCTTGAGACAACAGTGGGGCGGTTGGAGAGTCAGTTTGCTGTGACCAGCAAATGGCTTCCAGCCCTATTTTTTTCGCAAGCCAATCAGGTGGTGGAGGTTAGTCAGCACATGATTGAGTTGGTTGATCAAGTCGATAGGCTTGAGAAAACCACGGGCATTTTTTATCAGCGGATCATGGCTCAAGAAGCGGGGGATGTTTTTGAGTATTTGGAGTTAGTTAATATTCAAAGTGGGGAGGTTTTTAAAACCCTCTCCCTTCTTCAGGCAGAGCTAAAGAGCTTTTCAATGGACGATTTGAATCCAGAGGAAAAGGAGTTGTTGGTTCAATATCAGGAGTTGATTTTAGATCAAGAAAAATCTTTGAGTCAGTTTCAACAGCTCTCTCCCCTACTTAGTTCGTTGTTAGGAGATAAAGAGCGACAGGTATATGCGATCGTTTTGCAAAACAATCAAGAGCTAAGGCCAACGGGAGGATTCATTCAGGCAGTAGCTCTATTGACTTTTGAGCAGGGAAAACTAATAAACATCCAGGTAGAAGATGTCTATGGAATTGACCAACAATTAAAGGGCGTAATCAAGCCACCAGAAGATCTGCAGCGATTTTTGGGTGAAGAGAGATGGTTTTTGAGAGATGGAAACTGGAATCCAGATTTCCCTCAAACAGCATCTCAAATCAACTGGTTTATAGATCAGAGTTTGGGGGTAAAAGTAGACGGAGTAATTGGAGTAAATCTCGAGGTATTAGAGAGCGTGGTGGGGGTTTTGGAGAGGCTTGAGATAGATGAATACAATGAAGTAATTACACAACGGAACTTGAGCGAAAGAATGGAGTTTCATTCCGAGGTTCAGCTAGTGGATACTGCTCAAAATCGTGACTATGCAGAGCTAATCTTATTTGAGGTTCTGGACAAACTTCAGGCTTTGCCTGGAGAAAGAGTTATCCCTCTTCTCTCCTCCTTAATTAGCTCGATTGAACATAAAGAGATGTTGGTGACTGTTTTTAATAATGATATCCAATCAACTTTTGAAACCTTGGGCTGGACTGGATCTTTAGTTGATCCGGCTTGTCCGTCAGTTTTTCAAGAATCGGAGTGTATAGTCGATTCAATTGCTCAAGTTGAAGCTAATGTGGGGGTTAACAAAGCCAACTACTATCTTGATAGACAAATCGACCACAGCATTACCTTGCTGGCTAATGAAGCAATACACAAACGAGTGATTTCATTTAAAAACAAAGCCCAAACAAATGCTTGGCCTAAGGGGTCATACAAGGCATACGTGAGATTTTATTTGCCGGAGCAATCCGAGTTAGCCTCTTTGAAGTTGGGAGGTCAAGAGATTCCTCATGAGGAGTTGATTTTAAAGCGAGAGGCTGGGAAAAATTTAGTGGGCGCCCTGGTGGAGGTGGCGGTTAAGTCAGAGGTTAAGTTACAACTAGAGTATTCTCTCCCCTACAATCAACAAACGCCCTTTACTTATGTTTTCTTTGATCAGAAGCAAGCTGGAGCTAGAAACGTTTCTCCTCGGGTGTTTATAAAACATGCACCCGATCTCTCCCCCACTCTAATTGCTCCGCAAGCAGAAGTTCAAGGAGGAGTAATTGTTTTCAATCCTTCTAAGGACAGTGGTCATTTGTTTGTAGGAGCAACTTTCGAGTAGTCTTAATCTTTATATTTGTAGTTTTTTCACGTGCAACTAGGGTAATTTCCCCTATTTTTGCTATTTTCACGTGAAAATTATTAAGACTGTTTCTTCAATAGGGGCAACCTGGTATAATGTGGAATTCGTATAGAAGAATTTTATTAATATTATGGCTAAAACTACATTTACTACCAGCCCCCGCAAGTTAACTGGAAAAAAAGTTAAACAACTTCGTCGTGAAGCGATTGTTCCAGGGAATGTTTATGGAGGGAAGGGAGAGTCTTTCTCTCTCCAGTTTTCTGAAAAAGAATTTAATAAACTCTACGGTGAAGTAGGGGACACGGGTCTGGTTTATTTAAATATTGAGGGAGAAAAACAAGAAAAGCCAACCTTAATTGATGAGGTTCAGGTTGATCCGGTCACAAGTCAGACACTGCATGTTTCTTTTAAGGAAGTTGATCTTAAAGAAAAAATTGAAGCTGAAGTTCAGATCGAGTTAATTGGTGAGTTTGATATCAAAGAGGCAGTTCTTGTCCAAGTTAAAAATAGTATTGTGGTGGAATCTTTACCCACAGATTTACCAGAAAAGTTCGAGGTAAATATTGGAGATTTAACGGAAGTTGGACAATCAATTACTTTGGCTGATTTGAAATTTGATAAATCTAAGGTAACTTTAGTCGAGGTGGAGAATGAAGAAGATTGGGAAAATCCAATTGTCTTAATCCAGGAGCAACGAGAGGAAGAAGTCGAAGAAGTTGCGGAAGTTGTTGAAGAAGATGGAGAAGAAGATGTAGAGGGCGAAGAAGGAAAAGAAGGTGAACAAGAAGAGGTTAAAGATAGTGGGGGAGAAGAGACTCAAAAAGAAGCCAAGAAAAAAGATTAATCTTCTTTAAAAATTTCATTATTTGGATCAAGTTCAAAGGCTCTATTTTTATAATTTTGAGCCCCCTGTTCATTTGCTAGTGCTTGTTCTATTTTTGATAAATTGAGCAATATGTCTCGATGAGTGGGTTGTTTGCTAAGCCAGTTTTCAAACGTGTTTTTTTGTTCCAATATTTTTTCTTTTGATGGAAGTGGAGAAGGGGGTTGTTCACCTGAATAGATGTTGGTGAGAAGAATTGTGGTGGTGCTGATAAAAATTACAAATGAAATAATGAACGAGCGATAAGGAGAGGCTTTAATTATGGTTAACAGCGCTAAGGATGGAAGGGTGGTAGCGATTAAGCCAATTGCAAAGAAGGGTGAGAGTAAATAGCGCATGATTATAGCTTAGCAAAATTAGGGCCAATTAGAGAGCGTGAGTAATTGGGTCTCATCGGAACCTAGGATATTTTCCTGGTGAAGGGTTTGCCAAATAGCTTCGGTCACAAAGGGAATGAAGGGGTGAAAAAGCTTGAGAAAAGCAATTAAGCCCTTCATTAAGGCCTGTTGAGAGATTTGGCCAGCCTTTGATTTCTCAATACACTCATCACAAAACCAGTGCCAAAATTCATTATGGAGGGTTTCTGCAGCCAACCCAATTTTGAAGTCATTGAGTTGCTTAGTAACTGCTTTAGTTACAGAGTCTAGTTTTTCTAAATATTCTTTGTCTTCACTGCCAGTGTTTTCTTTCTTGTCACTCATTAAAATAAAGCGAGTGGCATTCCAGAGTTTGTTGGTGAGATTGCGGGCGGCTTTAAAGTCACCTTCTCCCACAGATCTATCTAACCCAGCAGAAGAGCGGATGATTAATGCCATCCTCAATGCATCAGCCCCATATTGATCAACAATTTCTAATGGATTGACAACATTGCCTTTACTCTTACTCATCTTTTTACCTTTGTCGTCGCGGATTAAGCCATGGAGGTAAACATCATGAAAAGGAACTTTGCCAGTCTTATTAATTCCCATCATCATCATCCTCATCACCCAAAACATGAGAATGTCGTAAGAAGTTTCTAAAACCTGCGTAGGGTAGAAGCGATTAAAATCATCAGGCTGATTGGTCATGAGGGTGGTATATGGCCACTGAGATGAACTAAACCAGGTATCAAATGTATCAGTTTCTTGAATGAAGTTGTCTCCGGGTGAAGTAGGGGAGATGGTGTATTTGGCTTCAATTGGAGCCCGTAATTCCTGCAATCCTTTAGAGATTTCTTCTAAAGAGTATTGCCCGGCGTATCGGTCTAAAAGATCTTTTAGCGTCCCTTCGATACGCTCTCCTTTTTTATTTAAGAACACGACATGAATGTCAGGATTGTCTGTGGAGTACCAAATTGGCATCCGGATACCCCAGACTATCTGGCGACTAATATTCCAATCTTTAAGATTTTCTAGCCAGTGACGGAGAATTTTGTCATGACCAGCGCCATGAACTTTTACTTCACCTTTATCCAAAGCTTCTAAAGCTTTCTTTGTCATGGATTTAACTTTGATGAAGAACTGGGGGAGAGGGAGAGGCTCGATAACAGTACCGCAACGATAGCAGGTACCAATGCTGTGTTGATAATTTTCATCGGTTTTAACTAATAAGCCTTTTTTTTCTAAATCCTTGACCACTTCTTTCCTAGCCTTGACTGAGTACATGCCTTCATAAGAGCCGGCTAGAGATGTCATGTGGCCACGATAGTCAATCACTTGCTTGGGGCCTGGGATTTCATCTTGATGGCGTTGCCAAACTTCAAAATCATTAAAGTCATGAGCGGGAGTGATTTTAACTACGCCAGTTCCAAACTCTGGGTCTACATATTCATCAGCAATGACTTTGAGTTTGAAGTTGCCATCAAGTCCTTCTACTTCCACTTCTTGACCGATGTATTGCTGATAGCGTTTGTCATCTGGATGAACTGCGACCGCGGTGTCACCAAACTTTGTTTCTGGACGAGTAGTGGCCAGAGTAAAAGGTCCGTATTTCATATAATAAAGAGGAGCTTTTCTTCCTACATGTTTCACCTCTAGTTCACTAAAACCGGTGCCACAGTGAGTACAGTAATTAACTAACCTTACGTCTCGATACACTAGATTTTGATCGGCTAATTCTTGAAAAGTTTTAATGACAATTTCAACCATATCTTCATCAAGCATAAATTTGAAGCGTGACCAATCAGGACTAGCTCCAAGTTTTTTTGATTGATCAATAACTATATTTGAATTTTCTTGAACATCATCCCAAATCATTTGGTAGAGAGTTTCGCGATCAAAATCAAAACGGCTTTGATTTTTTTTATTTAGTTTTTTCTCAAATACAAACTGAGTTTCAATGCCCGCATGGTCTGTGCCAGGAAGCCAGAGAGTGTCATCTCCAAGCATGCGATGATAGCGAATTAAAATATCCTCTAGAGTTACAAACATGGCATGGCCTACATGAAGCGGGTCGCTGGCATTGGGAGGGGGCATGAGAATACAGAAGGGTTTCGTCTCACCTTGGTTGCGTTTAGCCGGTTGATTTTCACTATCAGGATTGAAGGCTTCAGCCTTTTCCCACAGCTCATAAATTTTTTGCTCGTGATCGTGATGAGAGTAACGTTTGTCCATGAGAAGAATTATAGCATCAAGAGAAGAGAGCGCTAATGATATAATCAGTTTAATATTTCCACCTAAGGAGAAAAAATGTTTTTAACATTAGCCCCTTTATTAATTGTTTTAGTTCTTGCTTCTCTCAAACAAATCAATGAGTACGAGCGGGGAGTGGTCTATACCATGGGACGATATCAGGGGATGGTGAATCCCGGCTGGAGATGGGTCTGGCCAATTTTTCAAACTTTTAGAAAAGTTGATATTCGTACCAAGGCAGTTGATGTACCCAAGCAAGAAACCATTACTAAAGATAATGTTTCCTGCAAGATGGATGCGGTTATTTACTACAAAGTTGTTGATTCCAGTAAGGCAATTAATGAAGTTGAAGATGTGTTTTGGGCTGTTTCTCAACTAGCTCAAACCACCATGAGGAGAATTACTGGCCAGGTAGATCTAGATGAGCTTTTGAGTCATCGTGAGCAGGTGGCGGCTGATATCTTGAAGTCGATTGACCCCGTGACTGATAAGTGGGGGATAGATGTTGATAGGGTAGAGCTGAAGGACATTGAGCTACCAGGAAACATGGTGCGTACCATGGCCAAGCAAGCTGAGGCTGAGCGAGAGCGCCGGGCCACAATTATCAACTCTGAGGGTGAAGTAGTAGCAGCTAAAAATCTTGCTAAAGCTGCCGATCTAATGGCTGGTTCAGCAGGGGCGCTACACCTGAGAACCTTGAGTTCAATTAATGATATTTCTTCAGATCAGTCCAATACGGTAGTGTTTGCGCTGCCGCTAGAGGTGCTACGAGCATTAGAGAGCGTAGCACCAGCTAAGTCTGCAAAGAAGAAGTAAGAAAAAGGGAGGTAAAATGGCAGAAGAAGATACATCTTACGAAGGGCAAAGGCCAGAAGGTACAACCCCAGAGCGTTGGGAGGAAATAGTTGCTACAGCTATACAAGGAACTTTGAATTTTAAAGCCGTTACAGAGGAAGAAGGAGCTGCACTAGATAAGACTCCTTTTGGTGGGGCAAAAGCATACTGGCGTAAGCCTATTTAGATTAGAAAAAAGTAGTTTTTATTCACCCACTAGGTATTTCGCCGACCAAGGGCGGTAGCTCGAGTTGTAGGTCTGTTCATTAGTGATTTCTCCATTAGCATCTCTAATCACGTGGGTAAATTTAGCTTTAACTCCAGCCACTGACCAATCAATTTGTCTTCTGGCTCCAGTTGGTAGGGACGGATCGGGATAGTATTCTGGAGGAGGAGGGGAGACGTAGCCCCAAACTTCATGGTCTTTAATCTCAGTAGTGCGGCCATCACTAGTGCCGTAGATTTCCATTTTCATATAAAGATTTTCACTATCAGCCTCGCCGTGAATTAAAATATGGTGGTCGGTATCATTGATAAATCTCAAGTCAGTTTCTCCTGCATAGACAGTGGCATCAATACCTGGTTTGGCATTGAGCTCGTAGTAACTAACGCGATAGCTATGAGGAAGTCGACGAGTGATGTCTAGTCCGGCATCTAAGACAGCGCGGAAGGTAGTAGTGCTGACCTGACAAACTCCACCACCGTCACCAAGCTCAGTACGGCCATCCTTAATAACATATGCCGATCGATAGCCAGTTCTGGCAGAAACCTCGCCGAGTGCTTTATTAAAAGAAAATTGTTCCCCTGGGGGAACGATAGAATTGCTAATTCGGTTGGTGGTGAGAGAGACGTTGTGAATTCGATTAGGGATAGAGTGATCGTATTCGCTTTCTCCAAAACCAATTCTTTCATTAATACCCAGATTATTGGTCTTTGAAAGAGGAACTTCTGGTTGGGTGGTGCTTACGGGGAGCTCCAGCTCGACGTTGGTTTGGCTATGAATCCCCACTGGGGAGCCATCGATTTTTTTGTTAGTGAAATTATTAAGAGTATTTTTGAGCAGCTCATTAGTTTGGTCTTGAGCTAATTCCAAGCCTTCACGATGTGGAATGAACTTACTCACATTTAGAGTTTCTTCGTTAAGTTCTAGCTCTGCATTTTGAGCTGGTCTAGAAACTATGTCTTGCCAGGTTTCCAATAATGAGTTGATAGTTTCTTGATTGAAGCCCGTTGGGAGGGAGAGCATTGATATCAGTTTTTGGTCATTGAGATCCAACCTTACGTTGTCAGCACGAAAAATTAGTCTTTTGCCAACTAGCTGGCTAGCTCTTTCTTGCGCTACTACCACTTGTTCTTCATCAAGAATGGTGCTGGTTGAGGCAACTTTAGCCTCAATAGGAAGGTCGCTCTCTACCTGAGCTAGAATTAGTCTAGCGGTGTCGTTTAAGATGACTTTCCGGCCTGGTTCTCCTTCATTTATAATTAAGCTAGCTGGGGAGCCACTGTTTTTTAGTTCTGCAAAAGGTTCTTGTCCTGTTAAATTTACTAGCTTCTCCAGCTCAGCAACCAATGAAATAACCGCAGCTTCTTCATATTGAAGCTGTGATTGCAGTTCAATTGGAACGAAAGTCATTTTAGTTAGCTCCCAGAGGCGTTTTGGAGGAAAACCAACTCGACCAACCTCATAGGCTTGATTTAGAGGTAAGTCATGATTTCTAGACAAACCCAAATCCGCTGAAGATGAGGCTAGCTTAATATCATCAATCACGACTTCAACCTGATGCGCTGTTGGTTCTGGGAGTTGTTTACTGAGGAGGAATTTGGCTTCTGAGACAGTTAAGCCACCCACCTCAATATTCTCAATCTTTATGCCGGGGTAAATTCTGTTCTGAAATAAAACCAAAAAGACTGTACTGCCAGCAAATGAAAGCACTAAAGCCCCTAATAGCAACCCGGTTAGCCAGGGAAGTAACTTTTCGCTTGTGGTCATAATCAGGACTACTATATACTGTATATATTATTAGTATGTCAGATAAGTCTCTGCCCAAACCAGTACCACCTAAAGACCCAGTCGCCAATGTTGGCAATGCCCAGCAACCTATGCTTTCCTCAGCTCGAGTTAATGTGCCGGTTGGAGGGAAACCTTTGGTGAACAATCCTCCTCCAGCCAACAAACCTCCTCAAGCAATTCCAGTTCCAACTCCAGCTGGAAAGCCACCTGCCATGCGTCCTCCAACAGGAGCACCTCCTGGCTCGATGAGGCCTCCAGCTCTTTCTGGAAAACCACTTCCTGGACAACCCCCTCAACCTTCAGCAACACCAGCAGCGCCAGCCACTCCGGGGTCTCCAGCCACTCCTCAACCAGCACCGGCTGGCAAAGCAACAACACCTGCTGCAGAATCTCCAGTAACCAATCAAGACTCAAAACAGAAGAAATCTCCAGCTTTTGCTAATGTGAAGAATTCACCCTTTAAGTTCTTGCCCTATTTAGTTGGAGCAGTGGTATTGGTGGGAATTATCAGTTTTGTGATTAGAAAAGTCACTGGAAATAAAACCACCTCTGTTGCTCCAGAGCCATCCAACCAACCAGCTGCGGCTAGAAAAACTGTCCCTGAAAAACAAACCACTTTAACATATTGGGGTTTGTGGGAGCCAAACAATGTTGTGTCTGATGTCCTAACAAAATTTGAGGAAGCAAACCCTGGAGTGAAGGTTAATTATGTTAAGCAGTCTCATAAAGATTATCGAGAAAGATTACAAACCGCAGTTGCTTCTGGAAATGGCCCAGATGCTTTTAGATTTCATGCCAGTTGGGCATCGATGCTGAAAGAAGAGTTGGCGGCTATGCCTCAATCAATTATGAGTGCTAAAGAATACCAAGAAACCTTTTATCCTACGGCGGCATTTATGCTGAGCATTAATGGTCAAATTGTGGGGATTCCGCTGATGTATGACGGTCTAGGGTTGTACTACAACAAAGAAATGCTAACTGCAGCCAACTCAGAACCACCTAGTACTTGGGCAGAGGTTAAAACATTAGCTAGTAAATTGACTGTGAATGCAGAGGGTGAAATAAAAAGAGGAGGGATGGCAATCGGTAATGCGAGTAATGTTGAGCACTTTGCAGATATTTTAGGATTGTTGATGCTCCAAAATGGCGCCGATCCCTCCAATCCATCTTCCAAAGAAGCTCAGGACGCACTTTCTTTTTACACAAATTTTGTTAATGAAGATAAGGTTTGGAGTGATAAGCTACCCAGCTCTACAGCCGCTTTTGCCAGGGGAGACGCGGCCATGATGTTGGCTCCAAGTTGGCGAGTGCATGAAATTAATGCCCTGAATCCAAATCTAGATTTTGGGATTGCTCCAGTTCCGCGCTTGGGTGAAGAGCGTTTGTCCTGGGCTAGCTACTGGGCAGAAGGCGTCAGCGTTAAGTCTAGTAATAAAGACCAGGCGTGGGAGTTATTGAAGTTCTTAAGCTCACAAGAAATTCAACGTCAGCTTCATAGCTCACAAAGTCAGGTGAGAGCTTTCGGAGAGATTTATTCACGTCAAGATTTAGCTAATGAATTGGCTAGTAATGAGCTGGTGGCTCCATTTTTGCAAGATGCTCCCTCAGCCCAGGGTTGGTATTTGAGTTCTTATACTCATGACAATGGCATCAATGATTTATTGATTAAATACTATGAAGATGCGATTAATGCAGTTTTGAGTGGCAAGTCTGTAGAGGATGCCCTCACCACAGTCACACAAGGTACACAGCAGATTCTTCGTCAATACGGGGTAGAATAGGCTCATGACGCTTTCTGATTCTGCAGCAGTGCTAGCAACGCTAGCCTATACCGAACAATTCCTTTTTCCATTAAATATAGATGAACTTTATCAACGATTGATTAAGTCATCTTCAACCAAAAGCTCAATCACAGCTAGTTTAAAAAAACTGCAAAAACTAGGTTTAATCGAGCAACAGCAGGAATACTGGAAGTTGAGAGCTGGACAAGCAGATCTAGATTTGAGGTTGAGTAGAGAGGCTTTGTCAAAGACGAGGCAAGCAGAAATCCAAGAGTTGCTGAAAATAATTGGTTGGATTCCTTGGATTAGGGGTATTGCGGTGACTGGTTCTTTAGCAATGAATAATGCTCGACCTAAAAGCGACATTGATGTGCTCATAGTAGTTGACTCAAAAAGATTATGGATGAGTCGATTAGCGGTGTCTCTGATAACCTTAGCTATGGGCAAGCGCCGGACTTGGTCTGGTGGCAAAACCGATAGTTGGTGTTTTAATCTCTGGTTTGATTCAAGGCATCTGGCTTTGTCTAAAAATAGGCAAAACCTGTATTCAGCTTATGAGATTTGTCAGGCCAAGTGGATTTATGATCGCCATGAGACCAAAAATAAGTTTTATCAAGATAATAATTGGGTCAAGTTTTGGTTGCCTCATTACTTTGAGATTTGTTTGCAAGAGAGCTCTCTTAAAGGAGAAACTGAAGAAAGTAGGCGACCCGCTCCCATATTTAGATTTATTGGTAGGCGTTTGTTAGATTTACTAAACTATATTGTCTTTATATTTCAATATGGATATATGTATGGTCATATGACTCGTGAAGAAGTGGCTTTGGGTAAGGCATATTTCCATCCTCGGAGCACTAAGAATTTAATTTATCAACATTGGTATAATTCTTTAGTAGATTTATGGATAAAGTGAAGACTTTTGTTAAACAAGCTCGGGCAGATGAAAAAACAATTGTGCTGGCAACTGGAGTTTTTGATGTCTTGCATGCAGAGCACAAAAAATTTCTAATGAAAGCCAAACAGGTTGGAGATTTATTAATAGTGGGGATTGAATCAGACCAAAGGGTTGGGAGCCTAAGGGGTGTTGGCAGACCAGTAAATAATGAGGAAAAACGCTTGCAGCAACTAGAGTTGCAAGCTGAGGTGGACCTAGCCTTCATTTTGCCTCAAGAATTTAATTCTTCAGCAGATCATTTGTCTTTGTTGGAATTAATTAGGCCACAAATTTTAGCTGTTTCTTCACACACACCAAACTTAGAGAACAAGCGTCGATTGATGGAAAAAATCGGTGGGGAGGTGAGAGTGGTTCATCTGCACAATCCTGAAGTCTCAACCACTAAAATATTAAAAAAATATTAAGAATTTGTGAAAAGTTAAATATGGCCAAAAACAAAACTATCTATAACTGCCAAAGCTGTGGAGCAAGTCATCCTAAATGGCAAGGTCAGTGTAGTCAGTGTGGTGAGTGGAATACTTTGGTGGAGGAAATCCTTGAAGTAAAAAGCAAGGGTTTAGCCTCTAGAAAAAGTTTATCTTCAACTCAGCTCAAATATATGGTGGTGGAGTGGAATCAAGTGACCGCCAAAGGTAGTCAGTGGGAGAGGATTTCCACAGAAATTGAGGAGATGGATAGAGTGTTGGGAGGAGAAGGACGGAAAAAAGGCATCGTTCCTGGAGCGGTTATGTTGCTGGGAGGAGAGCCAGGAATTGGTAAAAGTACTTTGCTAACTCAGGTGGTGCTAAATTTAGTCTTTAAAAAACCAGCTCGGCCAATTTTTTATGTGTGTGGTGAGGAAAGCCCCAATCAAATTGATCTTAGAATCAGTCGAATTTTAGATAAAGAGCAAAAGAAGTATGCAAAAAAACACCTTTCATTTGTGACCACAATTGATGTAGATGAGTTAGTGGAAATCATTAAAAAAGACAAACCTTCATTGGTGGTAGTAGATAGTATTCAGGCAATGACAACTCAGGAATTAACTGGCGCCCCTGGATCAGTGGGTCAGGTTAGAGAATCTACGGATCGACTGGCTGATATTGCTAAGAAACTACATATCCCCATGTTTTTAGTGGGTCATGTCACTAAAGATGGTGCCATTGCGGGGCCAAAGACGCTCGAACACATTGTGGATGCAGTTTTAGAGCTAAGTGGCGAAAGAACAGGCGAGTTGAGGTTGTTACGAACCTTAAAAAATAGGTTTGGAGCGACCGATGAGGTGGGAGTTTTTAAATTTAACGAGGTTGGTTTGGAAGAGGTGAGTAATCCAAGTGAGCTCTTTTTGGAACACACCACCACTTTAACTCCAGGCTCTGCGACTACTTGTGTCATGGAGGGGACACGTCCGTTATTGATAGAGGTTCAGGCATTGGTAGTAAAATCTCAACTAGCGATGCCGCGCAGGGTCGGCAGAGGAATAGATATATCTAGAATTCAAGTGTTGGCAGCAGTACTCCAAAAACACTGTCACCAACCTTTGGGAACTCATGATATTTTCTTAAGCGCCGCCGGTGGTTATAAAGTCACTGAGACGGGAATAGACTTAGGATTAACGATGGCCTTGGTGAGTTCTCTTAAAAATAAACCTTTACCCAAAAAGTCAATTTTTATTGGAGAGATTGGATTATTAGGAGAAATCAGAGGGGTGGGGTACTTGGACAGGAGAGTCAAAGAAGCTAAAAGACTCGGGTTTAGTAAGATTTACTCAAAAAGTACTCATGGCAGTGTCAAAAAGCTGCTGATGGATTTAAAAATTTGAACTACTTTCGTTTCTTGGCGTATCTCTCTCGACTGGATTGAATTACTTTGCCTCTATTTTTATTACTGCTCTTGGCTAGAGATAGAGTTTGAGCGGGGAAGGGTCGAGACTGAATGCCATCGACAGTAATCTTATTAATGATTTGGTATCGACCTAATGAGACCAAATCTTCGGTGGTGTATCTCTCGCCATATTCTTTTTCAAACACGCCCGCATCATCAGCACCCATCACAAAACTAAGGATGTTGCCACAGTTGCCAAAGATGGCCTTTTGTACTTCTTCTGGAATTTGGGCAATATATTGATTGGCTAGAGTTAGATTGAGCTTATACTTACGAGCTTCAGATAAAATCTTAATAAATGAATCAGTCGCAAAGTTTTGGAACTCATCTACATAAAGATAAAAGTCGCGACGTTTTTCTTCAGCAATGTTGACTCTTCCCATGGCCACTAGCTGGATCTTAGTAATAAGCATCGCTCCTAAGAGGGTAGCGTTATCTTCACCTAGTTTCCCTTGGGACAGATTAACGATCAAGATCTTACCTTCATTCATGACGTCTTCAATGCTAAATGAGCTGGTAGAGGTATTAACCACGTTTCGCACCAGAGGAGAGGAGACAAATTGACCGACTTTATTAAGAATAGAAGCAATTTGTTGAGTTCGATCACGCTGGTGAAGTTTATTAAATTCATCATCCCAAAAGCTTTTTAAGATGGGGTCATCTAAGTGTTCAATAGTTCTAGCTCGATAGTTCTCATCAGTTAATAGTTTTAAGATGTCAGATAACTTTGCTTGAGGGATTTTTAATAAGGTCAATAATGAATTTCGTAAAATATACTCAAGTCTTGGGCCCCAAGAGTAACCATATAGTTTTTGAAAAACAGAGATGATTCCGGAGGCGATTAATTCGCGGTGCTCAACGTTTTCACCTTCAAAAAGATTGATTTGGACTGTTTTTTCTCCATCAGCGGGATTAAAGTAGACCACGTCATTTATTCGATGGGAGGGAATGTAGTTTAGAATTGTCTCTACTAAATCTCCATGAGGATCAATGACGCACATGCCCTCGTTGCGCTTGAGATCATTGATGGCCATGTTTGCCAAGAGAGTAGACTTACCAGTACCAGTTTTTCCGATGACGTACATATGGCGTCTGCGATCATCTCTTTTAACGCCATAAACATGAGTTTCGCTCTTATAAGCGGTTCTTGCAAAAGGATTGATTTCATCTTTAAGAGCTGAGTCCATCTGGGTAGTAACAATAGGCAGGTTTTCTGGAGCTTCTCCGAGTAAGTTTTTACCCCAAGCGACATTAGGCACACCCTTCAAGCTTTCGTTAGGAAAGTGGTAGAGGGTAGCTAACTCTTCAAGTGAAAGGTGTTGATTGGGGAGCAAGCCAAAGCGGCGCTTTTGCAAGGTAGAGGAGAAGCCTTTCTTTAATAGATATCGTTTTCTAAGTACTAAAGAATTTCCTTCACTTTGAGATATGGCCTGGAGACTGCTGGCGATAGTTTCTAGTAACAAAAGACTGCGTTGTTTGGTGGGTGTTTTGACTGCCACTCGAAGGGAAGTTTTCAAACCCTTGGTATTGAGCTTTTTTTCGATGAGAGCTTTTTGAGGGTGAGAGCCTGATTTCTTAGCAAGATCAGCTAACTCTTCCAAAGCAGAAGAGGAACCACTAATCTGAGCGAAGCCTTTTCTCTTCCAACCATCACCAGTATCGCTGAGGACAAATTGAATCACCATCTGCTCATCAGTTTGAGTTTTGGATAAAGTTGACAGTAACGAGGCCAGAGGATCAGTGTTGGCAAAATCTTGATAAGTTTTAAGAGGCAGATAATCTTTATTCTTAAGTTTAAGTGTTCCTAAACTTAGGTGTGAAGTGGCCGATGACTCTGAATCTGTCAAAAAGAGGTATTCTAACGGATCGACCTCAAGCTGAGTGATGAGGGCTTCTGGATAACTGGCGTTAATGGCTCCTTTGATGTATTCGCTTAATCGGTAAGGAGTGTAGATTTGAAAATAGACCGTTTGATTGTAAACCACAATTTCAAAACTCAGATGTTCATTTTTACCCAAAAGCTTCCACCACGGAGCATTGCGTAAGTTGGGAATAGTAGAGAAGAGTTGGACTGCTGCCTCGGCTGTCTCTTGATTGTCTTGGCTGGTTCTGACTTCTAAAAGAATGTGTTGGGCGGGCATATGGGTATTATAACTGTTTCTATGTTTAATGATGAGAGGAGTTGATTGTTCACATTAAATTTTATTGATTTTGACTGTTGAAAAGTAGTTGATCTTTCTCTAGTGAATGTACATTATATAACAATATCGGCTAGTTTTGCAAATGACTATAGGACTTGACAGAGATGGGGAATTAGTTATACTTGAGAGTAGAAACTTAAAATAAAAAAAGCATTATCACCGCTGGGCAGAGCCACGAATAATAATGCTTTTTTTGTTAGAGAAGATAGTCTTTATAGACCATCTATAACTCGATGGACCATAAGGTATCAGTTTTCAATAACACTGTAAATTGGATCTTTTTATAGTAAATTATAAATAAGTGAAACAGGGGTGTTAGGTGGAGGTTCGGCTGTTGGGCAGGCTGCCGAGCTTCCACTTAGTACCTCTTGAGAATCACATCTTTATTTCAGATAAATATATCCTATAATCTTGAAAATTTATTTATTTTTTGGTATAATAATTGACCTTTTGATATGAATATATCTCTTCTAACAACTCCAGCTTTTTTGCACAGCCATTTTGGTCAGAGCAGGCTAGTTTTGGTGGGAAATAGAGAGAATAAACCCAACCAATCACTCTTCATCAAGATAGCTCGTCAGTTTTTAATGGCAATTTCTACTTTATCTTTATTAGTGGCTTTGGTTTTGATGGTGCCAGAAGTTTATTATCGAATCTTTCCAGCTGACATTCAGCCTGTGGAGACATTTACCCAGGGCACTCCCATAGGGGGAGATTTTAATCAAGGAGCGCAAGTGAGTGAGGTAAGTTCAGAGGAAGAGAAATATTTACCTCTTCAGAATGACAATCTTCCTTTGGGGGATTGGTTGGTAATTCCAAGAATTGGAGTCAGAACTCAACTCCAGGAAACTTCAAAACCAGAGGAGGCCCTACGAAAAGGAGTTTGGATGTCTCCTGACTATGGAAAGCCAGGTGATGATTACACTCTGCCAATTATTTTAGCCGCCCATCGTTTTGGTTGGGAGTGGTGGTGGCAAAGTGATTATTGGAAATATAACTCATTTTATAATTTGCCAGAGTTAGAACCAGGAGATGTTGTTGAGGTAATAGTAGACCAACGCAAGTGGGCTTATGAGATCTATGCTGGTGAGCAGGGGACAGAAATTACTGATTACGATGCTGACATGATTTTATATACCTGTAAGTTTTTGAACTCACCACTGAGGCACTTTCGTTATGCTCGTTTAATTAATCCCAATCAAGACACTCAGGGTTAAGCTAAGTTGACTTTTGAGAGGGTTGTTGGGATAATGGCCCTGTTCCTTTCAAGGAAAGAGATTATTCCCTTCATAATATATAAATGAGTGCACAACTTCACTCCTGGTAATAAGTAATAATTATCTTCATTAATTTATGTCAAATTCAACAACTGCCGACGATTTGGTCGGAAATCCAGTAGCAAGTAAAAAACCCACTGATGCTTCAGAAGTAAAAGTTAAGGAAACAATGATAAAAAAACCAACTGTGGTCAAGTCTAGTCCAGATATAACCAAGTCTAAAGACGTACCAGTGATGCCTCTTAATGGCGACTCTGGTGCTCGTAAATCAAAGCAGGTTAGGCCTGATGGGAAAGAAATTCAAGATATGAACTCACCTACAAAAACCATTAATGGTGTTTTAGAAATTAGAGACGGACACGGCGTGTTACGCGCTCAATCCGATGGTGGTAGAAAAGATGCCTACATCTCAAATTCTCAAATTAAGCGATTTAGACTTAGAGAAGGAGATGTGATTGCTGGGCCAGCTCGAGAACCTAAGGATAACGAGCGTTACTGGGGATTGCTCAAGGTATCCGAGATCAACAATCTTCCAGTGGAAGACTTTCTCAAGTTAGATAGAAAAGATTTCCACCAACTAACTCCAGTTTATCCTGATGAGCAAATCATGTTAGAGATAGGTGAAGAGCCTATCTCTTTGCGAATTATTGATTTAATTGCCCCTATTGGTAAGGGACAGCGAAGTTTAATTGTTTCTCCACCTAAAGCTGGTAAGACTACCTTATTGAAAGATATTGCCACTGGTGTGGCCAAAAACCACCCAGAAATTCATGTCATGGCAGTTTTAGTAGGAGAAAGACCCGAGGAAGTGACTGACATTCGTCGTCATATTGCCGAAATCACTCAAGAAAAAGGTGAGGTAGCCTCGAGTAACTTTGATGAAAATCCTGAATCACAGTGTGCTGTCGCTGAACTAGCCCTGGAAAAGGCGAAGCGAATGGTGGAATCAGGTCAGGACGTGATCATTTTACTAGACTCAATTACTCGTTTAGCTAGAGCATATAATTTATCTATTCCTACTTCAGGGCGAACTTTGTCTGGTGGTTTTGACCCTATGGCATTATTTCCACCCAAGAAGTTTTTTGGAGCAGCTAGAAACTTTGAGATTCCAGGTTCATTGACCATTGTTGGAACTTCACTAGTTGATACAGGTTCAAGAATGGATGACTTAATCTATGAAGAGTTCAAGGGAACTGGCAATCAAGAAATTCATCTTAATAGACGTTTGGCTGAGAGAAGAATTCATCCTGCAATTGATGTTCAAAAATCAGGGACCAGACGAGATGATCTATTAATTGATAATATTACCTATCAATCAATCATTACTCTCCATAGAATGTTGGATATGCTCAAGGATGAAGAAGAGCGTACCACCACCATGATTTCTCAACTGAGAAAAACCAAGAGTAATAAAGAGTTTCTGGTTAGCATAAAACAAGGGTAAAATAGGGTTGAAGGTTATATGTCACGTTTGAGTATTCGCTTAAAAACCCCGGCTTTATTGAAGGACATTCGTGATTTTTTTGGATTTTTACGTCGATATCTTCATAATCGTGGATATATTTGGTTTTCTTCTTTTGAGGTGGGTAAAAACTTAATCGTTGATCTTTTATACAAGCAACGAGGTAAGTACACTCGACCATTTCTACATTTTGGAACAATAGGTCTGACATTTATTGTGGTTACTTTTGGCCCCTTAGTGTTGGCTCAATCAGATGAGGGAGGTCAGGCAGAGATGGCGGGAGGAGTATTAACAGCTTCAGCTCAAGTAACAGACTTTAACACTCTCCAAGCAGAAGAGGTCAGACAATATCGTGGGGGAGAGATCATTATCCACTTAGTAGCTGAGGGTGAAACTTTATCTAGTATTGCTGCCAGGTATGGATTGCAGGTGACTACGATCATGTGGGAAAATGATCTAACTGAGAAAAGCAAACTTAAGCCTGGGCAAGAGCTGAAAATCTTACCCCTAGATGGAATTAGGCATAAAGTTGCGCGAGGAGAGACGATCTACTCCGTAGGAAAAAAATATAGCCTTGAGGGTTCAGAAATTCAGGTCATAGTCGACTATCCATTTAATGAATTTTTAAATAATGAAACTTTTGAGTTAGCTACAGGCCAATATTTGGTGGTTCCAGATGGAGTTAAGCCAAGTAGCTCAGGAATAACCAAACAAGTGGCGCGACAAGTTCAGACCACTCCAGATGCAGGTAGTGTGGCCGCCACTGGCAGTTTTGTTTGGCCAGCCTCTGGAGGAATTAGTCAGAGTTATCGTTTTTATCATAAAGCGCTTGATATCTCTAATCGTGCCGGAGGTTCAATATTAGCTGCAGATAGTGGAACAGTAATCGGAGCCGGATGGTTGGATGGCTATGGTTATGGAAATCGAGTTGTTATCGATCATGGCAATGGCTTTGTGACACTATATGCTCATTTAAGCGCAGTGCAGGTGACCTCAGGACAGAGTGTTAATCGAGGTGATCTAATCGGACGTATGGGTAGCACTGGTCGTTCTACAGGAACACATTTACATTTCGAGATTCGTCGAGGGGGAGTTTTAATGAATCCATTAAATTATTTACAATAAATTATGATTGACCTAGTTAAACTTCATCTACAAGCAGGCGATGGTGGCAATGGGCGAGTGGCTTTCCGTCGAGAAAAATATATTCCCAAAGGTGGTCCTTCTGGTGGAAATGGTGGCGAAGGTGGTCAGGTGATTATCCGTGGAGCAAAGAATAAGAGATCACTCGTACATTTATCTGGGACAAAAACTTATCAGGCTGATAATGGACAATCAGGAGGTAAGCAAAAGAGAATGGGAGCCAAGGGAGAAAGCATAGTTATCGAGGTGCCGGTGGGAACAAGAGTTTGGTTATTGGCTGAAAACGAAATTAGCCACCAGCGTCGACAGCGATATAGTCTGGAGTATTTATTTAATCGCAATGACATTGAGTTTAAGAAATATTTTTTAGAGGCTGAAGGTCAAGCAGTTCCTCGACTCAAAGATGATGCGGCTCAACCGATTTCAGCTCAGGAGTCTGTAACAAAACAGTTGCTTCAAGTCATAAAAGACCCTTCAGATTCATTGAAAGACATTGATTTTAAACAATTACCCAAGCAGCAATTGGTGGAAATCACGTCTCAAGATCAAGAGATAGTGATTTGTCAGGGCGGCTTTGGCGGACGAGGAAATAATACCTTTAAGGGCCCAGCTAATACCACTCCGTTGGAAGCGGAGCACGGAACTTTTGGTGAAAGAAAGATAGTTGTTCTAGAACAGCTATTATTAGCTGATGTTGGCTTAGTTGGTTTTCCTAATGCTGGCAAAAGTACGCTCATTTCAGTTTTGACACAAGCTAGACCTAAAGTTGGAAATTATCCCTTCACTACTCTAGAACCACACTTGGGAATAATGAGCATCAAAGACAAAGAACTAGTGGTGGCTGATATCCCAGGATTAATTGAGGGAGCTAGTCAGGGTAAAGGTTTAGGACATGCATTTTTACGCCATGTGGAGCACTGTCGTTTGTTATTATTTGTCTTGTTTTTGCCAGAAGAAATAGTTTTTGATCAGGAGATGTCGGTGGGGGATAAAGCCAAGCAAGTTTATGAGCAGTTTGCCAAACTTCAGCGAGAATTAGATGAGTATGGTCAAGATTTAAAAAATAAACCCTATCTAGTGGGAGTGAACAAGCAGGATATTTATTCTCAAGAATTAATTACCGCCATCGAAAAACTATTTGCCAAAAAAGACCAAGAGCTACTCTTGTTTAGTGCGGCTACCAAAGAGGGGATAGTTGATTTAGTTGGTATTCTCAATCGCGTCTTGAGTTAAGCCCTGATCTTGAGCAGGAGCAATCACTTGCTGTTTATCTAATCCCAAATTTTCTTCAATCAATGAAGGCTTTTTTGAGTCTGAGTTGTCTGGAGTTTTTTCTTGTTTGCTCAACTCTTCTTTGACTGCGATTAGCTCTGTTGCAGCAATCTTATAATCTTCACTTCCTGGTTCAATTAAGATCAACACATTTTCATATGAGATGACTGCTGCCTCAAGTTGTCCGAGTTGCTTGCTGGCATTAGCCAAGTTGTAGTGGGCATTAGCATGATCAGGTTTGAGTTGAACTGCTTGAGCAAATAATTGCTGTGCTTGATCGAACTGGCCCGCTCCATAGAAGATACTCCCCAAAGCAACTCTTAGCTCTGGATTAGTGGGCGAGGTTTGAATGGCTTGGATATAAGAGTTAACCGCCCATTGATCTGCTCCGGAGGCTACTCCAGTCAAGTTGTTGTAAATTTGTGCCAAAACTTGCCAGTTACGAACATCAGCTGGTTGAAGTTCCGCAGCGGCACGACCTTCTCGGATAGATTGTTGAATTAACTGCAGAATGTCGGTGCGCTCTTGCTCTGTGGGATTAGTCTTGTTAGATAGGGCAGTGGCTAGAGAAAGATTAGTCAGAGCATAGCGACGACGATAATTAGCCAAATATGGATTGAGACTAATGGCTCGTTGCTGTAGTTGGTACATTGCTACTACTTGGTTGTTTTGACCAGCTTGATTGGCTTTGAAAACCGAGTAGTTAGCAGCCGAGGCTCTCCCGAGGCCATAAGCTCCAAAGATGAAACAAATTACTAAAGCGATCCCTACAACTTGTGCTACTAAATGGCCATAGGTGGATGAATTCGTCTGGTTATGATTGAGCTTGGTAATCAGAGTACGCAGCTTGATCTGGTCAAACTTTTGTTCTGGTAAAGATAGCCAAGCAGCTAAGATTAGACCAAAAAGTATTAACAAAGAAGTAAAAGGCGGTAAGACTAGTTGTAGCCCCAACATGGTCAATAGCATCCAGGTGATGGGCGAGCTTTTAAGAGCGGAGTTGTACTTAACCTGCTTGAGTATTTGCAAAACCAACCACATCCAACTTAGAAAACCTAAGATTCCAGTTGAGACCAACAAGGTGAGCGGGAGGTTGAAGCCTCTGGTAAATTGAATATTCCAAAGCTCAGTTTGATTTAACCAAGCTGGCTTTAGTTGAGCGTAAGCGAGGTGGTAGTTGTTGGGACCTGTTCCTAAAATGGCTGTCTGAGGAACTCGAAGAACGTCTATAGCCACAGTCCAGCTGGCGGTGAGAGAAGGCAGAACTGGTGAAAGAGATTTTCCAGGTAATATTGAGTACAGATTCAATCCAAACCCAACTACAATCACAGCTAATAAGCCCCAGGTGAAAGGAGTAACTTTAGTCTGCTTTTTACGAGCAATAATGATTGAGCTCAGATAACCTATTAAGGCTACTCCTAATAATTGAGCAACAGACACCGGTGACTCAATTAGATTAAAAAGGAGGCTGTGGCTGAAGTTAGTTTTGAGAAGAGAGTTATAAATCCAACTTGGCCCATAGCCAATGAACTGCAAAATAGAAGAAATGCTCAGTAAAGCAGCCCCAATTCCAAAAACTTTAAAAAAGGTAGTCGAAAATTTTTTATCCACCAGCTCTTTTCCTAGTCCGGCAATCAGAATTAAACTCAAGTAAGTCCCTCCAAAACCCAGCAAGTTATCAACTGGGTAGCTGTTGGTTAAGAATATGGCTGCAGTCACAGCTCCCCCGAAAATAGCCAAGATGGTGGTGAATGGAGAAAAGGTAATGGAGATACTTTTTTGAATAATGGTCTTGATCCCAAACAAAGCTAGTAGAATTAAAGCTGCGGTTAAACTCAAGAATTGTTTTGTTTCAACAATAAAAGTTTCACCTAGTGGTAAAACCAAGATGGGGAGTAGAGCAGTTAATACTAGGAGAGTCGTGGAACCTATTTTTTTCACTGTCTTTCCATTCAAGCAGTCTTGGTGATGAGTGTAAAGACTTAGCGAAGCTTTTTCCTCAAGTTTGAATGAGGTTGATATCTAATGAACTAGTTGGTTGGTACTCTATTTCCAAATGGGGTGATGATATGATCTTTTTATGAAGAAAAATGCAGGTTTTACTTTAATAGAAATTACCGTAGTCATGGCAATCATTGGTATTTTGGCGGTTATCTCTATTGGCAGTTACCGAACCACTCAAATTAAAACTAGAGATTCGCAGCGTAAAAATGACATGGAGCAGATCAGTAATACTGTAGAGGTTTATTACAACGACAAAGGCCAATATCCGCTTAATTCTGCAGATAATAAAATCAATGGTTGCGTTAGTGAGGCTACTTGCGAGTGGGGGGAGGATTGGTCTGATGAAAACAACACTACTTATATGGTAGAAATGCCAGCTGATCCGAGGGATTACCTCAATTACTATTACGAGTCAGATGGAACATATTTTCAGGTTTACGCGCGTTTGGAAAATGATCTAGATTATGAGGTGCCAACCTCTGGTGATGATCCAGCCAACTACAATATCAGTTGTGGTGATTATAACTGTAATTATGGAGTATCTAGTACTAACATCACCATCAGCGATGGTCGTAGCATCGTCGCTGACTGACCTCAGTTTTCACAGGTAACAAACTCATCGGTATCAATTGGGCCATCGGAGTAATAGGCTCTGGAGGCGGGGTCACATAAGCTTTGACTGCTAGCAATGTCTTGATCGGAGATATTATTTATCCCTATGACTAATAAAAATTCTTCATCGCCATCAGAATAATAGTTAAAATTCTCTGGGAGCTCTTTCATGTAGATTGTGCTGGAGCCATTTGAGAAAGTTCCGTCACTACAAACCGAGGTGCCGGCAGAGCCACACCCAACAATAGCGCCACCACTATCATCAGGATAAGACTGATAATCGTTGTAGTAAATTCGGAGTGCCTTTTTTAAGTCTTGAAGGTCAGCTTTGGCTTTTGAATCTTCAGCTCTGCTTCTAACTCCAGCCAGGTTGGTTGTAAGAAGTGCAGCTAAGACTCCAATCACAAAAATTACTACTAATAATTCGACTAAGCTAAATCCAACTTGAGAGTGGGGGACAGTAATTTTTATCATACATCCATCATACCATTACTGAGCTGGTTGCTCAGTAGATTCAGGTGAAGGAGATGCGATTGGCAGGTCTTGATTTGGTTGTGGTGTTGTCTGAGTCTCTTCTGGTTGAGGAGTTGGTGATGGTATTTCCAATCGAGCTTCCTCAGGTAGATCAACTGGTCCACCGGGTAAGGGTGAGGGTAGGGGAGCTGGTTGTTGCAAGATAGACTGCGCTGGCTGCTGGGGATCAAGCTCGATGGGTTGTTGCTCAGGAGCCTGAGGCAGTTTGGCCTCCAGATCTAAGAGTGCATTTTGAGCTTGCAGATAGTCTGTTGAATCTGGCTCGAGGTTGGCAAGAGCTTGAGTCATGGCTTGATAAGCTAGACGATAACTGCCTTTTTTGTCAAAAGCATTGGCAAGATTGTAGTAGGAGTTGGCGTAGTTAGGACGCAGACGAGCTGCGACTTGAAACTGCTGAATAGCCTGATCTATTAAGGCGGTTTGTGTTTCTGGATCTTCAACTAGCTGAGAGAGTTGATAAAACAAGCCTCCATATTCAATTCGCAGCAATGGATTGGCTGGATCTCTAGTAACTGCTTGACCTAAATGTTGAATAGCAAAATCTTGCGCCCCTGAGGCAATATTGATCAGATTACGATAAATCACACCCAAGTTTTGCCAGGGAGAGTAGAGGCTAGGGCGTAATTGAGAGGCGACTTGACCTTGTTCGATTGCTCTTTGGATAAGCAATGAAATTTGCTCTCGTTGCTGGTCTGTTAATTGAGCGACTTCACCTGTTTCTTGATCAGGAGCTTGAATTCGTGACAACGATGAAGCTAGAGTCATGTTGATTTGAGAAAGCGAAATTCTATAATCGGCTATCTGAGGCATGAGTTGAACTGCTCTGATGTGTTTAAGATAAACACCTTCGGCATCATTTTGGGTAAAAGCCTGTTGGGCTTGCCTCATAAAGACTTCGGCTGCATAAACGCGGTAGCTAAATAATCCGGTGACTACCACTAGGGCCCCTAAGACTATGGCTGAGATGATATGAGTATATCCGGAAAACAAAACCTCTTTCTTATTTTGATTAAAGCTGTTGGCTGCAATTAATCCTGCTAGGGTAAAGAAAAAAGTGTAGCTGACAATGTTGGCAGGAACCAGAAAGAAGCTGAGTATGACTGTATACAAAGCAAGTTTTAAGGCAAAAACTTGAGGTGATGATTCAATCTTCAGGCTAGATTTGACAGTCGCAAATAGTAACAGGCCAAAGGCAATTAATCCGATTACTCCTGTAGTAGTGAGCAAATGCAAAATCTCATTAGATGAGGTTTGGAAGATAGTCGTCCATAACTCAGTTTGAACTAGAAAAGCTGGTTTGGCTTGGGTAAATAAAACTGGAAAGTTAGCTAAACCAATCCCAAGAAATAACTCTCTGACATTTTTGAGCGAATCAAGCGTTAATCCCCAACCAGCTTTTAGGGGGAGAAGTTGAATAACCACCTCTCCTTTGTTAAGCATAAAGCCATAAGTAACTAGAGCAGCTAGTTGAATACCAGCAGCAGTAAAAAGACTGGTTTTTTTTGTTAAATCAATTTCTTTGACAGCCCAAGCTAGGGTGGCAACAAGAGAAACCACAATGATGGTGATCAAAATCAAAGGCGATCCTGCAGGAGTAAAGGCGGGACTTTGCATCCAGACAGGAAGCTTGGTCATGTTGGATAAAATCACCAATTGAAGTATGCCGTGAAAAGCCAAAGCCGTGCCGGCTGTAATTAATCCAGCCAGAGCCCAAGTCAAGTCTTTGAGGGACCTTTTGGAAATTGAGATCGCATAAGATATGGCTGCCAAAGCTATGAACAACATCCCTCTGCCAATCAAGCTTTCTATTCGCGCTTCTTGAGTCATTAATAGATTGAGTCCAGTCGCGGCTGCAAAAAAGGCTAGGGCAAAAGTAAAAAGGGATGATGGGTGGAGATGTTTTTTGGTGATGAGGTGGTTAATGCCTGTCTTAATAATTAAAACTAAAGCGATGAGAATAATAAAAATTTGTTTATTGATAGTGAAAAAATTTAGAGTAAAAGGAGCAAAAATAAGTGGGGTGATCGCTAGTAAAATAAGGGGGATAAATTTTTTCATCATAACTAATTTATAGGTGTTTTAACTCGAGAAGTCAACTAGCCTTTGAGTTAGTTTGAGACACTTTTTTAGTTTATTAGACACCAATGGTTAATCATGAACGCAGGCACCGGTTCTCCAGGAGCATTCGGTATCGCAGTTGGAGGTGGTGTAGTTGGGAGTACAGGTCCAAGTGGTGTTGTCATACCAAGTGCAGTTATCAATAGCTTGGCAGTAGTAGTCGCCTTCACCTGGTAGGGGTTGGGAAGGTGTGGGTGAAGGACTAGGGCTAGGCGTGGGAGTTGGCGTAGGAGTAGGGCTAGGAGTTGGCGAGGGGGAGCTTGAGGGTGATGGTTGGGGAGAAACAAACGAAGGACAATATAGGGCTATCTCAGTATTGGTAGCTGAGGTGCCGAAATTAAAACCCTCTATTTCTCCTCCATAGCGAGTACAGAGTTGTTCTTCAGCATAGTAAAGATTGGTGTAGATTTTGAACCAATCACAACCAGTGTCATCGTATTCAATAAAATAAGGCAAGTTTGTTTTGGGGTCACATTTAATTCTATTTATATAGGGACTGAATTGATCAGAGTTACAGTCGTCAACCGCATCAAACCACTCTGCGGGTGGATAGCAGTAGTTGTCGTTGTAGTATTCTTCAAAAGCTATCTTGAGTTGGTGAATATTTTTTTTGGTGCGAGCATCTTTGGCTCTACTGAGGGGAGAGCCAAACGTCATCAGGAGAATAAGAATTAGGACTGCAATAATCGCTAAAACGACCAACAGCTCGATCATCGAAAAGCCGGCTCGTTTTTGTTTCATAAATTTATTATAGATAGATTGATCAATAAGTACTACTCAAAATTAATGTTTTCAAATTTAAAAGTTCCTAAAGAGATAGAGAGGGTATCGGTGTTGCACCAAGTGCCATAAACTGGTCCGTCAAAATATGGCGCCACTCGATAGCGATAAGTGTGATTGGTGGTAATGGTTGAATCTTGATAGGAAGTTGTATCTGCAGCTAGACCAGTGGCGATATCTGCCCAGCCGCCACCATCCACACTGCGCTCGACTTCGTAATTATCTTCATCATCAGATATGTCAGACCAAATTACTGTTAAAGAAGAGTCGTCATTAGTTTCTTGAACTCGACAACCAGAGGAGAGAGTGGGGATATCAACTGTGGTAAAGCTATATGGAGTGCTTTGAGTAGAGGACCAAGCATTTGAACCAGCCGGGTCAATGGCATAGCTACGCCAATAATAAGCGGTAAGCTCATTGAGTTCAGATCCAATTTGGAGGGTATAAGTGGCTTGAGTGCCACTGGCGTAAGCGGTTGAAGTTTGGGCATCTTGTCCACTCCAGCCAGTTTGAGAAGAGGTTTGATCATAAGTATTACAATAGAGTGTCATGGCTTCGTTTTCGCAAACTTCGATTTTATAACGCAGGTAATCAGAGTCGACATCGGTGGAGGTGGTTTTGAGAGCTGGGAGAATAGCCACGTCGATCGCTGTATCACTGGGTGAGTCCAGGATAGGCGAAGCAACAGGCACATTTGTCTTAAAGTTTTGAGTAGCTGAGACTGTACCCTGTGCTCCTAGGGTATCCCAAAATTTAATTCGCCAATAATATGTAGTATCCCAAGAAAGCTCAGTCCCTGCGTAGGAGATATCAGGTGATCTAACGCCGTTGGCAGTGCTAGTCATAGAGCTTTTGCCACTGTCCCACATGGTGGTGCCATCAAAACCTACCGCAGTATTGACTTCGACTTGATAATAATTAGCTGCATCACTATTGGGATCATTGTGAATAGCCGAGAATTCTGGGGTTAGGTCGATAACTCCGGTAGGGTTCGTACTTCCTTCGGCATAAGGTGTGGTGGGAGCGGTGGGAATAGTGGTAGTAGTAAATGAATATGGTGTTCCTTGAGTTGAACCCCAGGTGTTTGAACCTCCTGGGTCAATAGCATATGAGCGCCAGTAGTAAGTTGTGGAAGCAGAGAGAGAAGTTTGGAGAGTATATGTGGCTTGAGTCCCAGAAGCATAGGCGGTACTTGACTGCGTGTCTTGTCCACTCCAGCCAGTTTGAGAGCTAGTTTGATCATGAGTATTGCAGTTGGTGGTCATACCAACATTCTCACAAACTTGGATTTTGTAGCGGAGATAGTTTTCCCCATCATCAGTGGCAGTAGTCTTCATAATAGGAGTGAGCGATTGATTGGTAGCGGTGTCAGTGGGAGTGTCTAGACTGGGAGTATTTGGGGGGCCACCTGTTAAGTAGTCAAAATAGAGAATTGCTCCCCCTGCTTCAGCGGTAATTTCAAAGGCAAACTTAGTAACTGCATCTCGATCAGTACCAGTGATACCAGAAATGTCCCACAGTTTTTGCTCCCAAGTGTTGGCAGCATCGATGGTGAAATTATGGGTCTGTTCACTACTGTCACTTTCACCAAATTGCATTCTGGCAAAGCTACCCGTAGTGTCTGACCTGACCCAGAAGTTAATTGATGGTGTGTCTGAAAGGTCGGTGGGTGATTTGGTGAGAGTGACGGTGTCAGTGATAGAGGAGGGAATAACACTTTTCATGTTGTCGATGAAAAAAGTGTTTTCTTCATCAGCATTGATGATAGTGATGATGATTTGATCGATAGCGTCTTTGTCAGCTCCAGAAACTCCGGATAGATCAATAGTAACTTCCTGAAAAGTGTCTGCAACTGTAATGTTGGGAGTGATCTCAGTAGTGGTGCCACCACTATCATGAAGACCAACTTTAATGTTACTACCAGTTCGAGAAGCTCTGATATCAAAGGTAATTGCAGTGGTGGTGTTATCAAAATCATAAGGAGAAGCAATAGTTCTAGTTAAAGTTTTATTAAGACTAGTGGTAGTTCTAGCCACCCCTTTGAGAGCGTATGAGCCTTCAGATTTGACAGTAGTAATATTAGCAGTTGGATACCTCACTATCACAATTCCCGATCCACCCGCACCTGATCCAGTAGTCCAGCCACCATTGGGAGCCCAGTAGCTACCGGCACCACCTCCACCACCAGTATTGGGGACAGCAGTGGGAATACCTCTTCCATTGGTATTGCTATTAACTTCGTCTGTGTAGACATTGTAGGCATAATAAGAAGTGGCACCAAATCCACGCCCACCACCATCAAAACCATCTCCAGCTCTTTGAGTACTATTAGAACCACCTCCACCTCCACCAGCATAGTATTTGGTAGTCCCTGATATGAAACTTGTGTATCCAGTCCCACCATTGCCACCAGTAGTAGTATTCCTTCCAAATACACCCCCACCTCCAGCTCCACCTCCGCCACTACCAGTATAATTAATACCGGTAGTGCCACCGTAGTTTGCATATCCACCCGGTTGAATAGCGCCACCGCCGCGATAGTTATTGGTCCCACCTCCACCGCTGCCACCATCACGACCGGCTCCAGCACCAGAAGAACCACCTCCACCTCCACCTAGAGCTGTAAGGGTATTAAAGAATGAGTTCCCGCCAATATTACCCCGACTGTTGGTGACATTGGCGATGGCTACTCCACCATAGCCGACAGTGACGGGATAGCTTTGAGCCTTAGCAGGAAAAGAGGTATTGTAAATGACTCCACCACCTCCACCTCCACCATTGGCATTAGTGGTGTTACGGTTACCGCCACTGCCACCTCCACCAACTACAAGAGTTTGGATATCACTGGAACCAGAAGTGACGGCAAATGTACCACTGCTTGTAAAAGTGTGAATGGTGTCGTTGTATGTAGTAGTGTCTCCAGTTGCAAGAAACCCAGCGCTACTGAAGGTTTCCGTTGAGGGAGTTGGATATTTAATAATCACAATCCCTGATGCGCCAGCACCTGATCCGGTACTCCAGCCACCGTTGGGGGCCCAGTAGCTGCCACCACCACCACCTCCACCAGTATTTGGAACGGCGGTGGGAATACCTCTGCCATGGGTAGTGCCGTTGACTTCATCGGTGTAGACATTGTAGGCGTAATAGGAAGTGGTACCACATCCACGACCACCTCCGTCAAAACCATCTCCAGCTCGTTCAGAACTATTGCCACCTCCACCTCCACCACCAGCATAGTATTGAGTAGTTCCTGATATGGAGCTGGTATATCCAGTACCACCATTACCACCAGTAGCATCATTTGCTCCAGGTACACCGGCTGATCCAGCTCCACCACCACCACTGCCAGTCCAAGTGATGCCGGTAGTACCACCAGCGTTGGCATAACCACCGGGCTGACTAGCACTCCCGCCAGTGTAGTTATTTGTCCCACCTCCACCACTACCACCATTACGACCAGCTCCACTCCCAGTAGAACCACCTCCACCTCCACCTAGGGCGGTCAGAGTCCCAAAGACAGAGTTCTCACCAGTATTACCCCGACTGTTGGTGGCATTAGCGATGGCTACTCCACCATAGCCAACATCGACAGGATAGCTTTGGGCAGTAACAGCGTAAGAGGCATTGTAAATGACCCCACCTCCACCTCCACCACCATTGGCGTTAGTGGTGCTATGGTTACCACCACTCCCACCCCCACCCACGACTAAAATCTCGACATTACCAGGATGAAGTACATTAAAATTAGTCACTCCTTCGTAAAAAGTATGTATTTTATAGCCACCACTATAACTAATTTCTCCGCCAGTGGCATTTAATGAAGTGTCGGTGATAGGGCCACCTGGTGCATAGTCTTCTGTGGTGATAGTGCCTCCAGTGGCGACAAATCCGACACTGCTAAAAGCTTCCAGTGGGGGAGTTGGATACCTAATAATTACTGTCCCATCTGCACCCGCACCTGAATAGGTACTCCAACCACCGCTAGCGGCCCAGTAGCTACCACCGCCTCCACCACCGCCAGTATTGGGGATGGCATCGGGAATACCACTGCCATGAGTAGTGTTGTTGAGTTCATTGGTGTAGACATTGTAGTTGTAATAGGAAGTGGTCCCTGTTCCACGTCCACCACCACCAAAACCATCTCCAGCTCGTTCAGAACTATTGCCACCTCCACCTCCACCACCCCCATAATATTGAGTATTCCCTGATATGGAGCTGGTGTATCCAGTCCCACCATTACCACCAGTTGAAGTATTTGCTCCAGCTACACCGGCTGATCCAGCACCACCGCCACCACTCCCAGTCCAAGTAATGCCGATAGTACCGCCAGCGTTGGCATAACCACCAGGCTGACTGGCACTGCCACCACCATAGTTATTAGTCCCACCTCCACCACTACCACCAGCAAGACCAGCTCCAACCCCAGTAGAGCCACCACCGCCACCACCAAGAGCGGTCAGAGTCCCAAAAACAGAGCTCCCACCATTATTACCCCGACTGATGCCAGAGACGGCTGCCCCACCTTTACCGATGGTGATGGGATAGTCCTGGGCCGTAACAGCATAAGCAGAATCGTAAATGACCCCACCTCCACCTCCACCACCATTGGCGTTAGTGGTGTTACGGTTTCCACCACTGCCACCACCACCAACGACTAAGACTTCAACATCTCCAGAGCCGGAAGTGACGGTAAATTTATCACTGCTAGTGAAAGTATGAATGGTGTAGCCACCGCTATAACTAATTTCTCCGCCAGTGGCATTTAATGAAGCATTTGAGATAAAGCCAGTTTGTGTATAGCCCGTAGTAGGGTAGCGAACAATCACAATTCCCGATCCACCCGCACCTGATCCAGTACTCCAACCACCGTTGGGGGCCCAGTAGCTGCCAGCTCCACCACCTCCACCAGTATTGGCGATGGCAGTGGGAATACCACTCCCTCTAGTATTACTGTTAACTTCATCGGTGTAGACATTGTAGGCGTAATAGGAAGTGGTCCCTGTTCCACGACCACCACCATCAAAGCCATCTCCAGCTCTTTCAGAACTATTACCTCCACCTCCACCTCCACCAGCATAGTATTTGGTAGTCCCTGATATGGAGCTAATATATCCAGTCCCACCATTACCACCAGTAGTAGTATTGGCACCAGGTACACCTACTGACCCAGCCCCACCACCACCACTGCCAGTCCAAGTGATACCGGTAGTACCACCAGCGTTGGCATAACCACCGGGCTGACTAGCACTCCCGCCAGTGTAGTTATTAGTTCCACCTCCACCACTACCTCCATCACGACCAGCTCCACTTCCTGTAGAACCACCTCCACCTCCACCTAGAGCGGTCAGAGTCCCAAAGACAGAGTTCTCACCAGTATTACCCCGACTGTTGGTGGCATTGGGAATGGCTGCCCCACCATTACCGACAGTAACGGTATATCCTGTGGGTGTGACCGCATAAGCAGTGTTATGAATAACACCTCCGCCTCCGCCTCCGCCATTGGCATTAGTGGTGCTATAGTTACCGCCACTGCCACCTCCACCAACAACTAAGACTTCAACATCATCACTACCCGAGCTGACAGTAAAAGTGCCACTACTAGTAAAAGTATGAATGGTATAGCCACCAGAGTAAGTGATGGTGCCGCCTGTGGCTGAGATGGTGTTGGTGGCAGCTGAGGCTCTGGCCGCGTGATCTGAGTCATATTCAAACAAATCAACATCCAGCGGTAGAGAACCAGAGGTAGTTTGGACTTTAACAGAACCAGTCCCACTATGTTTAAGACTAGTTTCTTGGGAAACAGAAGTATTGGCAGGATCAGAACTCACCCAATTAACGGCCGCATCAGCGTTATCGATAACTAGATCGATGGCGATGGGATACTGTCGTTTTGGATCAGCCAACCAAGCTTGTCCTTCTTGGTTAATAATTTTAGTAATTTGAAGGGTGTTGTCATTTATTTCCTTAATAGAATAGGAAAGTTCATAAGAGCGAATAGTCCGATCATTCATTTCATACATCACTGGACGGGGGATGGTGGCCACAAGTTGTTGATCACGATAGAGTTCAATTGCACCGCCTACTTCTTGGTAAGAGTCAATATTTTTACGATCAAGAGTTTGAGTTATTTCAGTCATAGAGAGAGCTGTTGCTCTCTTATGAACAATAAATTCCTCAAGTAAGCGACTAGGCTCAATGGTGTAGCGAAGGTCAGTATCTGGGAAAAGAGCGGGATAAGTAACGATATTATTATTTGCAACTGGTTTTGTTTTAGTGTTGGCTTTGGCGAAAGCTTGACTGGAATTGGTAAAGAAAGACAAACCAGTATGTTGATTGGCAAAGTGGATGGCGGCAGGAGAAGTGGGATTTTTGCTAAAGGAAGTTTGATGAGCTGAATTGCTATTTTGATAGCGATATTTTCCAAAAGGAATTTGCTTAATGGTGGTATTAATTCGTTGAGAGTCTGTTGATTGAGCTGGAGGAGAAAAAATAGGTTCAGATCTATAGCTTATATAGCTAGCAAAAGCGACTATAGAACCAATGATAACAGCCACATAAATGAAGTAGGGATATTTTTTATAGAAATAACGTAAGTATTTTTTCATAACTAATCTATTCTAAAACTACCTAAATTTTGGGTTAAAGTATCAGTGTAGCACCAGTTTCCATAGACTGGCCCGGTGAAGTAAGGGGCAACACGGTAACGATAAGTGTGATTAGCGGTGATGGTTGAATCTTGGTAAGAAGTGGTATCTGCGGCTAAGCCAGTGGCGACATCTGCCCAGCCCCCACCATCCTCACTGCGTTCGACTTCATAGTAATTTTCATCTCCAGCCACATCAGTCCACATCACAGTATTACTTGAGTCGTCATCGGCCTCACTAATACGGCAATTTGTAGCTTCTGTGGGAGCATCGCTGGTGGTGAATGAGTAAACAGGGGATTGAGTAGCTGACCAAGTGTTGGCTCCAGCTGGGTCAATCGCATAGCTACGCCAATAGTAAGTGGTGACAGTTGCGAGAGGAGTCTGAAGAGTATAAATGCCTTGAGTTCCGGAAGTATAGGCAGTACTTGTCTCTGTATCTTGCCCGCTCCAGCCAGTTTGGGAAGAGGTTTGATCATAAGTATTACAATTCAGAGTCATGCCTTCATTTTCACAAACTTGGATTTTATAGCGCAGATAATCGGAGTCATCATCAGTGGCGGTAGTTTTTAATGCTGGAGTAACTAGTTGGCCAGTAGCAGTATCAGCAGGCAAATCTAGGGTTGGTACATTGGTAACGTTATTCATGCTAAAGTTTTGAGTTGAGCTCCAAGAGCCTTCAGCTCCTAGTACATTCCAAAATTTAATCCGCCAGTAATAGGTAGAGCCATCAAAAGCCAGCGCAGTCCCAGCATAGGAAATATCAGGAGATCTGACTCCATTGGCGGTGCTTGTCATAGAGGTTTTGCCACTGTCCCACATGGTAGTACCGTCAAAACCAACTGCGGTATTGACCTGGATTTGATAATAATCAGCCGCATTACCACCACCATCATTATGAATGGCTGAAAGCTCGGGGGTGAGATCAGTAATACTTGATGGATTAGTCTGGCCTTCGCAGTAGGGTACAGAAGGAGTGGGGGAGTTTGTGACAGTAAATGAATAGGGAGTGCCTTGAGTAGAGCTCCAAAGATTGGTGCCGCCAGGATCAATAGCATAGGAGCGCCAGTAGTAGGTAAAACCAGTAGTGAGACTTGTTTGAAGTGAATATATGGCTTGGGTACCACTAGCATAAGCAGTTGAAGTTTGGGCATCTTGTCCGCTCCAGCCAGTTTGGGAAGAGGTTTGATCGAAGGTTTGGCAGTTAGTGGTCATGCCTAAGTTTTCACAGAGCTCAATTTTATAACGCAAATAATCAGTGTCGTTATCAGTGGTAGTGGTTTTTAAATCTGGGGAGACTGCTTGATTGGTGGCCGTATCAACTGGCAAATCAAGACTAGGTGTTGCTGGTGATTGATTGGCGGTGACAGTCCAGTCGTTGAGTATTGGGGAGCCGCTGCTGTTGGTCAGCGTAGCTCTAATATATAAAATGGGATAGCTGGCTACAGTTAGGCCAGTCAGATCAACTGGCGAGGTATCAAATCCTGTAGAATTTCCAGCTAGCGCACCGTCAGTAACAATAGTGGGTGTGCTGGCGACGTCATAATAAATGCTGTATTTAACATCACCTGTTGTTTCATTATCTGTAAATGCTAGTTCATCCCAAGAGTTGGCATTGGCATAGAAGTTGGCAGCTGTAATGGCGGTGGAGGTGACGATGGCGGTGGTAGGAGCTCTCAAGTTATCGACATTAAATGTGAGTTCGGTGGTATCAACAGTTGAAGTAGCGGTAAAAGCAAACTTGGTGACGGCATCGATATCAGCATCTGTAATTCCAGAAATATCAATAGATTCTTCTTGCCAGGTGTCGCCAGAAGCAATAGTAATTTGGTATGTTTGTTCATCGATGTCAGTTTCGCCAAAACTAAACCTAATTTTGTTACCCGTTTTATTACTTTTTATCCAATACTTAATATATTTGCTTTGGGATAAATCTAAAGGGCTTTTGGTAATTACTGCGGCGCTATTGACGGCCGGCAATTCAACTTGAGTGGAAGTAGGGGAGGGGTCGGGACTACCTGAAGTAGAGGTAACATACTCAATAGCAATTTGACCAGCTCCACCAGCGCTACCAGCATAACCACCACCTCCACTACCACTACTTGTATTAGAGCTACAAGCTCTGCCAGCGCCACCTCCTCCGGCTGATCCAGCTGAACCACCAGTTCCAGTGGTAGTACCGAGAGTGAGGGTTTTGGCTTCTAGTAGAACACTACCACCAGCTGCACCTGTAGAACCGTAACCACTTCCACCACCCCCACCGCAAGCAGGGTAGGTGTAATTAGATCTCCCTCCATTTCCACCACTTCCACCATTTCCACCATTACCACCATTACTAACAATAGTTCCGCCACCACTAGCATCAATATCATTGGCAGCAATCATGATGATGCCACCTCCAGGATTGCCACTGCCACCACTGCCACCACTTGAGCAAGCTAACTGAGCACAGTTGCCAGCCCCAAGGGCATACGATCCACCAGTGCCAATTGAGTTGCCGCCATAGCCTCCGCTACCACCAACACCTGCACCAGCCAGACCATTTCCACCCCCACCACCTCCACCGCCATTGGCTGCACCACCGCCAAACTTAATAGTTGCCAATCCACTCGGGCTGGTATTGGTGTAAGAAGTATATGCTTTGGCACCACCTCCACCACCGCCAGCTGCAGAACCTCCACCCCCTCCACCAGATCCAGAACCACTACTTCCAGCATAAACTGTGGGAGGATTGTAGTAGCCACCACCCCCACCGCCGACACTGCCACCTCCGCCTGGAGGACCAGAGCCATCACCGCCACCTCCGCCACCTCCGCCAGCGCTATAACCACCTGCTCCACCACTGATACTGCCGCTCCCGCCACTAGGAGAACCTCCACCACCACCAGAACCACTATAGCCTCGACCAGCTCCACCACCCCCCCCGCCACCAGCTGTACCTGAGGTAGCTCGACCAGCAACAGATTCTGCATAGAGAGTAGTAGTGCCACCTCTAAAACCATTGCTGTTCATACTAATGATGCCATTGTTGGTTAAGGTGCCCTGGACTCTGAAAAAGAGAATCCCATTTTTAGTCCCATCCCAGGTGTCTGCAGTCAGAGTGTAAGTGGAGTCAACGGTCAAACTTGAATATTGAGGGACTCTTTGCACCATAATTTTCTGAGTAGTGCCGTCATAGGCATTGGTGAGCGTGTTAAACAGAGTCAGGGTATTAGTGTCAATACTTTTGATGAGTTGAGTTTCATATTTACCGACATTAGAGTTATCACCGGCGGTACCTTGAAGGTTGATAATTAAGATTTCATCACCTACAGCTAAACCAGTCGGGGTAGATGAAACTGTGATTGCAGTTCCACCAGCGCTAGTATCAGCGGTGACTGAAAAGTTAATCGCATCGGCATCACTGCGACCCACACAAGAAGCGGTGTTAATATTCAGACTTGCAGAAACAGTGCAGCTGCCATCAGTGCCAGCACCATAGTTGTTAACACTAACTTTCATTGAGTTTGAACCTTGTTTGGGTCCAGAGCTATCAAGAGCAATTTTTAGGGTGGCTGAATCAGTACTGGTCCAGTCAGTGGTGGCTTCAGAAGTATCGATAGTGGTGTCATCACTAGAAACTTCATTGGTGATTGCTTCACCACTCACGACCGCCAAATCTAATGTATCAGTCGAGAATTGATCTGAATACGTTTGGAACCAGGCGTTGTTAGTGAGGCTAGTGTCGATAGTAAAAGAGCGTGTAGTAGACCAATCGCCATAGGTTCCACCATCGTAGGCTCTGACGCGGTAAAAATAAGTGGTGTCATTACTCAGTGGTGTTTGCCAAGTATAGGAAATTGTCTCGCCAGAGTTAAAAGGGGAGGTGTCACCTGGAGTATCAATATTACTAAAACCAGCATCAGCATTTGAAATAGCACTTGAGGCACCCGCGAAGTCAGCATCGGTATCCCAATTTATTTGATAAATTAGATCATCGGCATCACCATCAGTGGCGGTGAAGCGAGTAGTGGGAGTGGTATCACTAAGCTTAAGGTTGTCATGTAAGTAACCAGCCACAATGGAGGTTTGACCAGGGTCGGCTGCTCTGACTAGCCCAGGCACGGCGCTTAGCAAAAATACAAAAAGAATTCCAATTACTCCAGCAAATTTCAACCTGACTTTTTTATTGGCAATAAATGATTGTTGAAACCAAATTTTACTTAGATTTTTCCAGGATTTAGTTTTTCCAAGCTTGGTTTTTTGGAGGAGATTGAAAATATATCCGACTAGAGCAATTACTACATTACCAATTAAATCTAATACAAAAATGGCTGAATTGCCGATGGTGTCTAAGAAGTTGGTGGTGAGATGAAGTAGTTTTTTCATTAATTTATAATCCACCAGTTGAAGGTGATGTTGTTACTTATCGGGACATCAAAGCCCACACTAAACCCGCCTTCTTGTTCTAGGGTGGCTAGATTTTCTGGAGTCTGAGATTTGACGTAGAGGATTTGATTACCAGTGCTGCCAATCGGGCTGACATAGATAAGGGAGTCTTTGGTGATTAACGCTGACTTGATGGTGACTCCCAATGTGTCTTGTCTGATAGTGGCTTTTCCAGAAGGTTGTTTGGAGGCGATGGTAGCGCTTTGAGTGCCAACTTGAGTCAAGTCTTCAGTACCGATATCAAGACCGCCTTCAAATGAGCCTCTGCCTTGAGCAGAGATGGTGGCGGTGGGAGTGTTGGTGGCACCGATTATTTCCAGGCGTGACTCAATAGTGTTAGTTGGATCAGTGGTCGCTCCAGCAACTTCACCAGAATCAGTGGCTAGTTGAATGCGGAGTGAATCACCAAAGATGGAGGGTTTGACGAGATTGGTCAGTAAACTTTCACCGACTTCCAGATTTCCTGAAACCGCCAAGTCACCATCGACCAAGACCTGGCCATCTTCATGCAGAGTCATCAAACCGGCCATGAGAGACAGAGTTCCTTTACCAGAAGGTTGTAAATGCAGGATTCGAGGAGTTTCAGGATCGATAGGTTGATACTCGATGAAGTTGTTGCCAATGGCGAGGGAATTACCTACCAAGAGTTGTTCACCCACACCCAATTGTTGAGCCACATAGCCGCTGCCATTTACTGAAAAGTAGTTGTTGATAAAGACAGCGGAAGCGGTCAGAGAAACGTCACTACTAATATCAGTATTAAATGGCATTTCTGCGAGTGTAGCGCTGCTAGTGGCATAGCCAGCACTCTCGATGGTAGTAAAGACAGAGGCTAGGCTGGCAGAAGAAGTCGCTTCAGCTTTTTTACCCAGGAGTTTATCCATGAAGCTGGTCTTGTTGAGCGTCTCAGCGAGTTGATTATCTAGGCCCTCAATCTTGGTGGCATAGAGAGTCCCGCTGACGGTGGCATCAACTAAATCTGCAGTTTGAGCTTTGATGTGTTCAAGTTCTGCCATTTTAGACTCGAGTTGTTCAAGTCTAGCCGAGCGGGCGGTAATAGTGTTGGTGGTGATAGTCTGAGTGTTAATTGAATCAGCAGATATTTCTCCGGAAATACTAGCGCCTTGGGCGTTGAGATTTCCCAGCAACGACAACTCTCCTTGACCATCAAGTTTTGCCAAGAGACTGCCTTGACTATTTTTTATCTCTAGTTGGGCATACTCTGTTTCACCAGAGATGGTGCTGACTTGATCCTCGCCCAGCTGGAGAGTGAGGTTGGCTGAATCAGAGGCAGGTTTGATGAGATTGGTTTTGATCTCGGCGCTGTCAGTGCCCAGGTGGACATCCCAATCAGCCAGAGTAGCGCTGTCGGTGGCAGTCCCAGTCAGGAGGGCAATGATACGTTCATCAATAAAGTCTTGAATGGATTGACCAGCAATCTCGATAAAGCCTGCTTTAATGCGAGTTGCCTCAAGATCTTCAGTGCTGATGCGGCCAGCCTTGAGGTTGGCGATCATGGCGTCAGAAAAAGCCCCGATGGGTTTGATAATTTCATTAGTGATGGTGTCACGAATGACAAAGGTGCTTTCATCGACTTTAATCAGCATGAGATTAAAGAGCTTGTCAGTGTTAAGTAGAGGAGTAGCTTGAGGACTAACAATATATGACAGCACCTGAGAAAATTCTGAAGGAGTGTGGTTGGATGAGGGATACCAATCACGAAGGGCCTTGGCGACAGCAATGTCTCCTGGCCCTGCTTTATAACCCACACCAGGAATATTAGATGAGGCGGTGATGTAATCACCTTCCTGCAAGGCTGGGGAAGCAGGATCCATCTTGAGGGGGATTCTTCCCACTAGTCCCAGTAGACGACGATTGTCAGCTTTGATCCCCAGCTCTTGACCGGCTTTGGTAGAAATACCCCCAATGATTGTTTTTTGATCTTGGTAAGAGGCTTTTTTGAGAATTGGCACATCATACTGATCAAGTTTGCCGGTGGTGGCCACGATATCACCTGCCTCAATATCTTGATCATTAACCGTATACCACTCAGCCAAATCAGCCCCAAAGACAATCACATCTAGTCGCAGGTTTTGGGTTTCACCAGAGAAGTTATAAAGTCGGACGGTATTGTTGTCAGTTTGAACAATTTTATAGCCATTATTCCAAATAACTTGAATGTTATAGAGAATAGGAAATTGTTGATTGGAGCTGGTAGTTAAGATAGCCCGATATTGAATATAGTTATTGGGGGTGCTAGTAATTTTAGTACCCTCACTGTTATTCATGTAGCGTGCTGCCTGAATGTTATCAATATACATATCAGGGCCACTCACGCGTAACATTCTGACCTCGTCTCTTTCATGATCTGGAATGTGGCGAATATCCCAATAGATTTTTTGCCAAGTATCTATAGCCTCAATGTAGAATGTTTCTTGGTGCTCGTTTGAGGAAGATTCACCAAAACCTAGAGTGACTGTATTGCCGACGGCATCAGCTCTTACCCAGGCAGTGATAAGATCATAGCTGCCTAAATCCTTACTTTCAAATCTGGCTTCTGCATAAATATCATTTGAATGACCTAGATTGAGTTTTGTAATATCGCCTACAGTTGATTCATCTTCATCTTCATAGAAATCTACGTTGCGGGTGACATCACCTTCTTCAACTACATCAGTAGTAGAGGCTGAGGCGCTAAATGCTCCTGAAACATAGGTGGGTGTAGTGCTACCACTGATGGTATCGGCGTATTTAACGTAGATCCTCCCATCACCTCCAGCTCCACCCTGAGAGTAGGGAACGTAGTAACCAACATTCGCATCTCCACCACTAGCAGTGGTCTTGGAAGTCCCGAGATTAACATCATTACCTAAGATCTTGATTGATCCACCAGCTCCGGCACCACCATCACCTGAGTAAGTTCCACCATTAGCACCTGTTGCTCCAGTATTTTCTAGAGCACCAGAGACAGTAACTGAGTCAGCCGCGATGTAGATAATACCTCCACCCGCACCACCATTTCCAGATGTACCACTAGTATGTTCGCCACCCTCACCACCACTTGAGCCAAAGAAAAGATCA
>Ga0233431_1000335_pt1 | contig 108455 bp, 89 predicted proteins | sample SI_118_April2016_FD_179867 | JGI IMG/M metagenome (GOLD analysis project Ga0233431, IMG submission 179867) | Seawater microbial communities from Saanich Inlet, British Columbia, Canada - SI_118_April2016_200_MG | ecosystem: Environmental > Aquatic > Marine > Inlet | place: Canada: British... | reverse complement strand
GGGGCAAAAGGGGCGAGGGGCAAACGGGGCGAGGGGCGAGGGGCAAACGGGGCGAGGGGCGAGGGGCGAGAGGCGAGGGGCGAGAGGGCAAGGGGCGAGGGGCAAGGGGCGAGGGGCAAGGAGGCAAGGAGGCAGAGGGCATGGCGCAGAGAGCATAGAGCAACATTCGGTAAGCTCATGCCTGGAAGGGCTATATTTCGAGGGGTCAAGGGCAGGGCAAACGCATTTAGAGTTTCAAAATAATTTTTCTTATTTATGCAAAAATCTCAAATATCAAATCACAAATTACAAACAAATTATCCGCCGCAGGCGGAACCAAAATTCAAAATCCCAAACTACTATAAGATACTGGAAGAAAGAACATGCTAAACTGGAAAAATCCAAATGCCTCCAATTGTACCTGTTTTGGTCATTGAATATTGGAATTTGTAATTTAATTGGAATTTGGTGCTTGGGATTTGGAATTTACCAGGCAAACTGAGATCCCAAAGACAATAATTTTTTACCCCTGGTTTACCAGGTTTAGGATTATTTCTGAACACGGAATCCAAATGTGTTTACCATGGGGCAGAGAGCATGGCGCAGAGAGCACAGGGAATATTCGGAGACCGCTCATGCTCTATGCTCCATGCTCAATCAATATTCGGGGACTCCATAATATAGGAGAAAAACCACCCGGCCCCTGATTTCTTTCACTCGAATCCTCGAATCCTCGAACCCTTGAATCCTCGATTCCTTTGTGAGCCCTTGAATCTTTAGGGCTCACTGCGCGGCTTTCGATTTCTTACCGGCATTGCGGCGGAAGATGAGGATCATGGAAATGGCGGTCAGGGCGATAAAGAACCAGCAGATGGGGGAACGGAAAAATATGTTTGTCGACCCCTTTGAGATCAGAAGCGAACGCCGGAGGTTGTCTTCGAACATGGGGCCGAGGATAAAGGCGATGAGAAAAGGGGCTGCCGGGAGACCGAAACGGAGCATGAAAAAGCCCAGAAAACCGAGTATCACCATGATCAGCACGTCGAACATGCTGTTGTTTACCGCAAAGGCGCCGTAGAAACAGAGCACCAGCACGATGGGGAACAAAAGCCCTTTGGGAATGTCGGCGATTTTAGCAAATACCTTTATGGACAGCTTTCCCATGATAAACATCATAAAGGAGCTGAGCATGGTTCCCATGAATATGGCGTAAATGATGGTGATGTTCTGCTGAAAAAGAAGCGGTCCCGGTGTCAGGCCGTGGATCATGAAGGCACCGAGAATAACCGCTGTAATGACATCTCCCGGCACGCCCAGGGCGAGCAGCGGGATCATGGTTGCGCCGCAGCAGCCATTGTTTCCGGATTCCGAGGCGGCAACCCCCTCGATTTCCCCTTTTCCGAAGTTGTCCGAAAATTTGGAGGTGCGCTTGGCTTCGCTGTATGACATAAAGGCGGCGGGTGCGCCGCCGATACCCGGGATGGCGCCGAGAACAACACCGATAAAACTGCCCCGGATGATGGTTTTGATACAGCGCCGAAACTCCGGCCAGGAAACGCCCTGGTCCCCCAGAGACGAGACCTCGGCCCGGGCTTCAAATCCTTTGGCCGCCGCATTGATCATTTCCGGCAAGGCGAACAGGCCGATAAGAACCGGAATAAAATTGAGTCCGGCCATCAGATCAGCCGAACCGAACGAGAATCGGCCGGTGCCGTAAATAAGATCGAGTCCGATGGTTGCCAGCAAAAGACCGATGCAGCCCGATATAACCCCCCGGAGCAGGGATGCACCCGATACCCCCGCGATAATGGTGAGGGAAAAACAGATGAGTGTGAAAAATTCGGGCGGTCCGAACCGGAGTGCAAAACTGGCGATAAATCCTGCGAAGAATATCAGGGAGAGGTTGGAGATAAAATCGGCCACGCATGAGGCATAAAGCGCCATATGGAGCGCTTTGCCGGCCTGGCCTTTTTGCGCAAGGGGGTAGCCGTCCAGGACCGTACAGGAGGCTGCCGGTGTTCCCGGCGTCTTGATGAGGATGGCCGAAATGGATCCCCCGTATATGGCGCCTTTATAAATGCCGACAAGCAGGAGAATTCCGGTAATCGGATTCATGTAGAAGGTAAAGGGCAACGCCAGGGCAACGGCCATGGTGCCGGTCATGCCGGGTATGGCCCCGACGATAACGCCGCAGAGCATCCCCCCCATGATGGCAAACACATTGTTTAATGAAGCAAAAAGGGCGAATCCGGTTGCCAGGTTTTCATACATGCCGATCTGTTCCTTCCGTGCCGATCATTCAAAGATTCCCAGTGGCATGGGAATGTTTGCCACTCTGGTAAAGAAAAAATAGAGCGCCATGGGGAGCAGCAGGGCCAGGGGAACCAGCACTTTTACCCGGCGTTCACCGTAGATGACGGCAAAGCCGGGAAGCGCCAGCATGGATGCGGCCACGATGCCAAGCGGTATGACCAGCCAATAATAGGCGAGCAGACCGATGATGGCGGTTGCGGTCTTGAAAAATCCCGAATTTTTATTCTCCCCGTTTCCGGCGGCTTCTTTCCCGGGGGGTGGCGTGGGATTTTGTTTGATCCCAATGATACCCTGGGCCAGCACGGCAAGCCCCAGCAGCGCGATAGCAGCCGAAATAAGCTTTGGCCAGTAATCGGGGGCTGTGGCCGAGATTTTTATCCCCCCCGGCACCACGACCGCCGCCGGGATGACAACAAGAAATACCAGGCTGAATGTCAGGACCAGAATGATACCGAGAACCAGATCTTTTTTGGCCGGATTCATTGTAAACGCCTCCAGAAGCGGCCGGGGCTGCGACACCCCGGCCTTTCTTTTACAACCGCAAGGGTTACTTGATCAGCAATCCGAGTTGTTTTCCGAGTTCATGATAGATTTCAAACTGTGTTTTTGCAAAGGCTTCGGTTTCCGCCGGCGAAAGAATCTGGGGAATCGAACCGAGGCTATTTGTAAACTTGTTCCAGGCTTTGTCTTTTTTGACACCCTGAAGCGCAGCCACCCATTTGTCGACGACTTCTTTGGGCAGATTCGGAGGACCCCAGAGTCCGCTCCAACCGATGATGTCTTCAAGCTCCGGCATGCCGGCTTCCCGGACCGTGGGAACATCCGGAATGGCGGTGAAACGCTTCTTTGTGGTTACCACCAGGGCCCGCAGTTTTCCGGCCTGGATCTGGTCCAGAACCGGGGCCAGGTTAATGGCGAGAAAGTCGACATGACCGCCTAAAAGCGCTGTTTTGGCACCACCTCCCCCCTTGTAGGGGACCATGGTGGCGGCATCGCTTTTGAGGCCGGCCACGCTGAACAGTTTCTGGGTTCCCATGTTGAGCAGGGTCATGGGCCCGGATGTGCTGTAGTTTAATTTGCCGGGGTTTTTCTTGATCGCTGCGATCAGATCGTCGATGGTCTTATAGGGTGCATCTGCTTTGACCACGTATACAAACGGGTTGAGTTCCAGCAGCCCCAGGAAGGTGAATGCGTCCCATTTATAGGGGATGGTTGCGTTTAAGGCCGGGGCCACTGCATTGCATCCGATCCGTGACAGCAGCAGGGTGTATCCGTCCGGTTTTTTCTTGCTGACAAAGGTCGAACCGGTGACACCGCCGGCACCTGTTTTGTTGATCACCACCACGGGTTGACCGATATATCCCGGGATCGCAGCGGCAAGGGTTCGGGCTGCGAGATCCGATGCCCCGCCCGGACCATAGGGTGCCACCAGCGTGATCGGTTTGCTTGGGTAAGCGCCTGCCCAGGCCGATCCGGTCAGGGCGACAATGGACACGCACAGGATGAAAATCATAAACGGTTTTTTTAAAACGCCACTAAACTTCATAACCACCTCCGCTTTCTTTGTCTGTGGTTTCTTTATCCGGATGGTGCCGTAAGGCGGATGCGGATAAAGAAACCGGGTTTCGAATAGATTATTCCTAATCCAGCGCGTCAAAGAGATGCGCTGGATAAAAGGTTCCGGACAGCCTCCTTCCGGACCGCTTTACTCTAACCGGTTGCGTTTCCGGGTGTCAACCGCCGGGCATTATTTTTTCGGCGTCCAGAAATAACCGATGGCGGATCTGCCCCCGTACTCGCTATCGCCGGCCGGACCGTATTGCTGCAGAAAGCGTCTCAGCTCCAGCTCCATCTTCTCGGCCACCTGGGGATACTGTGCGATCACGTTTTCCCGTTCCATCCAGTCTTTTTCCCGGTTGAATTCAAGGGGGCTCGGAACCCGGTACGTATCGTCTAATTTGTAGAGTTCCGGACCGGGTCGATTGGTCTCCTCTTCCGGCGCAAACATGTAGTAGCTCCACTCCGTGTCCCGGATCCGCCAGGAGAGGTTGTAGTTGCCCGAGACAGCGTAATTGCGTATTTTTTCACGCTCACCGGTCATCAGGGGCAGCATGCTTTGGCCTTCGATCTCATCGGTAACGGCACCGGGTATAAACTTGGTGGCCTCAAAGGCCGCCTCTTTGGCATCGGGTCCAATGATCTTAAGCGCGTCGAGGATGGTGGGCATGATATCGGTGGTGTCGACAAACGCCTTGACCCGCTTGCCCTTGCCCACGCCATCCGGGTGGCGAACGATCATGGCGATCTGTGACAGCTCTTCATAGGGCCAGGGTTCTTCTTTGCATTGAAGACCCCGTTCTCCCAAAAATTCCCCGTGATCCGACATGAGCATGATCATGGTGTTGTCCATCATTCCCAGTTTTTTTAGTTTTTCCAGAAAGACACCGAACCACTTGTCGCAAAGAGAGACTTCGCCGGCATAGAGTGACCGGATGTGGGCCACCTCATCATCCGAAAGGATGTCGTCGTAGCCGCCGAACCAGCAGATGGGAAGGCCCTTGTACCCCGGTACCGGATAAAGATCCTGGAATGATTTTGGCGGGTCCCAGGGTTCATGGGGATCAAATGAGTCGATCCACATAAAAAGATTGTCTCTTTTTTTCTGGCGCTCCAGCCAGCCCATGGATTCTTTCATGACCTGTGACACAAACCGGTTTTCGTCGGTCTCCCACCAGGTGTCGACCCACTCGCTGATATTTCTCAGATAGCGCTTGTAGCGGTGTTGGACCACTTCTGCCGGCCTTGCTTTTCTTCCCCGGCAGCTTTTGACATTTTCGAAAAGATCGTATTTCACCGGGACCTCGGGGTCGACGATGTAGGCATCCCCTTCGTTGCCCCGGACCCACTGGACGTAGTCGAATCCCCGGGCAAAATTACTGTGGGGCGGGCGGTGCATATGCTGGGTGTCTGCGATCATGGCCGAGGTGTACCCGCGGTTCCACAGAACCTCACTTAAAATGTTGTCCGCAGGATCCAGCGGCCCCCATCCCTTGCGCGGCAGGGTGTATTTTCCGGTAAAGGCGGCATTGCGGAAAGGCAGTGTCGGTAGGCCCTCAGAGTAGGCGTGTTCAAATACGGTGCTCTCTGCGGCAAACTGATCGATGCAAGGGGTTTTTATCCAATCGTTGCCGTAGCATCCCAAATGGTCGGCCCTCAGGCTGTCGAGCATAATGACGATCACATTCATAGAGAATATCCTTTCTTGTAAAGATTGTTTTGCATTCAAACAGTGCATTTATCCTGTTGCTGATCACTCATTGCACTGTCTGTATGGGTTTGTACGAAAAACACCCTGGAACGATAGACTCTGGTAATATCAGGCTGGTATTACCAAAAGCCTTTAAACAGGAAGCGGATTTTTCTGTCAAGAATTTTCTCCACAGAACCCCATTGTGCTTCTTTCGGATTATTGGTATGTCTGCTCTGGTCATACCAGAAGAATCGCGAGGGATAAAAATGGCGTCCACCGAACCGGAGCAATCGTTAAAAAGCAAGGCAGTTGAAAAAATAAAGGCATATGTGGTCACACATCGGTTGAAGCCCGGGGATCGCCTGCCGCCCGAGCGTAAAATGGCCGACGATTTTCATGTCAGCCGGACAGTGGTTCGCGATGCGGTCAAAACCCTGGACGGTCTGGGAATTCTCGAAGTCAGACACCGTGTGGGGATCTTCGTGGCCAATTTCGATGGCGACAGATTAGCCAAACATCTTACCGGACGGCTTATCCTCAACCGCCATACCGCAGAAAGCCTTTTTCAGGTCCGGCAGGTGCTGGAGACGGCCATCGCCCGATGGGCGGCTGAAAACTGCAATGAAATCGGAGCGGAAAAACTCAAACGGGTCCTGGCCGAAACAAAAAAATGTCTTTCACAAAACAACGGCAATGCCTGGTTTGGGGAGTTGGATCGTAAATTTCACATACTGCTTGCCGAGATTTCCGACAATCCGGTGGTGCTGGAACTGATGACGAATCTGCTTTCCTATCTGCGGGTCTACAGCCAGTACACGCATTCCATTCAGGGGCGTGTGTCCGAATCGGCGAAGCAACATGAAAGCATCATTCAGGCCGTCTGTGCCCAGGACCCCCATAAGGCCTGTGAGGCAATGGACGATCATCTGCGCAGCGTATACGATGCACTCAGCGATGCCTGGCAATTTCTTGATCATGAAGCGCCTTCCGAATAGCTGCCACGCGGCATTTTTCGGTGAACTTACCTGTGGAGCCGGGTGGCTGGCGTTTGCAAGCGGATATTGTGATTGAATATTCAATCGTCAATTCAGGTAGGTCAGCGTGTTTCAAAATCCGGTTATCCGGTGGAATCCATAGCACTTAATTATTCACCGGACATTGCCGGTCCGTTTGGAGAACTGGCTTGATGAAGATCCTGCTCGTCGTGCTGTTTATCGTCATGTTTATCTATCTGATCATTCATATGTGTTCGGAATCAGACGACAGCCGTGCCCCGACCCGGTCGGATAAGGGGTTTGACAAAAGCCTGCTGGTCCTAAACGGCCTGCAGGCATTGGACGACAAGGACCTTTCCCGTCTCAGAAATGATCTTCAGGACCTTAAAGCCCTTCTTGGCAAAAACCGGGTGGAAGGCGGGGTGGAAACCCTCCGGGCAGACCGGCGAAATTCCAAGGTGAAACACGGGAGAAGCGGAAAGGCGATTCTGAAAAATATCCGAAAAGACCTAAACAGACTGGGGGGTTACCACCACCGGGGGAACGCCTTTTCAAAGTTTCGGGTGGTTCTTGTCCAGATTGCCTTGATTCTTATTACCATACTCATGATATTGCTTTAACCATGGAACAGAATTTCAAATTGATCATTGAGTACGACGGAACCGCCTACCACGGGTGGCAGCGCCAGAAAACCGATCCGAGCATCCAGGCGGAAATCGAAACGGCACTCAATACCATGACCCGTCGAAAGATTACACTGAACGGCTCCGGAAGGACCGATGCCGGTGTGCATGCGTTAAGACAGGTCGCCAATTTTTCCTGTGATACCCGGCTTGGCCCGGATGCCTTTCAAAAAGGACTCAACAGCCTGCTGCCCGATGCCATCGTCATTACGGGCTGTGAGAAGATATCCGAAGATTTTCATGCCCGATATGCCGCTAAAAGCAAGATCTACCGATACAGGATCCTGAACCGGCGGATTCCGGCGGCCATTGGGCGGCAATATGCATGGCATATTCGAAAACAGCTGGATATGCCGGCTATGAAAAAGGGGGCGGCGCACCTGGTTGGAACCCATGATTTCAAGGCGTTTGAAGGTTCGGGAAGCCCACGGTCTTCGACCATACGAACCATCATGAAAGCCGATTTTATTCCCTGCCCTGAAGGATATCAGCTCTTTGAGATCCGAGCGGACGGGTTTTTAAAGTTTATGGTTCGAAATATCGTGGGTACACTCGTGGCGGTGGGGTTCGGGAAAATCACCCCCGGAGATGTCCACCGGATTCTTCGGGGAAAAGATCGAAACCGCGCCGGCGCCACAGCTCCGGCCCATGGACTGACCTTGATGGATGTCGAATATTCTTAGGCTGCAGCTGCCCTGAAAATTCCAATAAAAAACCCCGCCCTTATTAAGGAGCGGGGTTTACCGTTGGATCGTAAGGATGTATTATCGGCTTGCTCGTTTGGATGCCTTGAGCGGATTTATTTTTGCTTTCTTTTCGGTTGCCGCTGCGGAAACATGGGATGCCAGATTGCAATTTCCATTTTTCCACTTCAAGGTCGGCTCCGGGCAAGCGGCGCAGTACCAACCTGCTGAAAACTCAGAGGAACGGTTGCAACCGTTGCATTGCTCCACGATCTCATGGCAAATCCCGCCATTGTAAGTACACCCCGTTGCAGTCATAAACGGGCACTCTTTACCGTCACGAATCGTTGTACAAATCATCGGAATCAACTCCTTTAAGGTTCTATTAAGAATATGGTCACATGACCAGAAAGATTCTTGTCAGACAAATTCGACGTTTTTGGACCCAAAAAAAGGCCAGGGTTAGAAGATCACCCAGCCTTGTATTTATAAAGGGTGTCAAAATTCGAAGGAATATAATCAGGTCGGCACCTTTTGTCAAGCAGAAGTGGCATTATTAAAAAATAAAAATTCCAATAACCGGAAAACTCAAGCAAACCTCTGCCGGTGTATTTTTTGAGCCGGCTGAAACAAGTCGCTTGATTTTTTCCCGGAAAATTGCCAAGTTAGCTTGGATTCAGATACATGACCGGTTTGTTGCCATTTGAGATCACGGGTCAGGGCGGTTGCTAAAACGCTCTACCTCTAAATTATATACAGGTGGAATTTTGAACAAAAAGATATCAATGACAGAAAGCGACCCCCAGGAGATTCTCAAAGAGGCTGTGGGGGTTTTAAGGCTCGAGGCGGAAGCCGTTTTGATGGTCGCCGAACGCCTCGATGAAAGCTTTGCCGAAATGGTCGACACCATCTACAATGCCACCGGACGGGTCATTATCGGCGGTATCGGAAAATCCGGTCTTGTGGGCCGAAAAATCGTGGCGACTTTAAACAGTACCGGAACCCGGGCCCTTTTTATCCACCCCGTAGAGGCAATGCACGGAGACCTGGGCATTGTCTGTGCGGATGACGTGTTTATGGCGCTTTCCAACAGCGGCGACACCGAAGAATTAAACGTCCTGCTGCCGAGTATCCGGAACCTCGGATGCCGTATCATCTCAATGACCGGAAACATTCATTCTGCACTGGCCAAGCAGAGTGACATCGTTATCGATGTGGGTGTGGAGCGGGAAGCCTGTCCCCTGGGACTTGCCCCCACCGCCAGCACCACCGCCCTGTTGGCCATGGGAGATGCCCTGGCTGCGGTGTTGATCAAAAAAAAGGATTTCAACTCCTCGGATTTCAGGAAATTTCATCCCGGTGGAACTCTGGGACAACGGCTCTGCAGCCAGGTGAGGGATATCATGTTGACCGGGGCCATGGTGCCCCGTGTATATGAGAAGGACGGGCTCGAAGAGGCTATCAGAGAGATCGATCGGCTCAGCTTCGGGGCGGCATTTGTTTTAGATGAAGCCGATGTGCTGGTGGGAATTATCACCGACGGAGATCTCAGGCGGGTCATCGCCGGAAAACAACCGATCGAGGGGTTGTCGGTTGCCGAAATCATGACGCCTCATCCCAGAAGAGTCGGCCCGTTGACACCGGCCTATGATGCCTTGAATCTCATGGAGCGGTACCAGATAACCGTACTTCCCATCGCTGACGAAAATGGTCACGTGCTGGGGCTCCTGCATCTGCATGACATATTGGGAAAGGGCGAGTTTAAATTCAATGGGACCTGATTCGGGCAAGACCGCCGGAGGCGGCATGCCGAAAATTCCAAACTACAAATATCAAATTCCAAACAAATGACAACACGCGGCGCAAGCGCCTGCGATGAGCTTGACCGAAATTAAAAATCCCAAACGCGAATATGATCTTGAAGAAAGAACGGTTCAGTTCTATGTTTTGGTCATTGGATATTGTGATTTGCGATTTGTTTGTAATTTGGTGCTTGGTATTTGAGATTTTAGCAGTTGGTGCTTGGTTTTTGCATAATATGCAAATGGCTAACCATTAAAACTAAAATCGGCTCCTAATTGAGTCTGTCTGGCATGTTTCTTGTTTAATTTTTTAAATGAGAATGGCAGCAGATCATTTTTAGGATACCTATATCCGGAAAAGAGGACCGCATGATGGACAATACGATCGATACGGCGATACCGTCGCTGGGAGAAGGGAAAATACCCTCCCCTCTTCTTGAAAATGATAGGGCAGGGGAGCTGCAGCAGTTTGTATCGGACAGCGACCGCGTACTGATCGATGTGAGCTTGAGCAAACTGACATCCGGGCTCGAGTCGGCAGACGGGCCGCCGTCTTTTGAACTGGCCGGACCCCGAAAGAATATCTATTTTGATCCGAGCAAGTTAAAGTGCGCCATTACCACCTGCGGGGGGCTGTGCCCCGGTTTAAACGACATCATACGGGCGGTGGTTTTTCAACTCTACCACCGGTACGGGGTTCGGAACATCTGCGGGATTCGATACGGCCTCCAGGGTTTTATCCCGAAATACCGACACGAGATCATCGAATTGACCCCTGCCAGTGTGGTCAGTATTCATGAGATGGGCGGCTCCATTCTGGGCTCCTCCAGAGGGCCCCAACCCATTGAAATGGTGGTGGACAGCCTTGAACGGATGAACATCGGTGTGCTCTTTATGGCGGGCGGGGACGGGACCCTGATGGCGGCCAACAGTATCGCCGATGAAATAGAAAATCGCGGATTGAAAATCAGCGTGGTCGGGATTCCCAAAACCATCGACAACGATATCCACCTGGTATCCCGGTCTTTCGGCTTCGACACGGCCGTTGAGGTTTCCACCCAGGCCATCCGGGGTGCACATCACGAATCAGAAGCCTATCCGAACGGTATCGGGCTGATAAAGCTGATGGGCCGGCATTCGGGGTTTATCGCAGCAACCGCAGCCCTGGCCCAGCAGGACGTCAACTTTGTACTGATACCCGAAGTCGATTTTGATCTTGAGGGGCCCAGAGGGCTATACAGCGCCGTGGAAAAACGGTTAAATGGACGCAAACACGCGGTTATCGTTGTAGCGGAAGGGGCCGGTCAAAAGTTTTTTCAGGAAAACGACTCGGAACAGGACGAATCCGGAAACGTAAAATTAAAGGACATCGGGCTGTTTCTGAAAAACAGCATCAATGCCTATTTTAAATCCAAAGGTATGAACGTATCGATTAAATATATCGACCCCAGCTATATGATCCGGAGTCTGCCGGCAAATGCCAACGACCGGGTCTTTTGCAGCTTTTTAGGCCGAGACGCGGTTCACGCGGGAATGGCGGGGAAAACCAAGCTGCTGATCGGCCGCTGGAACAACCACTTTGTCCACCTGCCGATGACCGCATCGGCAGGTAAACGGAAGCAGATCAACCCCATGGGAAAACTGTGGCTGAGCGTACTGGATGCCACGGGCCAGGGGTCGTTGAAAAACGACAGTTGATATTTTCGATTCTTGTCCGCCCTTGGTTTGGCGGACTCGAAGGGCGATTTTCGAAGTGAACCCGGATATTCCAGTTATCAGCCATCAGCCATCAGCTTTCAGCAGAAGGCATTAAAAGCAAGTTCTTGGTTGATTGCTGATCGCTGACCGCCGAAAGCCCCCTTGGGTTATCTCTTTTTTCCCGGCGCCTTCATTATCTTCGGCATTGAAATAATCGCTGCCAGAAGACTGAAGCAGGCGATAGCGATAAGCGCCGGTTTGAAAGAGCCGAACTTCATGAACAGATAGCCGCTCAACCATCCTGAAATCAGTCCTGCAAAAGCCTTTGCCGTGTAGGTTATCCCGTAGTTGGTGGTGGAATATTTCGTACCGTAATAATCGCCGATGGTTGCCGGATAGAGGGCAAAGGGGGCCCCGCCCAGAAGGGCTGCGATAAAGACGATGACCACAAAAAAGAGAGGTGTTTTTGCAAAAAATACAAAACAGAAAATCGAAAGGGCGAGCAGACTGTAGAATATCACCATGGTCTTTTCCCGTCCGATCTTATCCGAGATGGCCCCGGCAAACACCCGGCTCAAGCCGTTTCCAAGGGGAAACAGGACGAGTAGCACACTGAAATAGCCTTCGGGAAGCCCGAATTCTTTTGCCACCATTTTCATCTGCGCGCCGAACATCAGCACGATGGATATGGTAAAGGTAAACGAGAAATAGATCAGAAACCACTGGTGGGTTTTCAGCATTTCCAGGGGTTTGTAATCGGTTGCGGACATGGCCGTATCTTTCCCGGAGCCCTTGGCTGTTTGCACCGGCTGCTCCGGGTACTTGTAGAAGAGGGACAGCGGGACCAGGATTACCAGCATGGCGATGCCCAGGTAGACAAAGGTTGTCTGGAGCCCCATGGTGTCGAGCATCTTCTGGATAAACAAGTTGAAAATCGCAGTCCCTGCCCCGAAACCGAAGACCACCAGACCGGTGGCAAATCCGCGTCGATCGGGAAACCATTTAATGGCGCATGACGCGGATATTCCGTACAGGATACCGACGCCGACGCCACCCAACCCGTAATAGAGATAAAGCATGCCGGGAGATGCGGCGGTGGAGGCCAAAAGCAGGCCGATGCCCACCAGAACAGAGGCGGTGACCGCCACTTTCCGGGGGCCGTAGGTGTCTGCAATGTAGCCGGAAAACGGCTGAATAAAAGTGGCAGCATACGTAAATACGGTAAAGGTGAGCCCGATGGTTGAAAGCACCCAGTTAAACTGCTTCTGTAAAGAAAAGGCAAAGAGAAACCATGAATACTGGTAGATGCTGATGACCATCATAATGACAAATGCAGCAGACAGCAGCACCCAACGGTAGCTGCCGGCAGTCGATTCGATTTTTTCCATTCTATCCTCTCAATCGTGATTTTCCCTGTTGAGCCCTATGGACCAAAGGGGACGTTATTTGTTTCAATCTGTTCTATTTATCTTTTCTATATATCCCTGTTTGGGGTATATAACCGTAAGTTACCAGAAAAACAGCCGGGTCCGAAATCTTACGGGCCGATCTTTTGGGCCGAGATTTGGACGATGCATAGATTCTTCTGCCTGATCTGTCAAGATTTATTCTGGGTTGACATCCATGAACCGCTATGGTCTTTTCCTTTTGTTTTTTTAACGGATGATGTTTTTTGACAGTCTTTATGCGGCATAGAGACCTTGGCGTAAAATGACGACTGCCATGAGGGGTGGGGTGAAAGAGATGTCCGGATCCGATACAATACCGCATACGCCCGCACCCACGGTCTATATCGAAGATGTTTCATTCGAATTTTCCGGGGATGAGGTTTTCCGGTCCCTCAATTTTACCATGGAGGCCGGTCAGTGGACCTGTCTCATCGGACCGAGCGGCGTGGGCAAATCGACGCTTCTCCGGCTGATTTCCGGAAGCCTTTCCGACCCCTTCTCCGGCCGCATCCGGTTTGATGATCGCGTAAATCCCATCGGGCTTACCGCATGGATGGCCCAGGAGGATTTGCTGCTGCCGTGGATGAGTGTTGTTGAAAATGTCTGCCTGGGGGCGCGATTACGGGGAGACATGTCCCAAGAGGTTTATGAGCGTGCAATCGTACTGATTGAAAGTGTCGGCCTGGCAGATTATGCCAAAGCGCTTCCCGCCCAGTTGTCCGGCGGGATGCGACAACGGGTGGCGCTTTTGAGGACGCTGATGGAGGAGCGTCCCGTTATTCTGATGGATGAACCGTTTTCAGCCCTCGACGCATTGACACGGCTCAAACTTCAGGATCTGGCGGCAAAGCTGGTGAAAGGGGCCACGGTGTTGATGGTCACCCATGATCCCCTCGAAGCCCTTCGCCTGGGGCACCGCGTCTATGTGATGGCCGGGAATCCGGCCCGGATCGGCCAAGCCCTGGTCCCTCCGGGGCTGCCGCCCCGGAAACCCGGAGATCCGGAAATAATGACCCTTCAGGCGGGACTGATCAACCGTCTTGAGGGTGGGTTTTATTCATGAATGTCGTGCGCATGATATGCATTGCCTCGGGGTTGGTGATTGTCTGGCAGACGATCATTTTTTTTACCGGGGTTCCTCCCTATATTCTGCCCGATCCGTTGAAAGTGGTCAAAGCGGTCTATACCCATGCAGGCACGCTTCTCGGGCATGCCATGACGACGCTGGTTGAAATCATTGCCGGCCTTGTCCTCGGAACGGTCCTGGGGGCTGCGAGTGCCGTTACCATGATGGCATCACGATCCCTGAAACGCTGGTTGATGCCGGTGCTGGTTATGAGCCAGGCGATTCCCGTGTTTGCCCTGGCACCGCTTCTGGTGCTCTGGCTGGGGTACGGGCTCGGATCAAAGATCGCCATGGCTGTGCTGATCATTTTTTTTCCGGTCACCGCAGCGTTTTTTGACGGGCTTCGGAGCACGGAACCCGATTGGCTGGAACTTGCCCGTGTGATGAATGCCCCACCGCTATCGGTACTTCGCCATATCCGGATTCCTGCGGCCCTGCCGTCGTTTGCATCCGGGTTGCGGGTGGCCACGGCGGTTGCGCCCATCGGCGCCATTGTGGGCGAATGGGTGGGATCCAGTCGGGGCCTGGGTTTTTATATGCTCCATGCCAATGCACGGATGCAGATCGATGTAATGTTTGCAGCGCTTTCCGTTTTGGCCCTGCTTTCGCTGGGGCTTTACTTTACAGTGGACAAAGTGTTAACAAGACTTGTCTTTTGGCAAAAAGTTGAAGAAAGGGAATCGGATACATGAAACGGTTTTTTTTGATACTGCTCATCATTTCAATGGCGGTGCCCATGGGCATGTCGGACAGAGCCTTTGCCGCAGAAAAGGTGACGGTTCTTTTAGACTGGTTTGTGAACCCGGATCACGGGCCGCTCTTTGTGGCCCTTGAAAAAGGTTTTTTTCGTAATCAGGGTTTGGAGGTCGATTTTAAAGCCCCTTCAAACCCCAATGATCCACCCAAACTTGTTGCCGCCAAAAGCGCGGATATCGCAGTCTCTTATCAGCCGCAGCACCATCTTCATGTGGATCAGGGTTTGCCCCTGGTGCGGGTCGCGACCCTGGTGGCAACGCCGTTAAATTGTCTGGTCGTGCTGGCGGAAAGCGATATACGTAGCATTTCGGATCTGAAAGGCAAAACCGTGGGGTATTCGGTGAGCGGTTTTGAAACCCTGGTCCTGGATATGATGCTTGCAAAGGCGGGGTTGTCTTCATCGGATATTAAATTGGTCAATGTCAATTTTTCTCTCTCCCCGTCGTTGCTGTCGAGAAAGACCGATGCGGTGATCGGGGCTTTTCGCAATTTCGAACTGAACCAGATGGATCTTGTAAATCGGCCGGGCCGGGCCTTTTATGTCGAGGAACACGGGGTTCCCCCCTATGATGAGTTGATTTTAATCGCCCACAAAGAACGAATCAACGATCCGGTTTTAAAAAAGTTTGTTTCGGCCATGGAGATGGGCGTGCAGTTTCTTGTAAATCATCCCGAAGAAAGCTGGAAACTGTTTGTCCGCGACCGGAAGGATCTGGTCAATGAACTCAACCGTCGTGCCTGGCGGGACACCCTGCCGCGGTTTGCACTCAGACCCGGGGCATTGGATAAAACACGCTATGAACGGTTTGCAGCGTTTTTAAAATCCCGGAATATGATTAAAACGGTACCGCCCCTGGAATCGTATGCAGTTGAGCTTCCTTAAGTCCTCCAATGCGTAATTGCGGTAATGTAATTTTATCAGGAAAACTTGCCCTGTATAAGCTGACACTCAAAGTTTGAAATTTGAAGTGAGCTAAAGTGAGCTAAAATTGTGGAACGCGCTTTTAGCGCGGTCATTATATAATTGATAAAATACCTTAATTTTAGGCACTTCAAATTTTAGGCACTTTAAACTTAATAATAGAGTAATTAAACCGGTGGTAATACCTAAACGCATTTAAGAACGTATGTGCAAATTATCAATGTGAAGGGAAAAGAGGCAATGAAACGTGTACTGATGGCCAAGGGGGCCAGAATTCTTGTTGAGCAATGTGCATCCGTCAAGGCGGGTGAAACGGTGCTGGTGGTCACCGATTATCTGAAAGTCGGCATCGCAGAGATGATCGCTTCGGCGGCCCGGGAACTGGATGCCGAGGTGATCGTAACCGTGATCTCTCCGACACCCATCGACGGGGCCGAACCCCCCCGGGCCGTGGCCGAGGCCATGAAAGCCGTAGACTGTGTGATCATGCCCGTATCAAAATCACTTGCCCATACCGACGCCACCCGCCTGGCCATCCAGGAGGCCGGCGCCCGGGTCATCTCAATGACTGCGTTTATTGAAGATCAGCTCATGGGCGGAGGGCTGTTTGCTGATTTTCGAAAAGAAAAGCCGGTCTGCGATCATATGGCTCAGCTGTTAGGTGAGGCAAAAACGGTTCACGTTACCACCAGGGCCGGCATGGATCTTCGATTCAGCGTAGACGGCAGACCGGGAAACTCCCACTGCTGTATTGTCGAGTCCGCCGGATTTTCAGCCGTACCCAATATCGAGGCAAATATTTCTCCGGTGGAGGGGACCACCCAAGGGGTGATTGTGGGTGACGGGAGCATCCCCTATTACGACATCGGCGTCATCGAGGAGCCGGTCCTGTTTAAAGTTAAAGAGGGCTTTATCCATGAAATTACCGGGGGACAACAGGCCCGGTTCATCCGGCGCCTTCTGGCTGCCCAGAACGATAAATTTGTATATAATATTGCCCAGTTTGCTGTGGGGCTCAACCCCATGTGCAGAGCGCTTACCGGGGTGATGCTCAACGATGAAGGCGTGCTCGGCACCATCCATATCGGCATCGGCACGAGTTCGAATCTGGGCGGATCCACCAAGGCGGCCACCCATTTTGACGTGATTATCCAAAATCCCACCGTGGCGTTGGATGAAAAGACCGTCATTGAAGACGGGGAGCTGAAGATATAGAAAGGAGGGTGAATGATGACACCCCGGGGAAGAGTCTGTGCCGCTTTAAACCATGAGGAACCCGACCGGGTCCCGCTGGATCTCGGCGGGATAAATTCCTCACTGATGCTCGAAACCTACGATAATCTCAAACGGAAACTGGGCCTGGATAAAACACCGACGCAACTTTTGTCCAAAACCTGGCAGATCGCAAAAACCGATGAGGCCATATTGGAAAGGCTTGCCGTCGACATCCGGTATATCTTCCCGGAGGTACGCCCCGGGGCAGGGACCGCCCCGGGGCATACCGTCACCGAACCGCCCCACGAAGACTCGTTTACCGATGAATGGGGTATTGTTCGGCGGTTTGTAAAGCACTATTACGAAATGGAGCGGCACCCGTTGAAGGAAGCAGACCGCCTGGAGGATATTGAAGCGTATCCATGGCCCGAGCCCCGGGATTATTTTGTGTTTGAGGGGCTTTCCCACCGGGCCCGTAAGCTGAGAGAAACCACCGACTATGCGGTGGGCGGGTATATGGGCGGGGGGAGTCTTTTTGAGCAGGCCTGGTACCTGCGGGGGTATCCGGAGCTTCTCATCGATTTTATGGTAAACAAGGATTTTGCCCATGCCCTTCTTTCAAAGATTGTGGCGGTTCGGAAGAAAAATGCCGAGCAATACCTTGGTGAAGTGGGGCAATATCTCGATGTTTTCCAAATCGGAGACGATATCGCCACCCAGGAAGGTCCCGCCATGTCGCCGGAGCTTTACCGGGAGATGCTGAAGCCCTATCATGCAGAGCTGTTTCAATATATAAAGGAACGGACATCGGCAAAACTCTACTTTCATTCCTGCGGGGGCATCACACCGCTTATCGACGATCTGATCGAGATCGGTGTGGATGCATTGAATCCGATCCAGGTATCTGCCAAAGGGATGGACACGGCCGGGTTGAAAGAACGGTTCGGAAAACGGCTGGTTTTCTGGGGAGCCATCGATTCCCTGCATGCCCTGCCGTTCGGATCCCCTGAAGATGTCCGGGCAGAGGTTCGGCAACGGATTTCAGATCTGGGCACCGGCGGTGGGTATATTCTGTCCGGTGTGCACAATCTGCAGCCGGATATTTCGCCGGAAAACATTCTGGCCATGTACGATGAAGGCATGCGGTTCGGGAAATATCCGCTATAGACCCTTATAGGTGATTTTTGTGCCTATTGTGGCAAAATTCTTCTCAGTACGATAATAACCTGCTATAAGAAGTGCCTAAAATTAAAAGTGCCTAAAGTGAGCCAAAGTTGAGGCATTCTATCAATTTTATAAAAAAGATAGAGCGACACTTTAACTTTAGGCACTTTAGTTCACTTTAGACCACTTCAAACTTATTTAAGCGGTCCGAAGCTATACAATATATAACTTTAGGAGGATTTATTAATGGGAGGATTGTTTGGTGTTATCTCAGAAAAGTCGTGTATCGACGAACTTTTTTACGGTACCGATTACCATTCCCATCTTGGGACAAAGCGGGCCGGATTGGCGGCGAAAAGCAAAAAAGGTTTTACACGATCCATTCACAATATCGAAAGCGATTATTTTCGATCCAAATTTGAAGCCGATCTTCCCAAACTAAAGGGGCATTCCGGCATCGGAGTCATCAGCGATACGGATGCACAACCCCTGATTATCGAATCTCACATCGGGAGGTTCGCCATTGCAACCGTCGGCAAGATCAACAACATGGATGCGCTTTCCAAACAGGCCTTCAGGGACAAATGGCATTTTTCCGAGATGAGCGGGGGTGAATTGAGCCCCACGGAACTGGTTGCCATGCTGATCTGCAAGGAAGCCTCCTTCGAGGCCGGCATCCGACGCGCCCAGGAGGCGGTCAAAGGCTCCTGTACCATGCTTCTATTGACCGAAAAGGGTATTTATGCAGCCCGGGACCGATTGGGCAGAACCCCCATCGCCATCGGTAAAAAAACAGGGGCCTACGCAGCCTCTTCAGAGACCTGCGCGTTTCACAACCTCGGGTTTAAAACCGATGTCTACGTCGGACCCGGTGAGGTCTATCTTATCACCCCCGACGGCTGCGAACAGGTAAAACCTCCTGAGGAGAAGATGCAGGTCTGTGCGTTTCTCTGGGTCTACTACGGGTATCCTGCTTCAAACTATGAAAGCATTAATGTAGAAGATGTACGCTATCGGTGCGGAGCGGCACTCGGGCGGGAAGATGACGTGGAGATCGATTTCGTCGCAGGGATTCCGGATTCGGGTATCGGTCATGCCATCGGATACGCAAACGAGAAAAGGGTTCCCTACCGAAGACCCTTTGTCAAATACACTCCCACATGGCCGAGAAGTTTCATGCCCCAGGATCAGCGTGTTCGGGATCTGGTTGCACGAATGAAACTGATACCCATTGAGACGCTGATCGAAGGGGAGCGGATTCTATTCTGTGAAGACTCCATCGTTCGCGGGACCCAGCTCCAGGAAAACATTCAGATACTTTTCGATTACGGCGCAGCAGAAGTTCATATGCGTCCTGCCTGCCCGACCCTGATCTATCCCTGCGAATTTCTCAATTTTTCAACCTCCCAGTCCACCCTGGATCTGGCAGGAGTAAGAGCCATCACAGAGCTTGAAGGTGCCGATTACATGGATTTCGAAGCGTATGCGGAATCCGGCTCAGAGAAAAACCTGTCGATGGTGGATCGCATTCGACAGCGGCTGCGGTTGACGTCGCTAAAGTATCAGAAGCTTGAACATCTTATCGAAGCCATCGGTCTGCCCAAAGAACGCGTGTGCACACATTGTTGGGACGGAAGCAGTTATTTTTAATAAAGAGAGAGGAGACATAGATGCCCAAGCGGGAGGATATACACAAAGTACTTATTATCGGATCCGGACCTATTGTGATCGGACAGGCGTGTGAATTCGATTATTCAGGCACCCAGGCATGCAAGGCCCTGCGGTCCATGGGGTATGAAATCGTGCTGGTCAATTCGAATCCGGCAACGATTATGACGGACCCCGGAACAGCGGACAGGACCTACATCGAGCCGCTCAACCCGAAGGTGCTCGAAGAGATCATCGCTGCGGAACGTCCGGATGCACTGCTGCCGAATCTCGGCGGTCAGACCGGTTTAAACCTTTCATCGATCCTGGCTGAAAACGGCACCCTGGAAAAATACGGCGTGAAGGTCATCGGTGTAAATATCGACGCCATCGAGCGTGGAGAGGACCGTACCGCATTCAAAAACACCATGGAAGGGCTCGGTATCGAGATGCCCAAAAGCCTGGCGGTAAACACGGTGCAGGATGCCGAAAAGGTTGCCGAAGAGCTGGGGTATCCGGTGGTGATCCGTCCGGCATACACCATGGGGGGGACCGGCGGCGGGCTGGTGTATAATGTGGAAGAGCTGCAAATCATTGCTGCGCGGGGTTTGGCGGCAAGTTTCGTTCATCAGATTCTTGTGGAGGAATCGGTTTTGGGGTGGGAGGAACTCGAACTGGAGGTGGTGCGGGATGCCAAAAACCAGATGATCACCGTCTGTTTTATCGAAAACGTAGACGCCATGGGGGTTCACACCGGAGATTCTTTCTGTACGGCACCCATGCTCACCATCGATAAGGAACTCCAGAATCGGCTGCAGAAATACTCCTATGATATCGTAGAAGCCATCGAGGTGATCGGCGGAACCAACATCCAGTTCGCCCACGACCCGAAGACAGGACGGGTGGTGGTCATCGAGATCAACCCCCGAACCTCCCGGTCTTCAGCCCTTGCATCCAAAGCCACGGGTTTCCCCATCGCCTATGTGTCGTCTCTGCTTGCCGGCGGATTGACCATGGATGAAATTCCCTACTGGCGTGACGGCACCTTAGAGAAATATACACCTTCAGGGGATTATGTGGTGGTAAAATTTGCCCGCTGGGCCTTTGAAAAATTCAAGGGCGTAGAAGACAAACTCGGCACCCAGATGCGGGCAGTGGGTGAGGTCATGAGTATCGGTAAAAACTATAAAGAAGCTTTTCAAAAGGCCATCCGTTCATTGGAATCGGGTCGATACGGCCTGGGGTTTGCGAAAAACTTCAACAAGCTGAGTGGAGATGCGCTGCTGCAACTGCTCGGAACAGCCAACAGCGAACGCCACTTCCAGATGTATGAAGCGCTCCGGAAGGGGATCGATATTCAGACCCTTCATGAAAAGACCCATGTCAAAGCGTGGTTTATCGAGCAGATGAAAGAACTTGTGGATCTTGAAGAAAAGATTCTGAAATTTAATGGAAGCATTCCGCCCGATGATCTGTTCCTTGAGGCCAAGCGAGACGGTTTTTCAGATAAATACCTGGCAAAGCTTCTCGATGTGGAAGAAAATGCGATCCGGGAAAAACGGATTGCCCTGGGCCTGTCCCAGGCATGGGAACCGGTGCCGGTGAGCGGGGTTGAGGATGCTGCTTATTATTACTCTACCTATAATGCACCGGATAAGGTTTCTGTAAGCGACCGGAAAAAAATTATGGTGCTCGGCGGAGGCCCCAACCGGATCGGCCAGGGGATCGAGTTTGACTACTGCTGCGTGCACGCGGTCTTTGCCATCCGGGATGCGGGATTCGAGTCGATCATGGTCAACTGCAATCCTGAGACGGTTTCAACGGATTATGACACATCGGACAAACTCTATTTTGAACCCCTGACGGTAGAAGATGTCTTAAGTATTTATCAGAAGGAAAAACCCGAGGGGGTCATTGTCCAGTACGGCGGGCAGACACCCCTGAACATTGCAAACGAGCTGGCAGCCGCCGGTGTCAACATTCTCGGGACTTCCCCCGAAACCATCGATCTGGCCGAAGACCGGGACCAGTTCCGAAAGGTCATGCGAAAGCTTGGGATACCCCAGCCGGAATCGGGCATGGCAAGCACTCTTGAAGAGGCACTTGGAATTGCCCAGGAGATCGGATATCCGCTTATGGTCCGACCTTCTTATGTATTAGGCGGCCGTGCCATGGAGGTTGTCCAGGACGCGGAAATGCTCAGAGAGTATATGGCAGCCGCGGTGGATGTGTCTCCGGAACGGCCCATACTCATCGACAAGTTTCTGGAAAATGCCATCGAGGCGGAAGCCGATGCCATCGCCGATGGAAAGGATGCATTTGTACCGGCAGTCATGGAACACATCGAACTGGCCGGGGTCCACTCCGGAGATTCGGCCTGTGTGATTCCGCCGGTGAGCATACCCCCGAAGCATATCGAAACCATCCGTGAATACACCCGAAGTATTGCCGTCGCTCTGGGGGTTGTCGGGCTGATGAACATCCAGTATGCCATTGCCGAAGATACGGTTTACATCCTCGAAGCCAATCCCCGGGCCTCCCGAACCGTGCCCCTGGTATCAAAGGTGTGCAATGTCTCCATGGCGAAACTCGCCACTCAGGTCATGCTGGGAAAGGCCATAAAGGACTTTAACCTGAAGCAGAAAACGATTCCGCACTTCGGGGTTAAGGAGGCGGTCTTTCCTTTCAACATGTTTCCAGAGGTGGATCCGCTTCTGGGGCCGGAGATGCGATCCACAGGAGAAGTCCTGGGGCTTGCAGATTCCTTTGGGAGTGCATTTTTTAAATCCCAGGAAGCCACCCAGGTTGCCCTGCCGGTGGAGGGGGCGGTGCTGATTACCATCGCAGATCGGGATAAACCGAGTGTGCTGGAGCCCGCCCGGCAGTTTCGGGATCAGGGATTTAAGATCCGCTCCACAAACGGAACGAGTCGATTCTTAGAGGAGCACGGCATCGAGTCGGAACCGATTCGAAAACTCGGATTCGGACGTCCGGACATTGTGGATGCCATTAAAAACGGTGAGATTCAGCTGGTTGTAAACACTCCCGGCGGAAAGGAAACCCAGGTAGACGACTCCTATATCCGGAAAACAGCCATTAAACATAAGGTTCCATATATCACCACCACCGCGGCAGCCCTTGCTGCGGCAAGGGGCATTGCGGCAAGACGGGCCGGAGATTCGAAGGTAAAGGCCTTGCAGGAGTATCATGCGGATATCCTTTGACCGGATAGTGTCGGAATTTCTTCTTTTGGACGCGGATTACACAGATTACACAGATATTCAAGATGTTAGATAGTGTCCATCCAGAAATAACCAATATCTGAATGGAGCTTTCGGCGGTCAGCGATCAGCAGTCAGCCAAGAACTTGTTTTTAATGCCTTTTACTGAAAGCTGATCGCTGATAGCGCGAGTCCAGAAACGTTAGTTTATGGATGAGCACTAGATATATGAATTGCATAATCGTCTGTCTATGTCCGTGTGGGCTTGCCGCGGCGAAGCCCTGCGCGAAGACTGGTCTGCGGTTAATTTAAGTTTTTAAAAAACCTTTTAAGGAGCCGTGAATGAAAGCCGAGATGACATCCCGCGAACGGGTGATGACGACGTTAAACCTTCAGGAACCCGACCGGGTCCCGGTGGATCTCTCCCAGGCGGTGGGTGACGGCATTACGGTCGTCGCCTACCGGAACCTGATCAAATATTTGGGGCTCCCGGACAGAGAGATCCGGATCCTGGCCAAACTGAGCCAGACCGCACGGGTTGATGAAGATGTTCTGGAGCGGTTCCGGATCGATTTTCGCCGTATCGATCTGGGGGCTCCGGACAATTGGAAAGACGAGCCGGTGGGCGAAGACGGATACCGGGACGAATGGGGGGTTGTCCGAAGACGACCCAGAGGCGGGTTTTATTATGACATCGTAACCTCCCCCCTATCCGAAGATGACACCCTGGCATCCCTTGATCGTTACCGGTGGCCGGATCCGGATGATCCCGGAAGATATCGAGGGTTGCGCGAACAGGCGCGCCGGCTCCATGGGGAGACCGACTATGCGGTGGTGCTGGTGATCAACTGTTCTTTTTTTCTCCGGTGTGCCGAATTGCGTGGATGGGAAAATTTTTACATGGATCTGGCCGGAAACCCGAAATTCGCCTCCGCGCTGATGGAACGGTACCTCGAAGTCCGGCTGCGGATGGCGGAGCTCGCCCTTGAGCAGGTGGGTGAGAATATCGATATCGTCATGGTGAGCAGTGATGATGTGGGAATGATCGATCGGACCATCGTTTCCCCGGCCATGTATCGGGAGTTGATAAAACCGCTTCAGAAAAGGTCATTCGATTTTTTCAAGGCCCGGACCCCGGCCAAGCGTTACTATCACTGCGACGGGGCCGTCTATCCGTTGATGGAAGACTTTATCGAGGTCGGCGTTGAGGCCCTAAACCCCATCCAGGTGTCTGCCGCCGGCATGGGAGATACCGAGAAGATGAAGAAAGATTTCGGGGACCGTCTGGCCTTCTGGGGCGCTATCGACACCCACCAGGTGCTCCCCCATGGTTCTGCCGAAGACGTCCGTAAAGAGGTCCGCAGAAGAATCCGGGATTTCGGCCCCGGCGGGGGGTATGTGGTCTGTTCCGTACACAACATCCAGCCGGAAGTGCCGCCTGAGAATGTGGCGGCCATGTTCGATGAGGCCTGTGCGTTCGGAAGATATCCCTTATCTTAAACAAAATATGCTTCGACACTTCCCAATTGGGTAAAGGTCACCTTTACCCTGTCTCCTTTCTTTGGGAATGCCGCAGCCGTGAAAGAGCCGGCCGGCACAATGGCGCCGGCCTTAAGAAATGAACCGAAATCCACCAGGCGGTTTGCCAGCCATGCCAGGGAATTCGCCGGATGATCCAGCACCGCAGCACCGGCACCGGTGGCCAGGACATTGCCGTTTATCTCAAGGATGACACCCTGGGATCTGAGATCGAGATTGCGCGGGTCATAAAGGGTGTTGCCGAGTACCAGGCCCTGGGCCATGGTATCCACCACGAGCATATCCTGAGCACTGACGGTCTGGTCCGGGTACCGCTTGTTCGGAAGCTCGATGGAGGCAAAAACCCCTTCGGTTGCGGCCAGCACATCGGCCCGGGTGACACCGGGTCCCTTTAAATCCTTTTTCAGGAGAAAGGTGATTTCCGGCTCTATGATGGGGGTGATATACTTGTCGGTATCGATTGCGTTGTCATCAAGCCCCATGATATCGAACATGTGCCCGAAAACCGGTTCATTGACACCGAACTGCTGCTGTATCGCCGGATTGGACAATCCGATCTTCATGCCGATCTGATGGTGGCCCGCCTCCCGGCGCATCTTTGCCAGCATGAACTGCACCCGATAGGCCTCCTCCATGCTCAGATCCGGACATCCCTTCGTATAGAGATCGATCTGTCGGGTCGGTCCGAGTTCGTCGAAAATTTTTTGGGCAAGGGCTGTCAGCACCTCTTCAGGATATGCCATTTGATCCTCCTTTATATCGTAAATCGGGTTCAATGATATCGAACCGTAAAGTTATCGAGATATGGCGGTTTTTGTCAAGGGTAATACTTTTTTCTTAGAAGCGTTCTAAACGGACAATCCTTAAATAATACTATAAATAATAAGATATACGGATTGTTATCCGGAGTCGGAGGTGGTTATAATTAAGCATAGAGCATAGAGCATAGGGTATGAGCGGTATCTTGAAATTCTCCATCCCGTTTTACCAGAAAGAGGTGAAGCATGCCAAAGACAGGTTTACAATTGATCATCCTGGCGGTTTGTACGGCTTTACTGTCAGGCTGCAACAGTCGTCTTTTTATGTATCAGGTAAAAAACGGCCGGAGCAACATTGAGTCTGCCTATAACTCTCTGGACGAAGCCTCGGATATCGATACCACCTTGACATTGAAGAATATAAAAGTCCGAATCATTGGAGATCGAGATAAGTTCCTGAGCCGTTACGCGCTCGACAAGTCCGTGAGGGGGTATGTAAAGATCAACAGCGATGATACCGCTGAAATCTTTGTGCTCGGATATCGTCAGAAGGGCAAGATCATCGTTAACCCGATCGTCCTCGGCCATGAGATCAATCACATCCTGAGTCACCAAAACAGCCGGATCGCAGATCCCGATACCATGGATGTGCTGTTTAAATAAATTTTAGGGTGAGGAAACCGTCTCAACGCCTTAAAAGCCCTGGATTAGGGCCGATTCAGGTTGATTCAGATACTTTTTTAGTCGGGTCGGTACAGTCGCTGAGTCCCCATCGATTACCATGACCCGGCATGTTGAACATCGATCCTATTTATCAAGCTCTTCTTTTACTGCAAGCCCGATTTTTTCCATGGTATAGGGTTTTTTGATGTAGCTTCCGGCCCCCAGTTTCTGGGCCTCTTTTACGTCTTTTGTTTCAGAGAATCCGCTGGTGATGATTGCTTTCTGCTGGGGCTGGAGTGCGATGATCTCCCGATATGTGTTAAGACCGCTCATCCCGGGGTCCATGATCATGTCGAGGATAATCAGGTCCGCAGTTTGTCCTTTCAGATACCCGATGGCTTCTTCACCGCTGGAAACCGACTTTACGGAATAGCCCAGTTTCTCGAGGATGCCGGATGCAATAAGACGCTGCTCCTCGATATCATCGACGACCAGTATGTGCTCCCCTGCGCCCAGGTAGTCTTCGATTTTTACCAGTGACTTGTCTTCTATGAATTTTTCTCTGGTTATGGGAAAATAGAGCGTAAAACGGGTCCCTTTCCCTTCGGTGCTTTGGACGTCGATATAGCCGTTGTGATCTTTTACAGTGCCGTATACCACCGACATGCCGAGTCCGGTACCGCTCCTCCCCATGATTTTTTTTGAATAGAAAGGCTCGAATATCCTTTCCAGTCCTTCGGGTGAAATACCGTAACCGGTATCGATAACCGTTATGGTTGCATAATCGCCCTCCTGCACATTGTCATAGCCGTTGATAGGCTTGTCGATATAGCGGTTGTCCGAAGAAATCGTCACCGTACCGCTGCCCGGCATTGCTTCGGTGGCGTTTGAGACTAGGTTCATAACGGTTTTGGAAAGATGGACCGTGGACCCCAAAATATTCAAAAGAGATTCATCGAATTCCGTTTCCACAATCACTTCAGGGTGGTATTTAACGAGTTTTTCGAATTCCGGACTGCTCAGATAGTCTTTAATTATCTGATTCAGGTCGACCACCTCGTTAACCGATACCCCCCTGCGGGCAAGGGTCAATAAATCCTGAACAATGGCCACGGCCTTTTCTCCGGACTTTTGTATCGTCTCAATCGGTTTTCTCAAGGGGCTGATCTCCGGAACCTCCATCAGTATTAATTCCGGATAACTCACAAGACCGGATAGAATGTTGTTGAGATCATGTGCAACACCGCCGGCGAGGGCGCCGATGGCTTCCATCTTCTGAGCCCTTTGGAGCTGGGTTTCAAGTCGCTTCTGTTCCGTTACATCCTTTAAGATAATGATGATGGTCTTGTGGGCGTCGTCGGAGACAGGCAAAAGGTTCATTATGACCAGTTTTTCATTCAGTTCAATCGGGACATCACAGACAACCGGTTGAAAGGTCTCCTGAATCGATACCACCAACCCCTTTGCCTTCTTAAGATGGGTGTCCCGGAAGAGTTTGACGAAGTCAATAGATAGCAGATGCTCTTCGGCTGAACCGATCAAAGAGACCGCAGTAGGGTTTGCATAGATGATTTTACCTTCAAGGTTCAGTTCGAGAATCCCCTCGGATATGTTGTCTAAAATGAGTTCATAATGCCTTTTGGAAGACAGGAGCTCTTTGGTAATAGCCCTTACATGAACATCTTCGATGCCGATAATGTTTTTTTCGATGGTATCCGAAGGCATTCCATCCAGTTTTTTCAGGAGACTGAAAACATGCTTCGGCATTTTTGTAAACGGCCCCTTTGCAATTAAAGCGTTGGCGCCGAATTCAAAGATGTCGATATCCTGTTCTGCGGCAACAGCGGATATGATGACAAGATGCATCTCTTTTAGTTTCGGATCGTTCCGAATGATGCGGCACAGTTTTTCACCACTGATGTTGGGCATTATCAGATCGATAAAGACAATGTCTGCGGCAAAGGTTTTCAATATATTCAGGGCCGTCAGGCCGTCTTCCGCCGTCTGAACCTGATAGCCTTCTTCTGAAAGGAATTTTGACATAAACTCCAGCATCAGCGGATGGTTATCGACCACAAGTATTTTTTTTGTCTGTTGCGTCTTGTTTTTCGGTGATGCACTTGCCATTTGTTCAGGACCTCCATTCTGACCACCGGGAGTCTGTGTATTCCGGGATAGTCTGCCGATATCTCAGGTCTCCATTCAACCCGAAATTTTTAAAAAAATGAGTATATTCATTGCATTATGACAAAAAGAGCACGCAATCCTCGTGCCAGAGACGATTTGTCAATTAATATATAATAGAATCAGTAGGATAGGATATTGTTGAGAGGGTTAAAAACTGGTTGAGGGATGACATTGTCAAAGGGTTGACGGGTTCCGGGGTTCAAGGGTTCCGGGGTTCAAGGGTTCCAGGGTTCGAGGGTTCAAGGGTTCAAGGGGTCGAGGGTTAAAAGTTGTACCGGATCTCCATAAAGAGCCGGTCGTTATCTCCTATGTTGCGGAACCGGGGCAGGTCTCCGGACTGATAAAAGGCGACCCCGCCGGTGAGTTGGATGGTGTCGGTCAGGTCATATTCTGCAGATAGCCGCTCCACGCCTGCGGGCTTTCCGTTTCCGCCGAAGATTTGGGCCAGCAGCATGACTTTGAGTGAATCGTTTAGAAACCCTCTGCTCAGTCTGAATGCCGTCTGGAGTTCGTTTTCGACCACGGCGTTTTGGGAGGAGGGGGATATTGAATCGTAATCGAGAAGGTGACGGTTTGCCAGTTCCAGAGTGACCATGGTCTCGTGAAAACCGGAATATTCCACACCCACCAGGGCATCGAATCTTGTGTGGGTCTGCCCGGGGTCGCTGAAAAACTTGAGGCCGTCAAACAGGGCTGCCTCTGATTTAAACAGCCAATTACCCTTTGCGATATCGAATGCCGCCCCTGCCATCTTCAGACGGGCATGCTTTAGCACACGGCCCACCCCCGGTTCGATCTCCTGGTGCGGCTGGGCATCGTATATATCCCCAAGATAGAAAGCGATATCCCAGCCTCTGAATATGCCGGTAAGTGCGGCTGCAAACTGCGTGTTCTTGAAGTCATCAGCGGGCAGGATTTCGGGGGGGAGCGGTTCCGTGCCGGGGAAAAAGTCGCTTCCGAATGCCGGTTCCTTGTTGAACCGGACCTCGTTGACGGCAATGCCGGAAATGTTCCAGGGGCCGGTATAGTAATCGAGCTTTATCATGGTAACGGGCAGCTTTAGAAATTCGATATCCACCAACCCGGGTGTTCGCAGGTCAAGGGGGTTCAATACGTCGTTGATCCGGATGCTGTCGGATGTTCCCCAGGTGACTATCTGACGCCCGAATTTAAGGTCGAGACCTTCGATGAGCTCACCGATGACAAACGTCTCCTCGAGTTCCAGTTCATCTTCATTTTTATCAAGCATCTGCTCTGTAAATTCATCCCGTCCTTTTATTGAAAACACAAGATCATAAAAGGCCTTGACACTGGCCTGGGCCCGCCATTTATCGGAGAATTTTTTCTTGATCGCCACAAAAAGCTCCGGCCGAAACATGGACAGGCCGCGCCAGTCCGTCTGACCGGGTTCGGGGGCATCGTGTGCAAAATTATAGGTGACATCCAGGGCAAGATGTCCGTCGATGCTAAACTGGAAAGGGTCGTCTTCTTTTTCGGATACGGTATCGGTTTCTCTCTCTTCCTCTTCAAATCCCTCCAGGACATCGTCTGCGGCATCTGTCCGGTCCTTTCTTAAACTTTCTTTTTGTCGGTTACCGCCGACCGACTCGGTTGTCTCCTCGAACCCGTCAAGAACCTCATCCGTATGGGATTCTTCGGCTGCAATGACGGGTTGTCCGAATGCACAGGGGATGAATACAGACCCTATGATCATCCATATGACTATCCAGGGTTTAAACATTTTTTCCATCATCGCCAATACATCTAAGTTTGAAGTGATCTAAAGTGAACTAAAGTGCCTAAAGTTAAGGTGTCGCTCTATCTTTTTTATAAAATTGAAAGAATTCCTTAACTTTAGCTCACTTTAGGCATTTTAAATTTTAGGCACTTCTTTGAGCATGCTATTATTGCATTGAAAAATATTTTGCCACAAAATGCACAAAAATAATTACAAGCCTTTTTGCATACGGCGGACCGTAAACAGGTCATCGTCGAGACCCTGATTGAATTTGACCCCGTTTAATTTCAGAATGGTTTTGTGGACGAGCCGTTTTCCCTTTTTTGTGGTTACGTGAATTTCGGTGCCCACCCAGATGCCGTCGATCCGGTCCAGTTTCCGAACATCCGTATATTTTAAATATCCGCCGTCTTTGACCCAGTTTACGGCGCGGATGATATAAAAGTTGTCCTGGCGGACAATGAGCAGCGACTTTTTGTATCCGGTCTCACGGATGACTTTTTTAGTTCTCGGGATTGCCTCTATCAGCCACGCATTAACCCCCTTGACGACCATCTCTTTTTTGAAGGTGAAGTCATAATCATCGAGGTTTCGAGAGGTCATATCCGAGTAGTTGAGATCCGAACCCATGAAGCTGCCGCTTTTATCGTTGGATGCGATCCGTTTGGGTTTGCCCAGTTCCGGCAGGTAAAGCCACTGCTCATCGTCCCTATCGGGGTTGTCATAGTCGTAGGTAAGAAAGGCCGTGTCTTTGACATCGGCCGGATGCCTGAAAAACATCAACCGGAGTGTGTCTTCCCCTTTGTCTTTACCGAATGACCGGAGCCTGCGGACCCGTTTGTTGTCTTTTTTATCGATGAGGATCATCTCCATATCCATGGTCTGGTTGTCACCCTCATCTCTGGCGTCCACCTTCTCCATGATGGCCCGCGCCTTGGGGTCATCGGCCCATGCCCGTATCCCGAAAGCCGGCCCCATCGACACGGCATAGCATATGATGAACAGGACGATTCTGATTTGCTTCATTTTGTACCTCCTCTTTTTCTGTTTACAACCATCATCAGTGCCGGTGCGATCAGGTAATCGGACAGCAATGCCATGATGATGGTAAAGGCGGTCAGAAGGCCGAAATTGACCAGGTTCTGCATGGTGGCGAATGCATAAATGAAAAATCCGAGAGAAAGCACCACAGACGTTACCAGCATGGCGCGGCCGGTGGTGTTCAGCGTTTCGAAAACAGCTGCCTTAGGATCATTGCTGATTTCGTAATACCTTCTAAAATTGTGCATAAAATGAATGGTATCGTCTACGGCGAGCCCGATGGCGATACTGGCCACCATCATGGTGAAAAGATCCATAGGCAATGAAAAGGTGCCGATGACCCCCAGCATGAAAAGGATGGGGGCGATGTTCGGGATCATGCTCAGCAGACCGATGCGGATCCGGCCGATGAGAAGGATCATCATTGCCGAAATGACAACCAGGGCGATCCCATAGCTTTTTGCCATGCTGATTATGACATTGTGTATGGTCCGGAAAAACAGGGCCATCATACCGGTGATGGTGACCTGCGCCTCCGGGAAGTTTTTTTCAAAATATGTTTCAACCGCCTTTATAAAACTGCCGTATTGAACCGCGTCTTTGAATGGAACCTTGATGGTGAACCGTGCCATTGAGAATTGGCTGTCGACAACGTCTTCAAGATCGTCTGAACCGCTGTTTTCGAACAGGAGAAACTCCTGGGCGACAAGCTTGCGGTCTTTGGGGATGCTGTAGTAAACGGATCTGTTTTGGTGAAGCGCCTGATTGATCTCCTTTAAAATCGTTGTCAATGACCAGGCTTTGCCGGCAAAGACGTCTCCGAATTCCAATGACTCCACATAATCCATGGCCTTTTCAAGGCGGATGAGCAGATCGGGATCATAGAGCCCGTTCTCACGGCCGGTATCGATGATCACCTCAAGGCTGATGGAGCCTCGCATTTTTTCGTCAATGGTCTCGGTGGCCACCCGGACTTCCTGGTCTGCCGGGAACCAGCCCAGGGGATGGTGGGAGAAACGGATTTTTGAAATGGCAAAACATGATATCAGCATCAAGACGGATGCGGCAGCCAGGATGATATACGGGTAACCGGTCGATATCCTTCCGACTCCCATAAGAAACCGATCCATTACCGAGGCACCGGTGTCCAGTTTTGCCCGGGCTGTTTTCGGTTTCAACGGAACCAGGGCGAGGAGAGCCGGCAGCAGAATGACCGTGTTGATGAATGCGAGCATGACCCCGATTCCGGCAAATATCCCCAAATCGGCAATGGGGGCGATATCTGCGGTGGAAAATGAGAGGAGCCCGCAGGCGGTTGTGACATTGGTCATCACGATGGCCAGTCCGGAGTGGCCCAGGGCAAAGGCGATGGCCTCTTCCTTATCAGCGTTGTTTTGGTAACGATGATAAAAAATAGCAAGGATATGAACCGAGGTTCCCACTCCCACCGCCAGAATAAACGAGGGGAGAATCTGTGTCGGGAGTTTGATCGAAACACCGAAGAGCGCCATCAACCCGACGGTTGCCAGCAGCGACACAAAGACGATGAGCAGTGGGAAAATAATCCCGGAAGCCCGGCGGAACATGACATAGAGCAGGCATGCGACCATCAGTAAGGCGAGCACCATAAATTTGCGCATATCCCGCATCATGGATTGTTTCAAGATATGCGTCACCGCCGGGGAGCCGGCGACGGACAGGGGAAAGTCGGGTGAGCGATATTTTTTTACGATACGGTATACGGCATCAACGACCTGGCTGTTTTCCTCATCGGTTAAATACATCCGCCCCGGCTCCGGTGGTGACCCGGGGGCTGGATCCTTGTCTCCGAACCCTTCAAGGAGTTCGTCTTCATTTGCAGGGGTGGAAATACTGTGGGTTTTTATGATGATGGTTGTAAAAAGGCCATCCGGGGAGATGAGCAGGTTCTGATACATCGGATTTGAGAGGGTCCGCCGCTTTATGGTCTCCATCTCCGAATCGGTTTGCGGCCAGTTTTCCAGGAGATCTTCTACAATCAGGTCATTCTCCTCTCCCCGGGTGTTGCGCGCATTTATCAGACTGGTGATATCATCGATATATGGAACATTGCCTTCAAGATCTTCATGGAAGCGTTTCAGTTTTTTTAAAAACTCCGCATCGAAAATGCGCGGCGGATTTACCGCGATGATGATGACTTCATCCCTGCCGAACTGGTCGCGAAAGGCATTGTAGGAGACAAGTGTCGGGTCGTCCGAGTGCAGAAACCCCTCCATTGAGGTGTCGATGGTAATTTTTGGGATCTGCAGGATCATAAATCCCATGACGGTCATCACCAGGACGATGGTTTTGATCCGGTGTCGATAGAGGGTGTGTGCAAACCCCTCAAACCATGTTTCCACTCGGTTTCTGAAATTTTCCATCCGCAATCTCCTGTCGGTTTAAAGAAGTGCCTAAAATTAAAAGTGCCTAAAATGCCTAAAGTTAAGGAATTCTATCAATTATAGAAAAAGATCGAGCGAAGCGATACCTTAACTTTAGTCACTTTAGTTCACTTTAGGCACTTCAAATTTATTTGAGATGTCCGAAGCTGTACAATAAATAAATCATAGAGTGTTCCAGCGTGGTTCATGTTTGTCTTGGTTAGATATTTTCTTTTTTCACCGCCTTTAAAACCAGGCGGGCGATTTCATCGCCAATTTTGCCGGATACGTTCTGATCCATTTCTTTGATCTGGGCCGGCAGTTCCGGGTTCCGCAGTCGGACCGGACCGGTTGCCTTATACAAGAGACTGGTGCCGACGATCATCATGTGGACGACAAATGGTCTGGTCTGAACAAAAACACCCTGGGCAAGGCCTTCTTTTAAGATCTCTTGGAGCACCCCGAAAAAATGCGTCAGATCCCGGATGATGATATCCGGAAAATTCTGCCCACCCGAGGCGACCTCCCGCAGCATGACCGGAGACAGATGCGGATGCCGATCCAGCATGTCTGCAAAATTCCGAATAAAGGTGACGAGTTTTTCTTCCGGGCCGAGTCCGGTCCGAAGATTTACGGCCATACGATCGGCTGTGGGTTTAAACACGTGGTGGAGCACCTCTGCGTACAAGGCATCCTTGTCACCGATATGGTAGTAGATGGTGGCTTTGTTTACACCTGCGCGGTTTGCGATTTCATCCATTCGGGCACCGGCAAATCCTTTTTCTGAAAAGATTGAAGATGCGGCAGCCAGAATTCGTTCCGATGTTTTTATCCGTTTGTCCTTCAGACCGTTGGGTTTCATTTGGAAGCCTTTTGACTTAGAAGTTAAACTAACCAGTTGGTTAAACTATTTGGTAAAATAAGTGAAATAAGGCAATCTGTCAAGAAAGATTTTTCAGAAAGATTTTTCAAACAGCACGACCCGGAGAAAAAGAGCGTCCATGGGTTCTGGCGGGTGAATATTCCGATGCGGGTTGCTTTTTTCAGGCGGATTCCAGATCTTCGAGGTCAGCCAGCCGATTATCAAAAACTACCGTCTCGGCCTGGTGGGTTTGGGAGAGGGTTTCTAATGTATCAAAACCTTTATCGATAATGGATTGGCATCGATGGATGCCCTGGGAGATTTTTGAGATCTCTGCGCCATCTTTTTTCATGGATGCATCCTGCATGGCGTCATTGAGTTCCCGGAGCGCTGTTTCCTGGACCTCGATATTATTCTCCTCGGCCGCGATCTTTTTTTCAATCGGTTTCAAGGTCTTGGCCCGTTCACTGATAATTTCAGACCGCTTTCGCCTCAGTTCCTTCTTAGTAAGCCGGATGGCAGGTTTTTCAGGTTCCAGTTTTTTCCCGCCCGTTGCACCCGGTCCGGTTTCATCGATCCACCCTGTTTTTTCAAGGAATCTTTGGTAGCTCCCTTCGAACACATCCAGGACGCCTCCTTGAAAAACGATGAGCCGTTCCGCCAGTGCATGAAGAAACATTTCATTGTGGGTCACCACGATTACGGTGCCTTGGAAATAATCGATGGCAGCCAGCAGTGCATCACAGGATTCCATATCCAGGTGATGCGTCGGTTCGTCAAGCAGCAACAGGTTTGCAGGAGTCACCAGGAGCTTTCCCATCACCACTCTGCTTTTTTCCCCGCCGGATAGGATACTGATCTTTTTGAGTGCATCGTCTCCCGGAAACAGCATGGCACCGCAGATGTTTCGAACCGCCTGGCGATCGAGATTCGGGTTGGCACTCTGGATTTCCTCTTCCACGGTCCGGGTGTCGACAAGGCTCCAGACGTTGGTCTGCTCGAAAAAACTTTTAACGACACCGGACTTATATTCGATGCCTCCCATTGACGGTGTCAGATGGCCGGCAAGAAGCTTCATGAGCGTGGTTTTGCCCTTGCCGTTTTTCCCCACAATGCAGACGCGGTCCCCGGCCTGAATGGAAATATTGAAATCGGAAATTGCGGGTTCCTGGGCAGGATATGAAAAGGAGAGATTTTCGACATCCATCACGTATTTTCCGCGAAACGGCATACTTTGAAAAGAAAAATCGAGTGTCTTGAGCTTTTCCAGCCGATCGGACGGTTCCATTTTGTCCAAGAGTTTTATGCGGGACTGTACAAGGTTTGCCAAACGTGCCTTGGCTCTAAAACGTGTGATAAACTCAGTAACCTCTTTGCGCCGGCGCTCATCGTTGAGCCGGGTTTTTTCGTAAACCTCTTCCACCTGGGCAACCTGGGTATAATATTTTTCTGTGGTGCCTGTAACCTTGCGAAGCTTTTGACGATGAATTCCAGCGGTATGGGTTACGACACCATCCATGAAACTCCGGTCATGGGTGATCAGCAGAACCTCGTGGGGGCAGCTTTTTAAAAACTTTTCCACCCAGCGGATGGAGGTGATGTCCAGGTAGTTTGTCGGTTCATCCAGGAGCAGAAGGTCCGGCTCCGACACCAGCATTTTGGCAAGATTGAGGCGAACCTGGAATCCGCCTGAAAATTTTTCCGGCGCATCCTGCATCTCCTTATTTGAAAAACCAAGACCGGCAAGGATCTTTTCCGCCTTCCAGTAGTGGGTTTCTTCATTTTCGGCAAGCCCCTTCATGACCTCCTGGAGCACGGTTTTTTCACTGAACACCAGCTCCTGGCGCACATAACCGATGCGGTAGTGCTTTGGAATGATAACGGAGCCGGAATCGGGCGATTCCTCTCCAATGATGATTCGAAAAAGGGTGGTCTTGCCGTGACCGTTTTTTCCAACCAGCCCGAGCCGTTCCTTTGGATTGAGCTTAAAGCTGATATTGTCAAACAGCACGTGGCCGCCGTAGCTCTTTGATAGATTTTCAACATTGATCATGCCGGTATCGTGTCCTCCAATATCCCGGTAAAACGTGTGAATGGAATCCCCGCTATGGAGATTTACCCATTTGCGGGGTCCGGTGTCAAAATATAGTAAAGCGGTTTCCGATAACCGAAAACCGCCATCTGATTATCTCAAAAGCCGATACGATCCGGCGTTTGTTTTACATCATAATCATAAACCGTAAATAAAAAACACTATAACCAAATCTGCCGAACAGAACAAGGCCCCATGAAATGATGAAGCAATTTGAGTTGAGCTTTTTAGGGAAGTGTTATATTCTGCTCAACTTATTATTTGAGGGATACCGGTATCCTGTTTTCAACGATAAGAGAATTGACCGATGCCTTTTGGAAACATCTTTAAGGAGCTTCTGACTCTTTTGGGGGTTTCGATTGCCACCGCCCTGGTGATCAATTTTTTTTCTCCTGCAGGGATCGCCGTTTTCGGAAACTGGGACACAACCGCCGGTGTGGTTTCGGCAAAACCGAAAGGGTATCAGGATACGGTTTCTGCAGAAATCAACGATGTTGAATCTGCCAAAGCGATATTTGATCAGGGCGGGGCCGTATTTATCGATGCCCGGTCCGAGGCCTCTTTTCTTCAAGGGCATGTCGCGGATGCCGTTTCCTTGCCGGTGGGGCAATTTTTTGAAAAAATCCAAATGCTCCTCAATCGATACGAACCATCGACAACCATGGTCACCTACTGTTCCGGGCGAACCTGTGATGACAGCCATAAACTGGCCCGATTGTTGACCGATGTCGGTTATCTTAATGTTCGCATCTTCATTGACGGTTATCCTGCGTGGGTAGAAAGCGGTTATCCAAGTGAATGAAACCGTTGGAAAATTAATTGACAGCCCGTGGACGGAGTTGGCGGCGCGGTGGGTCCTGGGCGCCATATTTTTATTTGCCGCCTTCCACAAAATAATGGCACCGGAGATTTTTGCAAAAGCCATATACAGCTATGGCCTGTTTCCTGAAAACTCGATAAATCTGATTGCGATTATTCTCCCATTGCTTGAGTTGTTTTCAGGGCTTTCTCTTGTTTTTGGGCTTTACTATCGGGGGGGCATCGCTATTCTATGCGGATTGCTCAGTATTTTCATCGCTGCGCTGTCGACCAATTTGATTCGTGGCCACCAGTTTGATTGCGGTTGCTTTTCCGCCGGTGGACCCAACTCGGGTAGCGATGTCGTGAACCTGTTGATTCGGGATATCCTGTTTCTGATCGCCGGTTGGTATCTGCTTGTTTTCAAGGGGCATCGAAGATGCTGTATTCAAAAGAAAATTTAAGGTTTTTCTTGACAGAAGTACTACTAGGTAGCATATACTTTGTGCAAAATATCCGATGCATTCGAATAGTTACGTATTTGCCGTTTTAGATATTGGATCAATTTTTTTATCGGTACTCTCTTTTAATTAGGAAAGGATTTCGGTTTGGATAGCAAAGAGTTTAAAACATTTCGAAAGAAGCTGGGAAAAACCCAGCGAGAGACCTCTCAACTGCTCGGAACCTCCATCAAAGCGATTCACAGCTATGAGCAGGGATGGCGAAAAATTCCGACTCATGCCGAGCGGCACATGTTTTTTCTGGTGACGCGATTATTTCAAAAGCCCAAACGGCCTTCGCCATGCTGGATAACCAAAGCCTGTCCGGATGATTTTCGCACAAACTGCCCGGCATGGGAGTTCCATACGGGGGATCTCTGCTGGTTTATCAATGGGACCATTTGCGGGGGGGTTGCACATGAAAACTGGAGAGAAAAAATGAAAAGCTGCCGCAAGTGCAAGGTGCTGAAATCCCAACTCAGCTGAGAATCGGTTTTCGCACGTCATGGGCGGAAAAACTTTCTGCCGTGCAATTTTCACCACCCGACTAAGGAGGTGCCAGATGAACCAGAGGAAAAAATACCGGTTTGATACCCGGGTAATCCATGCTTCCCAATCGCCGGAGGCCTGGCAGGGGGCAACGCTTCCGCCAATATATCAGACCGCTTCCCATCTGCATGAAACCGCAGATAATCTGAGCCGGACGTTTGCGGGAAAGACAGCGGATCATATCTACATGCGCCTGAGCAATCCCACCAACCGGGTGCTGGAAGAGAAGCTGGCCGAATTGGACAGCGGCAGAGGCGCCGTGGTCATGTCATCCGGCATGGCTGCCGTGAGCAATGCCTGTATGGCGCTGCTCCGGACAGGAGACGAGTTGGTGACGGGAAACTCGCTGTTTATGTCCACATATCTGCTGTTTAAAAATGTTTTTGAAAAATACGGCATCAAGGCCGTTGCCGTCGACCCCACCGATGCGACGGCGCTTGAAAATGCCATCAACGAAAAGACCCGTCTCATCTACCTCGAGACCATCGGGAATCCCACCATGGACGTGCCGGATCTTAAACTGGCTGCGGATATCGCCCATCGCAACGGGCTGCCGCTGGTGGTCGACAATACCCTGGCAAGTCCTTATTTATGCCGCCCCATTGAATTGGGGGCCGATGTGGTTATCCATTCCACCACAAAGTTTCTCAGCGGACACGGCGGCGCCATGGGAGGGGTGGTGATCGACGCCGGGAATTTTTCCTGGCCGGAAGAGCGGTTTCCGGACTTTAAGCCGTTTATCGACCGGAAGGGACCACTGGCCTATCTCGATAAGGTGTGGCGGGAGCACCACATCAATTTCGGAACCACACAGGCGCCCATGCACGCCTACCTGACGATCATCGGGCTGGATACACTCGCGCTCCGGATGGAGAGACATCTGGAAAACGCTTTGACAGTGGCCCGGTATCTGGTTCAACGGCCGGAGGTTGGCTGGGTAAATTATCCGGGCCTTGAGGATCATCCCTCACATGCGGTGGCCAAGAAACAGTTCAACGGCATCGGCTTCGGCGCCCTGATGGCCTTCGGACTTAAAGATCAAGCAGCCTGTTTCAAGTTTATCGACAATCTTGAACTGATCTATCACCTCGCGAATCTGGGAGACTGCAAAACCCTGGTCATCCATCCATATTCCAGCCAGTATGTATCTTTTGATGATGCCGAACGCAGCCGGCTTTCCATCACACCGGATCTGATCCGCCTGTCGGTGGGAATCGAAGCGGCTGAGGATATCTGTGAAGACATCGGGCAGGCATTGGATCGCCTGTAAGGCCATGGAAAAACGGTCGGATCGCTACATCTATACTGGCGATGATCCTCTTTAGGAAATTTGAGTAATCCTGGGGATTCAAGGGGTCAAGGGTTCGAGGGTTCGAGGGTTCAAGTGAAATGAGTGAATATATAGAACATGACAGTGACGGGGTGACCGTCGGCCAGGTGGAAAAAAAGTATTTCACCTTTGCCGAACCTCCCCATGAGATGGAACTCGAAAGCGGTGCCCGCTTCGGCCCCATTACCATCGCCTATGAAACCTATGGCACGCTGGATGCCGATAAGGAAAACGTGATACTGATCCTTCATGCACTTACCGGAGATTCCCACGCAGCCGGTTACTACCGCACCGAGGATCCAAAGCCCGGATGGTGGGAAATTATGATCGGGCCGGGAAAGGGCATCGACACGGATAAATACTTTGTGATCTGCTCAAACATCTTCGGAAGCTGCATGGGCTCTACGGGCCCCTCCGAATTGAACCCCAAAACCGGCCGACCCTACGGACTCGATTTTCCCGTGGTTACCACCGGGGATATGGTCAGAGCCCAAAAAGCGCTTCTGGATTACCTGGGCATCGAAAAAATTCTATCCGTTGTGGGGGGATCTATCGGCGGCATGCAGGTTCTGGAGTGGTGTGCCCGGTATCCGGAGATGGTGGTCTCGGCCATCCCCCTGGCAACGACCACCCGGCATTCTGCACTGGCCATTGCGTTCAACGAAGTTGCGCGGCAATCCATTATGGCCGATCCGAATTGGAATAACGGCAACTATTACTCGGGTTCACGACCGAACCTGGGGCTTGCGGTTGCCCGGATGATCGGCCACATCACCTATCTTTCCGATGAATCGATGCGGCTTAAATTCGGTCGAAGGCTCCAGGACAAGAATGATTTTTCGTTCAATTTTGATGCGGATTTTCAGGTGGAAAGCTATCTGCGGTACCAGGGAAAGATATTCGTGGACCGATTCGATGCAAACTCCTTTCTTTACATCACAAAGGCGGCCGACTATTTTGACCTTGGAAAGCAGCACGGCGCCGGGCGGATCGTCAAAGCGTTTTCAAAAACCAGGGCAAAGTTTCTCGTGGTCTCTTTTACCTCCGACTGGCTCTACCCGACCTATCAGTCACGGGCCATGGTAAAGGCGATGAAGAAAAACGGTCTCGATGTCAGTTTTTGCGAGATTGTGGCCGAATGGGGTCATGATGCGTTTCTGCTGTCCAGCGACCGGTTGACAAATCTGATGCAGGGGTTCCTGTCCCGAATCTACAGCGAAAACAGGAGTTGACGACATGCGGTTTGATCTTCAAATGATTGCTTCATGGATCGATCCTGCGGCCAGGGTTCTCGATCTTGGCTGTGGTGAGGGCGAACTGCTTCATTATCTTAAAACCAACAAACAGGTGACCGGAACCGGCATCGAGCGGGATGAAAAAAAGGTTTCCCGGTGCATCGAAAAAGGCCTGACCGTTCTCCAGGGCGACATCAATGAGGAGATACACGATTACCCGGACAACACCTTTGATTATGTTATCCTAAGCCGGACCCTGCAGCAGGTTTATGCGCCGGCCCTCTTGATCCACTCCCTGCTGCGGGTGGGAAGAAAGGGGATTGTCAGTTTTCCAAACTTCAGTCACTGGAAGATCCGAATGCAGCTTCTGCTTACCGGGTATGCACCGTTGACACGACAACTGCCCTACGAATGGTACGATACGCCGAATATCCGTGTGATTACCCTCAAAGATTTTAGAAAGTTTGTCTGGCAGGTGGGATTTCACATCGTAAAAGAGGCGGCTATCAACACCGATGTCCAGGACAAAAGGGGTCGAATCGTGAATGTATGCCAGAACCTGTTTGCAACCTATGGTATTTTTATGGTCGGAAAGGATGAGGAGTAAATGGTTCAAGAAACCGGGGACAGTCGAAATATTCAAAAGATACAGGAAATTAAATCCAGACTCGGCAAAAGCCTGTTGATTTTAGCCCACCACTACCAGCGCAAGGAGATTGTCGAGCTGGGTGACTATTCCGGTGATTCTTTTGAATTGTCCAGAAAGGCCGCCGGGGACAGTGACGCCCGGTTTATTGTGTTTTGCGGGGTTCATTTTATGGCCGAGAGTGCTGAGATTCTTTCCCAAGCCCACCAGACGGTTCAGATCCCGGATGCCGAGGCAGGATGCTGGATGGCGGATATGGCGGACATCTACCTGGTCCGACAGGTATGGGAAACCATTGCAGAAACCATCAGAGACGTCTCCATCTGCCCGATTGTTTATATGAATTCCGATGCCCATTTAAAAGCATTCTGTGGAAGCCGCGGCGGAACGGTATGCACCTCGTCAAACGCAGAAACCGCCTTCCGATGGGGGCGTAAGCGCTTCGACAAAATCTTTTTTTTCCCCGATCAGCACCTCGGGCGAAACACCGGCAATCGCCTGGGGGTCCCTCCGGAGGAAATGATTGTCTGGAATCCCCACAAACCGTTTGGCGGAAACAGCCCGGAGCAGATCAGGGCGGCAAAGATCATTCTCTGGGACGGACATTGCCTGGTGCATACGCGATTTAACTGCGATCAGATGGTTAAGATGAGAGATCGGTTCCCGGAGGCAAAAATTATTGTCCACCCCGAATGCACCCAAGAGGTCGTCGCAGCTGCCGATGCGGTGGGATCCACCGGTGCCATCGTCAATTACGTTGACGGGGCACCTGCCGGAAGCACCATCATTATCGGTACGGAAACCCACCTGATCCAGCGCCTGGCGCTTGAGTACCCGGATAAAAAGATACTCGAGCTTCACCATTCACTCTGTCCGAACATGTACAAAATCAATCTCGAAAACCTTTGCCGGACCCTGGAAGGCGTCGGTGAAGTCAACCGGGTGACGGTATCTGAAAATGTGAAAGAAGACGCCCGGAAAGCGCTGGATCGGATGCTGGCCCTGGCGCCCTAGCCCGGCATGCCCGCAAAAGGCGGGCAGACCGTGAATCCCAAATCACAAATACCAAATTCCAAGCAAATCACATTATAAAAGATTACGCTTATCTACAAAGCTCCAGTTGCATACCGTAATAGGATTTGAAGGTGATTCGATTCGTGGATGTGTGACTGTCTGAGTATATTAGGGAGCGTTGCATCAAACAGCATGAAGGTGTTGCAATAGACCCTAAATATTTTATATCGCTCGATGTTTTATCGGTCTCGGGGCTCTGTTTGATGTTACGATCCCTTATATACGAGTTTCATACGTCCACGAAGCGGGTTATCTTCAAAGCCGTTAGGCCTTTACTGGAGCTTTATAGATAACCACGTAAAAGATTTAACAATTTGGGTGCTGACATCTGAGGTCAACCCGCCAATGCTTCCCGGATTCTCTCCATTGCCTTTTGGACATTTTCAAGGCTGTTAAATGCACTGATGCGGATATAGCCTTCACCGCACTTACCAAAGCCGGCACCGGGTGTGCAGACAACCCCTGCTTTTTCAAGCAGCATATCGAAGAAATTCCAGGAATCGGTTCCGCCGTCCACCCAGATATAGGGTGAATTTTCCCCGCCCACGCATTCGTAGCCCAAAGCGGTCATCTCTTCCCGGACAATCCCAGCGTTTTTCAGATAGTAATCGATGCGTTCCTGAACCTGGGTTTTTCCTTCAACGCTGTAGGCGGCTTCAGCCGCTCTTTGAACCGGATAGGAGACCCCGTTGAATTTTGTGGAATGCCGCCGATTCCACAACGGGTGGAGAAGCTGCTCTGCGCCACTGTTGTCATATGCCATACATGTTTTGGGCACAACCGTATATGCGCAGCGGGTGCCGGTAAAACCGGCGGTTTTAGAAAAACTTCTCAATTCAATGGCCACTTCCCGGGCACCTTCGATTTCAAATATGGAGTGGGGCAGGGTGTCGTCGCGAATAAAAATTTCGTAAGCCGCATCGTATAAGAGCAGGGCTTTGTTTTCCCGGGCATAGTCCACCCATGCCTTTAACTGGTCTTTCCGGATGGTGGCGCCGGTGGGGTTGTTCGGAAAACAGAGGTAGATCAGGTCCGCCGGTTCTTTGGGAAGCTCCGGTATGAATCCGTTTTCTTTTATGCTCTCAAGATACCCTATGTTTTCGTACCTGCCGTCCGCATATCCGCCGGTGCGACCGGCCATGACATTGGTGTCCAGATAGACCGGATAGACCGGGTCCGGAATGGCCACCTTGACATCGGTGGAAAAAATTTCCTGGATATTTCCGGAATCGCATTTTGCCCCGTCACTGACGAATATCTCATCCGGTGAGATATCCGCACCCCGGGATCGGAAATCCTTTTCAGCAATGACCTCCCGGAGAAAAGCGTATCCCTGCTCCGGACCGTAACCCCGGAACGTGCTCTCTTCCGCCATTTCATCCACCGCCTGGTGAAACGCGGCGATGCAGGCTTCGGGCAGGGCCCGGGTGACATCGCCGATACCCAGCTTGATAATCTCCCGGTCCGGATGTGACGATTGAAAATCCGATACCCGTTTGGCGATATCTGAAAAAAGATAGGATGCTTGCAGCTTGAGATAATGTTCATTGATTTTGATCATTGAGACCTCCAGATAGTTACTTGAAAATAGTTTTTATGCCTTTTATGGCAAAATATTATCCAATGCAATAATAACCTGCTCTAATAAGTTTGAAGTGAGCTAAAGTTACAAGTGAACTAAAATTTTGGAATTCTATCATTTTTTTTAAAAAAACGGATAGAGCAAAGCGACGCCTTAACTTTAGGCACTTCAAACTTTAGCTCACTTGTAACTTTTCTAAGGGGGCCCGGTTACGATGAGTAGATGGAACAGTTGCTCGCGTTCATGGCCGCCTCCTGCAATGCTTCCGAAAATGTCGGATGCCCGTGAACCGTCCGGGCGATATCTTCGGAACCGGCGCCGAACTCCATGGCCAGTACGCATTCTGCAATCATGTCGGCGGCCCGTGGGCCGACAATATGGACACCGAGTACCCGGTCGGTTTTGGAATGAGAAATGACCTTTACAAAGCCCTCGGTTTCTCCCATGCAGCGGGCGCGGCCGGCACCGGAAAACGGAAACGAACCGACGCAGTATGGGATTTCACGCGTTTTCACCTGCTCTTCGGTCAGCCCCACAACGGCGACCTCGGGCCACGTATAGATAATCGCCGGGATGGTGTCATAATTTACTTCTCCGGGCAGACCGGCGATGATTTCCGCAGCGGCGATACCTTCGGCGGACGCTTTATGCGCCAGCATCGGTCCGGATACGATATCCCCGATGGCATAGATAGAGGGTATATTGGTCCGGTAGGATGCATCGACAGGAATTTTACCGGTACCGGGGTCTGTTTCCATGCCGAGATCTTCAAGACCCAGTCCCCGGGTAAGAGGGCGGCGGCCCACCGCAACCAGGAGACGGTCGCAACGGAGGGTTTCGGTTTGATTGTCAGATTCCAGTTCGACCCGAACACCGGTTTTTGATGCTTTTGCGCCGGCTACTTTTGTGTTTAATCTAAATTCCAGTCCCTGTTTGATCAGCAGCCGCTGGAGCGTTCGGCCCACCTGACCGTCCAGGCCGGTTCCGATTTTCGGCAGCATTTCTATGACCGTAACCATAGACCCCAGCCGGGACCAGACCGAGCCGAGCTCGAGACCGATATAGCCGCCGCCGACGATTCCCAGATGCTTCGGAACCGATTCAAGACAGAGTGCCTCTGAAGAACTGATGATGCGGTGGCCGTCAAATTCCAGGCCCGGAACCGGTATCGGCTCGCTCCCGGTGGCAAGGAGAATCGCCTTTGCCTGGAAAATCTCGGGTCCGGATTTTTTCTCGTTGCCGGCGTCTACTTCGACCCGGTCCGTTCCCACGATTCGGGCCCTGGCTTGAATGATCTCTACTTTGTGACCCAAAAGAAGTTTCCTGACATTTTCCGTAAGGTCTTCAATGATGCGGTTTTTCCGAGCCATCATGGTTGAGAGGTTCAGACGGACCTTTCCCGTTTCAATGCCGTGCTCGGAAAAATGGTGCCGGCTGAGGTGGTAATACTCACTGGAGTCGAGCAGCGCCTTGCTGGGGATGCAGCCGACGTTCAGGCACACGCCCCCAAGACGCGGTTCCTTCTCGATGCAGGCGACTCTCAGCCCGAGCTGTGCGGCGCGCACAGAGGCCACATACCCGCCGGGACCTGCGCCGATAACGATAAGATCGTAGATGCCTTTAGCTGCCATGGTTAAATCTCCACCATCATCCGTTCGGGGGATTCGATGCACTCTTTGATACGCTTTAAAAAAGAGACGGCTTCTCTACCGTCGATGATCCGGTGGTCGTAGCTGAACGCGACATACATCATGGGCCGGATGACAATCTCTTTTTCTATCACCACCGGCCGGTCTTCGATTTTATGCATGCCGAGGATGCCGCTTTGGGGCATGTTCAAAATCGGGGTGCTGAGAAGAGAGCCGAAAACACCGCCGTTTGTTATGGTGAAGGTGCCTCCCTCAAGATCTGCAAGTTCCAGGCGGTTTTCCTGTATTTTTTTGACATAGTCGATAATGGATAATTCGAGATTGGCAAAGCTTAAATGGTCGGCGTGCCGGATAACCGGAACCACCAGACCCCGCTGGGCGCCGATGGCCACACCGATATGATAGTAGTGATGATATATGATGTCCGGGTCGTCGATAAAGGCGTTTGCTTCCGGAAACTCCTTTAGAGCCGTCACCGTGGCTTTGATGAAAAAAGACATCATCCCGAGGGAGACGCCGTAGCGTTTTTTAAACGCCTCCTTGTAGGCCCCTCGAAATGCCTGGACGCTGGACATGTCGATCTCGTTAAACGTGGTCAACATGGCGGTATTCTGTTTTGCCGCCAGCAGCCGCGAGGCGATGCGCCGGCGGATCGGGGTCATGGGTTTTCTCTCGATCGGTTCGTCACCCCCGGCGGGGGCGCCGGAAAATGCTGCGGTCTCCCCAGGGTCGGGCCTGCCGGCGGCATCCCTTTCAAGATATAAGATCACATCACCCTTTGTGATCCTTCCGCCGGGGCCGGTTCCGGAGATCCGGTCGGCATCCAGGTGGTTTTCAGCGATCAGGCGCCGGACCGAAGGCGACAGTGCCTCGGCCGCTATCCTGTCTGCAGACGCGGGTGTGTCGGCCGGTTTCACCATCTCGATCTCAGGGGTCGGATCGGCGGCTGCCGGAGCCGGTTCTGCCGGCGCAGCTGGTTTCAGATCTTTTTTTACAGGCGCCGGCGGCACGACGGCTTCGGTTTCGGCAGCCGTTTCGATGGATCCCACCACCGCACCGATTGCCACCGTATCCCCCTCAGCGACCTTTACGTGTAATACCCCGTCTGCTTCCGCCACCACTTCCAGAGTGACCTTGTCGGTTTCGATGAGAAAAACCGGTTCGTCTTTCAGAACCGGCTCACCGTCCTTTTTAAACCACTGGGCCAGGACAGCCTCGTTTACGGATTCACCGACGCTGGGGACTCTGATGTCTATGGCCATAATATCTCCTGTTTGACAGTCGTGAAAAAATCAGTCATTTTTCCAGCAATCCCCGGTGAATCTCAGATCTTACGGTTTCACCGAGAATTGCTGTCATTTTCCGGCAGCGGGCCCACGGCCTTATCTAAAATCTCAGCCTGTTCCATTCTATAGATGGTCGGAAATCCGGTTGCCGGGCTGGCGGCAGTGTTTCTGCCGACATAATCAACCGGTCTGCCGAGTACGTTTTCCAGAATCGGTTGGAGAAAACGGTATGCACCCATATTTTTCGGCTCTTCCTGAACCCACGTCCACCGGGCCGCTTTACCGTATTTTTTCTTTATGGCTTCCAGGCCATGGTATGGAACGGGATAGAGTTGTTCCATCCGGATGATGCCGATATCGGCTGCCTTTCGTTCCCGGCGCCTTTTTATCAGACTGTAGAAGATTTTTCCGCTGCATATGAGCATACGGCGCGGCGATTCGGGTGGGGACGGATCATCTAAGATACTCTTGAACGAACCGGTTGTCAGATCCGTCAACGTTGAAACCGCCAGGGGGTGGCGTAAAAGACGCTTGGGAGCCATGATCACCAGGGGTTTTCGGAAATTGCGTCTGACCTGCTGACGAAGCAGGTGAAAATATTGCGCCGGTGTTGTGGCGTTGCAGACCTGCATGTTGTCGTCTGCACAGAGTTGGAGGAAGCGTTCAAGCCGGGCACTGGAGTGCTCGGGCCCCAACCCTTCGTATCCGTGCGGCAGCAGGAGAACAAGACCGGTGGGCCGTTGCCACTTTGACTCGCCGCTTGCGATATAAAGATCGATGACCGTCTGTGCGTTGTTTGCAAAATCCCCGAACTGCGCCTCCCAGATGATAAGCCCTCTGGGTTGAGCCAGTGAATATCCGTATTCAAAACCGAGTACACCGACCTCGGACAGCATGCTGTTGTAGATTGTGAACGTTGCCTGGTTTTGATCCAGGGAATTGAGCGGGACATGCCGACTCCCGGATTCGGCATCCATCAGCATGCCGTGGCGCTGGCTGAAGGTCCCGCGACCGACATCCTGACCGGTGAGGCGGATGGGAACCCCTTCGGTGAGCAGGGACGCAAATGCCAGCGCTTCTGCATTTGCCCAGTCGATCCCTTTGCCTTTTTCGACGGCTTCCTTTCGTGTTTTCAATATGCGTGCAAGTTTCGGGTGCGGTTTGAATCCGTCCGGCAAAACCTGGAGACTTTGAGCATAGGTCTTCAGGCGGTTTTCATCCACACCGGTTTCAAACGGCGCCTGGGTGTATCTGCCGTATAGTCCCTCCCAGTTTTCATAAAATTTGGGTTCCGGAAAAGGGCAATCGGTTCCGTGGACAGATTCGTATGCATGGTCAAGACGCCGGGTGATTTCATTTTCCATGCGCTGGATCTTCTCTGCATCCATAAGACCCGCTTCAACCAGTTTGTCCCCATAGATCCGGTTTAACGTGGGGCGGTCCTTTATCCGGCGGTACATTTGCGGCTGGGTAAAATACGGCTCATCTCCTTCGTTGTGACCATACCGGCGATAGCAGATAAGGTCGATGACCGCATCCTTTCCAAAAGCCATGCGGTAATCGCATGCCAACCGGGTGACATGAACCACAGATTCTATATCTTCACCATGAACATGGAAGATGGGTACCATCAGCATCTTGGCCACATCGGTGGCATATCGGGTGGAACGTGCATCTTCGGGGAAGGTGGTGTATCCGATCTGGTTGTTGATGACGATATGTACGGTACCCCGGGTACAGTAGCCTTTTAACTGTGACAGGTTCAGTGTTTCCGCAACAACCCCCTGTCCGGCGAAAGCGGCGTCTCCGTGAATTAAGACGGGAAGAACGGCATCTGCTGAGGGCCGGCCCAAAATATCCTGGCGTGCTCTTGCAACCCCCTCCACCACAGGATTTACAGACTCCAGATGGCTCGGGTTGTTGACCAGAAAAACACGGACGGAATAACCGTTTCGGGTCTTGATATCTGCAAGATAGCCGTTGTGATATTTGACGTCACCGGCCCCTTCGAGGGTATCCGGATCGTAACAGCTTTCAAATTCACCAAAAATATCCTCATACGGTTTACCCAGAATATGGGCCTGCACATTGAGTCGTCCACGGTGCGCCATGCCGAGTATGATCTCCCGAACGCCTTGTCCTGCAGCCTTTTCCAGCAGGGTGTCCATCATGGGAACAAGGGCATCGGCCCCTTCAAGGGAAAACCGCGTCTGGCCCAGGTATTTTTTATGAAGAAACTGTTCGAAAAGCGCAGTCTGCTGGAGCTTTTCAAATATCCGGATTCGGGTCTGTTTTTCAAAATCAGGTTGATTCCGATCCGGTTCCATTCGGTCCTGGAGCCATTGCCGCTCGTCAGGATCCTGAAGGTGCATATATTCGACACCCACGGAATGACAGTAGGTTGTTTTAAGTGCCCTTATAACCTCCCCCACGGTTGCCGTATCGGTGCCGGAAAACCCCTTGATAAAGACCGGTCTGTCCAGATCTTTTTCAGTAAGCCCTACAGAAGAGAGACTTAACAGGGGGTGTTCCGTGGGGCAGGCAGCCAGGGGATCTATGCACGCCAGAAGATGGCCGATGTCCCGATAGCGATAGATAAGGGCTTCGATCCGGGATTGCCGGGAAATCTGATCCAGGTCACCCCCGATCCCCTCGAGTCGCTCTGGCGGGTGTTTGCCTGCGAGTTCAAAACCCTGGAAGAAAAATTGCCAATCCCGGGGCACCGCATGGGGATTATTTTTCCAGAGCGCATATTGCGTGTCGATATAGTCGGCATCCAGGAATCCGGAAAAATCCATCAGGTGACTCCCCTTACGATGTGTCCGGTGGTTCAGAAAGTTTGCGTAAGACGCATGGGCCAATAAAGGCGATCCGTTGAAAAGCGGTGTTTTGCCTTTAAAATCATAGAAAAAAGATGCATGGGTGTCAATTGCAAATTCGGCCGGGCGAAACATCACAAGCTGGTAGGGTCTATATGCGGCCTGTGAACATTTATAAAAAAACCTGTCCCTGGGGGACCGCCTCCGGGTGCTATTGCCAGGTGCGGGTTGGATGGTTAGAGTTAAACTGTCCGCAGGTTGACATTACGGTTATTATATGAAACGAAAAATTGGAAAAGGACCAGAAATTCTTTGTGACCCGGACGCGTTATGCAAAAAGATAGCAGGAAGTGTCCCCGGGTATCGATAGGGTGCTGCATCGGATGACCTATAGAGAAGAAAAAGATACCATGGGAACGGTCATGGTGCCGGAATCGGCCTATTACGGGCCCCAAACCCAGCGGGCGGTGGATAATTTTCCCATCAGCGGTCTGGGGTTTCCCCCGGTATTTATCCGGGCGCTTGCACGGCTCAAGAAATGTGCGGCCCGGGTGAACCTGGAGCTCGGACAGCTTGAAAAAGAACCGGCAGATGCCATTGTTTCGGCGGCACGGGAAGTCATCCAGGGGCGTTTTGACGATCAGTTCGTGGTCGATGTTTTCCAGACAGGTTCCGGGACTTCCACAAATATGAACATGAACGAGGTGATTGCCACCCGTGCCAATGAGCTGCTTACCGGAAAAAAGAACGGAAAATCGCCGGTCCATCCGAATGATCATGTGAACATGGGCCAGTCGAGCAACGATCTGATCCCCACAGCCATTCATGTTGCAGCGTATCGATCCATTAGAAACCGTCTGCTTCCCTCTCTTTCACTTTTAAAAGCGGAGCTTTCTGATAAGGCAGCCGCGTTTGAAAATGTGATAAAAATCGGCCGAACCCATCTCCAGGATGCCGTTCCCATGCGGCTCGGGCAGGAGTTCTCCGGGTATGCCAGACAGGTTGAACTCGGAATCGATCGGATTGCGGCGGTGGAACCGAGACTGGCCGAGTTGGCATTGGGGGGAACGGCGGTGGGAAGCGGGTTGAATGCCCACCCGGAATTTGCCCCCCGTGTCATCGCGCTTCTGTCCGCGGAGAGCCGACTTCCATTCCGGGAGGCTGAAAATCATTTCGAAGCCCAGGCCGCCCAGGATGCGGCGGTTGAACTGAGCGGATCCTTAAAAACCGTAGCGGTGAGTCTGTCCAAAATAGCCAACGATATCCGGTGGCTGTCTTCAGGGCCCCGGTGCGGTATTGGTGAAATCACCCTTCCGGCCCTCCAGCCCGGCTCCTCCATCATGCCGGGGAAGGTGAACCCGGTTATACCCGAGGCGGTTATACAGACCGCAGCTCAGGTGATCGGCAACGATATGACCGTCACACTGGGCGGGCAGGGCGGTATTTTTGAACTCAATGTGATGCTGCCTGTCATCGCCTACAACCTTGTTCAGTCTATTCAGCTTCTTGGCAGAGCGGCAAAAGTTTTTGCAGAAAAATGCATCAGGGGAATCTCAGCAAACCGCGAGACCTGCGAGCAAAACGTCGAAAAGAGCCTGGCGCTGGTGACGGGCCTGGTTCCGCATATCGGCTACGACCGGGCTGCGGAAATTGCAAAAATCGCGTTCGAATCCGGAAAAACCATCCGGGAAACTGCCCGCAAACTGGGGGTTTTGCCTGATGCAGCACTCAACGAAATACTCGATGCATCATCCGATCGACATGATTAATCCGCCAGAGGAGACTACTATGGCAAAAAAGAGATATACCATACAGACCGCGTGTCCCCAGTGTGGATGCAGCTCAGTATCACATCTTTCCGGGGAGGAGATCCGTGAAAGATTCGGCAATGTTCCGAATGTTGAAATGGCGTGCCAGGATTGCATGCTGAAGTATTCGGCAGAGATGGAAACCGCATGTCCGGAGTGGGCTGAAGACTGCCGGTTGAGTGAATAAATCTTCTTTCTAAAATTAAAGAATACGGCTATCTGTAAAACTCCAGTAAAGTCTTATCGGATTTGAAAATAACCCGCTTCGTGGACGTATGAAACTCGCACATAAGGGAGCGTAACACCAAACAGGGCATCGAGATCAACAAAATATCGAGGAAAAACAAAATATTTGTGGTCTGTTGCAACACCTTCATGCTGTTTGATGTAACGCGTCCTAATGTCCTCAAACAGTCACACATCCACGAATCGGATCACCTTCAAAGCCTTTTCCTGTATGCGACTGTGGCTTTATAGATAACCGTATAAAAAAATTCATCAAAAAAAGGACACCTGTTTGAACGATACCACTGTTGATCCGCAAACACCACCGGCTCGCTTGAAGTTGTTTCTGGCTCTGTCCCGCACCCCTCACGGTCTTTTGGATATGGCCACACCCGCTATGGCGGCTTTGCTGTGGCTCGGCGTCTTCCCGCCGCCGACGATTGTCTTTCTGGGGCTGGTCACCGCTTTTGCCGGCTACACGGCGGTCTACGCTTTAAACGATCTGATCGACTACCGTGTGGACAAAGAGAGAGTCCGGCTCGGGTATCTCAGGGCCGGTGAAAACTACCTGGACGATGTGCTCATACGCCACCCCATGGCTCATGGTCTCCTAAGCTTCAGGCAAGGGCTCTTCTGGACCCTTGGCTGGGGGGTGGTGGCGGTGGTCGGTGCATTCCTTTTAAACCCCGTATGTGTTGTCATCTTTTTATGCGGTTGCCTCCTTGAGGTGGCCTATTGCCTTCTCTTGAAAGTCAGTCATCTTCGTACCGTGGTCAGCGGGGGGGTTAAGACCACCGGTGCCATTGCGGCCGTTTTTGCCGTAGACGCCGCCCCCGATCCTGTCTTTCTGCTGTTTCTGTTCTCCTGGCTATTTTTCTGGGAAATCGGTGCCCAGAACATCCCCCATGATTGGGCGGATATTAAAGAGGATCGCCGTTTGCACTCACGAACCATCCCGGTCCGTTTCGGACCGGAGGGCGCCACACATATTATTCTGGTATCGGTCATCACCGCGTATATTATAAGTATTTCAACCTTTTATTTTGCAAAAACCGCATATGAACTTCCGTTTATTCTGGCGGTGGGATGTGGGGGTGTATTTCTGCTCCTGGGTCCGGCCGCAGCCCTTTATAAAGCCAAGCATCGGCAAAACGCAATGGCGCTTTTCAACAAAGCCAGCTATTATCCCCTGATCGTGTTGGCAGCGGTCATGTTGAAGTTGATATTCAGTTATTTAAGGCAGTAAGGACGGTCATATGAAAGAATACAGCTTACAGGAACTCCAGGAGTACAATGGGAAGGACGGAAAACCGGTCTATATCGCACATCTGGGAAATGTCTACGATGTCAGCGACAGCAAACTCTGGAAAACCGGGCTTCATATGAAGCGCCATCCGGCAGGTAAGGATCTTACCGCCGATATCCAGGCCGCACCTCACAACACCGACGTGCTGGAACGGTATCCCCGGGTGGGGGTGGTGGCCCAGGCGCATGCGATGGAGCCGAAAATGCCGCCTTTACTATCCGATCTGATTTCACGGTTTCCCATGCTCAGGAGACATCCCCACCCCATGACCGTTCATTTTCCCATCGTATTTTTCATCTCAACGACGCTGTTCAATATTTTATATCTTCTAACGGGAATCAAATCTTTTGAAACCACCGCGCTGCACTGTCTGGCAGGGGGGATTCTGTTCGGCGTGGTTGCCATGTCCACAGGATTCTATACGTGGTGGATAAACTACCTGTCCCAAACGATGCGTGCGGTTGTAATCAAACGCCGGGTCGGACTCCTCTTGCTGGGTTCGGCGATTGTGGTTTTTATCTGGCGGATGATGTCGCCGGGTGTCCTGGATCGCATGTCACTGGGTGCGGCTGTCTACCTCCTGCTCGTCTTTTCGCTGTTTCCCCTTGTATCGATCATGGGGTGGTTCGGCGCCTCCCTGACGTTTCCTGCTGAAAAGGAATAGTTTCCGTTACCCCTGCCCCAGTGCCTGATTGAGCCGATCAAATCCGTCTTTCAGATCCGCGATCAGATCATCGGTATCTTCAAGGCCGATATGGTATCTTAGGACATATCCTTTTTCCGTCCACGGCACAGCCTCCCGGGCTTTAGCCGGATCTACCGGAATGACCAGGCTTTCGAATCCGCCCCAACTGGCGCCTATTTTAAAGAGTCGATAATTATCCAGCATCCGGGAAACGGCTTTTTCGGTTGACGTATTGAGTACCACGCCGAACAGACTGCACGCACCGGTAAAGTCGCGCTTCCAGACGGCGTGGCCCGGATCGTCCGGAAGGGGCGGATACATCACGCGTTTGATCTCGGGCCGTTTTTTCATCCATTGGGCGATTTTTAAACCGGCGGCCTGCTGATGCCGAAGCCGGACACCCATGGATCGAAGCCCTCTCAAGGTCTGGTAGCAGTCGTCGGGTCCGGCGATATCCCCGAAGGCCATGGTGGCATCCTTTACCTTGCGAAACAGGGATTCTGTTCGTGCGGTGATAATGCCGATGACAAGATCCGAATGGCCGGCAATGTACTTTGTGCCGGCCTGGATGGAGACATCGACGCCGTGTTCAAACGGTTTGAAAAAAAGCGGGGTGCCCCAGGTGTTGTCCATCAGCACCACCACATCTTTTTTATGGGCCTGAGCCGAGATGGCGGGAATATCCTGCACTTCAAATGTCAGAGAGCCCGGAGATTCGGTAAAAACAACCCGGGTGTTTGCCCGGATCAGATCACCGATCCTTTCACCGATAAGCGGATCATAATAGGTGGTTTCGATTCCGAAACCCTTTAAAACGGTGTCGCAGAAATTCCGGGTGGGGCCATAGGCAGAATCGACCATGAGGATATGATCGCCCTTTTTTACAAATGCCGTGACGGCAAAGGTGACAGCCGCCAACCCGGAAGAGGTGACCACGCCGCCCCGGCCGCCTTCCAGATCTGCCACCGTATCTGCAAGGGCATAGGTCGTGGGGGTGCCGTAAGCCCCGTAGCGCGCCTTTCGATACTTGGCATCCCCCTTTGCCCGGTTTTTAAAAGCATCCAGGGTGGGGTAGAGGATCGTTGATGCATGATAAATGGGTGGGTTGACAATACCAAAATTTTTTTGAGGATCCCTTCCCGAGTGGACCATTTTCGTGTCGTCTTTCATCTATTCTCCTAAAAAAAAGTTAAAAGTGCCTAAAGTGAACTAAAGTGCCTAAAGTTAAGGTGTTTTATCAATTTTATATATTGATCGCGCTAAATTCACGTTCATCAATTTTAGCTCACTTCAAATTTGAAGATTTCGATTTACGCTTATGCAAGATCAATCATTCTGCTTAAACCAGTCGGCAATGAATTTCAATACCCGAAATGCTAAAAAACCGTTATTTCAGTCTTCAGGCCAAGGGGCTGGGTTTTGCTCTGGATGGTGCTTGTTCGGGGCGTGCAACTATGATAGGGAAAATGAATCGATATTCCTAACCATATAATTCAATCGAGATACGTTTTACAACAACTATCAGCCACAAGAGAAGGAGGAAGAGATGAGAGCATTGTTTAGAGATGTCTGCTACGACATCAATCGCGTTTTCGATTTCAGGACCGTGGGAATGACCACACCCAACCGGATTATTTTCGGATGCGGCGCCATCAACCAGCTGGGTGAAGAGGCGGCAAGCCTTGCCAAAGGAAAGGCCCTGCTTGTCAGCGATGAGGTGCTAGAAAAACTGGGGACGATGGCAGAGGCCAAGGCGAAACTGGAAGCTTCCGGTTTTGAGGTCTCCACGTTTACCGGCGTTGAAGCGGAACCGCACATCGAGACAGCAGATGCCCTTTACGAACAGCATGTGGACAAAGGGTTTTCGATCATCGTGGGGCTCGGGGGCGGCAGCGTCATGGACATGGCCAAGCTGACCGCACAGTGTGTCGCAAACAACATCGATCCCCGGAAAATTGTAAGTGGAGAAGCGGTTGCCGAATCCCGCGGACTTCCCATGATTCTGGCGCCGACCACCTCCGGAACCGGAAGTGAGGTAAGCTCCATATTTGTCCTCACAGACGGTGAGAAAAAAGTTTTTAAAAACAGTCCATACTATTATTCGGACATTTCCATCATCGATCCGGCGTTGACGGTCAGTATGCCCCCGACGGTAACGGCCACCACCGGCCTGGATGCCTTAAGCCATGCCATCGAAGGCATGATGAGCACAAATGCAAGTCCCCTCAGCGATATCCTGTGTCTGGGTGGGATCGAACTGGTGGGTGCCTATCTTCGGCAGGCAGTTGCCAACGGGAAAGATCTCGAGGCGCGGTATTACGTCTCCCTGGGTGCGACCATCAGCATGATGGGGATGGTGATGGCCGGGGCGACCTATGCACACAGCGTCGCCTATGTCATTTCAAAATACAAACCGACGGCCCACGGGCTGGGCTGTGCGCTGGGTCTGCCCTATATCATGGCTTACAATGTGCCGGCGGCAACCGCCAAACTGGCCCGGATTGCCGAAGCACTCGGTGAAAACACCGCGATGTACTCGGAATTGGATGCTGCAAAGCTTGCCGCGCAATCCATCTTTTGCATGATGGCCGATGTGGGGTTGCCGGTCTGCCTTGAAGAATATGGCGGCATCACCGAAGACGATCTGGAGAAGGCCGGTGAGGTGATGATCGAACTCTATGACCGCCCACTGAACCCGCGCCCCATGGACCGGGAAGCCTCAATCCGATTCTGGCGCAATATGTGGGAAGGGGATCTTTCAAGCTAACCCGGATAATGCGTGACATCTTCTAAAAGAGACGGGCCCGGTGTTATTCACCGGGCCCGGTTTTTTTTGTACGCTTTATACAGGCGGTCTATTTTCTGTCTCGTCTATAACTTTTTTATCTCAGCGTTGTTTGCGGCCTCCAGCTCCTGGACGATGCCGCCATGGTCATCCCCGCCTTTTCCTTTGCCCACAAGGGCATCCACATAGCCTTTGACCATATCGGTCACCGGCAGGTTGAGCCCATAAAAGGATGCAGCCTCCAAGGCGTTTTTGAGATCTTTCTGGTGCAGGTTGATCCGGAATCCCGCTTTAAAGTTCCGCTCAACGACCATGGGGATCTTGGCATTGAGTACATTGGATCCCGCCAGCCCGCCCTTGACGGCGTCGAAAACCTTTACCGGATCGCAGCCGGCCTTGCAGGCCAGCAGAAAAGCCTCGGCCATGGCCTGGATATGCACGCCGACCAGAATCTGATTGGTCAGTTTTGTGGTCTGCCCGGCACCGGTATCTCCCACCAGTACGGCGCTTTTTCCGAGAATGTCGAAAATCGGTTTGATTTCGTCAAAAAGACCCTGGGGGCCCCCCACCATGATGGCAAGTTCTCCGTTGATGGCGCCGGGCTCCCCGCCGCTTACCGGGGCATCCAGTGCAACGGCGCCTTTCTCCTTCAGGGCGGCTGCGATTTTTTGGGAAACGGTGGGCGAGATACTGCTCATGTCGACCAGAGCTGTTTCCGGACCGGCCCCTTCCAGAAGCCCGTTTTCACCCAGAACCACCTTTTCGACATCCGGGCCGTCCGGAAGCATGGTAATTACTTTTTTAACCTTTTGAGCAACTTCCGCCGGCGTCTTTGCAGCAGTGGCCCCCATGGCGACCAGTTCTTCAATGGGCTCGGGGAAGACATCGAGCACCACCAGGCTGTAACCTGCGTTGATGAGGTTTTTGGCCATGGGTTTTCCCATAATTCCCAATCCGATAAATCCAAGTGTTTCAGCCATGATCATTTCTCCTTTTTCATTGTTTGCATCAGGTTTAAAAAATTACCCCGATTCGAAAATTCGTTGTCAGGTAAACACCTTAAGCGACGGCATCACTTCCGGATACAGACACCGCCGGGCGGCACCTACATGTAAATCCGGTTATCGATCCGATATCCGCACCACCCGAATAGTATGTATGTTTTTTACAATTAATCAACCCCTATTGCCTGGGCGAAAATAGCAAAATCCATGGCGTGGGTCAAGATTGCCCATTGTATGGGCAGCAATTTTCGGTGAATATGTGGATTCGACAGATTCAGCCGGGCAACCGGGGTTTGAAACATTAAAATCAGCGAAGTTTTATCTGCACAGCTAAAACCGAGCCGGCGAGCTCTGTTTAACCGATTCTCCGGGCACCGGATAGGAAGATAGAATTTTAAGATTTTGGTATAAATTTTTCTTTGCAGGGCTGTTTTGAAAAGGTATAGTTAATTTATCGTCTGGTTGAAAGGGTCTGCAATGCGTATCGACACACCGGGAAAAATTTCCGACCGTATCTGGCTGCTTGGGAGCAGGGAATCATGCGTTTACCTGGTCGACGGGGGCGGAGAGTACGCCATTGTCGGCGGCGGCATGGTCCACATCGTGCCGGAAATCCTTGTGCAGCTGAAAGACTTTAACATTCCGGAAGAGAAAATCCGGAGAATCATTATTCAACATGCCCATTTTGACCACTGCGGTATCGTCCCTTTTTTCAAGCGGAGATGGCCCTGGATGGATGTTGCCGCTTCAGCCAGAGCCAAAACACTGTTGTCAACGCCCAAGGTTATCGAAACCATAGAAACGCTCAATCAGATACTGCTGGACAAGTACGGCCGCCTGGAAGATGCCGATAAGCTGGGGCTTTCGTTTCCAGGAATCGCCGTCGATACGGTTGTGGGAGACGGTGATACGCTCTCCTTAGGGGATTTATCCATCGAGATCATCGACGTGCCGGGTCATTCATCCTGCTCCATTGCGGTCTATCTCTGTGACGAAAGGGCATTGTTCGGCTCCGATGCCGGCGGAATTCCATTTGGAGACGGTGTGTTTACCGCGGCAAATTCAAATTTTGATAAATATATGGTGAGCCTCAGGAAAATGCTGACCTACGATTTTGAGATCTATCTTGCCGAACACTACGGGGCTCTGACCGGTAAGGACGCCCGGCAATTTTTAGAGCGGGCCGTAGCATCGGCTGTAAAGACCCGAAAGATTGTAGAAGCGGCCTATGCCGAAACCGGGGATATTCAGGAAGGCACCGAAACAGCCACCGACCGGCTCCTGAAAGATGCACCGGAAGGCTTTCTACCCCGTGAAGTGATATCTCTTGTGGTCGGTCAGATGGTAAAATATGTCGCCAGGACAAAGACACCGATCGTTGGGTAGTGTGCTGTTTAGGGAACAGAAGAAAAGGACCCTGAATGCCCGTGAAAGATGCCTGTTACCGGGTCAATTTCAGGGAGGATATGAGAATGCAGATAAAACATAACTGGATATGAATAAAATGAAAAAGCAGATCATTCTCTGCGGGTTCGGAAATGTCGGAAAAGCGTTTGCACATCTGGTTCAGGAGCGTCGGGAGGGGATTCGAAAAAAATACGGACTGGACCTGGAACTGGTTGCAGTGGTGGACATCGGCGGTGCGGTCATATCCGAAAAGGGCGCTCTGCCCATCGATAAACTGCTGATCCACGTGGAAAACGGCGGTGCGGTCGAGACCCTGAACACCTATGGCAGACCCGGCATCTCCGGTGTCGAAACCATTTCGAATTGCCCGGCCCATGTGCTTGTTGAGACAACGCCGACCAATTTAAAAGACGCTGAACCGGGCAAGGGACACATGGCCGCTGCACTCAAGAACGGACTGGATGTGGTCTCCGCAAATAAAGGGCCTCTGGTTCTTTACTACAGGGAGCTGCTCGATCTGGCCAGGAAAAAGGGCTGCCGGGTGTTTATGAGTGCGGCCACTGCGGCCGCCCTACCGACGCTGGATGTGGGCCTTCTCTGTCTGGCCGGGTCGGATGTGCTTTCCATAGAGGGGATTTTAAACGGGACGACCAACTACATCCTGACCCGGATGCATCTTGAAAAATGTGCTTATGAAACCGCTCTGCTGGCGGCCCAGGAGATGGGCATTGCCGAAACCGATCCGACCCTCGATGTGGAAGGGCTCGATACGCGTAATAAACTGGTTTTGATTACCAACCAGGTTTTTGACAGAGAATTCAGCCTCTCCGATGTTGCGGTTACCGGTATTACCGGGGTGACCCTTTCAGATATTGAAGCGGCCGAATCAGACGGCAAAGTGCTCAAACTCATCGGAACCACGGAATTTGTAAACGACAAACTGAAACTTTCCGTGGCACCCAGGGCACTGGATCCGGATCATCCATTGGCGGTGATTAATTTTTCCGAAAAGGGGATCAGCTATCTCACCGATACCATGGGAAGGGTGACGGTGACCGGCGGCAAAAGCTCCCCGGTGGGAGCAGGGGCTGCGCTACTGAAAGATCTCATCCATTCATCCCTAATCACCGGTGTTCAGTAAACAGAGGAGATTTTAAAAAATGAAAGTTGCAGATCGCATGGAATCGATCCCGTTTTCCGGGATTCGAAAAGTCTTTGAAGAGGTCATCCGACGGGAGAAAGCCGGTGAGAATATCATTCATCTCAGTATCGGCCGACCCGATTTTGACACCCCCAAAAACATAAAAGAGGCGGCAAAAAAAGCCCTGGACGAGGGGAGAGTCCACTATGCGTCCAATTACGGCATTCCTGAACTCAGAGACGCCATCGCCCGGAAAACAGAAAGCGAAAACAGTATCTCCTATGATCCGGCCAGCGAGATCGCTGTCACCGTAGGTGCCAACGAAGGTGTTCTCCTTGCCATGATGGGGTTATTAAATCCCGGTGATGAAGTGCTGGTACCGGATCCGGTCTGGCTCCATTATTTTTATTGTGCCCAGATGGCAGGGGCGGTGCCGATCTCTGTGCCGACCCGGGAGGAAAACGGATTTATCCCGAGTATCGACGATTTTAAGGCCCTGATCACCCCGAAGACGAAAATGATTGTATTGACCTCCCCGAACAACCCCACCGGGGCCGTGGCCACTGCCGAGGCCCTGGATTCCCTGGCGAAACTCGCCATCGAAAAGGATCTGTTTCTGATCTCGGATGAGATCTACGAATCCATGGTCTATGACGGCAGCCGCCACATCAGCATTGCCACTCTTGCCGGCATGAAGGAACGGACCGTTATTGTAAACGGATTTTCCAAAAGATATTCCATGACCGGCTGGCGTCTGGGCTGGATCTGTTCGGACAAAGATCTGATGTCCGCCATGATTCGCATTCATCAATACACCACGGTCTGTGCCACGACATTTGCGCAATTCGGTGCGGTCGAAGCGCTGACCGGACCCCAGGATGAAATCAATGCCATGATTGCCGAGTTCGATCGGCGCAGAAGCTTTATATATAATGAATTGACCAATATGCCCGGTGTAAAAGTCCTCAAACCCAAGGGTGCTTTCTATATCTTCCCGAACATCACCGGTACGGGCAAAAGCTCCGAAGCGATCACCCGGTACCTGCTGGAAGAGGCGAAAATTGCGGTGGTGCCGGGATCTGTTTTCGGAAACTACGGAGAAGGGTATATCCGGATTTCCTATGCCAATTCCTATGAAAACCTAGAGATCGCCATGTCTAACATGAAAGCGGCATTGGAGAGACTTTAAATACGGAGTTTTCCCGAGCTACATCAACAGGCTAAAATACCAGGTAACCAGGGCAGGACCCATAAAGACATAGGCAATCGCACCGATTGAGAGGAAGGGGCCGAACGGTATTGCAAGTTTGAGCCCCTCCTTTTGACGCATCATCACCAGAAGGCCGGATATCGTTCCCACGGCCGATGCCACAAAAATGGTAAATAAAACCCCCTGCCAGCCGATAAACGCGCCGATCATTCCGAGCAGTTTGATATCGCCGCCGCCCATCCCCTCTTTCTTTGTGATCAGATGGTAGCCCCATGCAATGAGATAGAGCATTCCGCCCCCGACCAGGATGCCGAGCAGGGATGCGCTGTAGGTGAGTCCGGGTATTGCAAAGGAGGCGGCAAACCCAAGGGGGATTCCGGGTAGGCTGATAATGTCCGGAATAATCTGATAATCGATATCGATGAAGGTAATAATCAGCAGGGCGGCTACAAAACCGTAGTATATAAGTGCCTCCCAGGTGAAGCCGAATTTAAGATATGCCAGCACTGCAAAGGCGCCGCCCATTATCTCAACGGTTGGGTACCGCAGCGGGATCCGGGTGCTGCATTGCCGGCATCGGCCCTTGAGCCAAATATAGCTCAATAACGGGATGTTGTCGTAGGCGCGGATGGATGTGCCGCAATCCGGGCAGGCAGAACCCGGAAATACAATGGATTTATTTGCCGGCAGCCGGCAGATACAGACATTCAGGAAACTGCCGATACACAGGCCGAAGATGAAAATAATAATCTCTGCGGTGAGGCTTGTCATATGTGCGTCTCTTCCTTTTTTATAGCATATCGGCAGTTTGCCGACGATGCTTTATCAAAGTCGTTTTGTACCATTTCCGATATCTTTCCTAAAAGGAGCGGCTGGATATTGTCAAATAGAAAATATGTTTTATTTTAATATGTTTAATGTGGTTAAATAAATAGAATTTATGAGGACGCAATGGCCGAAACCGATAAGGACGATCTTATTACCATCATCGAAGAAGAAGATTTAGACACCGATATCCCAAAAACCCTTCCGCTCATGCCGATTCGGGATGTTGTCATATTTACCGATATGCTCCTGCCGTTGTTTGTCGGCAGAGAACGATCGGTCCGGGCGCTTGAGATGGCGGTTGAAAAAGACAGATTTTTATTCCTGTCTACCCAGAAAGATCCCGGTATCGAGGATCCGAAACCGGAAGAAATTTATAAGGTCGGTACCATCGCGCGTATTCTCCGGCTGCTGAAACTGCCAGACGGGAGAGTAAAGGCCCTTGTTCAGGGTGTTGTGAAGGCAAAGATCGTTCGCTATGTGAGAAAGCGTTCCTTTTACCGTGTTTCCATAGAACCGATCTATGAAACACCGGTTAAAAAAGTCGATATCAAGGCCGAAGCGCTCATGAGAAATGTCCGTGAGCAGTCTGAAAAGATACTCGAACTCCGGGGAGAATTGACCGGGGATGTGGGGAGCATTCTGGAAGGTATTGAGGACCCGGGGAAATTGGCGGATCTTGTTGCATCCAGCGTTCGGTTAAAGATCGAAGAATCCCAGATACTGCTTGAAATCATCGATCCGGTGAAGCGGCTCAAAAAAGTCAACGACATGCTTACCCGGGAGCTGGAACTTTCGGCCATGCAGGCCAAAATCCAGTCCAGCGTACGGGATGAAATCTCAAAGAGCCAGCGCGATTATTTTTTAAGAGAACAGGTGCGGGCAATACACAAGGAACTCGGCGAGCAGGACGAAAGAGCCGAAGAAGTCCAGGATTACCGAAAAAGAATCAAACGGGCCAAGATGCTGCCGGAAGCGGTCACCGAGGCCAATCGACAGCTCAAGCGCCTTGAGCAGATGCATCCGGAGTCTGCCGAAGCCAATATCGTGCGAACCTACCTGGACTGGCTGGTCGATATGCCGTGGAACAAGACCACAAAGGATGTGCTGGATATCCGCAATGCCCAGCAGGTTCTCGATTCAGGGCACCATGGGCTGGAAAAGGTAAAGGACCGGGTCCTTGAATATCTGAGCGTGCGAAAGCTGAATCCGAAAATGAAGGGTCCCATTCTATGTTTTGTGGGACCTCCCGGAGTCGGTAAAACCTCTTTGGGCCGTGCCATCGCCGGTGCCATGAAACGGAAGTTTATTCGAATCTCCTTGGGCGGAATTCGCGATGAGGCGGAAATCCGAGGCCACCGGCGCACCTATATCGGCGCCCTGCCGGGCCGGATCTTACAGGGGCTCCGGCAGTGCGGATCCAACAACCCGGTTTTTATGATGGATGAAATTGACAAGCTCGGGTCCGATTTTCGCGGCGATCCGTCGTCTGCCCTGCTGGAAGCACTCGATCCCGAACAGAATTCGGCCTTCAGCGATCATTATCTGAACGTGCCGTTTGATCTGTCCAAAGTCATGTTTATCCTCACCGCTAACCTGACCGATACCATCCCTTCGGCGCTGTACGACCGGATGGAGGTGATTACGCTTTCAGGCTACACAGAAGAGGAGAAACAGGTCATTGCCGAAAAACACCTGATACCCAGGCAGTTGAAAGAAAACGGTCTGAAGGCCAAAACCGTTTCCATCAGCCCCGGCGCACTCCGGCAGATAATTACGGAATATACCGCTGAAGCCGGCGTGAGAAATCTTGAGCGTGAGATCGGAACCCTTTTCCGGAAAATCGCCCGGCGGATTGCCGAGGGCGAAAAGGGGAACTTTAAAATCGCAAGGATAAATTTACAGAAATTCCTGGGAGTTGCCAAATATTATCCGGAGATGGATCAGGAACACAGCCAGGTGGGATTGTCCACCGGGCTTGCCTGGACCCAGATCGGCGGTGAGGTGCTCTATGTCGAGGCGACGTTCATTGCCGGGAAAGGGGATCTGATCCTGACCGGGCAATTGGGTGAGGTCATGCAGGAGTCTGCCCGGGCGGCACTCAGTTTTGCCAGGGCCAATCTGGACACCTTCGGCATTGAAGAAAGTATCTTTGAAAATACCGATGTTCACATTCATGTGCCGGCCGGCGCCATTCCCAAAGACGGGCCTTCGGCAGGCACTGCCATGGCCACCGCACTGATCTCTGCCTTGACCCAGAAACCGGTTAACAAGTATGTTGCCATGACCGGCGAAATTACGCTAAGGGGCCGAGTGCTCCCTGTGGGGGGGCTGAAGGAAAAGGCGCTGGGTGCGTTAAGGGCCGGGATTCGAACGGTTATCATTCCCGAAAAAAATACTAAAGAGCTTTCCGAAATACCCAAAAATATCAGACGAAAACTGAAATTTATCCCTGTTTCCAATATTGATGAGGTCTTTGACATCGCATTTGAACCTGAATCCAAACAGAAAAAAAAGACCGCAAAAAAAACGAAAAAAAAGGGGTAAACTTTAAGCCCGCCGGACCGAGGGCGGACAAGCATCGAAAATTAACGTGATCTATGCGGATTCTTTCAATCGATACGGCCACGCAGAGCTGTAGTGTTGCGGTGGTCGAGAAGAAACACCTCATGGCTGAGGCCACCATGCTCAGGTCCGAGACCCATTCCGTTCACCTGATACAGATGATCGATGGGGTGCTCGAGATGGCCGGGGTTCGGCTGGATACACTGGACGGCTTTGCCGTTACCCGGGGCCCGGGTAGCTTTACCGGACTCCGTATCGGTATCAGCACTGTAAAAGGGCTTGTTGAAACCACAGGAAAACCCCTGGTCGGTGTTTCCACACTCCACACCCTGGCCGGACAAGCTGCAGACGACTCCCGGCTGATCTGCCCCATCATCGATGCGCGAAAGTCGGAAGTCTATTTTTCACGGTACCGGTATCGGCAGAGCCGGCTGGAGCAGGTGGTCGACATGAAGGTGGCACCTGTCGAAAAGGCCATTGAGGGGATCGATGAACCTTGCCTGTTTGTCGGAGACGGCGCCCGGCTATACAGAGACGCAATTCTGGGTACGCTGGGCGGAAATGCCCATTTTGCACCGGCATCCCAACAGACACTTCGCGCCTCAACCGTTGCATTTTTAAGTATGGAAAAATTTATCCGTCAGGAGACGGACCGTGTCGATACCTTTGTACCGTACTATATCCGGAAGTCAGATGCGGAACTGAATTTTTCAAGACCAGGTTAACAAGTTGAAAAAATTTAAGAAACCCGGGTATTGATTGACAATCATCCGCTCTGATGGTAAGTATGGAGACTTTGAAGCCGATTTAGTTGTGACCATACTGACTTTTAAAATTATTTTTTAATAGAAGACCCTATAACCGATGAAAAAATTTTCCCGGCCGGATCCGTCAAACCCGACGGCGTTTCCGGTTGCACGCGCCGGATACCCGTATATATTTTGCACTGCTTTTGCAACCGCCGTCTTTGCACTTCTGGGCTTGACCGTCCTGTCGCTGATCGGTCTGGCGCTGGCCCTTTTTATCGCCTTTTTTTTCCGGGATCCGGATCGCCTGGTTCCGAATCGAAAAGCGGCGGTTGTTTCACCGGCTGACGGTAAGGTGCTCTCTGTTGGAAAAATCCAGGAGAGCCCGTTCGGAGACGAAGAGTGCCTGAAAATCAGCATCTTCATGTCGATTATGAGCGTTCATGTCAATCGAATCCCTTATGACGGCACCATTAAAAATATCGATTATCATCCGGGTAAATTCTTTTCGGCAAACCTCGACAAGGCTTCTAAACAGAATGAGCATAATGCCGTTGAACTTGAGACCGCCGGCGGAAAAAGAATCGTTTTTGTTCAAATTGCCGGCCTTATCGCAAGGCGTATCATCTGCAGAATTCAAGAAGGCGACATTGTCACACGCGGCCAGCGTTTCGGAATGATCTGTTTCGGATCGCGAATGGATGTTTATCTGCCGGTCGATACAGAACCGAATGTTGCTGCCGGCCAATACGTGAATGCTGGAAATTCCATACTGGGATATCTTAAATGAGAAAAGCAAAACGAAGGCAAAGAGACAGACTGGCCTGGGGGATCTATATTCTGCCCAATATTTTTACCACCATGAATCTGTTTTGTGGTTTCTACGCCGTCATTTCCGTTATCGGCGGAAGCTTTGTCAGGGCAGCCGTCGCCATTATCATCGCCGCTGTCTTTGATACATTGGACGGAAAGATCGCCCGGGCAACAAAGGCGACCAGTCTTTTCGGTGTCGAATACGATTCCCTTGCCGATCTTATTTCCTTCGGGCTTGCCCCTGGATTGTTGATGTATCTGTGGGTACTCCAACCCCTGGGCCGGCTCGGCTGGCTGGCGGCATTCCTGTTTATGACCTGTGGTGCGTTGCGGTTGGCCCGGTTCAACTCCCAGGCCGGAAATATTTCGAGTGAATTTTTTATCGGTTTGCCGATTCCGGCCGGAGCCGGTATGGTCGCAACCACCGTGCTGCTCTACAACCGTCTGGAAATGAGTGGTGATGCCAATCGCGTGTTAATGCTTATCATGCTCTACTGTATCTCCTTTCTGATGGTCAGTTCTATAAAATATTATAGCTTCAAGAAACCGGAGCTGTTTAAGAAAAAGAGTTTTAACGTGCTGGTTGCATCCATTCTGATTCTCATTTTTATTGCCGCTCATCCAGCCATCGCCCTTTTTTTGTTGAGTATAACATATGTTACATCGGGTCCGTTGACCGCTTTGTTTAGATACAAAGCGGTCAAACAAAAGAAGGACGAAACCCCCAAGACTGAAGAGCATCGTTCGAGTCACGTTTAGTCATATTTTGCTGAACGTATCCGTAACAATCCAATCGAGTGATTTGAAATCCCTTTTTATGGTGAGAAAGGATTATAATGTCTGAAAAAACATACAGTGTCGCGGTGGCCGGAGCCACCGGTGCCGTTGGGAATGAAATGATTGCCTGTTTAGAGGAACGCAATTTTCCGGTCAAATCGATCAAACTGCTGGCCTCTCACCGGTCGGTGGGGAGAAAACTGCGTTACAGGGGAGATATGATTGCGGTGGAAGAGTTGACCGAATCCTCCTTTAACGGGGTCGATATTGCACTTTTTTCAGCCGGAGGCGGCACCAGTAAAAAATTTGCCCCGGTTGCCGCAGAAAGCGGTTGCGTGGTCGTTGACAACTCGGCCCAGTGGCGAATGGATCCGGGCGTGCCGTTGGTGGTTCCGGAAGTCAACCCGCATGCCGTCGCCCGGTATACAGAGAAGGGAATTATCGCAAACCCCAATTGTTCAACCATTCAGATGGTGGTGGCCATGAAACCGATCCATGAAAAATACGGCATCAAGCGTGTGGTGGTATCGACCTACCAGGCCGTATCCGGTACCGGGAAAAAGGCCATTGACGAACTCTTTGACCAGACCCGGGCGATGATCAACTTCCTGGATTGGGAAAAACAGGTTTACCCCCACCGGATCGCATTCAACTGCCTTCCGCATATCGATGTCTTCCTGGAAAACGGCTATACCAAGGAAGAGATGAAGATGGTCAACGAGACACGTAAGATTTTTGAAGACGACAGCATCGGGGTTACGGCGACAACGGTCCGGGTGCCGGTTTTCCACGGGCATTCTGAGGCGCTCAATATCGAAACCGAAAAACCCATCACCGCCGCAGCGGTTAAAGTATTGCTTGGTGGAACACCCGGCATAAAGGTTGTGGACGATCCGGAACAGAACCTCTACCCCATGGCCATCGATGGGGCGGGGCAGGATCTGACCCTGGTGGGTCGCATCCGAGATGACGAATCGATCGAAAACGGTATTAATATGTGGGTTGTCGCCGACAACATTCGCAAAGGGGCCGCCACCAATGCCGTGCAGATCGCAGAAATATTGGCCGGTGATTACCTATAACCAAGCTGTCAGCTATTATAATACATGGAGCAACCAATTGGAACGCGTACCGATAACCAAACCGGGATATGAAGTACTCAAACGGGAGTTTGAACAATTAAAGACGGTTGAAAGACCTCAAAATATAAAGGCCATAGAGACTGCGCGGGCACACGGTGATCTTTCAGAAAATGCGGAATTTCATGCTGCCAAAGAACGACAGGGCTTTATCGAAGCCAGACTCAATGATCTCGGCTATAAGCTGAACAACGCGGAGATCATCGACACCGATAAGCTGCCTAAAGATAGGGTGTTGTTCGGGTCCACCATGGTTCTTGAAAATGTCGATACCGAAGAGACGGTGGTATACCAGATGGTCGGAATCGATGAGTCGAATATCGAAAAGGGACGGATCTCCATCTCTTCCCCTTTGGGAAAAGCGCTTCTCGGCAAGGAGCCGGGTGATGAAGTCTCGATCAATGCGCCGGGTGGGAAGCGGCATTACGAACTGGTCGAAATCCGTTAATACAAATTGATACCGATAGAAAATATACCGTATAATTTTTTAGAATAATATTTCAAGATTAAGTATCTGGAGGTTCTATTGTGGCACGAATTACTATAGAAGACTGCCTGAAGAGGGTAAGCAATCGTTTTTTACTGGCCAACATGGCATCCAAGCGGGTCCGGCAAATCCGGGAAGGATCCGAGTACCTTGTGAGTTCCCCAAAAAATGAAGACATTGTGGTTTCATTGCGGGAAATCGCTGCCGGGATGGTCGGCGTTGTCGATAAAAACGCGGAAAAACTGAAACGGATTGAAGCTGCAGCAAAGGCTGAAGCCGCCAAAGAAGCTGAAGCAGCCAAAGAAGCTGAAGCAGCAGAAGAAGCCGAAGCAGCAGATGAAGCCGAAGCAGCAGAAGAAGCTGAAACAGCAGAAGAAGCCGAAGCAGTAGAAGAGGCCGAAGCTGCCGAGGCAGATAAGGAGGTCGAAGAAGACCAAGAAACAGGCGAGGCTGCAGCAGAAGCTGAAGAAACGAAAAAAGAGGAAAGCGAATAGGCTTTTTGCCAAAGTCGAGTAATATATATAAGACCTTGAATCGGGCGGTCGGCAAGGCCCTGCACCGATACCAGATGATCTCGGATGGGGACCGAATCGCTGTGGGGGTGTCCGGTGGAAAAGACAGCCTGACCCTGATGGAGGTTCTTGACGAACGCAGGACCCGGGTGCCGATCAAATATGAACTCTTTGCCCTCTACATCGACCCCGGATTCGATGAAAGCTGCTGCCGACCGCTTGAAGAGTTCTACAGCGAAAAGGGATACGCCCTCCGGATCGACTATACAGACAATGGCGTGGTGAGTCACAGCTCTGAAAATCGGGAAAACCCCTGTTTTTTATGCGCTCGGCTTCGTCGAAAACGTCTCTTTGAACTGGCCGATGAACTGGGCTGCAATAAATTGGCGCTCGGGCATTGTAAAGATGATATCATTGAAACACTTTTTCTCAATATGTGCTATGCCGGTGAAATAAGCACCATGGTCCCGGCTCAGTCCGTGTTTAATGGACGATTCACCGTAATCCGGCCCCTGGCATTTGTGGAAGAAAATACAACGCGTCGGTTTGCTGCTGAAAACGCACTCCCGGTTTTTGAAAACCCCTGTCCGACGTCAAAAAAATCAAAACGGCAAGAAATCAAAACACTCTTGAGTCAGCTCTACCGAAGCAACCGAAAAATCAAGGGGAATATTTTCAGATCCATGAGCCATGTAAAACCGGAATATCTGTTAAAGCCATGAAAGACATTCAGAACCAGCGTGATTATCGAAATATCCGGATTGATAAAGTCGGTATAAAGAACCTTCGTTACCCCATAACGGTGCTCGACCGTAAAGACGGGTATCAACATACGGTGGCATCGATCAATATGTTTGTGGATCTTCCTCACAAGTACAAGGGGACGCACATGAGCCGATTTGTGGAGATGCTCCCCCTGCTGCAGCCGGAAGTTTCCCTGAAACGATTTTCCGAGATCCTCGAGCAGATGAAAAAACACCTGAATGCAGAATCCGCACACATCGAGGTGATATTCCCCTATTTTATCCAAAAAAGCGCACCTGCGAGCAAGGCCCGGGGCCTGATGGATTACACCTGCAGAATCATCGGTTCCAGCAATCCGGCCGGCGAGACCGATCTGGTCTCAGAGGTCATCGTACCCGTCTCATCCGTCTGCCCCTGTTCTATGGAAATCAGTGACTTCGGTGCGCACAATCAGCGCGGAGAGGTCCGTCTCAGCACCCGGTTCAAGAAATTTATCTGGATGGAGGATATGATCGAACTGGTCGAGGCGTCGGCATCCTGTGAAGTCTATTCGGTGCTGAAACGTTCCGATGAAAAGCTGGTCACCGAAAGGGCTTTTACAAACCCAAAGTTTGTCGAAGACATTGTTCGGGATATCGCAAAACGGCTGAAAGAAGACGATAATATCACCTGGTATTCGGTGAGCGCCGAGAATTTCGAATCCATCCACAACCACAGCGCGTTTGCGGAAATTACCAGCAGCGGATAACCAAAGGTTGAAATTAAAAGTGCCTAAAGTGAGCTAAAATTGTGGCATGCGCTTTTAGCGCGGCCAATATATAATTGATAGAATTCCTTAACTTTAGGCACTTCAAACTTTAGGCACTTTTAATTTCACTATTAGGCATTTTAAACTATTAGGCGAGGAGATATCATGGCATTTCAGATTCAATATCTTGGGTGGGTCGCATTTGAATTTATAACCGATCAGGGGACACGGATCGTGATGGATCCATTGCTTTCGGGCCGCCCGGCCGACGGGATATCACCGTCACCGGTTCCCATCGAAAAAATGTATGATGCGGATTTTGTGATGATCACACACGGCGCCGGCGATCATGTGGGACAGGCCTTTGAGATTCTGGAAAATTCCGAAGCGATCCTTATCTGCGATGTCGCCACCCGGCATCTGGCCATCGAGAAGGGGATTTCCGAGGATCGGATATACTATATGCTCTCCGGTGTGGAGTATAAACTCAAAGATATCACGGTAAAAGCGCTTCCGGCCAAGCACATCTCTCTCATCAAAATGGACCAGGGCTTTGTCAATGGCCAGCCGCTCAGCTACATCATCGGGACCGCTTCCGGCGAAAAGATATTTTTCGGCGGCGACACCTCCATTCATAGTGATTTTAAACTTTACGGAGAACTATACGGGCCGCAGTTTGCCATACTGGGCGTGGGGGGTGTGGATATCCACGGGCAGTCACTGATCGAGCTTCACCCGGATGAGGCTGCCCTGGCGGCAAAGTGGCTGGGGGTCCAAAAGGCCGTTCCGATCCATTACCGGTTCGATGAGGGCGAGCGGTTTATTGAAGAACTCAAGAAAAAAGCCCCGGAAATCGAAGGGCTTCTCATGAAACCCGGAGATCGTTATACATTTCAATTGGATGCCTGAACAAGCCCGACAATATCGCTGATCAGTTTTTCCGCAGAGCGGCCCCTGGTATTAAAAAATACCACAAACGGAAACAGACGTCCGTCGCGATGCTCAATATATCCTGCCCGGGTGGAAATGCCGTAGAGGGTCCCTGTTTTGTAAAAGATACCATCCTCATAACGGAGCAGATGACGGTAGGATTCAAACGCCTTGAGCAGGGTGAGCATCGTGTTTGCGGATATCCTGTTTTCCCGCGAGATTCCGGAACCTTCCGCGATACTAAGGTTGTCCAGACCCAGTGTTTCTTCGGCAAAGTGTTTTGCCTCCTGAACCCCTTTGTCCAGGGTGCCGGGTGGTTTGGCGATCTTGGCACCGGCGGCAATCAATATCTGGTTGGCGGTAAAGTTGTTGGAGTGTTCCATGAGTCTTGACACGATCTCTTCCAGTCTATACCGGGATCGGTGCCTGTAAATAAGACGGTCCGTGCCCCTGGGAGCCTTTCCGAGTCGAATTTGTCCTTTCTGAGCAACACCTGCTTTCGATAAAAAATGCCGGAAAAGATGGCCGGCATAGAGGGTGATCTCGTGGCGTTTCTGGGAAAATATGATCCGTCCTTTTTTAAGTTTTGAGGCCTTTGCTTTTTTCATTACAAAGGGAAGCAGCGGTGTCTGGGGTTCGGCGCTTATATAGGTTCCGTTTTTCTTCCGTTTAAAAAAAACCGTGTTGAAGTTTACACACAGGGCACCGTTGGGCGCGTCATAGGGCTGCAGCGACGCGGTTACGCCGGGGATGGTCAGCGGGGTCGTAAAATAGGAATCATCCAGCACCAGATCGTTATAGGTTGAGATCTTCTCTTTAAGGGTCTCTGCGATCTCCTTTACGGCTTCAGAGACCATTAACGGGTCACCGTATCCTTTGATAATAAGGTTTGACGATTTGTCCAGATAGAACTCGGTCTGAAACCGGAAATCGGGCCCGAGGGTTTCCAGGGCAAAGAGGGCGGTAAAGATTTTAAGGGTCGACGCCGGAACGCGTCTTTTCGAACCGTTTTTAGAAAAAAGGATCTTTCCTGACGGGTTCGCCAAAAGAACGGCATCGTTTTCGCCGATCTTTTTTGATAGTTTCGACTCGATTCCACCGAAAACAGGTGAAGGCTGGGTAAGGAACAGACACAATAGCATGGTGCAAAAAGCAGGTAATCTTTGCCTGTTTTTGAGTGGAAAAAGGATGTTCAAGTCGGTTTCTCCAGTATAAGTGTGACCGGACCGTCATTTATTAATGCGACATCCATCATGGCGCCGAAACGGCCGGTGGCGGTTTTTACCCCCTTTTCTTTCACCTTTTTGACAAAGTATTCGTACAGCGCGTTCCCCTTTTCCGGGCCTGCCGCCTGGATAAAGGATGGCCGCCTTCCTTTCCTGCAGTCGCCGTAGAGCGTAAACTGGGAAACCACCAGCATTTCCCCCCCGGTATCGAGAAGCGAGCGGTTCATCTTTCCGGCCTCATCGCTGAAAATCCGCAGGTTTATTATCTTATCCACAAGGTCGTCGGCCGCCTTTTCGGTATCTTCGTGGGTAACACCTAAGAGCACCGTGAGGCCGGGGCCGATTTTGCCCGCCACCTCTCCTTTGATCGTGACCGAACTTTCAGATACTCTCTGGACAACGGCACGCATTTCCACTCCCTTTACTCGACTAACGAAAACCTGGTACATTGATCCAAGTCAGAGATAATTGGCACTGCCTTAGCGTTTTGTATCTAAAATCGCAAACGCGGTTATCTATAAAGCTCCAGTAAAGATCTAACGGCTTTGAAGATAACCCGCTTCGTGGACGTATGAAACTCGTATATAAAGGATCGTAACATCAAACAGAGCTCCGAGATTAATAAAACATCGATCGATATAAAATATTTAGGGCATATTGCAACACCATCATGCTGTTTGATGCAACGCTCCCTAATATACTCAGACAGTCACACATCCACGAATCGGATCACCTCCAAATCCTATTCCTGTATGCAACTGGAGCTTTGTAGATAAGCGTATTAACCATTTACCCGGTTATCTTATAAGCTCAAGTAAAGTTTTATCGGCTCTAAATGACTGGGCATGGAGCATCGTGCAAGGAGAATTGGGTATGACCGGGATCTTTATATTCTCTGTGCTCTATGCCCTTTGCTCTCTGCCTGACCCTTTGCGTCCTCTGCGCCTCTGGGGTGAATCCCCGGTTTTCTGAATAAAATGATCAATTCCGTTTCTTAAATGCATCCGCAAAGGGGTTATTAAACGGTTCCGGCCCGCGTCTGACAGGTTTTTGCGGTTTGACCGTTTTTTTCGGTTTTGGTTTCGGTTTCCCCTGGGGTCGTTTTTTTTCCCCCGGTGTTTTTTTCATGGAAAGCGAGATCCGGTTCCGGTCAAGATCCACGGCCATGACCGTTACCGTCACCTGTTGGTTGACCTTGACCACATCGGCGGGCGTTTTTACAAACCGGTCGGCAAGCTCACTGATATGAACCAGGCCGTCCTGGTGGACGCCCACATCCACAAATGCTCCGAATGCGGTTACATTGGTGACCACCCCGGGCAGCTTTATCCCGGGCAGGAGATCTGATATTTTTTCTATCCCCTCTGTAAATGTCACCGTCTCGAGCGTCTCCCGGGGATCGCGCCCCGGTTTTGCCAGCTCCGATATGATATCGGTGAGGGTGGGAACACCGACGGTGTCTGTGACATATCGGGTGATATCGATCTTTTCACGTATGTCCCTGCTGCGCATCAGGTCGATCACCGAACAGTCGTTATCCGTTGCCATGGTTCCCACGACCCCATAGCTTTCCGGGTGAACAGCGCTGGCATCGAGGGGGTTTTCACCCTCCGGGATTCTTAAAAACCCGGCGCACTGTTCAAACGCCTTGGGTCCGAGACGGGTCACTTTTTTTAGTTGCCTCCTGGATTGAAACGGGCCATTTTCGTCACGAAAGGCGATGATGTTTTTTGCCAGCTGAGGTCCCAGACCGGACACATAGGTCAGCAGCTGCATGCTGGCCCGGTTAAGATCCACTCCCACACCGTTGACGCAGCTTATCACCACATCATCCAGGCTTTCCTTGAGTGCGGACTGGTCCACATCGTGCTGGTATTGACCCACACCGATGGATTTGGGGTCTATTTTTACCAGCTCCGCCAACGGATCCATCAATCGCCTGCCGATGGAGATGGCACCCCGAACGGTCAGATCCAGTTCCGGAAATTCATTCCGTGCCGCATCCGATGCGGAGTAGACGGATGCGCCGCTTTCGTTGACCAGTACGACGGGGGGTTTGGATTTAAATGGAATCGAGCCGATAAAGGTTTCGGTCTCCCGTCCGGCGGTACCGTTTCCCACACCGATGGCTTCCATATCGAATTTTGAACAGAGTTCCATTACCATCTCAGTTGCCTGTCTGCGCCTGTTTTCGGAGTGATGCGGGTAAATCGTATCATGATGCTGCAATTTGCCCTGGGCATCCAGACAGACCAGTTTGCATCCGCTCCGAAACCCGGGATCGATACCCATGACACGTTTTGAACCGAGCGGCGGTGCCAGCAGCAGGTGGCGCAGGTTTTCTGAAAATATTTTTATGGCCTCGATATCGGCCCTTTCCTTTGATGCGACGCGGATCTCGGTCTCCATGGATGGCAGCAGCAGGCGTCGATAACCGTCATGGGCTGCGGCTTTGACCTGCTCGGTATCGGCCCCATCTCCTTTGACAAAGAGGTTTTCAAGGATTTCAATGGCCTGGCTTTCGGCCGGCGCGATGGTAAGATTTAAAAAATCTTCTTTTTCCCCCCGGCGCATGGCCAGTACCCGGTGTGAAGGGGATTTGGCCACCGGTTCTTCCCATTCGAAATAATCCCGGTACTTGGCTCCTCCGATCTCTTTGTCGGTGGCGACACGACTCTGTATGACCCCTTTGCTTGCGAAGAGTTCCCGGAGCTTTTCGCGTGCCTCTGCATTTTCATTGATCCACTCGGCGATAATGTCCCGGGCGCCGAAAAGCGCATCTTCTTCGGACTCCACTCCCTTTTCCGCATCGACAAAATCGGTTGCCGTTGCCTGGGGGTCGATCCCGGTTTGGGCGAAGATTGCCTCTGCCAGCGGCTCCAGCCCCTTTTCCCTTGCGATGGTCGCCCGGGTGCGTCTTTTGGGACGGTAGGGCAGGTAGATATCCTCAAGTTTTGACAGGGTTTCTGCCTCCAGAACCTCGGCTTTTAATTCCTCGCTGAGATGACCGTGTTTTTCCAGGGATTTAAGAATGGTATCTCTTCGGGTATCCAACTCGTGCAGTTGATTCAGCCGATCTCGAATTTCCGCCAGGATGACCTCGTCAAGACTGCCGGTCACCTCTTTTCGATATCTTGCGATAAAGGGTATGGTGGCACCCTCTTCAAGCAGGCGGGTCGATGCCTCTACTTTCCAGGTTTCAATTTTTTGCTCGTCTGCGATTTTCAATACATGGGTTTCGTTCATGCGTTCCAGTAAATTCCTTTCTATTAAGATGAGTCCCTCATTAGCAGGTGGCTGAAGAAAGTCAAGTCAAAGAAAGGCCTGGAGCAATTTTCGGTGCAAAAGGTAGAGGTATCGATTCCGCTGGATAACCGAATGTTTTAGCGGTCAAACCCGTCGGAGGCGGAAAAGACCCGCCATCAAAAGCGGGCATAAAACCGAACATGACAGGGGCATGTCGAAAGGGAATTTTGTGGGAGTCCTTTTCCGTTGATGGATTTGTTTCTTTAAGTATCGGAAAATTTTGAGAAATTTCTTGAAACACGGATCGGAATGGGGCATAGTGTCGTCGGCAGAGAAAAATCATATCTTAAACCGGTAGAACAGGAGAACGAAACTTATGCGGAGACTGGTCTTATTGGTATTTATCGGTATGTTTTTGGTCGGCTGCGCAGGTACAGCAAAAGAGGCGGGATTCTGCGCCCATCCCACGATGTACAAGAACGGTGACCATCTGAGGTTCAGTTGGTGGGGCTACAAGGCGCCGTCTGAAGCGGCTTGCCGGAAAACAGTGGAACAGGGGTGGTGGGGGGTTCCGATCCCGTGCACGCCTTAAAATTTAGATTTTCTCGTCACCCATAGTCTTTGGAGGGCTGCAGCGGCCTTACCCCCCCGGTCTTTTCTGTCTGTGTTTTAGAATATCCGTCAGCCCGCCTGCCCGTGATTGGGCCGGGGCACCTGTTTTTATTCAGATCGAAATAATTGCCCGATATTTTTTTAGAAAATCTACGGGATGGTAAGACAGTTTCGCCTTCCGGAGCCCTGCGTCTCCGAGATCCTGTTCCCGGTTGACAAGGCGATGATTGGGGCCGGTGTTTAGAAGAAACTGCTGGTTGATTGCCTGATAGGCTCCCTTGAAATCCTGGTTCGCCTTTTCAAAATGAATCAGAATCGTATCTTCCGCTATGGTTTCCGCAACGGTATAGGCGACCATTTGATCCCCAACGGTGAGGGTGCCGCCCGAGAGGCCGGTCAAAGTATCCCAACCGGTCAATACCCGTTGGATGGAACGGTTTTCCGCTGCCAGGGTGTCGAGAGATTCACAATCCCGCCAGGTGCACCAGTTTTCCTGCATGGCAAGGGCACTGTCGATCTGGTCCGGTCCCAGCGGGGCATATCGGAAATCAGTCTTTTTTATGAACTGATTGAGCAGGTTTTTTTTCTTGTGAAACCGTTTGCCTTTCAGTGTTTTTAGTTCAGAAACATCATAAAGATAGTCCCAATGATCTCTGATTTCTTCCAGTTGAACCTGGGCTCCCAGGGCCTGTTTCCAGAGAGTTGAAAGCGTTTCCGGAACCCTGATAAAAATATTTTCCTTTCCGGAAAAGGTTGAGAATGCCTGCTTCCAGTCGATAGTCTCCCAGGGGCCGACGGGCGCCCATAAGATGTCTTCGGGCTCGGTCTGTTTGAGCCAGACCAGTCGATCATCCCAGGCCCACAATAGGCCGTACTCCTGCCCCCACGCCCAAAGATTTACAAAACTGTAGTCGGATGTTTTTTCGGGGCACTCGGCCAGGCGTTTTAGGTATGCCCCCTGTTTATCGATTGTTATCGGTTCAAACTGAATGGGCATCAATAACCTCTCAAGAAAGGGTTCAAGGACTATGAGATCAGCATGATCCGGACATCCATGACGTTGGTATTGGTCGGCCCCGTCTTTAGGAGATCCCCTGTTTTTTCAAAAAAATGATACGAGTCGTTGTTGTCCAAATATGCCTGGGGGGATAATTTCAATTCTTCGGCCCGCTTAATTGTATGGGTATCGGACAGTGCCCCGGCCGCATCGGTGGGGCCGTCGTTCCCATCGGTTCCACCGCTTAGAACGACAATATTTTCATGACAGGCGATGTCTAAGGCTGCCGCCAGCGCAAATTCCTGATTCCTTCCCCCCTTGCCGTCTCCTTTTATGGTAACCGTGGTTTCTCCACCGGAAAGGATACAGCCGGGAGCGGCAACCGGATATCCGTTTTTGAGCACCTCTCTTGCCATGGCGCCATGGACAAGCGCCACCTCTTTTGTCTCTCCTTCGATCATGGAGGAGAGCACGATGGTGTTGTAACCCAAAGATTCCGCCTCCGCCTTTGCCGCCTCAACAGCGTCTATGTTGCTGCCGATGACAAGGTTTTTTGTTTTTTCAAAAGCCGGGTCTCCTTCTTTCGGCGTTTCCGGAAGATCTCCGGCGATTCCGGCCTCCATGTGCTTTATGATCTTTTCCGGGAGTTTTTCAATAATGTCGTATTTTGAAAAAAGATCCATACAGTCTTGATAGGTGCTGAAGTCCGGCACCGTGGGACCCGACGCGATGACATCCAGATCGTCACCGATGACATCCGAGAGCATCAGTGAAATGATGTCCGCAGGGTGGGCGGCTCTTGCCAGTTGGCCGCCCTTTGCACCGGATAGATGTTTCCGAATGGCATTGATTTCATGAATGGTCGCGCCGCAGGCAAGCAGCACATTGGTGGTGTCTTGCTTGTCTTTTAATGTCATCCCCGTACACGGCAGCGGAAGCAGTGCGGAGCCTCCGCCGGATACCAGACAGATGAGGAGATCATCTGCTGTTGCCGTACGTGCCAGATCCAATATCGCCTGGGCGCCGGCCTGGCCGTTTTCATCAGGTACCGGGTGGCCCGCTTCAACGAGTTTTACATGGCTTACATCGGCCGTGTGGCCGTATTTTACGTTGATGATGCCGCTCGTAATCCGATTTCCCAAGATGTCTTCAACCGCAGCAGCCATGGGGGCGGAGGCCTTTCCCGACCCGATGACATAGATATTTTTTACCTTGGAAAGATCGTATGTTGAATCTCCGATAAAGAGCGTCTCTTTTTCCAGGCGGCAGTTTCGTTTTACTGCCGCCCGTGGTTCCACAGCCTCCAAACCCTTGTAAAAAATACGGGATGCATCCTGGCGTAGTTTTTCAATCGGATATTTCATGGCGGTTCCTCTTCTCTTTTGTCTGGTGGGTTAAAAACTCATTGTTTATCGGGCAAAATATGCGTGAAAATAGACATGATCGGCATTGAGTGTCAATGCAAAAGTCCGTTAAGGGCTGCTTATCTGATGCTCCCGGGCAAACTGCAGGTATCTTCTTACCGGTCCATCCAGCAACTCATTGTCTGTATCTGAAAGCGCCCTCTTGAACACGGCCGGACTCCCCACAACCAGATGGCCGGGGCCGACCTGCTGGCCTCTTATTATCAGGGAGCCGGCAGCGACGATGGAACCCTCCTTAACCCGGGCCTTTCCCAGCACGATGGCACCGATACCGATAAGGCACCGATTCTCCACGGTGCATCCGTGGACGACCGCATTGTGGCCGACGGTCACGTCATCGCCGATGATTGTCGGCCCTCCCGTGTCCGGGTGGACCGTGCAGTTGTCCTGAATATTGGTGTTTTTGCCGATGCGGATATACGATGAATCACCCCTGACAACGGTACCGTACCAGATGTTTGCGCCATCATCGATTTCGACATCTCCTATGATTGTTGCATTTTGGGCGATAAATACATTTTTTCCGATCTTTGGTGTTATGCCGTTAAAGGGCAGTATCATTTGAGGGCCTCCGGTAGCGTAATCCTGACTTGAGTTCATAAAATGAGAACGAAACATATTCAATGCATAGGTTTCTGTCAAATATCAAAAATTCAATTTATCGACAAAAATCTTGAATGCTGGTATTGGGTTATGCTGAAAGCTCCAGTAAATTCCATCGGCTCTGTTTGAATGATTGAGCATAGAGCATAGTGCATGGAGCACCGTTCTTCGCCCTCCGGGCTGCGTCCCGGCAGGTAGGGTATTAGCGGTATCCTATGAATACCGGAGGCGAGTAAACCCTGAACGCTGAACTCTGAACCGTAAAACCTATGTGAGGTGAAGCCATGCTAAACGTTGTTTATATGACAGCCGGAAGTCGTGAAGAGGCAAAATCCATTGCAGCGGCCCTGGTTGAATCGAAACTGGCAGCCTGTGTCAACATATTCGACGGCATCCACTCTGTATACGTTTGGGACGGAAAAATTCAGGAGGATGACGAGTGGGTTCTGATTGCCAAGACAACTGCCGATCTTGTTCCGAAATTGACCGAAAGGGTGAAAGCGCTCCACTCATATGCCTGCCCCTGCATCGTAAGCCTGCCCGTTTCAGGCGGAAACCCCGAATTCCTGGATTGGATTGCCGAAACCGTTAATCCGCCAGAGGCGGACAAGGGTTAAATTCCCCGCCCCTTGGGGCGTTAAAATAATTTCCGATGGATACCCCGCAGCTTGCTGCGGGGTAGTTCATCAGGGCCCACCCTTAATCCGGGAACTGTGAATCACGCTAAAGGCGTGATCTAAAGACAATTGAACGTTCGATGTTCATTGAGTACGTGTAAACCTTCAATCGCAGAAGGATTATTTCTGAACACGGAGTCCAAATACGTTTGTCCTGTGTCCATCCCTTTGTGCGCTTGACAATGCCGGGGGTTGACAGTAAGTTGAGTTATTCGGGCATGGGCGGTCCGGATAACGGCAACTTGCCGTTTCCGGTCCAACAGTTTCTGCTTTTCCGTGTTTTTCACTTAACAACCGGTGTGCCATGGAGTTTGAAACATTTGAATCGTTAAAGGGCCAGTTTTTGATCGCCATGCCCGGGCTGGTGGATCCGAATTTTCACCAGACCGTTTCATTTTTGTGTGAACACACCCCCGATGGTGCGGTGGGAATCGTTTTGAATCGGGTACATGATACCCTGCGTTTGGAAAATATTTTCAGTGAGCTCAACCTGGAGGTCGTCTCCGAGATCGGATCACAATCCGTTCATATCGGCGGACCGGTGAATAACAATCAGATTTTTATACTGCACGGCCCCCCCTATGTTTGGGAAGGAAGTATTCAGGTCAGTGCCGATATTGCCATGAGCAATACCCTGGATATCTTTACGGCGCTGTCAAAGGGGGAAGGCCCCGAGTCGTTTATTGTCAGCCTCGGTTGTGCCGGGTGGGGGCCCGGTCAACTTGAATCAGAGCTTGTCCAGAATGCCTGGCTCACCGCTCCGGCGGTAGCGGAAGTCATCTTTGAAATACCATTGGAAAAGCGTTGGCAGGAGGCTGTCAAAAGGATGGGAATCGATCCGGTCCTGCTGACCGATGCGGCCGGTCATGCCTGAGACGAGGATGTTTTGTTCAGGTGGGGTGTGCTGAATTTTACACCGGTTTTTTAACCTTTGTTTTGGGTTTCTTTTTTTTGAGACAGACTTTGTCCTTTCGGACAAATGCACACAGTTTAGGATTATAATATTCTTTACAATTTAGAGGATTATAAAGCGGACACTCAGGATGCTTTTCTGACATAAATCTATTTTCCCTCTCATAAGTTGGTTCCCGCCCGACGGCAGTTCTTTATTTTTACAGAAAGAGCAGACCATCACACGAGAGTATCTTGGCAATGAATAGCATGAATATCAATTTTTTTCAAATTGCATGTCGGATTACCATTCAGAGGGCCTCATCGTTTAAGGATTCTTGTTGTTATGGAACAGTACCAGCGGCAACGAAGTGAATTGCTTGAGATAAACCGGGATGTGGCGACATTGACATCCTCGGCGGATACGGTTGCGGGATTGTCAAACGGCGTATTGCTGGAATGGGAAAACGCCTGCCATGAGATACAGCGGCAACTATCAGACGATATCGTGCGGGTGGCGGTGGTCGGCGCCATTAAATCCGGCAAAAGCACATTCGTCAACTCCCTGTTTATGGGAGACTATGTTATGCGCGGCGCCGGTGTCATCACCTCCATCGTTACCCGTATCCGCAAGGGCAACGCTTTGAATGCCACCCTGTATTTTAAGTCATGGGATGAAATCAATACGGAAATCGCAAATGCCATGGTGCTGCTGCCGTCAGCGGATCGGCGATTGACAGATGACGGATTCGATATCCGGCGGGTGCAGAGCCGGGAGCTTCTTCAGAAAGCACTGGATGATCTGGATTCGGATCAATGGATTACCGATGACACCCGGAATATAAACAGCGTGCTTCTCCTGTCTTACTTAAGGGGCTATGACGAGGTAAGGGAGATTATCCAGCCGGATACCGAAACCCGTCAGGATTTCAGGAAGAATTTCAGCGAGCACCGCTCTTTTGTGGCAAACGATGCCCTGGCGGTCTATTTGAGGGATATCGAGCTTGAAATCAATTCGGGCAATCTCGACCCTCATATTGAAATTGCAGACTGTCAGGGGAGCGATTCGCCCAATCCGCTTCATTTAACCTCTATTCAAGATTATCTGGTTCGCACCCACCTCATCGTTTATGTCATCAGCAGCCGCACGGGTCTCCGTCAGGCGGATATCAAATTTTTGTCCATGATCAAGAAAATGGGGATTATGGACAACATGCTGTTTGTGCTGAACTGTGATTTTAGCGAGCATGATTCCATTGATGATCTCAACCGTCTGGTTGAGCGGGCCGAGGAAGAGCTTTCCCTGATAAAACCGAATCCGATTCTCTTTCCGATTTCTGCGCTCTACAACCTTTTCAGATCTCGGAAAGAAGCCTTGTCCCAACGGGATCGACAGCGGCTGTCCCAGTGGGATGAGGAAAAAGCGCTGAACGGATTCTCGGATCGCAACTCCGAACGGTTTATGTCGGCCTTCTACGACAAGGTCACGTCAGGCAGATCATCGCTGCTGTTAAAGAACAATGTCGAGCGCCTGAATGTTATCGTGTCGGGGGTAAAAGACTGGGTGAAGGTCAACCATGAGATATTCAGCAGGGATAAGGAAAGCGCCGGCGCGATCATAGACAAGATTAAACAGCACCAGCTCCAGGTAAACGGTATCAAGTCGATGATCAACAGCACTTTAGATGGGGCTTTGCAGAAAGTAAAACAGGAGCTGAAAGCAGATGTCGATCAATTTTTCGATGTTCGATACGGCGATGTCATGGAGGATATCATCGCCTTGATCCGGGGATTCACCATCTCCTTTTCCGACTACCGGGAAATACTCGAAACGGCCGGTTTTTCAAAGACCCTGTATCAGGTCTTTCAGGAGTTTAAACAGACCCTGGACACGTTTATGGCAGAGACCATTAATCCGGAGGTGATCCGGTTTGTAAGATCGAAAGAGGGGGGGATCCGACAGTATCTTGAAGCCATCGCCACCCCATACGAATCCATTGCACGAGATGCCCTCAACGAATATGCAGAGAGCATGGGGCAATTCGGCATTTCGTTGAACCCGAATCAGCTTCAGGGTATTGAACTGCCGGATACCGAGACCATCAAAACCATTGCCGGCCTGACCCTACCGACGGCGGGGGCCGTGATGCATTATTCCACAAGAATCAGAACCGAGGCCGCAGTTCGGCTCGGGTTTTATTCACTGGCTAAGATATTTAAGCGTATGCTGCATAAAAAGATTCAGGATCAGAAGGAAGAGGGGATTCTCGCACTCAAAGACGGTGTGTCGAGAATGAAAAAAGACACCGAGCGGTCCGTCATTGCCCATTTTAAAGACTACAGAGAGAATATCAAGTTTCAGTATCTATTCAAGATCGTTGATGCCGTTGCTGCCAGTTTCAGCAAAATCCTCGGCGATCGATTCCGGGCATGCGACACGGATCTGACAGACCTGCTGGAACAGATCGATAAACGCAGGGACGGTCGACAGATAATATCCGAGACATTGCACGAGATGACAAACACCACAGACGCCATTGAGTCGCGGATACAGCATCTGAGAAATAATATCAATTCGTGAAAGGGAGGAACCGGTGGGCCAAAAGCCAAGGATTATTGCGGTAGCAAATGAAAAAGGCGGGGTCGGAAAGACCGTGACGGTAATCAATCTGGGGGCAGCACTCTCAAATTCGGGAAAACGGGTGCTCATCGTCGATATGGACCCCCAGGCCAATGCCACCAAGGGGCTGGGCATAACAGTGAATGAAAACATGAAGACGGTTTATGATCTGATCGCGGATTCCGGGTCGATCGATGCAACGGACGCCGTTGTCAACAGCCAGTGGCGGCACCTTGATGTGATCCCTTCCCATGTCGATCTTTCCGGTGCAGAGGTTGAGCTTGTGGACAGACCCGGCCGGGAGGACTGTCTCAAACATGCGCTTTCAGAGCTTTCCGGCGACTATGACTATGTCATTATCGACACCCCTCCGAGCCTTTCACTGCTTACGGTCAACGTGTTTGCCTTTGCCGGTGAAGCCCTGGTTCCGTGCCAGACACATCCCTATTCGTTCGATGCGTTGGCAGAGCTTTTTCATACCGTGGCCGTCATCCGGGATTCCATGAATCCAAATCTTGTAATTACCGGTATCGTTGCCACCTTTTTCGATACCCGCACCCGGGTCAGCCGGCGGATATTGGAGAAACTCCAGGCGGACCCGCGGTACAGTGAATTGCTGTTTGAAACCGTTGTCCGAACCAACACCACCATCGCAGACAGTGCGGATGCAGAGACGCCGGTGGTATTTTTTAACCCGGGAAGTGCCGGTGCGGCCGATTATTGCAGGCTTTCAGAGGAGCTCGACGGCCGGAAGAAGGTGTAGATCACGCCGTTCTAATAAGTTTGAAATGATTCCTGGAGGGTGGGAAAGCTCAAATCCCAAATCGCAAATTCCAAATTACAAACAAATCACAATGACCAAAATTCCAAACCTGTTTGGGCCATTGAATATTGATATTTGAAATTTCATTGGAATTTGGTGCTTGGAATTTGAGATTTTCAATACCTCGATATGCCAAAGCAATAACTTCCTGTCGGACCTTGCTAAACGTCTGACGGTGCACCCTACTTCGTCCCCTCCGATTTCAGCCTGGCCAGATTCTCTCGGGCGAAATCGATGCCTGGATCGTGGAACAGCGCGAGTTCATAGTAGTGGATGGCCTTTTCTTTTTTTCCCAGATCCCTGTAGTTTGAAGCGATGTTGGCATAATCGATGGCTGAGCCCGGATCCAGTTCGATCACCTTTTTAAAACATGAAATGGCGTTCTCGTGCGCTTTGAGCTTGAAATAACAAAACCCCATGAGGTTATAGATATCGGTCCTTTCACGGTCGAGCTTTTCACCCTCCTTAAGCATCTCAAGGGCCCTGTGATAGGAACCCATGTCCTTTAGACAGACACCGATATAGGAATAGATGCTCGGAATATCCTGGGCATCGGGGTTTCGGGCCAGTGATTCTTCAAAATAGAGCAGGGCCTTATCCGGTTGTTCCATGTTCAGGAGACAGTTTCCCATGTAAAACCGGGTGTAGTACTTTCCCGGAAGTGTCTTTTCGAAGGCATTTAACCGGCCCAGGGCATCGGGCGGATTCTGGCTTTCGGCAATGATTTTTGCCGTAAACATGCCCACGCTGGTGCCCAGGGCCCGTTCTCTGAAATGGGCGCCCGGGATAATGGTGTAGAATGCGGGTATGTCGAGCAGCGGGTGCCGGGTGTTAACGACGATGACCTCCATGCCGTTGTTGGAAAGCGCTGAGATGCAGTTTTCGATCTCTTTTTTCATGTTGGGATCCGATCGGTCCGGAAGATCATCTATATCCACAACCCGATCGACCCGGGTAATGTATTCGGCTGCTGCAACGGACCGGAATTTCGGAAGCCCGCTTGCCACATAATTGGCACCGGTGTTGAAATCCCCTGCAAGTTGTGCAACTTCGGTGAGGGCCCGGCTGAGCGCTTTTTCCGGATCGGGGGTTGTGCCGGCGGTCCAGACGATCTCGCTTTTGTCCGGAAACGTGGATGGATCGTATGCCAAAGCACCGACAGTGGGAATTCCGGTATCGAGTGAAAAGTCCGAGAGATAAAGCCGGATCCCGGCCCTTTTGTATTTTTCAAGCATTTCCAGAACCGCCGGGTCTTTGGCTGAGTCGGCCCGAATCGACGGTACGGAAAGCTGCCCGTGGCTCACAAGCGACGATACGTGGCGTTCAACGATTTCAGATATACCCTGGAGCAGCGCCTCCTCCACACAGTTGCCGGCGGAAGGGCCGTTGAATTCATTGATGGTGAAAAACCAGGTAAACGGGATTGAAACCGGCTCCATCCGGGTCAGATTGAATGCGGGCACCCACATCAGCGGCAGCTCATTGAAAAGCTTCCGGGCAACCGGAAGGTCTTCGGAATCGTCATGCACGGACCGGGCGATCATTTCAAAGGGAATGGCGTTTTTGGGTGCGGCGCTGTAAGGAGCCGGGGAGAAATTTTCAGGATTTTTGTAAAAACTGAAAAAACTGAACCGCTCTGCAAGTTCCATGACCGCACTGGCTTCCGCCTGAATCGGTGTGGCTCCTTTTCCCATCTGTTTCTTTGTACCGGTGGCTGCCCGGGCGTCTTTCCCGCAAAGACTGATATAGATGGGGATGTCAAGGCGGCCGTTGTCGATCCGGATCGTTTTTTCCAGTATATCAAGATCCAGCCGGTTTAATTTCTCCTTCATACGCCTTACGGTCTCTTCCGGCGGGATGAGTTTGTCCTGATCTTCTGTAAATCCTTTGTATGCGTCTTTCAGGGTGATGTTGACATCATGCATTATGGTTCTCCTCAAGGCGGAATCGAGCCGGTGCAGATCCGTTGCTCTGTATCCGGATTATCTATAAAACATGCCACAATAGCATCATATCGCCCGGGGTGAAAGACAATAAGATTTGCATTGACCCTTGGGATGCAATTTGATAAAAAACTGTCTTGTCCGTGGGGATGTAGCTCAGATGGGAGAGCGCGGCGTTCGCAATGCCGAGGTCAGGGGTTCGATCCCCCTCATCTCCACCACGTAAAAATCCTAATAGGATTAAATGTATATATCACCCTCCTGAATCACCAGGCACGTCGCTTTCTAAAGGCCCAAACAAGAAATGCCGGAGGACCCGTCTGTAAACCGTTGAATTTCCCTTCTGCTATTGACTCTGTATCAAAACGAATTACATTGGATTAGTTATATTTTTTTCTTGATTTATCGAAATAAAAGCGATAAACAAAGAATTTGACCAGTTTTCTTGAATTCAATAAATTCAATAGGTTACACTAATATCCGCGGGATAAGGTGCCGGGGTTGATAATCGATCAGCTTCTTGGACCCAAATTGTCGAAGGGGCAAGCGATGACAGAGCGTTCTGCAACGGTTGAGCGGAAGACAAAAGAGACGCAAATCCGTATTGATTTGAATCTGGATGGGAACGGCACCCACAGCATTTCCACCGGTGTGCCGTTTTTCGATCATATGCTGACGCTCTTCGCCGTCCACGGCTTTTTCGATCTTACCATCAAAGCCAGTGGTGACATTGAGGTCGATTTTCACCATACGGTCGAAGACGTCGGGATTGTTCTCGGAGACGCCGTCAGCCAGGCACTGGCGGGTCGAAAGGGAATCGTTCGGTATGGACATGCCGCCACCCCGATGGATGATGCCCTGGCTGCCGTTACCGTAGACCTGTCAAACCGCCCGTATCTTGTCTACAACGTTAAATGCCCCGGTCAGGCCCCGGGTCTGTTTGACATATCGCTGGCAAAGGAGTTTTTCAGGGCATTTGCAACACGGGGCGGAATGAATCTTCACATCAATCTGACTTACGGTGAAAACGAACACCACATCATTGAATCCATTTTCAAGGCCTCCGGGCGTGCATTGGATCTGGCGACGGCATTTGACGGACGAATCGATTCGGTACGTTCTTCAAAAGGGGCTTTGTAATACCGTTGTTTACCGGAAAAACAATTAAACACCTTCCTGTTGAGGCCGCCATGCGAAGACAAAAGCCACGCTTTAAAAGAATCATCGGTATCTTCGGAATTTTTTCAATTTTTGTATTGATCGCCTGCAGCGCAAAGGCCCCGCCCCCGCCGCCCCAGCCGGAGGCGCCTGGGGGGCCGATACATATTAAAAAACTGCTGGTGATACCGTTTCAGAACATGACCGGCGTCTACGGTGAGAACACAACGGTCCAATGCCGGTTGTGCGGCAATGTTTTTACCACCGGCAAAGTGGAAAAAGGTGCAGAGGAGATGTTAGGGGATCATGTGGCATCTCTTCTAAAACACCGTAAGGATCTTGAATTTATTCCGGAAAATCAGGCTGAAGGCGTCCTGTCGACGATCTTATCCGGTGAAACCGTCAAACTCCCGGAACGTGAACTCATGGCAAAAGTCGGTTTTTCATTGGATGCCGATGCGGTCTTGGCCGGGAAGGTATACCGGTTTAGTGAAAGAGACGGCACCGGCTTTTCTGCCAAATCCCCAGCCTCCGTCGCTTTTGAACTGGACCTTATCCGTGTTTCCGATGGCCGGGTTATCTGGAACGGCCATTTCGACGAAACACAGAAATCCTTGTTTGAGAATCTGTTTCAGTGGAACACCTTCTGGCAGCGCAAAGGGATGTGGATCACCGCAGAACAACTGGCCACTGAAGGCTTGAACCGGATATTCGAAACGTTTCCTGTACAATGATCATTATTCCAGCGGTCGATATAAAAGGCGGAAAATGCGTGCGGCTTCTCCAGGGGCGCATGGATGCCGAAACGGTGTTTGGTGAGGACCCGGTCGCCATGGCCCAAAAATGGGCGTCGGCCGGGGCTGCGCTCATCCACGTTGTGGATCTGGACGGTGCGATTCAAAAAGGCCCCCAAAATCTGTTATCCATTCGAAAAATCGTCGAACAGGTCAAAACGCCGATTCAGGTCGGCGGTGGGATCCGAAGCGAGGATACGGTTCGGATGTACATGGACCTGGGCGTTTCGCGTGCGGTCATCGGAACGGAGGCAATCCGAAATCCGGCGTTGATCGAACGTCTTTGTAAACTTTATCCCGCCCGGATCGTTGTGGCCATCGATGCCCGCAACGGTCGTGTGGCCATCGAGGGATGGACGGAGACGACCGGGGTGGAGGCGATATCGCTTGCAAAACAATTTGAAGATGTGGGGGTTGCAGCCATCAATTTTACAGATATTCACCGTGACGGTATGCAGACCGGTCCGAACATTGAAGAGACCCGGCGTCTTGCAGAGGCGGTGAACATTCCGGTGGTTGCTTCGGGCGGGGTCTCCTCCCTTGAGGATATCAAGAACCTCTTTCCGCTCAAATCTTCAGGGGTGACCGGAATTATTGTCGGCAAGGCGCTCTACAGTGGTTCTCTGGATCTGAAAACCGGTCTCGAATGGCTGGAAAGCAGCCACGGGCTGGGTTGAGCCGATTGGCTGCCGGACAAAGGCGGCAGGCGCAACTGAAAATATGGGAAAAAACTGATTGGCCGCATATTTTTCTGAAGATAAAATTACAGAAATTAAGAATCAGGTCGATATCTTAGATATTGTTTCCGAGTCCGTGTTGATGAAAAAAGCCGGTCGGAATTACGTGGGGCTGTGTCCGTTTCACTCGGAAAAAACCCCGTCTTTTTCGGTGAGCCCGGACAAACAGATCTTCTATTGTTTCGGGTGCGGAGAGGGCGGAAATGTCTTCAGCTTTCTCATGAAGATGGAGGGGCTCAGCTTTCCGGAGACCGCCAGGCAACTGGCCAGGCGTTATGGAATCGATATCCCGTCCCGGTCTTTGACACCGGCTCAGAAGCAGAGAATGAGTCAAAAAGAGCGTATGCTGGCAATCAACCGGATAGCAGCAGAGTTTTATCAGGGATACCTGTTTAAGAATAAAGCGGGAGGATTAGCCAGAGATTATTTTGTAAAAAGAGGGATCACCAAAGAGACCTGCCAGGGGTTCGGACTCGGATACGCGCCGGAAGGCTGGGAACATCTCTCCCGGTTTTTAATGATGAAACGGATTCCGCTGGAACCTGCTGAGCAGACCGGTCTGCTGATTGCGGGAAAACAGAAGAAAGGCTTTTACGATCGGTTTCGAAACCGGATTATTTTCCCGATCCATGATGCCGGCGGCCAGGTGATCGGTTTCGGCGGCCGGGTGATGGATGACGCGCTTCCGAAATACCTGAACTCACCCGAATCGCCCGTATACAATAAGAGCAATTCACTCTATGGGCTCCATCGTGCACGTCGGGCTTGCCGGGAAGCAGATTCTGTTTACATCGTGGAAGGGTATTTTGATCTGATTCGGCTTCATCAGTCGAATATAAAAAATGCAGTGGCCACACTCGGCACCGCCCTGACCGAAGCCCATATACGGATTTTGAAAGGATATGCGCGAAAGGCCGTACTTGTTTTCGATTCGGATACTGCGGGCATCCGTGCCGCCCACAGAAGTATCGACCTTTTCATGAAGGCTGATATGGATGCAAAGGTGATGGTGCTGCCCCAGGGGCATGATCCGGATACCTTTCTGGCTGAGTACGGGTACGATGAATTTATGAGGTACACCGACAATGCATCCGGTATGATGCGGTTTTTGATAAGTGCCGCCATCGAAGAACACGGATTGTCCATAGAGGGGAAGATTCGGATACTTAAACAGATGCAGCAGCCCCTGACCGCCATTGGAGATCATGTGGCCAGATCACTCTATGTAAAAGAGCTTGCAGAGCGGATCGGTGTCGACGAGGCGGCGGTTATTGAAAAGATTCGGATTCAGGCCCTTGAAGGAGACGGCAGACGGCCGGCATTCCCGAGACAGATCGGTGATTCGAAAGGGTCCAACGGCGGGCTGCTTCAGACAAAAGGGGTGCGGCTCGAACGGCAGATTGTCGTGATGATGCTCCAGTTTCCGGAAATTATCCCGGAAATCGATCGATCCGGATTGATCGAATTTTTTGAGAATGTGACATTGAAGTCAATCTGTAAAACGATTTTCAGGCACCAGGCACAGTCTGTGTCTGAAATCATAAATGCCATGGAGGACAAGGCCGAACAATCCCTTGCGGCCGGGCTTGCCATGGGGGAAAATATTTGGGACCGTGACGGCTGTTTAAAATTGATTTCACAATTTGAAACGAGCCAGTCCAGGAAAGGCGATGATCTGCTGAAACAGATCAAATCCGCAGAGGATAACAAGGATCATGTCTTGTTGTTGGAGTTGTTGAAGAAGAGACAAATGCAGGTCACCCAAAGTCATTAATGCTTTAGGAGGCATACCTATATGGCAAAGAAAATGGATCAGAAATTGAAACTCCCCAAAAAAATCGATAAAAAAATAATCAACGAATTAATAAAGAAAGGTCGAGACCAGGGATATCTCACCTATGATGAAATCAATAAGGTGCTTCCGGATGAAGCGCTTTCATCGGAGCAGATCGATGAAACGCTGATGATATTTGATGAGATGGAAATTGAAATACTCACCGAAGAGAAACGGAAACTGGTTCCGAAAAAAGAAGCGGTGGCGGAAAAAAAGAAGGTCGGCAAAGTTGCCCCGGCCGGAGCTGCTGATTTTGGTACGGTCACGGACCCGGTTAAGATGTATTTGCGTGAAATGGGACTGGTGACCCTTCTCAGTAGAGAAGGAGAGATACATATTGCCAAAAAGATCGAGGCCGGCGAACAGGAGGTTCTTAAGGCACTTCTTGAAACCCAGACGGGTGTCGACCATATTCTGGAGCTGGGAGAACAGATTGAGCATGCAGGGCTCCGGCCAAAACATGTCTTAAGGGATGTGGACGAAGGTGATACCTATGTCGATGAGGTCGTCCAGATCGAAAAATTCCTCACCACCATACGCGCTATCCGGGAGATCGATGACGAAAGCCGGAATTACCGTGAAAAACTTTTCCATGCAAAGCTCAGCTCTGAGGAGAAACGACGTATACGACGTTCCATCGGAAGACGGAACCGGAAAGTATTTCTACAGCTCAAAGAGTGGCGTCTTGAAGGAAGGGTGGTCGACAAGATAGAAAGAACCATTCGGGACAGCATCGAATGGTTCAATGCCATGAACCGGATGCTGTCGATGTGTGCGGATACCGTGAGTGTGACGATTTCGGAGCTGATAGCCAATGCAAAGGCAGAGAAGAAATTTGTCAAATGGGCAAAGGAACGTTGCGACCTTGAGCGGGCAGACCTGAGTATTCTCTATAAGGAGGTTAAGAAGATCAACCTCCAGATGACCGAGATGGAGCTGAATTTAAAGGCGAATTCCCGGACCTTGAAAAGAATCATTGCGGCCGTTGATGAGGGACGGTTCAGAGCCAAGCTGGCAAAAAGCGAACTGATAAAAGCCAACCTCCGTCTGGTTGTCAGTATTGCCAAAAAATATACTAACAGAGGGCTCCAGTTTCTGGATCTCATCCAGGAAGGCAATATCGGGCTGATGAAGGCGGTGGATAAATTTGAATACCGGCGTGGCTACAAATTCAGCACCTACGCAACCTGGTGGATACGCCAGGCCATCACCCGGGCCATCGCCGATCAGGCGAGAACCATCCGGATTCCGGTTCACATGATTGAAACCATCAATAAATTGATCCGCACCTCTCGATATCTGGTTCAGGAACTGGGCCGGGAGCCCACACCCGAAGAGATCGCCCAAAAGATGGAGATCCCTGTGGATAAGGTCCGAAAGGTCCTCAAAATAGCCAGAGAGCCGATTTCCCTTGAAACCCCCATCGGTGAAGAGGAAGACAGCCATCTGGGAGATTTTATCGAAGATAAAAAGTTCATGCTGCCATCGGAGGCGGCCGTTAATTTGAACCTTGCTGAACAGACTCGAAAGGTGCTTGCGACCCTGACACCCCGGGAAGAGAAGGTGTTAAGGATGCGGTTCGGCATCGGTGAAAAGGCGGATCACACCCTCGAAGAGGTGGGACAGGATTTTGCGGTCACCCGTGAACGGATCCGGCAGATCGAGGCCAAGGCATTACGAAAGCTCCGCCACCCGACCCGGAGCCGCAAACTGAAGAGTTTTATTGAAATGTAGCGCTTGACAAAACAATTTTCGGACGTTAGAGAGTCTCTGTTGTTTTGTGGGCCCATAGCTCAGCTGGCAGAGCCACCGGCTCATAACCGGTCGGTCCCTGGTTCGAATCCAGGTGGGCCCATATCCAGTCGACACAAAGGGGAGACGAGAAATGTTCTAGTATCCGCATCCGGTGGGATGGCGGGAAAAAGGCGATGATAGATGGGTCTTCCATTTCGACCTGATAGTAGGGTTTCAAAGGCGTGGCTACCGGCAGGCACCACGCCTTTTTCATTCCATGAATAAGTGCAAAATGCCTAAAATGATCTAAAGTGCCTAAAATTAAGGTACTTAGAAATAGGTTTAACCATGGCGCAGACGGTTGCGGATATCATTAAAGTTCTCGATTCGATTGCCCCTGCTGAACTTGCAGAGCAATGGGACAATACCGGACTTCAAGTGGGTAAGCGGAGCTGGCCGGTAAAGAGGATCCGGGTTGCCCTCGATCCGCTTCCGGAGGTTGTGGCCGCTGCCTGCAAAGAGAAGGTGGATCTTCTAATCACCCATCATCCATTGATTTTTCACCCGGTAAAGTCTCTTGATATCGATACCCCGCTGGGCGGGGTGATCGCCACTGCGGTTCAACACCGCCTGTCGATTCTCTGTGCCCACACCAATCTGGATACGGCTGCAGAGGGACTAAACGACGTGCTGGCCCGGAAGATCGGGTTAAAGAATCTGAAAGTGCTGGGTGAACCCAGAGATCCGGAGATGGTCAACCTTGTTTTAAACATTCCGGCATCTTTTAAGGATCGGATAGCTAAGACTCTAACCGGCATACGGCCCGCCGCCGCCGGTTCCGGCCACCCATCTGTTTTCTACAGCCCGATAACCGCAATTGACAAACCGGATGCTCAGGGGGATCCTGATAATGAAGAAGCGCCTGGGGGCCGGAAAGACGGATCGATTCGACTCGAGGCGCTGGTTTTAAAAAAGAGCGTGCCGAACCTTGTTAGAGAGATAAAAAAGAATTGTCCGGAAGATTTATGCACCTATCACCTCTATCCAAGGATTCCCGCCGAAAGCCGGCAGGGGCTCGGAAGGATCGGTGACCTGGAAAAGGGGATGGACCTGAGCCGATTTGCCGGGCTGATAAAAACGAAATTGGATTTGAAATCGATTCGAGTTGTCGGAGATCCGGAAATGGCGGTCTATAAGGCAGCCGTATGTACAGGAAGCGGATCGAGTCTGCTGGGAACTTTCTTCTCCACAAATACCCAGGTCTTTATCACCGGTGATCTTCGATACCACGATGCCCGGGAAGCCGAGGCCATGAACCGGGGGTTGATCGATATCGGGCACTTTCCTTCCGAACATATTATAAAAGAGGTTCTTGTTGAACGGATGCGAAAGCGTCTGGCCACGGTCGGGGAAGAAATCGATGTGGAGGCCTGCAGGCTTGAAAAGGACCCGTTTATGATTATATAATTGCCTACGACAAGCGCTCAGCTTATATCGCGCGGAATGGAAAATAATTATGCAAGTCATAACAACAGACCAGATGACGATTCTGGTAAAACTTCAGTCGATCGAGATAGAAACAGACAAAATTCGAAAAAAACTGGGTGATGTTGCGGAAAAACTCAAGAAGCTGGATGATGAAACCCAGGATTTTGAACAGAGTATTTCAGATACGGACACGCATCTGGGTGTGCTGAAAAAAGAGTATCGCGATAATGAAAGAGATGCAGAACAGAATCTTTCCCGGGTGAAGAAAAGTGAAGAAAAACTTCGGGCGGTTAAAACCAACAAAGAATATCAGTCTATCCTGAAGGAGATCGAAGATATCAAAACCCTCAATTCCCAGATTGAGGACAGGATGATCGAATCTTTGGATGAGATCGAAGCGGCCGAACAGTCCGTCATGCAGAAAAAGGCCGATTACGATCTGCTCAAAGATCAGATCAGCGATGAGAAGGGGACCATCCAGCGGGAATCCGAAGCCGGAAAAGCGCGATTGACCCGGCTGGAATCGGACTGGAAAGATATTTCCGAAAGGATCGATCCGGGGTTGATGAAAACTTACATGGCGGTTCGGGAAAATCGGGGTACCGCTGTTGCAGCCGCGAACAACGCGACCTGCCAGGGATGCAACCTGAATATACCGCAGCAGATGTACAACGAGCTTCAGCGATGTGACAGCCTGACCTTCTGTCCACACTGCCAACGGATAATCTATTGGGAAAATTCCGTGGAATAACCATCGGTTTTCTATAGTTTTCAAGGTGATTTTTTAGTTACTATATAACGCGGTCGGAGCCGACCAGACGATCGCCGGGTTACCCATAGTGATCCGGAGGAAAGTCCGAACACCACAGGGCAGGGTGCTCCATAACGTGGAGTCGCGGCGACGTGAAGGAAAGTGCAACAGAAAGTATACCGCCCCTTTCAGCTTCCGGAAACGGAGACTGCAAGGGGTAAGGGTGAAACGGTGCGGTAAGAGCGCACCAGTTCTCCGGGTGACCGGAGAAGCTTTGTAAACCCCACCCGGTGCAAGACCAAATAGAGGAGCGATTGAGAGCGGCCCGTTCGAGCTCCCGGGTAGGTCGCAAGAGATGCCGGGCAACCGGCATCCTAGATGAATGGTCGTCGCCCGGTTCGGGGTAACCTGTACCGGGAACAGGATTCGGCTTACGGGCGACTCCGACCGCGTTAAATTTTCATTATTTCACCTATTGAGCGGTATCGCTCATGGGAGTAGGAGATTTGGTCTACAATGGAAGCCGATCAGAGCGTATGCAGCATATCTTTTGCCGAAAAGGCACGTGTCTTTTCCAATGACTATTTGAAATGCTGCAAGTATATAACAGACAGTCCTTCCCCCCAGAACATATTTTCTAAAAAACTCTATACGATCCTGATTGCCGCCTCCCAGTTGCTTGAAGATTTTCTCGATTTTCACGGGGCAAAAAACAATACAAACTGGTATTTTTATCGCGAACTTACCGCTGCGGTCAGACACCTTAGCTTAGGCGGTTATTCCCAGCAACATATCGAAACCCGGCTTGCCTTCTATGATCTTGAAGACACCAAAAAGTTTAAATCGGAGGGGAGGGCAACCCACGATTTTATCACCTGTTCACTGATGAAGCTGGCCCCGGTTATTCTTGATGAAGCCGAGCGGCTCCGGATACCGATTCCTCCGGATCGGTTCGACGTATCCGATTTTCCGGGTATTGCGACCGGTGAGATTCTATCCGGCGATATTGATGATGAAGACAGAGATCAACAAAAAAAGAACATCGTAAAAATTGCCAGTGAATTCCTTTCGATAGCGGCAAATTTTGACCAGCTCGGATTATATGAGCCGTTTACCCATGATGAGATTTTGGCCATTGTTCCGGAGAAGATCAATGAGGTTGAAATCAGACGGTTTGAAATGCTGGTTCACAATCTCCAGTCCTCCTTTGATACGTATGTCATCCATGGGGGATACCGGTTCGGAAACCGCGAGTTGAAACAGCTGCGGGGCTATTTTTCCGTTGTTTTTCATCTGCTCCAAATCATCGGACGCCTGCTTCATTTTTTTGAGCGTCATCTGCATGAAGCCGGATACAAGAATATCTATCAGACAGTACAAAATCGACTGGCGGAGATGATCAACCCCGAAGACCTGCTCGACCGCACCATCAACTACTGCCTCCTTTACGTATGCCACTTTCTTACCATCGGCCGGGAGCTTGCCCGGAATATACTCAATGACAATATCGAACGGGGCGCCATCACTGTCGGCATACCGGTAAAGCTGGGATTCCATTCGAGACCGAGTCTGCTGGTGGCAAAAATCGTCCAGCACTACGGCGGCCAGGTGGAGTTGTGTGTCGGAGAGGATCGATTCGATGCCAGCAGTGTGTTGGATATCCAATGGGCGGGGGGGAAAATCCAGAAGGAAAACATCCAGAAAGTTATATTTGAAGGAGACAGCCGCGCGCTTGGAGATATCGAGATCCTTGCGGGGGTCAACTATGGTGAGGACACCATGGGCAAGGGCATCCCCCTGCCAAATGAGCTCAGTTATTTACGTTAGTGTCCATCCAGAAATAAACGATTTCCGGATGGAGCTTTCAGCGGTCAGCGATCAGCAATCAGGAGAAAGATTCAAAAAGAAATTTTATATCCCTTGCATAAAAGAGATGTAAATCTTTCAATATTCAACCAAAGCTGACGGCTGAAAGCTGATTGCTGACCGCTCCCTAATAGAGCCTTGGCTCAATTAGGGTAGAACCTACTTCAAATCCGCCAAACCAACGGCGGACGAAAATCGAAATTAACTAGAGATGGTTTCAGGAATTATCGTTGCTGCCGGAAAAGGCCTCCGGATGAATATGGCGGTTCCCAAGCAATACCTTGGGATTGTCGGTCAACCGCTACTGTGCCACACGCTCCGGGCGATGATCAGGTGCCGCCTGGTGGAACATATCACCCTGGTGGTACCGGAGAATGATTTTAAATTCTGCCGTGAACAGATCATCAACCCTGTCGAGAGTCCAAAGACCGTTGCGCTGGTCGCCGGGGGCGCCGAGCGGCAGGACTCGGTTTACAACGGGCTTCTATCGATTGCAGATGAGAGCGGAATCGTGGTCATACACGATGGGGTGCGTCCCTTCGTGGATTTAAAAACATTTACGGCCTGTATTGAAACGGCAAAAACAGCCGGTGCCAGCATTGTGGGGATTCCCGTATCCGAAACCGTAAAAAAGGTTACCGACGATGCCTTTATCGAAAAAACACTAGACCGGGAGACCCTGTATCTTGCCCAGACGCCTCAGGTTTTTCGGTATGAAATTATTCGAAAGGCACATGAACAGGCACGCAAAATCGGCTTCAAAGGAACCGATGATGCATTGCTGGTTGAGCGGATGGGCCATGATGTGAAAGTGGTGCCCGGCAGCCGGTTTAACATCAAGATTACAACCCCTGAAGATCTCAGAATCGCGGAAATGATTTTGAGATCAGAGGATGTCAGGGCCGAGTGACTGTGACGTCGCGTCTATGATTTCCCGGATCTTATCAATCACCGCTTCCGGTGTGCCGGCAAAATGAAGATGTCCGCGCCTGACATAGGACCTGAAAATGTCTCCTCCACTGAAGTTGAAAAGAATGACCGGTGTATCTGTTTTAATCGCAAGTGCTATTTCAGAAAGGGTGCCGGCGCCTCCCGGGCATGCGACGATCACATCGCTTGACAGAACATTGATGCAGTTGCGTGCATTGCCCATGCCGGTTCGAATGGGTATGTCGATATATTCAGAGACACCGCACAAGGTTTCATCGGGCAAGATGCCCACCGTTGTTCCACCGGATTCCTTGGCCCCTTTTGCGGATGCATGCATAATGCCGGCTTTTTTCCCACCGTTTAAAAGAATCCATCCGGCTTCGGCAATCAAAGCCCCCAGTCGATAGGCAGCATGGCTGTTTTCAGATGACGAAAGGCCGCCGCCCATAACGCCGATAATCGGAGTTCGATTCATGATTTCTTTATCCGGTCTGTCTCATCCTTGGCAAAAAACGCCACATGAAAGGGATTGAAAAAATGAACATCAGACAGATTACGAATCGCGGAAACAGGTAAAACACCAGCAAAAACAGGAAGACAAGCAGTGTCATCGAACGCATCCCGTTCATTGCTTTACGAAATATTCTCTTTCTTTTGTCTTGTACCATTGTCAGATCTCCGTTTTTAACCTTCTATTCTCAGTATCGGTAAAATTGAAAAATAAGTTAAATCCGGAGTCGGGTGCCCGGGGCGGGGTGCATAGCCGTCAGGTTTAATCGGGGCGAAAAGCTTCGATATTGTGTTCAAAAAGTGGAATCAATTGAAATTGAATAAATTACAAATTTGGAATTTGTTATTTGGGATATACAGTATTTCGAAGTCCATTACTTCACTACTCAGACAACCCATAAACGGGTATAAATTTTCTTAGCCCGACGGATAGTGACAGAACGGGTTCGGATGATCCTAACGATGCTGTCTGCCACCGCATCGTTCAGCGTGCTGGGCGGCCTGGTACATGAATGTTCTGATGGCAGCTTCTCGGCCGGGCTGGGAGCTGCCGTCATAGGGCGTATCCAGATACGGAATCCGAAGCTGGCTCATGAACGGTCTTACGATAGCAGCGGTAATCGTGCTGGGCATGCAGGTAAACGGGAATACATTTACCACGCCGTTGAATCCTTCCTCTGCATACTGCAGTATGCCGGGGATACTCAGACATGCCTCTGTGCCGGCGTCGAAGCAGAAAAGATCCTGCTCTTTGAGTAGTTTTTCAAGATGTGCGATTTTGTGATCTTTTTCGATATCGATATGCGTGCGGGCAGGCTTGTATAATTGCTTCTGCCGCATCTGCTGATAGAGGAGGTCGCCGCCGAAACGGATAATTTTTTCTATATATGATTTCAGAGAATCGGTTTTCATCTGTCTGATCATAGAACGCATCCCTATTTTTGCTTCTCGCAATCGCTCGTAGCTTGTATAGTTAACCCATTCGCCGAGAGAAGCGTTGACAACCTCTGCGCCGTAATTCTCCAACTGCCGGATCAAGTTCTGGTTGGCCTGTTCATGACTTCGCAAATATATCTCGCCGACGATGCCGATCATCGGTTTTCGGGGCTTTATCGGATCAATAATTTCTACCCCCGAGGCGGCAATTTTATCCACCCGGTCTATGATTGTATTAAAATTCTGATGCGACCCGAACTTTGTGAACGCGTCGATCATTTGATCTGTGGCATCTTCTATAAAAGCATCGGCCATGCCCGGGGTTTTTTCATAGGGTCGAACTCTCCACAAAAGTCTTTCCAATATATCCGTGACGACAACGGAAAGATAACCGGCTTTCCGGAGTTCACCCACCCGTTTCGGTTCGATAAACCCTTCCAGTGAGTATCCGTCTGTGGTTGTCAGAGAGCCTATTTTTACACGATCCAGATCTTTAAAAGCGTCAAGTACTATCCGTTGGTATTTATTGTACATACCGAATCGACACGGGCCGCCGGATTCCGGCATAAAGTATACGTAGTTTTCAGGATTGAAATCCGTCTTTAAACGGTTTCGCTCCTGCTTGAAGTAATAGAGAATGTCACCGGTCGTTATTTGACAGGGGTAGCATTCCTTGCCCGATGTGTACTCCTTGCCCAGGTCGAGTCCTTTATAGGTTTCCAGTACCTGGCTCTTGATACCGAAGCCGGTAAAGGTTGCCGCCAAAAGATGTGAACCGATTCTGTTCATTTGCGGTATGAGGAACGTCTTGTCGGTATGGCTCAGGTGGAATTTTCCCAGGTTTTTATTGAGTGAATGGAAATTAATGATATTTTTGGGCGAAGTCGCGGTCATCGGTTTGTCGCCTTGAGTTCCGAGTTTACGGAAGCATCGAGTTTTTGCACGGTGTTGTCGATGACATGCCGGTACGCTTCAAGCCGTGTCATAACACCCGCCACCGCGCTGTGCTCATCCAGCTCCAGGATGAGATAGGGCTTGTCTCCCATGATATGCTTGTAGAAGTGCTCGATAAAGGAGTCTGCACCGCAGCCGAAGTTGGTCAGATGGATTCCGAAATAGTCCGGGCGGTTTCGGATGACTTTTGCCGTCCGGATGATTTGCGCACCTATTCCCCAGTACATGGATGGAAAATCCGACAGATCGACGGAAGAGACATCGAAAAAATCCATCGGCAGCGCGGAGATCCCGATCTTTGCCAGGTTCTGACCCACTCTAAGATTGAGCCGTTCATCATAGAGGTTATACGGCCGGCCGGTAACAACCACCAACGGCTCACCTGGAACGGCATCGTTACGTATCTCCCTGCCGCTGCCATGGAGTTGGTCTGTAAAACGATTCTGTTTTTCCAGTGCATTGATCAGGGCAGACTTTACGGCTTTTTTGGATACCCGGAGTCGTGACCGGAGCTGATCCGATATCTCCTGGGAAAGCGTGTCCGGATCGTTTTTCAGATGAAGGACCGGTGACAGAAGATTTGACGGTTCGATTGTAAGTGCCGCGCGCAGCATATAGGAATTGCCCTGGACCAGGGGGCAGTAAAATCCTCTTTCCGAAGGCACCGGGGTGGGCATATCGATGAGTGTGGGCAAAAACAGAAAGCGGGTTTTGTCCAGTAGCTGCCTGGCATGGCCGTGAGAGACCTTTACCGGAAAGCAGGTTTCGGCAAGCATCGCCTCGATGCCGGCTCTGGCAATCTGTTGATTGGTCGGCGGTGTCAACACCAACCGGAGACCCAATCGGTCAAAAAAATGCCCCCAGAAGACACTGGTCTGGAGGCCGTAAAGCGCACGCATCATCCCAACGGTGGGGCGACCGTCTAATTCAAGGATCGGTTCCTCTTTTAGTTCTGCATACACCCCTGTCATATGCTCCTGCCATATGTTGTCCCTCAGTTCGAAGAAATTCCCCTTTTTCCGATGTTTCGATTTTACGGATTCATAACGGCCGCACTCACCGCCCCAGATGCTTCGGCGTCCGTCAAAGTTGAAAATCTTCAACTTGCACTCGTTGTGGCATTGACCATCGGCCCGGCATGTTTTTTCAACATAATCCATTTTATCGGCCACGGCGGCCTCAATGCCTCTAAATGTGGTTTCGGAATTTTCCTTGAGACGCATCTGATCCTGTACACCGATAGCAGCCCCGAATGCGCCTATAACTTCCCGGTGCTGGGGAACAATTACTCCGCGGTTCAGAACGTTCTCAAAGGCTGCCACCACGCCCTTATTCAACGAGGGACCCCCTAAAAACATGATGCGTTGTCCAATTTTCCGTTTCTCAACGACACGGTTCAGATAATTATAAACAATGGCATAGCAAAGACCGGCAATAAGATCGGTTTTTTCAGCCCCTTTCTGGTGATAGGATACAAGATCGGATTCCATAAAAACCGTACAACGCTCAGCAAGCTTAACCGGCCGGTTGGAGGAGAGGGCGATTTCCTGAAATTCTTCGACAATATTGATGCCGTATTTATTGGCCAGCTCATGGAGAAAGCTCCCCGTGCCGGCCGCACAGACTTTGTTCATGTCGAAATCAAGCGGATAGGTATTGGCGATATAAATATATTTGGAATCCTGACCGCCGATCTCGAATATCGTATCCACCGAAGAATCGATTTCAACCGCACCCTTTGCATGGGCGGTGATCTCGTCAACGATCAGGTCCGCACAGAGAAAATCTCCCACAACGTTCCTTCCCGAACCCGTGGTGGCCACCCCGGCAATGTTCACCTCCCCTGCTGTTTCTTGCTGGAGGACCTTTAATAATTTCTGAGTCGTCTCGATGGGCTTACCCTGTGTGGGAACATAGCATTTGTATATGATTTCACGAGCATCATCGATGAGTGCATACTTGGTTGTTGTGGATCCGATATCGATTCCCAGATAGGCATTCCTGCATGTCCGGAAAGGTTTTCGCTGAATCTCATTGAACTCGGGGAAAACTGTTTTATCAAGTGTCAGCTTCGCACCCAACGGAAAGGATAGATCCTTTCCGGTGTCTGAAACCATCAAACGGTCCGGTACAACATCGATTTTTCGGCTCGAATCGAAAGCCTGCAAGGCGACACCGAGTGCACCGACTGTCGTACTGTGGGGGGGGATGATCAACTCCGGGAAGTATTGCCTGAAAGCCTTTACCTGGAGCCTGTTTAAGGAGAGCCCGCCGATAAAGAGGATCGGAGGCTTGAGTTTCCGATTGGAGACGATGGTGCTCATGTAGTTTCGCGCATTCCCCAAATGCAAACCGTATATGATATCATCCAGTTTTTCTCCTTTATTCTGGAGGTGAATCATGTCCGATTTGGTAAAAACCGTACAACGGCATGCGACGCTGGCCGGTTTGTCGCTTTTTGACCCCAGTGCGATAAAATCAGATAGTATGTCATCGATGATGTCCGGGGAATTATCGATTTGTCGTGTGTAGATGGCTGTGGCCAGGCGCTGGGCCTGCTGGTCGATGAACGAGCCGGTGCCTGCAGCGCATGGGCCGTTGGTATTGAAAAATTCGAGCTCCCAGCCGTGTCCATGATGGCTGATTTGAAAGAGTGCGGTTTCCTGCCCCCCTAAGCTGATAATCGATTCGGCATCCGGCCTTAAAAAAATCGAACCGACCACCTGGCTGATGGTCTCAAATTCGTAGAACATACCGAGCCTTTCGCTCAGCTTCTTTCCGTGGTTTCCTGTAAAAGATATCGATTCAATACGCTCTTCTCCGAACTTTAAATAGAGATCTTTTATCAACCGATCAACGTGTTGTTCGATTTTACCCAGATGGCGCTGATACGGATACTCAAAAACAAACTCTTTTTTTTCATTGATGAGGGCGCAATTAATGCTGATGGAACCGGCATCGATTCCGACAAAATATTTATCGGATGTGGGTGGCAGGCGCTTTCTGTTCAGTGACATCTAACTCACCCCGTAGATGGTATGGCAGGGTTACAATAAGGTTGCTGTGAGTCGACCGGATAAGCAAACGGAATCGGGTGAAATTCCGGGTCCATTTTTATGCAGAGGCAGCTGTTTCCATTTCTCCGTCTGTTTGATGGTCACCAGCTACGATTTTGATAGGAAAGAATAGATAAAAGAAAAAAATGTGTCAAGTTATAATAAACGGTTTCTTGACGCCACATCCGAACGGATTGTCTTTAAAACACGGGTGAAAAGCGGCCAATGCCCTTTTCAAAAAACCCTCCCCTTGGGGTGGCCTTTTAGCCACCCCTTTTTTATGCACGGTTCCATAAAGAAGTGCACTAGGAGTGGTGTCTCTGGAAAAGGCCGATAAAGACAAACGTTGCGCCGATGCACAGAAAAACCACAGACAGCTGTTGTCTGGATATTGAGACCAATAACTGACGGGCAAAATCCATGGGGATGATGGTTACCCAGTTCATTCCAAAGATTTCTTCGATTGAAAATTGTTTAACATTCTTGTCCATCAGGCGCGACACGAGCTTAAACATATAGAGTGCCAGGCTTGAGAGGAGCAAAAAAAGTCCGGGGCCGGTGGTCTTAAACATAGGATCTCCTTTCGGGCAGGACCCAAGATAGATTTTATTCAATCACACGTTTTAAAAGAGGTACAGCAAGATCTGTACCATGACCGGAACGATTTAAAAATCATATGCAGTTCCAATGGGTTATGGCAAAAAAAAGGATTCCGTTGCAGGCTTTGGATCGATTGCCCCGTATGGTATTTTGTAACGGGCTATAAATTGTTGAACCCGCGTTTAGGGCAAAACAATCCCTGGGGATATCGGGATACGGGTATTGGTCCCTTGCTTAAGACTTTGACGGTAATTTTCGTAAGGGTTTGATAATCGCCATTATCAGTCCGAGAATTCCACCGAATATCAGATACCCCTTTTGGTAGAACCAGAGGTTCTGGTTAAGATCTGTTAAGTTCGGAAAAAGCACCACCACATAGTGGGATAAGACCGGAAGAAGGATAATTCCCACGAGAAGGTTTATCGTCTGCAGCGTCAGGCTGGCTTTAAAAAATGAAAACAGAAAATATACGCTGTTTTGAACCTTTTTAAGCCCGTTGAGCCATGCCGGAAATTTTTTCATTCGGTCGGAGAGCCCAACGGCCCGTCGATGCGCTTCCTTGAATTGGGACACTTCTTCATCGACGACAATATCTTCGATATTTTTTAACTCTTCATGAATGCTTTGAATTTGTTTGCGAATTCCGGATGTAATGAATTGATAGGGATAATTTTGAACGAAAGCCTTATCCTGCTGAAGCCGGGCGCTTAATTCCAAAAGGATCTTGCCGATCTTTTTTTTCCAGTTTGCAATATCTGAAATACATCGGTGTACGACCAGATTTGATATTTTGATAATATGCCAGAATCCGAAATAGCTGTCAGAAAGCAGCAGTTGTTCTGTTTTTTTCCATAATTCTTTTATGTCTGCATCGATATCCGCGTCTTCTCCAAGGAGCGATTCCAGTCGTTTTTTTTCCGATTCGGCTTTTGGGAACTGTTCAGCAGCCGTTTCTTTAATTTCATTGTAAAGCTTTTTGAGTCTGGCATCTATGATTTTGCTAAAAGGGGCAAGATCCGGATCGATCAGCGCCTTTATAAAGAATTCCTTTTTTTCGTGTATCAGTTTGGTAAGTTCTGCGAGAGCGATTTTGTGCTGCCCCTTACGGAGGCTGTGAATTACACGCTGATATTTGGCATCCGCACAGGACGGATAGATACGGAGTATCTCCTCGGTTTTTTCCTCGGCACGCGGCAGATTACCCCGTATTCCAAACAATCGAACCAACAGAAACAGGATAAAGATCCGCTGGGGTTTTGTTTTGGTAAACATCAGGGCTCTTTCAAAATTGTACTCGGCTTTGCTGAGGTGATTCTGTTCCAGATACAGGAAACCTTGTGTGCAGAGCACTCTGTAGTCTTGGGACTGTTCAAGCATCAGGGTGTTGAGCAGACTCTCGGCCTTGACCAGACGGGAGGTCCGGATCATGTCGAGGGCCATCCAGATCTGCCCGCCCTTCTGGCCCCGGTCCGTTCCGATTTTGGTATCATCCCAGCTTTCGGAATTGGAATCCCAGATGGTTCTTAAAAAACGGAGTTGAACAATTGAGTTTAATTCGAAAAAAACCAGCCGGGCCAATTGAAAAGATTCATCCCCGGCGGGGCTGGCGGATACCGTGTTTCCGGCAGGGGATTCGGATTCCGAAAAAAGCCCCATAAAATGACCATTGATCGCATTAAGCGATTGGTATCCTATTTGGTCAAATGCACTGGTGAGGTTTAACAGCTTTTTTGAAGGACAATCTGCCATCGAATGTTTTCTGCTCCCACAATAGAAGCAGACCGGATGCGGGCCTTTGAGAAGCGCATTCCGATACATGAAGAGCGGATTGTCATCGGTTGTGTTTTCATCAGAGATCAGCCGATAGAGCGGCCGCGGATAATCATAATCGAAGGTTGGGTCCGTCTTCAGCCTGCTTTTGTTTTTGACCAGACGAAAAGACGACGACGATATGTATAGGCTCCCGGGGCTGATTTCGTTCCAATTCACGTCCTGGTAGTCCAGTACGATCTTGTCCCCCCTCAGATATGGGCCGGAGTCGACAAGGACCTGTATGGGCAGAAAGGGCTGAGAATGGTTCTTTCCCATCAGTCCTTTCAAGGTGGACAGAACGCCCTTTGCGGTTTCAATGGCAGAGAAGATTTCATCCGAAACCAGGATGAGAGCGTTTTTATCATGGGGATGGGTATTGACGGTGGTCTCTTCCCATGGTCTGTTTTTACTTTTTGCCATGCGGGTCCAGGCATTCTTAAAATCAGGCCCGGCGATCTTCCATAGCGGCCGCAGGAAAATGAGGATATCTGCGGTGGGGTCAAAGTGGATGGTTTCGTCCCAGACGATCTGGTGAATATCCAACCCTTCCAGGTCATTTTTGTCATGTGGAGAAATCACCCTTTCATAACGCACGGGCGCTAAGTTGGTGACCGCCTTGCATACATCATTGGATACAAAAATCTGATCCCGCCCGGCCAGAGGTACGATTTTGGCCGCTAGGTTCACCACGTTGCCGAAGATATCCTGCTCTTCGATAATGCCTTCGCCCCAATGAATACCGATTCGGACCAGGATCTGGTGCTCCGGGTCCTGCTGCCGGTTCTGGTTCAGAAAACGTTGTTGGATCTTTATGGCCGCCTTAACCGCTTCTTTGGGGTCCATAAAGTAGGCCATCACCGAATCCCCAAGGGTTTTAACTACGATTCCCGCGTGTTCCACGATGGGGGAAGAGGCGATGTCCTGATGCCTCTGAAGCATTTCTCTGCCTGCAACATCTCCGAGGTCTTTGAAATACTGTGTGGATCCGACCACGTCGGTGAAGAGGACAGCGATTTTTCGAATAGAATTTGGTGTATGGGTCTCCATCGAGTGTGGTGGAGAAAATTCCGGAGTATCCGGTTTGATGTCGGCGTTGTGGTTCATATTACTACAAAAGATCGGAAATATGAGAAAAAACTTGAACAAAATTCTACTTACAGATGCTCGATCCTGGATACTGGATTCTCGATGTATTTGAATTCACCCCAAATGCATTCCAGATTATCCAGTATCGAGCATCAAGGATCGAGTATCGATCACCATGAAAGCGACTATTTCGCGTCTACCCACACATATCGTAAATAGATTTATGCAACGTTAGGGTTTCTCCGAGGATTACGATAAAAATACTTCCGGTTCTTTTCGAGCAGAGCAGTTTGTAAAGAGTTTTTTACGGATCCCCTGCATCCGTTCATCCGCCATCGTCCGTGCGGTTGTGGGGCAGTATTTTACGCATGCACAGCATTTTATGCATGCGGTGGCCTCTGTTTCGACACCCCCGTCCACGGTAATCGCCGCCGAAGGACATACCCCGGCACATGTCCCGCATCCGGTACACAACGCCTCCTGGGTCATGGGTGCAATCGGAACTGCCCGGGGGCGTTCCCGATAAGGAAAGCTGCCCGGAACCGTGAGCGGCGGCATGGCATCAGACGCATGCCGGTGCGCCATGTTTTTTCGGATGACGGCACCCAATTCACGTGCCTTTTTCAAGTCGTCGGCATCCGGTCGACCCGGGGCGATCGGCATGTCCGGGTTGGAAAATGAGTGCTCCCCGATAAACGCACCTCCGGCAATGGGTGTGAAACCGGCTCCAGAGGCCAGGTTTTTTAACTCCAGCAGGGCATCTTCGTATTCTCTGTTTCCGTAGACAACAACAATTATTGCAGGTACGGCGGCTGCCTTTATCCGCTTGAACCGTTCCACAGCATCCATCGGAACGCGGCCGCTGTATACCGGTACTCCGATAACGGCGATATCGTCACCCACATCCGATAAAGCCTTTGCAATCGCACCGGGCGGTGTCAAATCGATGTGCCCGACCGTATGCGCACCGATGCCGTCCGCTATCCCCTGGAGTACCGTCAATGTGGTCTTGGTGGGTGAAAAATAGATAAGTTTTAATGTGTTGAAATTCACGTTCAGGCTCCTTTTGAATTTATGCGATACCGGATATTTACCGTGATGTCTTCGCGCAGGGAATGGTAGACGGAGCAATATTTGTTCTGGGATAATTCAATGGCCCGTTCCATTTTTTTCGGGGTAATCCCTTCTCCGGATATATGGATCATCAAGTCAAACGAACGGTAACTCTGCGGAGGATCCGGATTCCGCTCCCCTTCCGCTTCAATTTCGTAGTCGGCTATTTCGCAACGCATCTTTCGAAGGATGTGCACCACGTCTATGGAGAGGCATCCGGCCACACTCAGCAAAAAGGTTTCGGTGGGAGAACATCCCTCTTCGTATTTGACATCGTACTCAACTTCATAACCACGCTGGGTCATCCCGATAAAATAGAGATCTCGCTTAAGGGTCAATCGGCCCTTGTTAACGTGCAATATTTGGTCCTTATAGCCTTTCAGAGCGGGTTCTGGTTTTTTATTACCTGAATTTTGCACTTAAAATTTAAAAGAGGGTAGATACCACCTGGGAACCCTTGCTATAGTGGTAATTGACACGATTACCCCATAATAGCAGGAGGTACCCAGATGGTAAAATTCAAGA
>Ga0233431_1000334_pt1 | contig 108498 bp, 96 predicted proteins | sample SI_118_April2016_FD_179867 | JGI IMG/M metagenome (GOLD analysis project Ga0233431, IMG submission 179867) | Seawater microbial communities from Saanich Inlet, British Columbia, Canada - SI_118_April2016_200_MG | ecosystem: Environmental > Aquatic > Marine > Inlet | place: Canada: British... | reverse complement strand
TCTAGAAAAGGTATGTTTTCAGGCACAAAAAAAGGACCGTAAGCTTTTCTTTTTGCTTACGGTCCTTTTGGTTTTTTCTGGAGGCGGCAACCAGATTCGAACTGGTGAATAACGGTTTTGCAGACCGCTGCCTTAGCCACTTGGCTATGCCGCCTTTTTATGGAGCGGGAAACGGGACTTGAACCCGCGACAACCACGTTGGCAACGTGGAGCTCTACCAGCTGAGCTATTCCCGCAAAATCAGGCTATTTTACAGAACCAAGCGGTTTTGTCAACAAAAAACACTGCAGAACCTTGAGTATTTTCGGTTCGGCCGACCCTCCGCCCTTCAAATTTCACAGCAAAAAAACTCGGCTGCGACATAGGCCGTTATTTAATCCGAACACCTCGATTTGTCAATAAGAAAATACAAAAACAGGTTCTTTCAATCCGGTCAGAATTTTAAGCAATACAACCCCTCACTTGGCGGCATTCTTGTAAGAACGGTAGTAACGCATCACCCTTTCAACAAACGCCCGGGTCTCCGGAAAGGGCGGAATCCCATTGTAGTTTTCCACAGTCTCGGGACCGGCATTATAGGCCGCCAGGGCCAGGGTTTTATTGTTCTTGAAACGCTTGAGCAACAGGCTGAAATACCGGGTGCCGCCTACGATGTTTTCTTCCGGATCGTGGGGATCCATAACCTCCATGTCGCTGGCCGTCCCCGGCATCAACTGCATCAGGCCTTTGGCACCCTTTTTAGAAACCGCCTCCTGGTCAAAGCCCGATTCAGCCTTGATAATCGCTTTGATAAAATGGATATCAACCCCAAAACGATCGGAAGCGTTTTTTACGATGCCGCCGTACTCGGCCAGATATTCCGATGGTGTTCTGTTGCCGGAACGAACATAAAGCCGATACCGACTGTCAGTTTTACGGTTTGTGAAGTGCCACACCCCGTTTCTGTCCACATAACGGAAAATTTCCGCCGAAACCAGATCCTGGCCAAACAGGGAAAGGGCCATTACCACCATGGCCCCCCGGAGGCATTTTTTTGTGATGTTCTTTTTCAGCCCAATTTTTTCCAATCCGCTAAAAAATTCTCCAGACCAATGTCGGTTAAGGGGTGCTTGATCAATTGCCGAATAACTTTCAGTGGAATGGTGGCGATATCAGCCCCGACCAGGGCAGCATCCAGCACATGGATCGGATTTCGCACACTGGCCACGATAATTTCCGTTTCATAGGCGTAGTTTTCATAGATGGCGGCAATTTGCTCCACCAGGTCCATTCCCACGGAACTGATGTCATCAAGCCTTCCTACAAATGGGCTGATATAGGCGGCACCCGCCTTTGCGGCCATCAATGCCTGGACCGGTGAAAAACACAGGGTCACATTGGTTTTGATCCCTTTTTCGGTCAACACTTTCACAGCCTTCAGACCCTCTTCAATGAGTGGCACCTTGATGACAATATTATCCGCCATAGCCGCCAGGTCCTGCGCCTCCTCAACCATCTTCCCTGCTTCCAGGCTGACCACCTCGACGCTGACCGGGCCCGCAACAACAGCGCAGATCTCTTTAATCAGTCCTCGAAAATCCTTTCCCTCTTTGGCCACCAGACTGGGATTGGTTGTTACGCCATCGACCATGCCCAGATCCTGAGCTTCTTTAATCTCATCAACATTTGCCGTATCGATAAAAAACTTCATGCATATCCTCCAACCCGGTTAGCCCGGCATTTATAAGGTTTGATATTTATTATACCATAAACTACGGTTTCTTCCGCTTAAACGCATCAGCACACGCCTGGCTGCAAAAAAAATGTGTTTCACCACCCACAGACTTTCTGATGGCGCCGCCCTTTGGGATATAGGTCATGCAATTCGGGTCCTGAACCATCTCATCCACAGGCCCTAAACCGGTATTTCCACGATCCCTTCCGCCAGACAAGCGCATCTTCTGCACGAAACGGAAAACGAAATAAGCCAGAATTCCAAAAAACAGCAGTCTCAGCATTCAGGGCCTCTCATAAATTTCCACCGCCTGACCATCTTCGGGAAGCGATCCGGCCAGCTCCCGTATGGACTTACACAAGACCGGATGAATCAGGTTGGGTGCAATCTGCAACATGGGTGTCAGCACAAAACGTCTCAAATGCATGAGCGGATGGGGAACAATTAAGTCAGGCTTTTGGATGATCCTGGAACCAAAGAGCAAAATATCCAGATCGATCACCCTCGCGTCCCATTTTTTCCGTCTCACCCGGCCCATATGCGCTTCAATCTCAAGAAGGCATTTTAGCAGCGTATCGGCGGAAAGATCCGTATCCACACCAACAACACCGTTCACATAAAGGTCCTGCCCCTCAACCCCTACCGGCTCAGTCCGGTAAAAAGGCGACTGCACCCTCACTGAACACCCTTCAAGCCGTCCCATCAGGGAAATGGCCCTTCTGCAATGATCGATCTTATGACCGATATTTGATCCAAGACCGATATAAGCGCTTTCCATTGGCCCATGCTGTTTTGAAATGCCTACAACTTCAGACCTTTCAATCTCTCAATGGCCTCTCCGAGCCTTTTTCGGTTCTGGGTCAAAGCAATGCGAAAATACCCTTCCCCCGGCTCGCCAAAGCCATTACCCGGCGTGACCACCAGGCCCGCCTCTTCCAGAAGACGGGTGGCCAGCGATCCGGATGTGTACCCTTCGGGCACCCGGATCCACAAATAGAACGTTGCCTTTGGCGGATCCAGCTCAAACCCGGCTTCTCTGAGTCCTTGAACCATGAGATCCCGCCGGCCCGAATAGATGCGGTGCATGTCCGTAACACAAGCCTGGTCCCCTCGGATGGCCTCGATCCCTGCCCTTTGCACCGCCTGAAACACACCGGAATCGATATTGCTTTTTATGGCGCCGAGCCCTGCAACACCGTCCGGATTTCCCACGGCAAAACCGATTCGCCACCCGGTCATGTTGTAAGTTTTGGAAAGGGAGTGAAACTCCATCCCCACTTCTTTGGCCCCGTCAACCTCCAGAAAACTGGGCGGCCGATATCCATCAAAAGCCATCTCCGTATAGGCCGCATCATGGCAGACCAGAATGCTGTGCTTTTCCGCAAAAGAGACCACACGGCGGAAAAAATCCAGATCCGCCACGGCTGAAGTCGGGTTATTGGGATAATTGATAAACATCAGCTTGGCGCGATCCGCCACCTCCGGGGGAATGGCTTCCAGATCAGGCAAAAAATTATTCTGGCTCAATAACGGCATCACATGGGGATCGCCACCGGCAAAAAGGGTTGCAATATTGTAAACCGGGTACGCCGGGCTGGGCACCAGGGCCACATCACCCGGATTGATAAAGGCCAGGGGAAGATGGGCAATGCCTTCTTTGCTCCCGATGAGGGATACCACTTCCGAGGCCGGATCCAGCGCCACGTTAAAACGCTCCCCATACCACCAGGCCACGGCTTCCTTGAAATCCGACATCCCCGAATAGGATGGATACTGGTGATTTTCCGGATCATCCGCCGCCCGCTTCATCTCCCCGATGATATGTTCCGGGGTGGGGAGGTCCGGGTCTCCCACACCCAGGTCGATAATATCCACACCTCTGGCTTTTACCTCGGCCTTCTTCCGATCAATCTCCTTAAACAGGTAGGGGGGAAGCTGTTTTAAACGCTCGGCTTTCTCAAATCTCTCCATCATAAACCTCTTTACAGTTACCCATATTTACAACAACAGTAGGGGCACGATGCATCGTGCCCCTATTTAAGTCCCAATACATCCTGCATATCATACAGCCCCGCCGGCTGTCCGGTGATCCAAAGGGCTGCCCTTACGGCGCCCCTTGCAAAATTATCCCGATTATGGGCCCGGTGCACCAGTTCCAACCGCTCACCAATGCCGCCGAACATGACCGTATGTTCTCCCGCAATATCACCGGCGCGCCAGGTCTGAATGCCGATCTCTTCATCGGTTCGCTCGCCGATCATTCCCTTTCGGCCATAAACGCCGACTTTTTCGAGATCACGATCCACCGCTTCCGCCAGAATCTGTCCCAGCCGCATGGCGGTTCCGCTTGGGGCATCCTTTTTAAGCCGGTGATGGGCTTCCAGAATTTCCATATCGTAATCGTTACCTAAGATTCGCGCCATCTCCCCCGCAATTTTGAACATGACATTGACACCGACGCTCATATTGGGCGCCATGACGCATGGCATTTTTTCCGCAAGGGTTTTAATTTCTGAGATGCCGTCTTCAGAGATCCCGGTGGTTCCGATGACCACGGCAATCCCCTTTTCTGAAGCCTTTCGCGTATTTTGAAGAGTGCTCAGGGGCTGTGTGAAATCGATCAATACATTCGCCCCGCCAGCGGCCTCATCAAAGGACCCGCAAATGCCGACACCCAACTCGCCAATTCCAGCAACCGATCCCGCATCTTCACCCACACTTCTGTGGCCGGGATGTTCAAAGGCGCCTGCCAGTTCGGTCTCAGGGTTCTGGTGAATCATGTGAATGATTCTTCCCCCCATGCGACCGGCGGCCCCCGCAACCATTATTCTAATCATGATATAACCTCCATGATCTTGTATTTTTCCCTCTGCGCTTTATATAAGACCGTAATCCGTAAGCACGTTTTTTAGTTTTTCCAGGTTGGCAGAACCCATTGGGCACATGGGCAATCTCATTTCATCGCCGATCAAACCCATCAGTGCCGCGGAAGTTTTCACCGGGATCGGGTTCGTTTCAAAAAACATGGCCTTGCACAGGGGCAACAGTTTGTAGAAAAGGGTTTTGGCCTCCGCCACATTCCCCTCCGCCCAGGCCTTCACCAGATTCGCGGTATGGGCGGGAACAATATTGGCCACAACGGAAACCACCCCTTTTCCGCCAATGGCCAGCACCGGCAGGGTCAGGTTGTCGTCTCCGGATAACAACGTGATGTTTTCGCCTGCCATTCGGATTACTTCGGCCATTTGCCCCACATCGCCCGAGGCTTCTTTGATGGCCACAATCTCCGGGAATTTTGCCAGACGCGCCACCGTCTCAGGCAATAAGTTCACACTGGTTCTCCCCGGCACATTATAAAGGACCTGGGGCAGGGGAACTTCTTTCAAAATGGCTTCGTAATGCCGGAAAAGCCCTTCCTGCGTGGGTTTGTTGTAATAGGGCGTCACCTGAAGGGTGGCATCAGCCCCGACTTCCTTGGCATGTTTTGAAAGTTCAATGGCTTCCCTGGTGCTGTTGCCACCGGTTCCGGCGATGACGGGGACCCGCTTGTTCACTGCCGCCACCGCGATGTCGATCACTCGAGCGTGTTCGTTCACATCCAGGGTTGCGGACTCTCCGGTAGTGCCACAGGGAACAATGGCGCTTGTGCCGTTTTCGATTTGAAATTCAATCAGTTTACGATATGCATTTTCATCCACCTGCCCATTTTTGAAAGGGGTCACGATTGCCACAATAGAGCCTTTGAACATGGGGAACCTCCTTTTCTGCTTGTTTATAAAGTGGGATCATTAAATAGCTTCATCATGAAGCGTCGCCACGTAAATGACAGACGTGTTTCCCTGGAGCCAAACCCTTTCGCCGGTTCGGTCATCAATGCCTCCGCTGTTTAAGTGGATGGTCAATATTTCACCACCCCGCGTGTGAGCCCTGACCGGAGATGACACCATGCCGCGACGGTACGCCATCAGGGCAGAAGCGATGGCCCCGGTTCCACATGCCAGGGTTTCGTCTTCCACACCCCGTTCATAGGTTCTGACCGCCAGTTCATCCGGGCCCACAATGGTCATGAAATTGGCGTTGGTCCCTTCGGGGGAAAACCGTTCATGATAGCGGATCTCGCGACCCTGCTCTATGATAGGATGATTTTCCAGGTCCGCCACCTGCACCACCACGTGGGGAACTCCGGTGTTTACAAAATCACAGCTTACCCAGCCGGGAAGCAACGCCAGATCAACATCCATCGTCTCATTTTGAGGTTCTGGCATCAGCACCTTGACCACACGGCCCTCCACCCGGGCGGAGATGGGGGCCACACGTGTTTCGAAGGTCATTTCGGAACCGGCGATCCCCTTTAAATAGGCGAAACGGGAGACGCATCGTCCACCGTTACCGCACATTTCCACCTCCCCGCCATCCGCGTTAAAAAACCGCCATCCAAAATCATATTCCTTCGAATCCATCACAAATATAACGCCATCGGCCCCCACGGATTCCCTCCGACGGCAGGAACGCGACACCAACCGGCTCATGTCATCCTCTTTTACAAGCCCTTGCCGGTTGTCAATGAGAATGAAATCATTACCGGTGCCGCTCATTTTCCAGAATTCAATGGGTTCCATTTTTCAAAACCTGCTGTCTCAATCTTCGGTTAGAAAACCCGGGATGGATTCCCCTCGCACAAGATCTTCAAAGGTTTCCCGCTGCCGAATGATTTCAAAACGGTCTCCCTTGACCATCACCTCACATACCCGGGGCCTCGAGTTGTAGGTGGACGACATGCTGAAGCCATAGGCGCCCGCACTCATGACGGCGATCAAATCATCCGGCGCCAGGGGATCCATCAGCCTTCCCTTGGCCAGAAAATCACCGGATTCACAGATGGGTCCCACGATATCCGCTGTCAGTTTTTCGCCGGGCGTCTGCTTCACCGGTTGAATGCCATGGTAGGCCCCGTAAAGACTCGGTCTCATCAGGTCGTTCATGGCAGCGTCCACCACAAAAAAATTCTTCTCGTCGCTGGTCTTGGCGTAAAGCACCTTTGTGATGAGTGCACCGGCATTGCCCACAATGACGCGCCCCGGTTCCAGGATCAGGGTCCAGCCAGAAGAAGCCAATTCCAATTTGATGTCTTGGGCGTATTCCTTTGGATGCGGTGGGACCTCATCATCGTAAGTAATTCCCAATCCGCCCCCCAGGTCCAGGTAACGGATTGAAATACCCATCCGAACCAATTGTTCAATCAGTTTTTTGAGTTTTCTAAGGGCATCCACAAAAGGGCTCGTCTGCGTGAGCTGACTGCCGATATGACACGATACACCCACCACATCCAGGCCATCCAGCGTGGCTGCTTTCTCATATTGCCGAAGCGCCTCCTCAACCCCTATGCCGAATTTGTTCTCCTTGAGGCCCGTGGAAATATAGGGGTGGGTCTGGGGGTCCACATCCGGGTTGACCCTGATGGAAATACGCGCTTTTTTGCCGGAATTTAATGCCGCCTGATTCAGTTTCAACAACTCCTGTGGGGATTCCACATTAAACATGAGAATCTCTGACCTCATGGCATATTCCAGATCCCGCAGGCTTTTACCGACCCCCGAAAAAACAATTTTAGCGGGATCCACACCGGCGTTCAAGGCCCTGTAAAGCTCACCCCCCGATACAATATCAACGCCGCCACCCCGACGGGCAAAGAGCGCAAGGAGGGCCTTGTTGGAATTGGATTTCATGGAATAACAGGTGAGGTGCTTCACATCGGAAAAAGCGCCATCAAAAGCATCAAAGTGCTGTTTCAGGGTTTCGTGAGAATACACATAGAAAGGTGTTCCCACCTTTTCCGCAATAGATAATATGGGAACATCCTCACAATACAGTTCGTTTTTTTTGTAATGAAAATGATGCATGGATTACTCGATTGTCGGTTTTTTTTGGATACAGAGACTTTAGGAAATTACACATCAGAAATCAATTTTATTCTGCTCGATGCCGGACCGAGATGGCCCCCTTTTTCCATGATACGCACCATGATAAAACAGATGCCTTTCTGTTTGAACGCCGGAAGCCGGCACTCAAATTGCTCATCACTGATGATCTGGTCCGTAATGTCCCTGAAATTCTTCATTTCAATGGGGCACCCATCACATGGGGGTCGGTCCAGCGAATACCAGACATAATAGACTCTGCAGCCGACTATGAGAGACAGCGCTTCATTATCCCCTTGAACTACACCCTTCAGAATCAGGGATCTGTCATTCCAGACCCCTTCCAACTGATCTACCCTGGCCGTGACAACTTTCTCCTGTGACAGGAAAGGGGGTCCCTTTCTCCCGCACCCGAAAAAAATCATCAAGACCACTGCCGGAAAAACCAACAACCCTATGAGTATTTTCCTCAAAACTCAGTCCTCAATTTTCAGCCGTTGTTTTGCCGTTTCGATCTCCTTTTTTACAGCATCGGGACCGGTTCCACCAGGGATATTCCGGCGGCCCACGGTTAATCGGGGATCAAGCCACGCGTAAACATCGTTGTCAATCTGCCGACTGTGGGTTTTCATTTCTTCCAGGGAAAGTTCGTGGAGTTCCTGATTCTTTTCCATGGCAAAAACCACCATCCTGCCTACAATTTCATGTGCTTCTCGAAAGGTCAGGCCCTTCCCCACGAGATAATCGGCAAGGTCGGTGGCCACCAGATAACCTTTCTCCGTAGCCGCTTTCAGCGTTTCCGATTTAAAGGAGACTTCCCCCAGGAGGCTGCCCATCACCTTGAGACACATTAGAACCGTACGGGCTGAATCGAACAGGGCCTCCTTATCTTCCTGCATGTCCTTGTTGTAGCTAAGGGGCAATCCCTTCATGGTGGTCAACAGGCCCATGAGATGTCCGTAGGCACGGCCGGCTTTTCCCCTGATGAGCTCCGGAAGATCCGGGTTCTTTTTCTGTGGCATTATGCTGCTTCCGGTGGAAAACGCATCAGATATTACTAGAAAGCCGAATTCCTGACTGGACCAGAGCACCAGCTCCTCACTGAGACGGCTGAGGTGCATCATCACAACAGATGCGTTATAGAGAAAATCCAGAACGAAGTCCCTGTCGCTCACAGCGTCCATGCTGTTCCTGGAAATCCGATCAAATCCCAGTTCTTCCGCCACCATTTCCCGATCCAGATCAAACGTTGCACCCGCCAGTGCCGCACTTCCCAGGGGCATCACGTTAACACGCCCCAGGCTTTCCTCAAACCGGGCATAATCCCGGTTTAACATTTCATAATAGGCCATTAAATGATGGCTCAAAAGAACCGGTTGGGCCCGCTGTAAGTGCGTGTAGCCGGGCATGAGCACGCCCAGGTTGTTTTCGGCAATACTAACAATGGCTTTCTGGCATTCCCGGATAGAATCCATGACATCCTGAACCACATCCCTCACATACAGACGCGTATCCAGAGCCACCTGATCGTTTCGACTTCTCCCCGTGTGGATTTTTTCTCCCAGGGCCCCCACTTTCTCAACCATGGCCTTTTCCACCAGGGTATGAATGTCCTCATAATCGTTATCCGATGAAAGGCCGCCGTGATCCAGCTCCCGTTTGATCTCCCCCAGGGCCACAAGCATGGCTGAGGCATCTTCATCTGAGATAATGCCCTGCTTTGCCAGCATGCGACAATGGGCCACGCTGCCTTCAATGTCGTAGGCATAGAGCTGTCGATCAAAGCTGATAGATGCATTGAACATATTGACCAGTGCATCGGGCTCCTGACTGAATCGTCCCCCCCAAACCTTTTTCGTCATACCGATCCTCCGTAAGGGCGAAAAATTTTTCGCCCCTACCCTTCCAACAAACTCGCAATCTTAAGTCTCAGCCCATTTAAACGGATGAACCCCACTGCGTCCTTCTGGTTGTAGACCTCATCGCCTTCAAAAGTGGCAAAACCCGCATGGTAGAGAGACCTCTCGGATTTCCTGCCCACCACCATGCAATTACCCTTGTAAAGCTTCAGCCGCACCATGCCGCTCACATTTTTCTGGGCCTCATCCATCAAAGCCTGCAGCATATCCCGTTCCGGGGAAAACCAGTACCCATTATAGACCATCTCGGCATATCGGGAAACCAAGGCGTCTCGAAGGTGCATGGCTTCCCGGTCAACGGTGATGGATTCCATGGCAATATGGGCCGCTCTTAAAATGGTACCGCCCGGCGTCTCGTATACGCCCCTCGATTTCATGCCCACGAAACGATTCTCCACCATATCGACGCGACCAATGCCGTTTTTGCCACCCAGTTCGTTCATATGGGCCAGAAGTGTCGCAGGGGACATCCCCTTCCCATCAACGCCCACGGGGTTCCCTTTCTCATAAGCGATTTCCACATAAGTGGGCTCGTCAGGCGCCGCCTCCGGGGAGACGGACAGAACGAACATGTCTTCCGGGGCTTCAGCCCAGGTATCTTCCAGTATCCCACCCTCAAAGCTGATGTGCAGCAGGTTACGATCGCTTGAATACGGCTTTTCCTTGGTCACCGGGACGGGTATGCCCCTTGAGCGGGCGTATTCCATCAGGTCTTCCCTTCCCTTGAAATCCCATGTTCGCCATGGGGCAATAATCTGCAGGGCAGGATCCAACGCCATGTAGGCCAACTCAAACCGCACCTGGTCGTTTCCCTTTCCGGTGGCCCCGTGACTGACCGCATTGGCACCCATTTCGTGCGCCACTTCCACCTGCCTTTTTGAAATGAGGGGTCTCGCCAGGGACGTACCCAGCAAATAGCTGGATTCATAGATGGCGTTAGCCCTGAGCGCCGGCCACACAAAATCTTTCGCAAATACTTCTTTCAGATCATCCACAACCACATCGTCGGCCCCGGTGGCGAAGGCTTTTTCCTTGATACCGTCAAGTTCCTCGCCCTGCCCCAGATCAGCGGCATAAGCCACAACAGGACACTCATAGGTTTCCTTTAGCCATTTCAGGATTACGGATGTGTCCAAACCACCCGAATATGCCAGGACAATTTTTTCTATTTTCTCAGCCACGTTTCGTCTCCATGTCGTTGAATATGTTATCGAGCGCTTCCAGCAGAAGATCAATCTCTTCCTTCCCCACTATCAGAGGGGGCACAAACCGAAGAACGCGTTCCTGCGCGCAGATAATGAGAAACCCTTTCTTTCGGCATGCCTCCACAACGGGGGCTCCTGGACCTTCAAGTTCCACGCCAATGATAAGTCCCAAACCCCTGACATTTTTAATGCATTTATGTTTTCCCGCAAGCCTGTTCAACCCTGATCTAAAATAATCCCCCATTTTTTCCGCATTCACCACCCACCCGTCACGAAGAAGGCTCTTGAGCACCGCCGTTGAAACCGCTGTCGCCAATGGGGTCCCCCCGAATGTGGTGGCATGACTTCCCGGCCCGAAGGCGCCGGCCAGTTTTTGGGTGGAAAGCATGGCGCCGATGGGCAGCCCGTTCCCCAGGGCCTTGGCAAGGGTCATAATGTCCGGTGTAACGCCATAATGTTCATGGGCAAACAGCTTTCCGGTGCGGCCCATTCCCACCTGAACCTCATCAAAAATCAGTGCGACCTCCTTTTCGCTGCAAAGTGCCCGAACCTTTTCCAGATATCCGGGATCTGGGCATACCACCCCGCCTTCCCCCTGTATGGGTTCCAGCATAACCGCACAAACGTCGTTATCCATTGACGCCCGAAGGGCCTTGATGTCATTGAAGGGCACAAAGCGAAATCCCTGCAGCAGCGGGTCATACCCCACCCGAATCTTTTCCTGGCCCGTGGCGGAAAGGGTGGCCATGGTGCGGCCGTGGAAGGAATTTCGCATGGAAATGATCACATGCCTGTTGGGGCCGGATTTTTCCAGGGAATACTTTCGCGCCAGCTTAATGGCGGCTTCGTTGGCCTCAGCCCCGCTGTTGCAGAAAAACACCCGATCCGCAAAAGAATTCAGAACGAGCAGTTGGGCCAGATCCGTCTGGGGCTCGGTATAGTAGAGGTTTGATACGTGGACCAGCTTTCCGGCCTGTTCGTCCAGAGCGCGGCACACCACGGGCGAACTGTGCCCCAGGGAGCAGACCGCTATTCCCGCCACGAAATCCAGGTATTCTTTTCCCTCATCATCCCAGACCCGGCAACCGTCCCCTTTCACCAGCGTGATGGGAAACCGGCCATAGGTCTGAAACATGTATTGGTCCGCCCGTTCTATGGTTGATGTGGCTTCAGGCGCTTCGTTCATAATTCAATCCTTTCCGACCCTCTATTGCACAATTTCCGTTCCCACACCGATTTTCGTCAGGATCTCAAGAAGAATGGCGTGAGGTTCGCGGCCATCAATGACATGGGTCTTATTCACCCCTTCTCTGAGTGCTGACAGACAGCAATTCACCTTGGGGATCATTCCCCCTTTGATCATCCCGCTGGAAATGCTTTCTCCGGCTTCCTGCATCTTCAGGGTGGAAATGAGATCCCCCTTTTCATCGAGCACCCCTGCCGTATCCGTCAAAAGCACCAGTTTCCTTGCCCCCAGGGCCGAAGCAACCCTACCCGCAACCAGGTCCGCATTGATGTTGTAAGTCTCCCCCCGACTCCCGAACCCTACGGGTGCGATAACCGGAATAAATTCCTTTTCCATCAGGTTTACAAGAATGCCCGTGTCCACGGATGTGATCTCCCCCACCATACCCATATCGATAATTTCAGGGACCGGATCTTCTCCTCTTTTTCTCAGGTACTTCATTTTTCTGGCGGAAATCAGTTTCCCGTCTTTACCCGAAAGGCCCACAGCAATGCCGCCGTTCTGGTTGATCAGGTTCACGATTTCCTTGTTCACTTTCCCCACCAGCACCATTTCCACCACATCCATGGTCTGCCGATCCGTCACCCGCAAGCCGTCAACGAATTCTGACTTGATGGACAGCTTTTTTAAAAAATCACCGATCTGCGGTCCTCCCCCATGAACCACCACAGGATTCATCCCCACGTATTTCAGCAGAATAACATCCAGGGCAAATTGCTGTTTTAACTGTTCATCCACCATGGCGTGACCGCCATATTTGATGACAATGGTGGCCCCATTGAATCTTCTGATATAGGGGAGAACTTCAATTAAAACCTTGGCTCTCTCTTTCTGGCTGATCATAGGATGTACCGGCTCAGGTTTTCATCTTCAAGAATGTCTTCCAGTTTTTCCACCACATAGGCCTTGTCGATGGTAACGGTCTTTTCAGTCAAGTCCGGCGCATCAAAGGAGATTTCATCCACCAGTTTTTCCATGACCGTATGGAGCCTGCGTGCTCCGATATTCTCCATTCTGTCATTCACCTTGCTGGCCATTTCAGCAATTGAATTGACCGCCTGATCCTCAAAAATAAAATCAATCCCTTCCGTGGCCAGAAGGGCTTTATACTGGGTAATCAGGGCGTTTTTCGGTTCCAGCAAAATGCGTATAAAGTCTTCCATGGTCAGGGAATCCAGTTCCACCCGAATGGGAAATCGCCCCTGGAGTTCGGGCAGCAAGTCCGACGGCTTGCTCACGTTAAAAGCGCCTGCCGCGATAAAGAGGATATGGTCCGTCTTGACCATGCCGTATTTGGTGGCCACCGTAGATCCCTCTACGATGGGCAACAGATCTCTCTGGACCCCCTCCCGGGAAACATCGGGCCCGTGGGACGACTCTTTCCCAGCCACCTTATCCAGTTCGTCTAAGAATATGATGCCGTTTTGCTCGGTGATGCGAACCGCTTTTTCCACCACTTTGTCCATATCGATCAGGCGCTGGGATTCCTCCTGAAAAAGGATCTCCATGGCCTCCGGGATCTTGACACGGCGTTTCTTTTTTTTCTGGGGAAACATATTGCCGAAAATTTCCTTGACGTTGAATTCCATCTCCTCCATGCCGGCACTTGAAAAGATCTCCACCATGGGCATATTGCTGTTGGTCACTTCCAGATCCACATAGCGTTTATCCATTTTTCCGCTTCGGAGCATGCGCCGCAGCTTATCACGTGTGGAAGGTATGCCATCCCTGTCCGACTTGACCACCTCCAGGATTCGTTCTTTTTCTCCCTCTTCGTCCTCCTGGGTCTCTTCGCTTTTTTTGGGCAGCAGGATGTCCAGCAACCGCTCCTCGGCCAACTCCGCAGCCTTGGATTCGACGATCTCCTGTTCGTCTTTTTTGGCCATGTTAACCGCCAGTTCCGACAGGTCCCTGACCATGGATTCCACATCGCGCCCCACGTAGCCCACCTCGGTGAACTTTGTGGCTTCCACCTTGAGAAAGGGCGAATTGGCAAGCCGGGCCAGGCGTCTGGCAATCTCGGTCTTGCCCACCCCGGTAGGTCCCATCATGATGATATTCTTGGGAGCGATTTCATCTCTCAAATCCGGTGCAACCTGCTGTCGCCGCCACCGGTTCCGCAATGCAATGGCCACCGAACGTTTGGCCTGATCCTGTCCGATAATATATTTGTCCAACTCGCATACAATCTCTCTGGGCGTCAGGACTTTCTGGCGCGGAGCCTCTTCTTCTACAGCCTTTTCCATACTTACCTCGTGATAAAGCATCCATAAACACTTCTGCTATAACTGTGTGTGCCCAAAATTTCGTCAGGCGCTCTTATCTTTCAGTTCACAAACCGTGATATGATCGTTTGTGTACAAACATATGGTTGATGCAATCTTCAGGGACTCTCTCACAATCACATCTGCTTCCAGATCCGAATGCACTGCCAGGGCCTGCGCAGCAGCCAGGGCATAGGGACCCCCTGAACCGATAGCCGCCACGCTCATATCCGGTTCAATAACATCCCCGGTTCCCGAAATGATGAGCATGTGCTCTTCATCCGCCGCCAACAGCAATGCTTCCAATTTGCGAAGTATCTTGTCGGTTCTCCAATCCTTTGCCAATTCCACCGCAGCCTTGACAAGGTTTCCGCCGTAACTCTCCAGTTTCCCCTCCATCCGCTCAAACAGGTTAAACGCATCCGCCGCAGCCCCGGCAAACCCGGCCAGCACCGTATCCCGGTACATGCGGCGAACTTTTGAGGCCTTATGTTTCATGATGGTATCGCCCAGGGTGACCTGGCCGTCTCCTCCCATGACACATCTGCCGTTTTTTCTGACGGCCAAAACGGTCGTTGCCCTTATTTTACCCCACCCATCTTCTCCCATCAGTATTTCCTCTTTCCTAAAACATTAACATAAACAGAATCCCACCGAGCATCCTTACTCCGAAACTTGAAATTGGAAATTGGAAATTGGAAATTGGAAATTTGGCAGCGCATTGCACTGGAGAATGATTATTCGCCCCTTCTTTTCCCAATTTCAATTTTCAAATTTCAAATCTCACAGATCTCACCCACTTCGCGGATGCGCCTTATCGTAAACTGCCATAAGCCTGTCAAGACTCACATGGGTATATTTTTGTGTCGTGGCAAGGCTCTTGTGCCCCAGAAGCTCCTGGACGGAACGAAGATCAGCACCGCCGTCCAGCAAATGGGTCGCGAAGGTATGTCGCATGCTGTGGGGACTGATGTCTTCCGTCAATCCTCCTGCACCCGCATATCTTTTGACGATTCTGCCAATGCTGCGGGTTGTCAAACGCCCCCCCCGAAAATTCATAAAGAGCGGGTCTCCCCCACCTGCCAATACAACTCGTTTTCGTATCTCGCCGGTCGCTCCGAGGTAAGCCCTCACAGCCTTCAACGCCTGTCTGCCAATGGGCAAAAGACGCTCTCTCTCCCCTTTTCCCATCACTTTCACAAGGCGTTGACCCTCATCAATACTGGAGACATTCATTCCCACCAATTCAGCGACCCTGATACCACAGGAATAAAGGACTTCCAATATGGCAAGGTCCCTCAAACCCAGGGGTTTTTCCCGATCCGGTAAGTCCATCAGCCTGAAAACATCATCTACGGGAAGATAGCTGGGAATGGTCTTTTCCAGTTTGGGGCTTTGCACCTCCACAGCCGGATTGATCTTGATAAAACCCTCTTTTTCCAGGAAAAGGAAAAAAGTTCGCACTGCCGAAAGCTTACGGGCAATGGTGGTTCGCTTGAGTTTTCCATAAAGGCTCCCCACGTATTTTCTTATGGCAGTGCTTTCAATTTCTTGGATCGCAACATCACGGCCATTTTCTTTTCGATGCCCAAGGTCTTTGCTCACCAAAAAAGATGAAAACTGTTCCAGATCAACCTGATAATTTCGCTGAGTGTGTTTCGAGTACCCTTTTTCATCGTGAAGGTACTTAACAAAGAGCGCTATCGCTTCCTCAAGCAGCAAAGCAAACTTCCCCTGTAAAGATTCTTTCTATCAAAATCTGAATTACACAATCTGAATTACACAATCCTAGAGAATAACACATTTTTCGGGATTGGCAATTAAAAAAATTGGATCGGAATTCTTGGCTTGACTTTATTTTGCCGGTTGATGTAATTTTCTAATTTTGGCGATGTGCTCTTAATTTGAAAATTGATCAGGAAAGGGTTCTAAATGGAAAAAAAGGCTGAACGATTAAGAAATGCTGCTCTCATAGCCCATGGGGGCTCCGGTAAAACATCCCTGGCGGAAGCAATGCTGTTTAACGGGAAAGCCACAACGCGGCTTTGCAAGGTAGATGACGGTACCTCTAACCTTGATGTTGAACCGGAAGAAATCAAGCGAAAATCGACCCTGACCACAGCATTTCACCACTGCTCCTGGAAAAAACACACCATCAATATTATCGACACCCCGGGGGATGATAATTTCCTTTCCGATGCCAAATTTTCTCTGCAGGCCGCTGACGGTTCAGTGGTCTTAATTGACGCCACGGCAGGCGTTAAGATAGGTACTGAAAAAGTCTGGGCCTTTGCTGAGGAGCGGAACCTCCCCAAGATAATTTTTATCAATAGAATGGACCGTGAACGAGCGGATTTCTTTCAGGCACTGGATACCATCAGCCAGGTCTTTGAGGTCAAGGCCACCCCCGTAACCATCCCCATGGGGGAAGAGGACCGCTTTTCGGGCGTGGTGGATCTGATTAAACAAAAAGCCTATGTCTACAACAAGGACGGCAGCGGCACTTTCGAAACCACCGACATCCCCGATGACATGGAAGAGACCGTCGATGAGTGGCGCGAAATGATGATTGAAAATGTGGTGGAAGTTGATGACGACCTCATGGAAAAGTACCTTGAAGGGGAAGAGCTCTCCCATAAGGAAATTGAAAAAACCCTGTTCGAAGGCATTAAATCCGGATTAATCACGCCTGTTTTATGCGGTTCTGCGGTGCTCAATATGGGCGTCCCTCAGCTGATGGACTTGGTGGTGGACGGGTTTCCCTCCCCTGTTGAAAGGCAATCCAAAAAAGGGATCGTGCCCGGGACCGATGAAGAAACCCAACGGGCGCCCACCGTCGAGGCGCCTTTTTCCGCCCTTGTTTTCAAAACCGTTGCAGATCCCTTTGCCGGAAAGCTGACCCTGGCCAGGGTTTTCTCCGGCACCCTTTCTTCAGATTCCACCGTGTATAACGCCACCAAAGATGTTAAGGAAAAAATCGGCCAGCTCCTGATCCTTGAAGGAAAAAAACAGCAACCCATTGAAGCGGCCGGCCCCGGAGATATTGTTGCCATAGCCAAGCTCAAAGAAACCGTCACCGGGGATACGCTTTGCTCTCCGGGGGAACCCATCATCTACAAACCCACCGAAGGCTTGCCCTCGGTTATATCGTACGCAGTGGAGGCAAAGGTCAAAGGGAGCGAGGACAAAGTCTTCAGTTCTTTTGCCAAGATTCTCGAAGAGGATCCCACACTCAAATTGGCCCGGGATCAATCCACAGGGGAGGTCATCCTATCCGGTACGGGACAGATCCATCTGGAGATTGCATGCGAAAAGCTGAATCGAAAATTTGGCGTGGAAGTGAACCTGAACCCGGTGAAAGTCCCTTACCGGGAAACCATCAAAAAATCGGTTAAAGGGGTCGTTTACCGTCACAAGAAACAATCGGGCGGCAGGGGGCAGTTTGCGGAAGTCCATTTCGATGTCACCCCGCTGAAACTGGACTCCGGCTTTGAGTTCATGGAAGATCTGAGCGGCATGAACGTTCCCCGAAATTTTGTACCCGCCGTGGAAAAAGGCCTTGTGGAATCCCTGGACAGTGGCGCGGTTGCCGGTTACCCGGTTGTGGACCTGAAGGTTCGGTTTTACGATGGCAAGGCACATGACGTGGACTCCTCGGAAATGGCATTCAAAATAGCCGCCAGGATGTGTCTTAAGAAAGCCATGCAGGAAGCCAATCCCATCCTGCTTGAACCCATCATGAAAATGGAAATCACCATTCCCGAGGAAGTTATGGGCGATGTCATGGGCGATCTGAACGGTCGTCGCGGAAAGGTTCTGGGTATGGACTCAGAAGGAAAATACCAGGTCATCAAAACCCAGGTTCCCATGTCCGAAGTCCTGAGATACGCTTTGGACCTCAATTCCATTACCGGTGGCCGGGGAACATTTTTAATGGAGCATTCTCATTACGAAGAGCTGCCGGCCCAGCTGGCGCAAAAAGTCATTGCGGCCACGCAGGCTGAAGAGTAAAGGGCGCAATAATGGAACATGAAATCCGGGCGGGTGTTCTCACCATCAGCACCAAGGGGGCGGCAGGTCTCAGGGATGATGAAAGCGGGGAAGCGGTCCAGCGCATGCTGGAGGACCAGGGGATAACGGTGGTTCGAAGACACATCATTCCGGATCAGCTTCAGGAAATCGCAGATACCCTCATGGTCTGGGTAGACGAAGACAATCTGCCCCTCATCGTGACATCCGGGGGCACCGGTCTGAGCCCCAGCGATGTGACCCCCCAGGCCATGGAAACGGTGATCGACTACCCGGTGCCCGGTATGGCCGAGGCCATGCGGGCTGAAAGCCTGAAAAAAACCCCCCATGCCATGATTTCCAGAGCCATGGTCGGTGTTCGGAAAGCCTCTCTTATCATTAACCTTCCGGGAAGCCCAAAAGGCGCCGGCGAAAACCTTTCGGTGGTTTTGCCGGCCCTGGGTCACAGTCTTGCAAAATTGGGCGGCGATACCTCGGATTGCGCTTCCCCATAATCACGCGGCAGCGTCATGAACAATTCTTTTGCAGAGAATTTCGGGGGAGAGTTCGATTGAGAGGGTCAAAGCATGTTCAGGCTCTTCCAGGGTTTTCAACTGGCTGTTCAGCAAATCAGGGGGCATAAAGTGGCTTTTTCGCTGCTGCAACCGCCGGTAAAGGGTGTCCCGGGTTCCCTTGAGGTACACCAGCAGAATCGGGATCGATGAATCGCCGAAAAGAACCTGTCGGTAGCTTTTCTTAAGGGCGGAACAGGCCACCACTCCCCCCCCCTGCCCTGCCATTTTCGCCATTTCTTCCGCCACCCGTTTCAGCCAGGGACCTCTGTCAACATCCGTCAGGGGAAGGCCTCTATTCATCTTTATAATATTGGTCCGTGAATGAAGGTCATCTCCATCGAGAAAGGGGACCTGAAGCGCACGGGCCACCTTCAGGCCGATCGTGGTCTTGCCGCAACCTGAAACCCCCATGATCAGGATGACCATCGAAAGAATATCTCCCCCCTCACCGGCCTCCTTTTCGAACATCCACTTACATTTTCCTGCACCGAGGATACTGATGTGTATTTTTTTGAGGCGGTTGTTTTTAGAAATTGTGCCGTTTTTTTCATAAAAGCATATTGAATATTCTTTATCAATCTGTAAGATTGCACAGAAATGGAACCATTATCCAAAACTTCGAGAGGATAGCCTATGAACGATCAGGATGCTTTTTCGAAAAAACTGACAGATATTCTCAACTACGGTTCTCTGAACCTGGCCATGGGCCTCGGGTACAGGGCTCGGCTCTTTGATGTCATGGACGTCTTGGCCACCCCGCAACCGGTTTCCGCTATTTCAAAAGAGGCGGGGTTGAACGAACGTTATGTGCTGGAGTGGCTTGGCATCATGGTCACGGGAGGCATTGTCGATCTTTCGAAAGACCCGGACGGGCAGGACCTGTTCCAGTTGCCCAAAGCCCATGCCGACTTGATCACCCGCCGGGCCGAAAACAACAACATGGGGGTCTATACGCAGGAAATCCCGCTCCTCACCGCCACCGTATTTGAGGCGGTTGAGAGCGGGTTCAGGACGGGGGAAGGCATCGCCTATGAAAAGTACCCGGGGTTTCACCGTTTTATGGCGGAGTTGGCAGATGCCAAACATCGTCAGGTTCTGGTCAGCCGGTTTCTGCCATCGGTTGAAAACGGTGAAATGGTTAAGAAATTGCGTGAAGGCATCTCTGTCTGTGATATGGGCTGCGCTGAAGGGGTGGCGTTGATACTCATGGCCGAGGCCTTCCCAAAAAGCCGTTTCTTAGGCATCGACATCTCAGAAAACGCCATTGAAAAGGCAACATCCACTGCAAAAGAAAAAAATCTTCAAAACATTATCTTTCAAAAAAAGGATTCTGCGGCCTTGAAAGAGGACAGAAAACTGCGCGGGTCACTGGACTATGTTACCGCCTTTGATGCCATTCACGACCAGACGCAACCCATGAAGGCCCTTGAAGGAATTCACGAAATTTTGAAGGATAGCGGTGTATTTTCCATGGTGGATATCGCCGCCGGCAGCGATCTTGCCAACAACAGGGACCATCCCATGGGCATGTTTCTCTACACGGTCAGCCTCATGCACTGCATGCCCGTGGGACTGGCGGACGGGGGAACGGGACTCGGCATGATGTGGGGGCGGGAGAAGGCCGTTAGTATGCTGCAAAACGCCGGTTTTGCGGATGTAGCGGTTGAAGAAATACCGGAAGATCCCTTTAATCTCCATTTCTTTTGCAGAAAACAGGGTTGATCAGGATCAACACCGATTTTCCACCTCTGTTTTTCCCCTCGTTTTCTTTTACCGAAGGTACAGGGCATCAAGCGCAAATGGTGCGTTCCCGATCCCCCTTGAGTTCCCCCATAAACCGGTCACGAATGTGGACCGGTGACAGAGGGATCGGTTTCAAAGAGGGACTGCCCGGAGCCACCCGGATCACGATGATATGGGGGCCAGGATTTTGTCGAGCACGCGCCAGCGCGTCAGCCATATCCGCCACACCCACTTCCATGACACTGCTTACGCCGGCACCTCGGGCCATGGCCGCCAAATCGGTCTTGCCGCTGGTGTGGGTCGGCTGGTCGCCGGTGGAACCATAAGCGCCGTTATCCACAATGAGCAGGGTGTAGTTCTCCGGCCCGAAGTTGGCGATAGTAGCCAGGGTTCCCAGGTTCATGAGCACGCTGCCGTCGCCATCGATCACCAGTACACGTCGGTGGGTGCCCAGACTCACCCCCAAGCCGATGGACGAAGCCATACCCATGGAGCCGAGCATATAGAAATATTCTTTTCTGTCTCCCAGCCGATACAACTCCTGGGAAGGAAAACCGATGTTACTGATCACCAGCTCATCTTGAAGGAGAGGGACGAGTTTCTTCAGTAGTTCAAATCGTCTTGTCATTGTCATGCCTGATCCCCCTTTCGCCAGAAGTCGAAACCCAGCAGGGCCGCCACAGGCCGCTGGGCAACTTTGGTGTACGCCACCAACCGGCCCACTTCCCCGACAGCTGAAGGGTGGTTAAAAGAAAAATGCGGAATATCAACCGCGTCCAGCACGCCTTTCACCGCCATCCCCATGGGTACCTGGGCACCGATGGCTTCACCCGGGGACCCCCGGTGGGTGCACAGCAAGAGAAGGGGTAACCGGTATAGTCGGGTCAGGGCGGCCAAAGCATTCACTGAATTGCCGATACCGGAGTTTTGGATAACCATGACCGGCATTTTCCCCGAGAGGTAGGCACCGGCGCAGATGCCGACGCCTTCCTCTTCGCGGGTGGGGGCCACATGAATGATTTCTTTGTCCTGCGTTATGAGATACACAAGGTCCGCTGAGAGTTTGCAGGGCACCGTAACGAAAAAATCGGCACCCTCCCCTTTTAGGCTGTTCAGCAGGCGCCGGCTAACCGTTGGCATAAAGCGTCCCTCCCAGGATAGGATTTGAATAAATGGTTTTCATGAAAATGTTATGGCGATTCATAAGGAGGGAGAATCCGAAACGTTCATAAGCGTCTGAATGTCGCCCAGTGTGGGAATACCCCGCCATCCACCGCCCTTTTGGCATTTAAGGGCCGCCGCAGCTGACGCAAAGGCCATGCATTGGGGCATCTGCCAACCCTTTATAAGCCCGTGAATATAACCGCCGTGATAAACATCTCCCGCACCGGTGGTGTCTTTTGAAACCATTTGAAAAGCCGGCCGGTGAACCATGTTACCCTTTTTAAGCCCGATGCTCCCCTTGGCGCCCAGGGTGATCACCACCTGCCCGGGACCCAGTTCCAAAAGCCTTTGGAGGGCCTCTTCCTTAGGTGTTTCAGCACCCACCAACGGGTCGGCAAACGTCTCCGATGCGATCAACACATCCACATGTGAAACCAGGTCCAGGGTCCCATGCCGAAGGGTTCCCGCGTCCATCACAACGGTCCACCCCAAAGCCTTTGCCTGTTCGGCAGCGACCATGGCGGCATCCAACATCAACCCGTCCACATGCAAGATCCTTGCACTGGAAAAACGCTCCAACCGGATTTCTTCTGGCGCGAGGGAGGGAACATTGCTTGGATTCCAAAAGACGGTGCGTTTTCCCCCATCGGATGAAACTGCAATAAAGGCAAACTGGGAAGCACAGCCGGGCACTATTTTTAAATGGGCCGTATCGACCCCCTCTTTTTCGAGGGTTTCGGAAATCTTTCGGCCGAAATAATCATCTGAAATACCGCTCAAAAGAGACGTGGGTACGCCCCATCTGGAAAGGGCCGTCATGGCGGTGGCGGCGGGACCGCCGCAGCTCATCCGGAGTTCTTTCAACTCCGCTTTGGTATCTTCAGGGGGATAGGCGGGGAGCCGGCCCACATAATCCACGCAAACCTGCCCCAACCCCACCACCACAGGCGGTTCCAATCCCTTTATCCTCCCCAGCACCCCCATCGGGTGAGGTGATAAGATGTTGTTTTATTAGAACCTTGACTATAGAAACAACCGGATTTCAGGTCAATAAAAAAGGGCCTCACCGTGTGTGGCAATGATTGGGATACATACCTATAATCTGAATGTCCCCCTTTTCCGCTGACCCTGGAATCCGTGATCAATGGTTAATAAAAGTGGTAAATAGTTTCGTGCGTCTCGTACTTCAATTCCTTTATCATTCTTTTCTCTCTTCAAATTTAGAACGATCTGCATCCCCGGGATGTGATATCTGTTTCTGAAATACATCATTCCCCGGCCTGGCTCTGGATCCGAGACCTTTGCTTCAAGCATTAGTTCCGGCAGATTGTTGTTGACAATGCAGAAGTCCACTTCCATACCATCCTTTGTTCGCAGATAATTAAGGGAATAAGGTTGCCCTTTGTAGTCGACCAGTGCATAGACATGCTTTAGAAGGCAAAGCGCTACCATATTTTCAAATCGAGGACCGACACCGCCTGCAACAAGACCCGTGTCAAAAAAATACAGCTTGGGTTCTTTTAGAATAGAGCGAGCAATGTTTTTGGAAAACGGGGTAATCCTGAAAATAATATAGAGGGATTCGAAAATCTGAATGTATTTTTTCACTGTGTTCGGCGAAACCCCCACATCTTCAGATAAGGACTGATATGACACGGGAGATCCGACTCTTGAACGCAACAGCTCCAGCACCATTTGAATGGCCTTAAAATCATGTACCTTCTCGAAATCAAGGATATCGGTTCGTATAAGGCCATCTATATATTGCATCCTCCAGCGGTCTGCGTCCACACTATCTTCAGCCAAGAATGGCTCCGGGAAGCCTCCCCGTGTCATAAATCTTTCCAAATCGGTTTGCATTCCCACTGATATCGCCTCCGCAGGCGAAATGGGCAGCAGTCTATGTCTGAAGTATCGACCGGCGAGGGAATCTCCGGTCTGCCGAAAAGCTTCCAGCCTGGCGCTTCCGGTGACAAGAATCCTCATTGAGCCCGGTCCAGTGTCGAATACCCCTTTTATATAGTTTTTCCAATCCGGCATCTTATGAAGTTCGTCAAGTATGAGCAGTTCGGTAGTATTCAACCAGGCTTCGTTTTTGATGATTTTTCGATCTTCCGTACTGTCGTAATTGAGATAAACGGTATTTTGTCTGTTTTGGGCAATTTCCTTGGCCAGCCAGGTTTTCCCCACCTGCCTGGGTCCGGTGAGAAACACCATTTTTTTTTCAAGATCCTTGAGGATCAGATCTTTCTGATTGCGCTTCATTTCCCCCTCCTTGATTCCGACTATTATGCACAGCATTGCAGAATAGTCAAGTCTAAACCGCAAAGCAATGCAGAATAGTCGCCCCCCAAGGGGCGTTCGGTTGCTCGGGAGTCGGGCAAACCAACCTATTGATTTCTATTAAATCTACCTGCCAAAGCAGGTGTTTTTAGGCCCTATTAACAGGAATTGACGTGGTTCTGGAATTCGGGGGACAGTAAATCTATTAAGGTTTTTTCTCCACAAAAAATAGTTGAAAAAATATATATACTGTCCCCGGAATACAAGCGGATTTCTATCAATCTTTCACTTTTTGATTGAATATTCCGGAAAACCCGGCGTTTCCGACCCTTTTTTCGACTTCTTCGCGTTGAATGCTGTAAAGGCCTCGCGACTTCATCCGCTCGAAGAAGACGCCGCCGGCAAACGTAAACCGTTCCAATGTATTATGAGCATCCTTGTATTGATGGTTGGCGAACGCGATTAGATCGCCGACGGCAAGCGTATCCGGCAAAATTACCGGCGGAAGGCCCCATGCCATTCTTGCGGCATTGAAGCCGGCAAGGGCGCCGGTACAGATGGCTTCCGTATGTCCGATGAAGAGACCGCTTTTCTCTCCGCCGCAAAAGAGGTTTTTCACGCCGTCGACTTGCATGTGGTCTCCCCTCGGCGCAATGGAAAAATAACGGATTGAATTCCGGCCGCTTCCGGCGTAAGGATCCACATACTTCGCATTTTCCAAGCCCGGGATTTCCCGCAATTTGTCAAGGGGGTAATAACTGGTCATCAGTTTGGCATGGCCGGTGTCCAGCAGGATTACGTTCTCGGAAAATTCTTTCAGGGCGTACTGTTTGCAGGCCTTGGCGTTCAGTTTGTCATAGTTGACATCTTCCGGAGGAATTTTCAAAACTGCCACGCCATTTAAATTGAGCTCATGTTGAACTTCTTCTGAAAGGCTTTCCTTTGCCAGTTTGCATGATCCGGAAAACACGCCGAAAACGGATTCCGCCCGTTCCCCGGTGTAATCGTTCACCCCGCATTTTTCGCTGATGCTGATACGCGGTCCGAATGCGGGACAGCGGAGCACGCACATGGAACAGCCATTTCCGTACCGGATGCAATTACCCATGGGCCCGGAGGACCCGGTGGTTTCCACGAAAACATCCCCCGACACCGTTTCCCCCGAATGCAGGACCAGCCCCTTGAGGCATCCGTCGTCAAAAAGAACATCGGTGGCACGGCTCTCCAGTTTCAGTTCGATTCCCAGTGACCGGACAAAACGGCGGATATGCGCCTCAATGGTGTTTACAGGATACAATAAAGCATGTTCATGGCCCGGGAATCGGATATCCCTGTGCAACGCGATCCGATCGATGATCTCAAAAAGGTCTCCGGCGCCAAGTGCCATCATCTCCTCCGTGGCGGTGTACCGTCCGTTATTGCGCATGATGCCGCCCACATTGCCGCAGCCCAGCAGCAGATCCGTCTTTTCAATCAAACAGACATCCGCGCCGGCCTTCCTTGCCCCGACGGCTGCGGCGACACCGGCCCATCCTCCTCCGATCACAACGATTTTCATTGAGGATTCCTTTCTGCCATATGGTAGGGATCAATTTGTTCCTTGCACAATCTCCGAACGATTTGTGCGGAATCATTTTGCGTACAGGCACCGCAAATGCCTTCCCCGCAACACAGTTTCGCATTGTTGCAGCAAGAAAGCCGAATGTCCGTATAGCGGCATTCCTTCAGGAAATTTACCACTTGGCAAACCAGGAAGTCGGAACCACCTATGTGGATGAAATTAATGTTTTCCTCCAGGGTGTTCCGGATCATCTCTTTTGCTTCGGCGGTCATCCCCGAGGGGCCGAGCAGGGTAAGGCGTTCCGACTTCAGTTCAAAGAAATCATTGAAGAATGCCAATAATTTTACATTGAAATTGGACCAGTCCAGGAAGATTTTTGTCTCATTATGCTGATGATGCAGGGCAGCGATTACAGAGAGTGACGGCAGGAAGCCGATGCCCCTTGCCAACACCAGCGCATTCCCATTCATCTGGCGCTGCAGGTCGTGCTGTCCGAAAATTCCGTTGAAATATGGACCGCGCAGGAAAAGGAAATCACCGCCTTTCAAAGCTTGGAAAGGTATCGTCTTGACGCCTTTGGTGATCACCGCTAAACCGATTGTACCGGTGCTGAATTCCGTAAAAAGTACGGAAATGGGGGTGTCGAAAAAAGGATTTTCATTGATCCTTGCGAATACGAAACTCCCGGGAGAGACAAGCTCCAGTTCCAATTCGTAAGGGACTTCAGCACGAACGAACATGACATCATCGAAGGGAATGACCGTAGACACCTTGCATCTGTAACTCCCGCGCATGGATTTTGCTTTCATTTTGTTGTTCAGGAATTCCTGATAAATGCAGGCCCCATTCCAATTGGAGCAGGAACAGGATTGTTTTCCCCCGCATTGCGAGCATACGATGCACTGCCCGATTTCAGCCAGTTTACACGGACAGTATTTCGTGCCGGCATCGATACATTTCGTTATGGCTCTCATGTCGATCAGCAAATATCAAAGTTTTTAGAAGCAATGGGATAGCGATACAGTTTCGAAAGAAGATGCTCTGCGCATATGGCATGTTGGACAGCGATATCGAATCCACTGGTTGCTCTGTCGCTAGGAAGTATCATGAATCGGCTGTTATCCAATCCTTTATTATTACAAGATTTTCATCAGGCTGATCATCAGATATGCCTTTAATTTCAACTTCTAAATTCTCCGCTCTAAGCGTATTGATGAGTTCCTCAATTAACGCACCATTACCAGGTGTAATTTTTTTGTAATATTTAAGTCCCACTCCGCATGTTGGACTACCGAGTATTCCCAGAATTCCCAGTACTCGAAAACCGTGTCTTTGGTATTCTTTGATTTGATATGCGATGTTTGCAGAAACGCTTTTTAAATAACTTCGACCTTCAGGAACAGATATCTGATCATATAATTCAACGTCTTCATGATGATACGAGCCATTAAGAACATTGTAATCCTGCCCTTGCCTGCCAAGCCCAAGAAAATTAAGTTCAGGACATGGCCACTGGATTATACCAATCTCATGTTGGATTAGATATTCAGGAATCTTTGGAATGGCAGATGGAGCCGAAGCACAAGTATCAATTCTAGCGTTTTGATTCAAAATACAATGAGCTACAATTATTACTTTCTTACTTCGAGCATCATTAAAACTTATAGTGTCTGACGGGGTTTTGCTTTTCATGTATTCTCCAGGGGGAATTCGGGGGACAGTATCCCTAATTAACGTTTTTTCTCCACAAAAAATAGTTGACAAAAAAATACATATACTGTCCCCGGAATACAACAGTAACCCCACCCTCTCCGGAGAGGAATGTACCTGCGGGGGTTCGGAACTATTTTTGTCGCCCCGTTGACACGGCGACACAAGTGGCATTTAAGTATTCCCGGGGGATATAGGCGTTCTGCCGTTGGAGGAAAGAAAGAACGTTACGCACATATTCCACGGGCTGGTTCTCGTAGGTGTTGTGGCCGCATTTGGGCAGCACGGCCAGTTCGCCGTTGGGCAATTGACGGTAGAAAGCAACCCCTTGCTCCACATCAAACAGGGCGCTCCGGTCCGGGTAAAGCACTAAGACCGGGCAGGTAACCGCGGGAAGGATCGGCCTCAGATCGAAGATACCGGTGCCGTAGGATCCGCCGCGATCGCGAAACATGTCAAAAAAACGGCCGGCACGTTCTCTTCCGTGCCATTCAGCCAACTTTTCCCCAAGCCCGGGGTCCAATTCCCGTAAGGACTTCGGAAACATCTTCCGGTTCCATTCAGGCATGGGGACGTCGTTATAGCACTGAGTGCTGGATAGGGTAATGGACTTCACCTGTTCCGGGTATCGGGTTGCGTAATCCACGGCCACCACACCCCCTTCGCACTGGCCCAGTAGATGAAAAGATTCCAGACCCAGCACCTTCCGTAGGGACTCCAGTTCCTTGATGCCCTCGGCCCGAAAACTTGGACTCACGTAGAACCGGTCGAAATCCGGACCCTCCTCCGACCGACCATAACCTCGTCGATCGTACATCACTGTCTTATACCCTTCCCGGGTCAGACCGGGATTAATCTCCTTCCACATCCTCGTGCAACCGAATCCGTGGTGCAGGAGAATAATAACCTCTCCCTCGCCGTGAGTTTCGTAATAGGTGTTGAGCCCGTTAATTTTCAGGTATGCCATGGAAATATTATCTTCCTTCCGTTTTTTTGGTGCTTCAGTGACCGGCCTTTCAAGCCATTAACATCTTTTAGGGCTTGTTCGAAAATTGGATCAAAAAGGCTATGATGCCGGAAAAGCTGATCTATTGAATTCGGGGGAATTCTGAATTCGGGGGGCAGTATACCTAATTAACGTTTTTTCTCCACAAAAAACAGTTGACAAAAAAATATATATACTGTCCCCGGAATACCACTGAACAGATGTTTTTAAGAGTGTGAAGGATGAGACCCGACCCTACTTACATTCTTCAGAGCACGGCAAACAGCCGCATTTTACTTTGAACAAGGGTTAAACGTAGACCCCTCGCCGTTGGTTTACCCTAAAACTTATTTATTTCCCGGCCTTCTCTAACAAAATCAATAATCTCTGAAGCGGATATGCCTATATCTATTCCCTCCACATCTAGAGGAGATTTAGTGCTTATTTCTGGTTTTAAAATATAGCTTCTACCATCTCTTCGTTTTATTTTAATTTCACCATCTTTTGAGGCTTGCTCCAGGATTGACGCTAGTTTTTGTCTTGCCTCTGAAAAAGTATATACTTGCATTTTATACCTCTAGTGTTTTTATTCCTGCTTCCGCTCCCTTGTTATTTAATTTTCTATCTAATGTTAAAAGTGGCGCATTAAAATTCTGACTACACGCGATTAGGAACGCATCATATGCGTAAATACTTAAACTGTATGATAATTCCAGTGTTTCCACTAGATCTACTTCGTAGAACTGAATTGGAATTTTTTTATATTCTTTGACGCATTCTATTGAGTTTTCAAGGTTTACTCTTTTTTGTTTGTACATCGCTGAAAATGCATTTGCGATTTCCCAATGCACAGAAGAAGGGGCTATTAAATCACATCCGAGTGAAACTTCAATAATTCTCTTTTTACTTGGTTCATTTGTAATAACCGCTATAAGAGCGGATGTATCTATTACGATTCTCATACTACCTCCTGTTTTGTACGATTGTACAAGAAATAGAATGAATCTTCAATATAATTTTATAAGCCATTGATTTCTGGTTTTGTAAACAAAATATCATGAAAAAAGAGATGATATCCGGGTCGAAACGTCAACTGAAAATTGACCCTCTGCGACAACTCAATTTTGACCCCCACCACAATCCCTTTTACATTTCTCATTTCAGTTAATATCGAGGGGCATTTTCTTGATGAATTTCTTCTCTAATTACACGTCTCAATACTTCCGCGATGGGTTCCTTTTCCTCCTCAATATACTTGTGCAATGCCTCATTAATCATCGATTGGTAATTGCCCCCCCCAGCCTCATGAACTTTGGTTTTAAACCAACTAATAATATCGTTATCAAGCCGAATAGTGATCCTTGTCTTATTGGGCGTAGGGGTTAAAATTGGTCCACGTTTACCTATACTAAAATCATATTCTTTTTTCATATTCCCACCTCATGTTGCCTTTGTTCTCTTTTGGTCGCTTTACGGGCTGAAATAATACGGACTATATCTCCTCTCCAAATATAAACAACCACTAGAACCCTGGCAAAGCAGCCAAGAGCAATAGAGATAAACCGTTGTCTTGCTCGTGTAAATCTTCAAGAGTAATGGCATTCAGATCGGCAAAATGGATACGGCATCAGCGAAATCGACTCTATGCTTTTTGAGGTTCCTTTCAGCCTATTTGTGATCCCATTCAAAATCCATATCAATACCGTATGCACATTCTGTGCACAAGTCAAGGTGGAAAATAAAAGAGGGCCATATTTGAGGTTAACGTGAAAATCACCGGTTTATTCGGTGCATTTTGTTGTGAGAATTCGGTATACTGTCACCATATTTCCACTAAGTAAATAAATCAATCTATGGCTACAATTTCATTTGAAGTATTTATTTCTCATTATTGAGAAACTCCAGAACCCGGGTATTAAATTCCTCGGGGTGTTCCATTTGCGGACAGTGTCCACAGTCATCAATAAGGTGAACCCGTACATTCGGTATCCAAGATTCACCTATATATGCTTGTTTTAGGGGTAAAACACGGTCTTGTTTACCCCAAATAATCAAAGTCGGTTTGATCATTGCACCAAGGTTGTCTTGGAAAGCTTGAATAACCTCTTTTTTAACGCCACCAAAACTTGCATTACTGCATACGGCATTCAACCATGCGGCATGGGCGCCAGGCAATGCAGAAAATTGATAGTATAATTCAACGATCTCGTCGGTAATCAAGGTATTATCAAATACACATTCTTTTAAAAATCGGACAGTTCCTTTTTTGCTGGGGCGGGATAAAATGTTTCCTACAAAAGGAATTGCAGATAGCCGAAACATCAAATGAGTTTCTCTTCCGAATCCCATTGAGTCCAATAGAATTAGTTTATCTAATCTTTCCGGGAATTGGATGGCGAATTGTAAACAAACACCGCCTCCAAGAGACCATCCGATCAGGCTGGCACGGTCAATATTTTGGGTTTCCATAAAATCTTTAACATACTGGGCAAAAAATGGGAGTGAATACTCGACCGATGGTTTATCGGAGCGGCCGAAACCAACTAGGTCTATCGCATAAACACGATGCTTTTCTGCAAGAGCATTGATATTGGAAGCCCAGCTGTCCACCGCAGCCCCAATTCCGTGGATCAGGATCACCGTCGATCCCTGTGATCCCTGGACCCAATAGCGTGAATTGACTTCACCGACTTTGACATACTCGTCTTGGGGTGTTTCGTCCGCCATGTTACCTCCTTTTTCAAAAGAATTAATTATAAAAAGAGGTCAAATCTAATCTTTACTCTTGACCCTCGCTCAATTCAAACTTCATGGCTTCAATGTTCTTTTTGACCCGCTTATTCTTTATCATGTCAGGTTTTATCTCTCTGTTAATAAAGCGAATTGTCCATCAAGGGTCAAGAGTAGACTTGACCTCTTTACTATGCATTTTGAGGTTCCTTTCAGCCTCTTTGTGATCCCATTAAAAATCATATCAATATTGCATGCACATTCTGTGCACAAGTCAAGGTGGAAAATAAGAGAGGGCCATATTTGAGGTTAACGTGAAAAACACCGGTTTATTCGGTGCATTTTGTTGTGAGAATTCGGTATACTGTCACCATATTTCCCGTACTTATTGAGGGCTTCCTGTTAGCGGTTTCTGTTCTTTGAAAATCAATCCTAGAGTCGATGTTAAAAGCGTTAGAGGGCGCTCTCATCGCGAAACCCTTTGATGGATACAGTTCTTGGAGAAATGACCTCCACAAGCGCATATTCTTTGCCTTCAAGATTTTTAAACCGGACGTGAACGTCTATATCAGCAACTGCGTACTGTGGATCGAGATGCGCGGCGAAGACGGGATCCGTTTTCTCGCCGTTGATCTGGACGTCCACTTCCAACTCGGAGACAGTGCCCGCCTTTAGTAGTGGAACTGCCTGCGGAAAAGTAATGTTAATTTGTAATCCAGGCGCTTTGATTGTGGTGCTATCAATGCGCACATCAAGCGCCGCAGCAGTGCCAATGTTTTCTACAACATACTTTTCCGCTTCCATGCGGAACACGACAAAAAGACGTATCTGCCCTTCTCGTTGAAACGCAGCCATCTTGCGAATAAGCATGGTTTCCCATGTGTACCATATGAGAATGATGCCTGTGAGAACAACGACCCAGGTTTGTTTTGCAGGCCAATCGGATTCGTAGGAGAGCGCGCATAGTATTCCGACGCCATAGACAATGACCGGTACTGCCAGTGAAATCCATTTGGGCCATGCGCTCAAAGTTGAATCCCTCTAACAAGTGATTCTATAGTTCTGCGTATCTCCACACTTATCATGATATGCATAAAATCGATTCATGGAACAGTTCCGTTTTTCACCCAATAAAAAACCCCGTTCTCTCTTGAGAAGCGGGGTTTTCGGATGCCTTGGGCCATATTCTTTTCTCTTTGAGCTGAAGATGAAAAAAGGACGCTGGGCAATAGCCATTAAATCACGATAAAATCATTTTTTATTTTCTGTACGCCCTCCGTAATTTCAAGTCAAGGAAAAAATGAGCTTTTGAGGATCAGTTCTTTTTAATCAACCGCCCCTTCCCGCTTCACTCCCAGCATATGATGCACATCGTCCAGGATGGCATAACCGCAGGGCACCAGAAGGAGGGTGATGCCGGTGGCGAACAATACGCCGAAACCGAGGCTCACCGCCATGGGGATCAGGAATTGGGCCTGAATGCTCTTTTCCAGGATCATGGGGGTCAGGCCCGCAAAGGTCGTCAACGACGTGAGGATAATGGCGCGAAAGCGGAGTCCGCCGGCACGGATCACCGATTCCTGGGCATTTGCGCCTTTCTCTCGAAGCCTGTTGGTGGCGTCAATCAACACGAGGGAATCATTGACCACCACACCCGCCAGGCCCACCATGCCGAATAAACTCAATAGACTCAGGTTTAAGCCCATAATGAGATGCCCCGCAACGGCCCCCACAATGCCGAAGGGAATGGCGGCCATGACGATAATGGGCTGGCTGAAGGATCTAAAAGGGATAGCCAGCAGGGCGTAGATGCAGAAAAGGGCTATCGAGAATCCGCTGACCACATCGGCAAGGGATTCCTTCTGCTCCTTGCCTTCACCTTCGATGGCGTATCTTAAACCGGCATACTTGAATTTCATATCGGGCAGAATGCGGGATTCCAAATCCGTGCGCACCTCGTTGGCGTTGGTCACGGATTCATCCACATCCGCTGTTACTTTTATGACACGGAGTCGCTGGGCCCGCTCAATGGAGGCGTACCCCTGCTCCATTTTCACTTCCGCAACCTGCCGGAAGGGCACTTCCAGTCCATCAGGGGTTCGAATACGCATCTCTTCCACATGACCCAGGGAACGGCGTTCCTGATCCGGGTAACGGATCAGCACCTTGACCTCATCCTGGTCCCGTTGAAGCCTGAGGGCTTCGGCCCCGTAAAAGGCATGCCGTACCTGCTGGGCCAGATCGTTCAGGGTTAACCCCAGGCTTCGCGCAGCGGGCTTGAGCTTCAGCTGCATTTCTTCCTTGCCGGGCAGAAAACTGTCGCTCACATCAAAAACGCCCGGGTATTTACCCAGCTCCTGCTTCAGATCATCGGCTGCGGCCAGGAGCTGTCCATGATCATCCAGAGAAAGGTGGACCTCCACCGGGTTTCCGGCGCTGAAAAGATCGCTCTGAAACGTAATGGACTCGGCATCGGAAATAACGCCCACTTTCTTTCGCCACAACTTGACCAGGTCCACTGCACTCACATCCCGTTTTTCACCTTCCAGAAGTTGAACAAACACCTGGGCCAGGTGGCTTCCCGATTGTCCCGCCCCCCGGTGGGGACCCCGTCCCCCCGTGTGCATCCCCACAACAGCGATCATGTATTCCAGCAAGGGTTCACCGCCGTCAGGCCGTCCTTTTTCCATTTCCGCGATGGTTTCCCTGGCCGTTTCTTCCAGCTGCTTCACGACCCTTTCCGTTCTAGAAACAGAGGTCCCCGCGGGCATGGTGACCGAACAGGTCAGGGTATCCCCTTCCACTTTCGGGAAGAAGGTAAACCGGATCAACCCGCCTTTCCAAACGCCCACGGTCAACAGAAGAATGGCAATACCCAGGGCCACGGTGGCGTACCGCCATCTCACACAGAACGTCACCAGCCTTGTATAGGGTCCTCGAATGACCCACTTGAGCCCCCTGGAAACCATTTTTTCTTTTTTGGGTTTACGCCTTCGTCTGGCCTTGCGCTCCCAGCTTCGGCTGAGGTGGGCCGGCAAAATCATTAAAGATTCCACCAGGGAACCCAGCAGCACCAGGATGACCACGATGGGGATGTTACGCATGATTTTGCCCATGTTGCCGGTTCCGGAAAGCAGCGGCCAGAATGCCGCCACGGTGGTCAGGACTGCAAAAACCACGGGTCTACCCACCTCCACGGCGCCATTGATGGATCCCGGTTGGGGATCCATGCCCTCTTCATATTTCCGAAAGACGTTTTCCCCCACGATAATGGCATCGTCCACCACAATACCCAGCACCATGATAAAACCGAACAGGGAAATCATGTTGATGGATACATCAAACCGCGGCAACAACCAGAGTCCTGTCAGAAAGGAGATAGGGATGCCAAGGGTCACCCAGAAAGCCAATTTCAAATCCAGAAACAGCGCCAGCAAAATACTGACCAGGATCAAACCAAACCCCATATTCCTTATCAACAGATCCATACGGCTATTCAGCATGATGGATCGGTCATTGTAAATATCGATGCCCATGCCCTCGGGAAGGGTGGGTCTGATCCGGTCTGCGAATTTTTTGATGGTTTCCGCCACGGTAAGGGCGTTCTGGTCGGCCACGCGAAACACTTCTATCAATGCGGTGCGCTTTCCCTGAAAGCGGGCCGCCAGGTCCACATCTTGAAAGCCGTCGCTCAAATGGGCGATCTGCCCCAGGGTTACCTTGGTGCCGTCAGGATTGGTGAGGATGGGCACATCCCGATATTCATCGGCATAATACCGCCGCCCCTTGGTGCGGATCAGAATTTCTCCACCGGTTGTTTTAACGCGGCCCGCCGGCAGATCCAGGCTCCCTTTTCGAACGGCATCCGCAACCCTACCCAGGGTCAGCCCATAGCGTCGAAGGGTTTCCTCGGAGATTTCAATATGGATTTCACCGGTCTTGATGCCGGCGAGTTCCGCCTGGGTAATGCCCGGCAGGTTGATAATTTCGTCTTTGATGGTTTCCGCCAGATTCTTAATGGTGGCATCAGAGGCATCCCCGTAAACCGCCAGGCTGATGACCCGGTTCCGACGGGTCACTTCCCGTACAATGGGCCGTTCCGCCTCATTGGGAAAGGTGGTGATGCTGTCCACCTCGCTTTTCACCTCATCCAGCAGTTTTTTGAGGGACCAGTCTTTCATGACCTCGATGGTGACGGTCCCCAACCCTTCCCGGGAGGTGGAGTCGATGCGCTTGATCCCGGACAAACCCGCCACCCGTTCCTCGATGCGCCGAACGATGGCTTCTTCAACCTCGGATGGAGAGGCACCGGGATACTGCGTGGTCACCCTAATCATATCCAGGGAGAACTCGGGGAAAACCTCCACCTTCATGGTAAGGCCGGTGACCACACCCGCCAGCATGAGAAACAGCATGAGCAGATTGGCGGCGACGTGGTTTTTCGCAAACCAGGCGATCATCCCTTTCATCCCTGCTTTTCCTCCTTTTGCGGCACGGGGCGAATTGCCATACCGTCGGTAACTGTTTTGAGGTGGGATATGACGATCCGATCCCCGCTATTAAGCCCCTCTTGAATCTGTACCTCTTCACCCTCTATTCTGGCCACCCGGACCTTTCGATAATGGAGCCGATCATCTGCGTCCACCACCCATACAATATCCCCCTGACGAAGGGCGCTGCGAGGAATCACCGCCAGGTCCGGTATTTGACGTCCCTTGATTTCGACCCTCACAAAAAGCCCCACCGCCAGGGGCGGCCTGGCGGCATAGGGTTTACCCACCCTGACCACCACACGGACCATTCGGGTCCGCACATCCATCTTTCCCTCGGCACGCACCACGCGGCCTTCCCAGGTACATTCGCGACCTGCAAGACGCGCTCGAATGGTTGCGGGCGCACCGGGGCCATCTCCTGGCGTAAAACCGGGAACATGAAACCAGAAAAGGGTCTCGTCTTCAAGGGGCACCACAATTTCAGCCACGTCGGTGGAAAAAAGGGTGGCCAGTTCTTCACCAATCCTCACATACTGCCCCAATCCCACGTCTTCCACTTCCACACGACCACTAAACGGCGCTTTGATCTCTGTCCGTTCCAGGGAGAGCAGTGCGTTTCTGAGCTCCGCTTTGTCAGCCGCCAGCTTGGCCTTTGCCGCCGCCAGCTGAGGGTGTTTGAGCACAAGGGCCGGTGGTTCTTTTCCACTTTTTTCATCATCCACATAAAGCTGCTGCCATTCTTCCCTTGCCGCGGCGGTCTCTTCTTCCGCCAGGCGAAGCAGGCTCTGTGCATTCTTGACTTTGGATTCCTGCAGGGTCACCGCCAGCCGATAATCCTCCGGCTCGATGCGCAGCAGGGTCTCCCCTTTTTTGAAAGCCCCGCCATTGATCATGGACGGAGAAAGAAAAACCACTTTACCCTCCACCTCGGGCGCCAGATCAATCTCGATAAGGGGCCTGACCGTACCCTCTCCCTTAACAACCATGGCCCTTGCAGCGGTTTGAACCACCATGGTTCGCGCCATGGGCAACGGCGTCACTATTTTCTTCTTTTTCATCTGTGACTTGCTTTCAGTCAGTTTTATCATTCCGAAAGCGCCCAGTGCGATCAGAATAATTGTAAAAAGTACCTGAATGATTCTTTTCTTTGTCTTATTCATGATGTGCTGCCTGTCTCTTTCAAAAAACGTTTACAGTTCCCGGTTGACGGTTACCAGATGGTATAAGAGGCCATCCCTTCCGTTTCTTTCCCTTTGACCGGGGGCAACACTGCCCAGCCGCCCCCCAGGGCCCGATGCAGGGTCACGCGATTTGCCAGGATGGTCAACTCCACCCGCAGCAATTGATCTTCCGCACCAAATCGCGTCTGTTGGGCATTCAATACGGTCAAGTAATCCACCAATCCGCGCATATAACGGGTTTCCGCCACCCGTTGGGTGGCACGGGCTTCCACCACAAAGCTCAGGACATCCCCTCGACGCTCAATCTGTTTCCTGCGGGTCAAAAGCGCATTTTCCACCTCCCTGAAAGCATCCAGAACTGATTTCCGATAGCTGGCTACCCCTTGGGTGTATCGTGCTTCAGCGGCCCGCTGATTGGCTTTTAATCGACCGGCATCGAACAGTGGCTGCGCCAGACCTGCGGCCAGGCTCCAGGCGGCCCCGGGAGTGAAAAGATTGAACAGTTCTTCGCTGGAATAACCATAACTGCCCGTCAGGCTAATGCTGGGGAAACGGCTGGCCTTGGCCACGCCAATCTGTGCATTTAAGGATTTCAACTGCGCTTCCGCAGCCCGGATATCCGGTCTGCGCAACAGAAGCTCACTGGGCAGGCCGGGGGGGACAGGCTTGAGCTTCTTATAATAGTCTTCCGGCTGGGGATAAGGCTTTCGGGTTTTGGGATATTCCCCCATCAACACCGCGAGGGCCTGTTGTGCACTACCCAACTCCTGCCTCAGCTGCGGCAGATTGCCCTTTGCCTGGTTCAGAGTCCGTCTGGCCTGCCTGAGGTCCAGGATGCTGGTCAATCCCCGTTTATAGCGACGTTCTACAAATGTGACGCTTTGCTGGTAATTGTTGAGACTCTGAAGGGTGATCTGGATCCGTCTTTCAAGGGATTGCATCTGTAGAAAAAGGCTGATGGCCTCCGCCACCAGGCCCTGGGACAGGGTCAAACGATTTTCTTTCTCCTGCAACAGTAGCGCGCGGGAGGATTCCTCGGCACGGGCATACTTTCCCCACAGGTCTATCTCAAAGGATGCCGGCAAGGAAAGGCCGTATTGGTTCACGGTTCCGCCGATGGGAATTCCCGAACCGAGAATGGATTCCGGCTCATGCTGCCGTTGAGCGCCGCCCTTCAACCCCATGGAAGGAAAGCGATCCGCCCGGGTCTGGATCACCTGGTATTGCAGTTCGAGGATACGTGCCGCAGCCTGCTGAAGATTCGGATTGTTTTGAAGCACCTTTTCCACCAGGCCATTGATTTCCGGGTCACCGAATACCTCCCACCACCGGTCTTCCGGAACAACAAGTGTCGCCTTTTTGGGCCGATACTGAAACGTCTCCGGCTGGTCCATTTGAAGCTCAGGCTTCTTGAAGTCCGGGCCCATTTTCATGCACCCCGCCGTCCAAAAACAGAAGAGACCCAATACCCAACAAAGTACCGTAGATGGCCTCATGGAACGTCCCCTTCCCCGGCACCGTTCAATCCGCTGAGGCTGAACTGAACCACATGGCGAACCAGTTCATCCTTAAACCGGTCATCATATTGCCGGCCCGTGATGCGCATCACCGGATTTCTGGCGAAGTTGAAATGGATCACCATAGCGATAATACTCTGAATATGGAGGAGCAACGCTTCCCGTTCCATATCCCGGGCCATAAAAGGACGAATCAAATCCACCAGCTTTCCCTGAAATGGTCCGATCACATCGCCCACAACCATTTCAAAAGCCTCCGTGGGTCTGGCCATTTCCCGAATCATCAATTGGGAGTGACGCAGTCGTTCTTCGTCCGAAAGCGGTCCCTTGATAAAGGCTTCCGCCACCGCATGAACGATGCCTTGCAGGGTCAATTCCCTTTGGGCCGCCAGCGCGCTCTCAAAACGGGCCAGAACACGTTGGGCCCTGGGTTTCCAGAGACATCGGAAAACCTCCATATACAGGTTCTGCTTATTGCCGAAGTGATAATTCACGGCGGCCAGATTACAACGGGCCGCTTGGGTTATTTCTCGAATGGTCACCGAATAGAAACCTCGCTCCGCAAACAGGGTCTCAGCTTCATACAGAATCCGGTCTTTTGAAATATTGACCTTTGTGGTCCCAGCCATATCGATTAAACCTCCATTTAATACGAACGTATGTATTAAACAAATGTTTGAATGTCAAGCGCTTTTTTTCCCATGGCCGCAATAGAGTGAATCTGAATCGTTTAAAGATTTAACAATAGCAACCCAATACATTCCCCTCATTCCAAAAGTTTTTTCTTGACTTGAAATTTTAGAAGACGTAGGGAAAATGATGACATGATTTTAGGCTGATTTCATCACTATTGCCATCAAAGCCGTTTTTTTCACCTTCAGTCCAAATAAGGAAAGAATATGGGCCACAACATCTAAAGACCCCGCTTCCGAGCCACGAGGAATAAGAGGATATGCCGTCATTCAAGCAATCTACACCTGAGCAGACGAATTACTACCCTCACCGCATTTATTTGAGCCAGTATCGTGGTGCGTGGGTAAGATCCATTGCAAGTCTTTTCATGTGGCTCATTGCCATTGGTGCCTATTTTTTTCAGATCATTAGACTTAATCAGCTGATGGGCGTTAGTGTCGCCGTGGCTTATTTATGTCTATTGGGCCTTCCCTTTCTACCGGTGCTCAAGCACAGTAAAAGCCTGCGTCTTTCAAATGTTGTATCTTTGTTCGTGAATTTCCTCGAAATTGTGGGCTATACAACGGTAATCTATTTTTTGGGGGGTATCAACGCCCTCTGGCTGAGTCCCATATATGCTGTCCTGATATACTATATCGGGATGGTTGGACCGCGGATGCTTCCTTTCATCATCGCGACTTTATGTTGGGCTGTGCTGGCTACGGCGGTAACCCTGGAATACCTCGGAATTATTCCCAACCAGTACCCGGTGGAATATCCCAGATTGCCCGCGGGCTATCAGATATCCATTATGATAACGGTAGCGGCCGTCCTGTATATGGTGGCCTTCGTTTCCGCTTATATGGGAAAAGTGCTCAAGAAAAGAAAAAATGAACTCAAAAAAGCAAATCTGGCGCTGGAACAAAAATCCGTGAAGCTTAAACAGGCTGAAAAGAAATTGCGTACGTCTTATGATGGATTGGAGAAGCGGGTTGAGGAAAGAACCGCCCAGTTGGCAAAAACAAACAAGGATCTGAGCCGGGAGGTTGCTGATCGCGCGCGTGCCGAAGTCGCGCTGAAGAAAAGTGAAGAGCGTTACCGTGCATTGTTTGAAGACAATCCAATTGAGACCTTCGTCGTAGATAAGGACGCACGCATCACCATGTACAACAGGGCCCAAAAAACATCAGACGAGACATTTCCCCGGCTTGGTGACGTGATGTACAGGGATTATGCCGCAGGCTATTCCATGGATATGCATCAGAGATTAGTGGAATGTATCGCTAAAAGAAAATCAAGGGATTTTCGAGATCAGAGGTGCAACGATAGATACTCGGACATCAGGATGTCCCCCGTGGAGGCGGGCGCTATTATTACGGTGATTGACCAGACCGAAAAAAGGAAACTGGAAAGCCAACTCCATCGCGCGCAGAAAATGGAGGCCATGGGACTTATGGCGGGAGGCATTGCCCATGATCTGAACAACATCCTATCGGGGATTGTAAGTTATCCTGAGTTGATCTTGCTGGATTTGGCGGAAAATAGCCCACTCAAAAAACCCATAGAGACCATCCAGGAAGCAGGGCTAAGGGCTGCCGAAGTGGTAGCCGATCTACTGACCATAACCAGAGGCGTCGCAAGCCGCAGAGAAGTTATAAATCTCAATGCCGCGGTAGAGGAATATCTGGATTCAGTTGAACATAGTAGACTTTTAAGAAACCAGCGAAGCACCACCTTCAAAATCCAACTTGACACCGATGTATTGAACATAAAGGGTTCCGAAACCCACATAAAAAAAGTTTTGATGAATCTCGCTGGGAACGCGTCCGAGGCCATTGCAGGTGCGGGCACTGTCACCATAACCACCACGAACCGGTACCTTGACAAACCCTTGAAAGGATATGAAGAAGTAAACATGGGCGAATATGCGCTGCTGAGTGTTTCAGATGATGGGATTGGCATCGACCCGGAAGATCTGGAAAGAATTTTCGAACCGTTTTACACCAAGAAAGTAATGGGTAAAACCGGTACAGGTTTGGGGCTGGCCGTTGTATGGAATACCGTTCAGGATCATAATGGGTACATAAACGTAACGAGCAGCAAGAAAGGGACACTGTTCGAACTCTATTTTCCCGTTACCAGAGAGGTGGTGATTTCAGGGAAGGAGGCGGTCCATCTGGAGGATTATCTTGGGAATGGTGAGAGGATACTGGTGGTAGATGACGAAGAAAGACAAAGAGAGATTGCATGTGGCCTGCTGATCAGATTGGGCTACCGTTCCGAAGCCGTCTCCGGAGGCAGGGAAGCCGTTGAATATGTAAAGGAACAACCCGTGGACCTTATTGTCCTGGATATGGTCATGCCCAGAGGAATAAATGGACGTGAAACCTATGAAGAGATCATAAAGATATGCCCGGGGCAGAAAGCGATCATAGCAAGCGGATTTGCCAAAACAAAGGAAGTGGAAAAAACACAAAGTCTGGGAGCTGGAAGGTACATAAAGAAGCCATACACTTTGCAGAACCTGGCTGCCGCCGCCAAGCAAGAACTGCAACAAAGAACAGGGGGGTAGAAAGTCAGGCCGAAGGTGCAGCAAACGGAATGACAAAAGGAATAGGCTTCTATTTCTGAAGTCCTGGCCCGCGGCCCGGAAAACAGCACCAGGCCGCAGGGAAAAGAGTCTGATGTTATCAAAGTTTAGGCGGTTTCCATACATTTGTGGCCTGCTCGAAGGCATGGCCCATTTGGAGTAGCTTCCCCTCCTCGAAAGGCCTGGCTACAATCTGAAGACCGATGGGCAGGCCCCCACTGCTGTATCCTGCCGGCACGGTGATGGCCGGATAGCCGACAACACTGATGGGATCGCAGTCCTTGATGAACGTGAGAAAGGTATTCACTTTTTTCCCATTCAGTTCGGTTTCCACATCCTCTCCGATTTTTGCAGCCGGAAGGGGTGTTGTGGGCAGGAGCAATGCATCGACGCCCCCCATGGCCTCTTCAAATCCCGAGATCATCTTATTGCGATCTTCTCGAACGGATTTGGCGTACGCATATCCCGGTACCGGTTTTGATTTGGGGGTTCCGATTTGACTCCCCAGTACACCGCTCACATCAGGCCCCATCTGATTCAGATATTCCCCGATAGTGGCTTTGGGATTAAAAGCCTTGAGATAGTTTTCAATGAGATAAACGCACTCTGCCAGAACGATATTAAACCCCGTCGGCGTTGCGATATCCATATGCTTCACTTCCACTTCTTTGACAACGCCGCCCAGTTTCACGATTTCTTTGATCGATTCATCGATCACGGATCGGGTATTCGCGTGAATCCCCTCGAAAAAATACTTTCTCGGCACGCCGAACCGTTTGCCCTTTAGTGATGGGCAACAATTAAAGTTCCCGGTATTTGTGAATTAGAAGCATGCTGGCCGCGTCATTCAGAAAATTGGTTGGGCTTAATAGGGGGCACCCTCAGACATTAATGTGGGAATAAGTGGTCTGTAAAATTATTTGTATTTCAATGGGTTATTCCAATCGAAGTCAGAATAATTTTGCATTCTGTTACGATTGATGATAGACTTCTTGACCTTGACAAAAAATCCTAGTTTTCGTTCAGACATTAAATAGGGAGTATCGCAATGGAAAAAGTTGAAACCAGTGAGATTACGCTAAGAATACCCCCTTCCATTGCTGTGGACATCAAAAATAGCGAAATTATAGAATTACTACTTCATAAGGCATTGGGAAAAAGGGATTTTTACGAAAGCAAAATTAGAGTTTTCGAGTCGAAGCATGGAACAAATTTCGCTTCTTTCAAAAAAAAATCAGAGAAAAGAGACGAATCGTTTCAGGAATGGGATGATTTGCTTCTTTGGGAGGGTTTTCTGCTCGCATACGATGAATGGAACAAGAAATATGAGGACCTCAGGCTTTGTATCACATAATTTCCGCCCTCAGACAATCGGCCATTGTACTGGGTATTGAAGTACTTGAGCTCGTTGATGAAGACTCTATCAAACTCATAAAGGTAAAGGCTTCGCTCAAAGAAAACCTTGTTTTATACGTTACAGAACTGCATACAAGAGATTTTCAGAAATATGCTTACCATTGCCAGAAAAGTGATGGTAGTCTAATTCTCAGATGGGACAATAGCCCTCATTGGAAAGAGATGGCTACCTATCCTCATCATAAGCACGAGAATGATCAGGTTTATCCTTCGCATCGAGTGAGCATTTCCGATGTTTTGAATCAGATAACGGAAATGATCCACTGAATCACCCATTCCTGCCAACTGAACCCATCATTAAAATATTTTTTCCTTGACAACTCCCGGAGGTCACTTTATTGATAATTCCATCAGTTGATGGAATAATACGTTGGAATCATACGATGGCAACCCCACTTGAAAAAGCCCGTAATTCCGGGGACAGCAGCTGCGGTGGGAACAGCTGTTAACCATTGGTCAAAAAAAAATACCATGGATGAAATAAAAACGGAAATACTCGACAGAGGCGTGGTGAAAGTAACCTTTGACGACCCGGAACGGTCGGTAAACACCATGACGCCGGACCTCTTGACCGAATTCGAGAAAAAGATCGTGCCCCTCATGGAAGATGAAGCGGTCAAGGGAATGGTTTTCTGTTCGGCCAAACCCGATACCTTTATCGCGGGGGCGGATATCAAGCTATTTGCCGAAGCCGATGACCCGGATCTGGTCTGTGAGCTGGACGGCGCCTACAGCCGGATTCTCACACGGCTTTCGAGGGGCGACAAACCGGTGGTGGCCGCGGTGAACGGGGCCGCTCTGGGCGGCGGGCTGGAGGTCGTCCTGGCATGCCATTACATTGTGGCTTCCGACCACCCTGCCACCGTGTTGGGACTTCCGGAGGTACAACTGGGGATTCTGCCCGCTGCCGGCGGAACCCAGCGCCTGCCCGGGCGAGTGGGACTCATTAAGGGCCTGGACATGATGCTCACGGGAAGGCGGGTCCGGGCGAAAAAGGCCCTTCGGTTGGGGTTGGTGGATGAAGTGACGTCTCCCGGGACTGTTTATGAGAAAGCCCTCGAAAGGGTGGCGGATTTGATTGAGGGCAGGCTCAAAAGGCCTCAAAGGCGGAAACCTCTGGTTGAAAGGGTGATTGAACTTCCAGTGGTTCGGAATGCCTTTTTCAACAAGGTGAGGAAGCAAGTCCTGGCGAAAACCAGAGGAAACTACCCTGGACCCCTCAAAATTGTGGAATGCGTGGAACTGGGTGTGAAAAAGGGCATGGACCAGGCTCTGGAACGAGAGATCAGCCATATCGGGCCGCTTCTCATGACTCCCCAGAGCCGTTCCCTGATGTGGCTCTTTCTGGCCAGCCAGGAAATGAAAACAATTTCACTGGAATCCTCCCGGGTCGTAAAACAGGTGGGCATCGTGGGTGCGGGGAGCATGGGTACGGGGGTTTCCTCTGTTTCCCTCGGTTCATATCCCGTGATGGTTCATGACATTTCCGAGGAAACCGTTCAACGATGCGGCGAGCAAATTCGGGCAGGTCTGGAGAAACAGGTGAAATCGGAAGCCATCACTCCGGAAACGCTCGAAGAACGCCGAATGCGCTTTTCAGGAACACATGAAATGGGTGATATGGCCGAATCTGATTTGGTGATTGAAGCATCTTCCATGGATCTCGAACTCAAACAAAAGATATTGGCCGAGGTTGAGGGCCTGGTGAGACGCGATACCGTAATTGCTTCCAACACCGCTTTTCTGCCCGTCTCCCGGATCGCGGCCCACGCGCATCACAAAGAGCGGGTGGTGGGCATGCACTACTTTTCCCCCGTGCACAAGACACCCCTGGTGGAGCTGATCGCACCGGAGAGCGCCGCAGATTGGGCTTTGCATACAGCGCACGGGTTTGCCCATGCGCAAGGGAAAACCGTCATCCAAGTCAAGGACCGCCCCGGTTTTTACACCACAAGAATTCTCTGCCGGTATCTTCACGAGGCCCTGTTATTGCTCGGTGAAGGCACTGCCATGGAGAAAATTGATGTGGCCATGAGGGATTTCGGATATGCCTCCGGCCCCATGGCCCTCATGGATGAAATGGGTCTGGATGTGGTGAACCGGGTGGTCCGTTTCATGGCCGGGGCCATGGGCGAGAGATGGCCCGAGCCGCCCGGGGCCCTTGAGCTGCTTGTGGAGGCGGGGTTTTTGGGACGGAAAAACGGCCGGGGGTTTTATACCTACCCCGAGGGGAAAAAAGGCCGAAAAAAACCGAACCGGGAAGTCAATCAATATGTGCGTGGAATGAAGCAGGGTAGCGCGGACACTCAGAAAATTCGAGAAAGGCTGGTCCTGGCAAAGGTCAACGAAGCAGCCGGATGCCTTGAGGAGGATGTGATCGCCTCCCCCGAAGACGGGGATGTGGGGGCGGTTCTGGGGCTGGGGTTTCCGCCGTTTCTCGGAGGCCTTTTTCACTATGCGGACAGCCTTGGCATGGAGACGCTGGTAAAGGATCTGGAAGATCTGGCACAAGGGGGCTATGCCCATTATGCGCCGGCAGGAATCCTGAAGGACATGGCTAAAAAGGGGAAGACGTTTTTTTCATAGCCCCCCGACACACCGGAAAATAAAGGCGTCATCATGTCTGATTTTCGTTCAGGCACGAAATAACTGGCCCGCCATACGCCAAACATCCCCTCCAAGGCATTGGCCTTTTACACCTCAGAGAGATTGATATTTCAGAAAAAGTTAATATCTTAAAGTCCATAACGGATTTCGGCGAATTGTCGCCGGCATAGGAGAAAAAGATTAATGGGAAGTATTCAGAGATATCATTTTGAAACCGGTGTTTATCGACCCCCCAGTGAAGGCGGCAGCGATTCCCTGCTGGTCCGGTTTACCCGCAACTGCCCCTGGAACCATTGCACTTTTTGCGGGATGTATAAGGATGAAAAATTCGAGCTGCGCACCCTCGATGAAATCAAAGCGGACATCGACGCCATAGCCGAACTGGCCCATGATTTAAGAGAACTCTCTTCAAAAACCGGGGAAAGCGGCAGCGTAAGCCATGAGGCAGCCGTTATGTTGATGCGGCGCACTCCCGAACTGGAATACCACAATGGTTTTCCAATGGTCTACCAGTGGTTGTTGGGCGGGGGTAAAACGGCATTTGTGCAAGACGCAAACAGCCTCATTATGAAAATGGAACCATTGGTGGCGGCACTCAAATACCTGCGAGAGACGTTCCCGTCCATCAACAGGGTTACCTCCTATGCCCGAAGCAAAACCCTGGCACGGAAAAAACCGGAGACCCTTGAAAACATCCGCAAAGCGGGTCTGGACCGATTGCACCTGGGCCTTGAATCCGGCGACGAAGAGATTCTGAAGATGATAAAGAAGGGCGCCACCCCTGAAAGCCACATCGAGGGCGGTCAAAAGGCCATCAAAGCGGGATTCCAGGTTTCCGAATACTGGATGCCCGGGGTGGGCGGCAAGGCTTGTTGGGAAAATCACGCCCGCAACACCGCACGCGTACTCAATGATATTGATCCCCACTACATCCGCTCCAGGCCCTTTCGTCTATGGCCGGGAACCCCGCTCCATCAAGCAGCCCGTGAAAAGGCGTTTAAACCGCTCTCCCCCCGAGAGCAACTTGAGGAACTCAGACTGACCATGGAAACGCTGGATGTTTCATCCAAGGTGTGTTTCGATCATGCCGGCAATTACTGGAAGAACCGCCGGGGTGGTTATCTTTTCAGTCACGGTTATGAAGGGTACAAATTCCCGGAAGAGAAACAACGGGTGCTGACGCTGATCGAAGAGGGGTTGGACTGCCAGCGCCATTAGGGCAGATATCTATCTCGTCTTAACAATCAAGCGGTTTTTTCTCACTTGACCATTCACGATATTCGTGGTGGCAATAAACCTGTCGTCTCTACCATCTCCATCCGAATCAAAACCACAAAAAACCGTTATCCGGTAACGATTGCGACGTGCATTATTGATGACATTTATCCGATACCGATTCTTATTGCTTTCAGGAAAAGAATAGGCCAGTTCCGGGACGTCCATGGCCGTCCCTTTGGGAATATTGACCGCAAAGAAAGTACCATTTTCGAGAATATGGAAATCCTCACCATCCATGAGGTATTTCAGCGTTGTCAACATGGACGCACATTCCGCCTTGTCCTTCCACAGCCTGTAATTTGGAATGGAAATTGCGGCCAGAATACCCAGAATAGCAAGGCTTATCATGATTTCCACGAGGGTGAATCCCTTTGATGTGGTGTTTTTTGTCAATCCGAGCATCACTTATCCTCCTTTCCGAAAACAATGTCTGCAAATTCCACATTATTTTCATCCTTGAACCGAAGTTCATAGGAGGTGGGGGTAAAGCGCCTGTAGGAGAACATGTCAAGCACCGATGGTATTATCTTTTCGTAAGGGATGTATTTTCCGAGCAAAGCCGTTAAATCCCCCGGAAATTCCCCCCCATGGTCTGCTGCATAATCAATAATACCGTCATTTATGATATCCGCCGTCAGCAAAGGATATTGGTACGGATCGAATTCAGCCACATCAGGGACATTCGGCCCCATATACATGTAAACATTGGCGAGCAAAACAAGAACAGCCAGAATGATAATGACAATCATTGCCACATGGGGTTTTTTTTCTTTCCTGGCCGCTTCAGATTTTTTCTCCTCGTGTTTTACTTGTCGTTCATCTTCACCGATTGCGGCATCCCGGGCAGCCGACAGCGCGGCGCATCGGCTGCAGAGGATATTCGCGCCTGCTTTTTGTTCCCCACATTCCTCACAAAGCGGTTTCCGGCACATGCCGCAACTGACGACAGCTTCTTTCTGCGGGTGGTAAGCACATTTCATGGGAAAACCTCACTATCATTCAGATTCATTACCGGAAACATGTGGGATCTATACCATTTTTGGGTAACATGTGTCAATGGATAAGCGTATTTTAAGGCAAAATCCGATCATGGCGCCAAACCTGTGGCCACTCGAATAAGGCCTTTTTCTGAGAAATTGAGTCGGGAAAAAATTGTATTGAAATTCCTTCTAAAACAGTACATATTACGGCTTCGTTGTTTGCAATTTTTTTATTGATAAACGCCAGCCTTCAGGAGCATCATCGTTTTGAACAATGTGAAAACCACCCCTGAAAAACCGGCAAAGTCACCCAAAAAACCCATTCGGCTGGGTGAATACCTGGTAAAGATAGGCCTGATCGACAAGGAAACCCTGAACAAGGCCCTTAAAACCCAGAAATCCATCAAGAAGAAGCTGGGACAGATTCTGGTGGATATGGGTGTTGCCGATGACGTGGCCATCGCCAAAGCCCTGGCGGTGAGCCTTAAAATACCCTACGGCAGGATTGACAAAGCCAGTATCCACAACGATATCATTGGGCTGATTCCACCTGAACTTGCCGAAAAACACATGGTCATACCCCTTCGAAAGACGGGGGATCGTCTCCTGGTGGCCATGGCCAACCCGCTGGACCTCTATGCCCTTGAGGATCTGCGCTTTCATACCCAGATGCCCATCGATCGAGCGGTCGTACCTTCGGGTGACATGACTGCCGCCATTGAAAAACACTACCCGAGACCGGGCCTTGAAGAGAATCTGGGGTTGGAATTCGGTGCGGAAGCAGATGACATTGAAGTCGTTGAAAGGAGGAAAGAAAAAGAGACACCCATCAGAGAGCTTCAGGATCTTGGGGACCTCCCTCCCATTGTCAAATTTGTTAATTCCGTGATATCCGACGCCATCAAAATGAAGGCAAGCGATATTCACATCGAACCCCAGGAAAAATCGCTGGTGGTTCGGTATCGCGTGGACGGCATTATGCGGGAAATCATGCGCGCGGATAAAAACATCCATGCCGCAGTGGCTTCCCGAATCAAAATCATGTCCGAACTGGATATCGCCATCAAACGAAAGCCCCAGGACGGCAAGGCTCAGGTGAAACAAAGTGGGAAAACCTTTGACTTGCGGGTTTCCTCCCTGCCCACCAGTTACGGCGAAAAAGTCACCATCCGCATCCTCAACCCGGCAACGGCGCAACTGAACCCTGAAGATCTGGGGTTTTCCCACAAAGACCTGAAGTATCTCACGCGCGCCATCCAAATGCCCCAGGGCATCATCCTGGTGACCGGTCCAACCGGGTCCGGAAAATCCTCAACCCTGTATGCCTGTTTGAACAAACTCAATTCCCCTGAGGTGAATATCATTACCGTGGAAGATCCGGTTGAATTTGACGTGACCGGCATCAACCAGGTTCAGATAAATCCCGCTGCCGGAATTACCTTTGCCAGGGGATTACGCTCCATTCTCAGACAGGATCCGGATATTGTCATGGTCGGTGAAATCAGGGACCCGGAGACCGCCCTCACCGCTTTTCAGGCCGCACAGACCGGACATCTTGTTTTTTCCACGCTGCACACCAACGACGCCCCTTCCGCCGTGGTGCGGCTCATGGATCTCGGCATCGGCCCGTTCCTGGTTTCGGCCTCACTGATTGCCGTGATCGGACAACGGCTCGTCAGAAGAATCTGTGAGTCCTGCAAGGCACCCGATAAACTCCTTCCGGAACAATTGGAGGAAATTCGACCTTACATCGGAAACCAGAAAAATGTTGTCTTCTGGAAAGGCGAAGGGTGCGAAGCCTGCCAACACACCGGTTATTCCGGCCGACTGGGTTTGTTTGAAATGTTAACCCTGACCCCTGCCCTGAAAAACGTCATCTCCGACGGTTTGTCAAGCGGACAACTCAGGGAAAAGGCGCAAAAGGAAGGGTACCACGTAATGTCCTTTGACGGCATTCAGAAAGCCCTTCAGGGACTGACCACCATTGAAGAGATTTTTCGCGTGGCCCCACCGGAAATCACAGGCAATTCCCATCCCTTGGCAACGGATTCTCCAGCGCAGGAAGATTTGATGCCAAAAGATGAGGATGTCGCAGAAGATGCCTGCCTGTTCACCACCGATTGTCCCACAAAGATTCTGGTGGTTGACGACAATCTCGTTGTGCTGAAACTACTCCGGCATCTCTTGGAATCCGAGGATTATCTTGTCATCACGGCAGAAAACGGCCTGGAAGCCTTGAAACTGGCGTTAACGGAAAACCCCGACATTATCGTCACCGATTATGTGATGCCGGAGATGAATGGCGTCATGCTCATCAAAAAGCTCAAAAGCCAGGCAACCACCCGCGCTATCCCCATTATGATGCTGACGGGAAAGGATGAGGAGGAATCGGAGTTGGAGGGCCTGGATGCGGGGGCCGATGATTACCTCACCAAACCCATTGCCCGAAAACGGTTCCTGGCACGGGTCGCGGTGCTGCTCAAACGCACAAAATAATATTTTGTAGGATTATCAGATTGTGTCGGCACGTCCCGAAATAATACGGATAGCCAAATCCAGCCACTCCATGGCTTTTTGAACCGAATCTCTGTAAACCTTATCTTTTCTGATGGTCAGGAAATCCTGTTCCATATTCCTGACATGCGTCAACAAAGGCAGATCGTTGGTGTCTTCGTATCGGGACAACCCCCTTACAGCAACGCGGAGATGCTTCAGACAGGCCTCCTCAAACCCTTTTCCTCTTTTTTTCCGGTAGATTTCCGATCCCGGGTTGCCGTAGGTCTTAACGGCACTCTTTATGACCGTGTGGCCCGGAGGTCTTCCGATCAGGGACAGAAATATGTAACATTCCCGCTCCAGTGAAAGCAGAAACCGCAACGGCATAGCCTCATCTTCTTCTCCCTTTTGAAATCCTTTGAGGAGTTTCCCGTGAATGGTTCTGATCTTCTGGAAAAACGCATCCGTCCGGATATCGATGACGTCTCCTGCGGCCTTCACCGCCTCCGGGCTCAAACCTTCCTTGACCAAGAGTACTTCTTCAGGGGTAATTTCGATATCGTTATGAATCTCCTTATTGTATTTTCGTAGCAAAACATTGGCCAGGATAAGGGAATTTCGATCCGAAAACAGCACTTCGTATGGCGTGCGGCAAAAATCCTCCAGCAGAAGCGTCAAAGCCGCCGGCGATTGCTGCATCTTTGAAATGAGGGTTTGGAGGGAATTCAGAAAGGCAACACGGTCCTTACGACTCAAAGTCTTTCGGAGATAGTGCCACAAGAACCCGAAAATCTTCACTCCGTATTTAGCCATGTGAGGAATATTTTTTTCAAGCCCGTTTCTCAAAAAATTTCCCGCCCCGTCAAAGCATCCTTTCAGCAATTCCAAAAACGCCTTTGCTTCTTCAACGGATATGTCAAAATCCCTGGCGACCGCCTCATAATCCTCTGCATCGAAATCGATGGGTGTGTGTGCCATTTCCTTTATCTTTTTCTTGGTCAGCACACGCCGTTTGAAATAAACCACCATGCTCTGAAGTTTTTGGGACAGGGTTTTCCCGAGCCCATACCCCCGGCCCTCCCCGACACCTGTCTCAAGCTGGTTCAAGGTCTCAAGCGGGTTTAAGGTCTCAGGCTGATTTATGGCAAGTTTTTCAAAAACATCATCACGCACCTGTCCCAGTCGTTTTTCAACACTGTTGAGCACTTCTTTTTCAGCCCTTTGGCTGAAAGGATTCTTGTCCGGGGAATCCAGTAAGTGAGATACCCTCATAAGCCGTGCATTCAAGTTCCCTGCGGTCATGGCGGAGAAGTCATTGCCATAAACACTGTCGATGACCTGGACCAGTTTCTGAGGAGAATCGCTAAAACGCTGTGCGATCATTCGCACGACCTCGCTTTTTTCCGGTGTAACGACTTCGTCATCGTTACCGACGATCAGCCGCCTCAGGTTGTTGACCTCAACAGGCGGCTTCTGCAATTTTTCCTGAACGTTCTTAAAGGCAAACAGCGCATCATAAGCACTGACATATTGCCCCAGTGCATCGGTTGCCTCCGGTTGTTTCATCAACCCACGCAATTTCCGGACCAACGCCTGGATATTTTCGGCCTTGAGCCCGTTGGCGGTGGCCAGAAGCGTCAGGTTCGGATCAGGTTCTCCTCTATCATTATAAACCACCGAAAAAGAGGCATCTTCTGTCTCACCCGCAAGCGGTATTTTGGTTTTGTACGCACCGAAAAACTGACCGGTGGCTTGAAGGGTAATCCACATTAAATCCCGATCTCGCTGCTGCCATTTCCCCAAAGTAAAACAGATGGAATTGATATTCAGGGAAGGAAAACGATCAAAAGCGGCCCTCAGCTTACCCGGCAGATGACTCATGGTAATGCCTTTGCGGTTTGCAAGGGCCTTTATGATGGGAATATCAACCGAAAAACTCTCGCAGGAAACCACATAGTCCACCCGCTCGAAATCGATTTTTTCATCGGGCATTCTCATACCCCGATAACGAATGAGAACTTTCCCGTTGTGCTCGCTCATTTCATGGATTTTGGTCAGCATATCGATGATGGGCGCCACATCTTCGGCTCTGACGGATTTCACCCCATGCAGTTTAATTTTGGAAAGAAACTGGGCCAGAACATACACAAAGTCCACCAGGACAATGCGCCATAAATCCATCAGTTCCTGTTCTTCGCCCAGAGGATCCGAGGAAAGTCCTTCCCCCATACCGGACGCCCCGTGACCCCGCTCACGCTTGTCAATACCCCCCAGCTGATCAAACAGTTTCTGAGCTTCCTCGTCCAGTACCAAGCCATTTTTGGATGTCTCACCCAAACGAATTCTCCAATGACCGAAAATTTTGCATTCCCATAAGCGAAACTTAATTCACTAAGCAACGATCTGTAAGCCTTAAGATGAAGATATGCAAGCTTTTTTATCAATACTGATCTTCAGAGTCAAGCATACTCCCCAAATGTTATTTTGACCTCGAAAAAGCCCTAAGCCAAAAGGATAACATCATACCCAGAGCCGCTGAAGACCCCAGGAACCAGGGTGCCACATGCCAGCCGCCGGCACTTGCAACCACCAACCCCAGGACCGGTGGACCCACCAGTTGACCCAGCTGGGCCCCCTGGATGAACAACCCGTTGGTGGCGGCCACCAGATCCCTGGAGGGCGCATACACCGGCGCACCGCTCAGAATGGATGAGGGGATCAGCCCACCCACACCGGAAAACAAAAGGCAGGCACCGTAACGGACCGCAAAGGAAAAATGAGGGGAATATATGGCCAGGCTACACAATCCCATGGTCAGGCTGGCTGCCGTAATAAGCTGCCATCGCCTGACACCCCGCTGGAGGAGCCAGCCCCCTGCAAGGTTTCCGGGCATGTTCATGGCCACCATGATGGCCGTCAGAACCGATGCCTTTACAGGGTTCAATCCGTGGTCTTCAATAAGCAGGGTCGGTAAAAACCCCATCACGGTCAACCATTGTAGCGCGTAGCTACCGAAAATCGCGGAAAGCAGAAGCGGGCCTCGAGCGCTGATGGTGGCGCCGACATTTGAGAAAAGCTGTTTCCATCTCAGGGGCTTTCCACCATGGAACATGGTAAGCCCTCCGGTGCTCCGTAAGACCCAGAAAGCATAGATGAGCAGGACAACCGTGTTGGCTTGCCATAATCCCCGCCAGCCGAACCGGGAAGTTAAAAGGGGTGCCAAAAGCATAACAGCCGCTATACCCACAGGCACATAACAGCTCCAGACGGAAAGTGCCAGGCGGTGATCACGAACCGGCGTAATTTTTATGATCATGGCCGGTGCGGACACGGCAATCATAAAGAATCCGAAACCCTCCAGAACCCGGGTTAGGAGAAGCAGTCCAACCCCCCAGGATAAGGACCCCAAAAAACTGGCAGCCGCCTGGCATACCAACCCCCACAGGACAAAGCGCCGATGTCCGAAAGCATCCGCCACAGCACCGATAACCGAACCGAAAAGCAGACCGGTAATCCCGAATGTGGACAAAATCCAACCGGCCAGAAACAAGTTTATGCCCAGTTCCAATTGTATAAACGGCAGCATGGGCGGGGCTTTCCCCACTTGAAACGAAGCCACGACACCTGCGCCCACCAGTAACAGGATCAACGACCAGGGTGTTTTTTCAAGTTGATCACAGTCAAGGCTGTTCTCTTCTGGCATGAGGGTTTCTCCAAATCGATTGTGAACGCGTGACCTTAAAACCTGAAGGCGCATAGGTCAAGGACGTTTCAACCAACCATCAAACCGTGGTTGACATGCAATGTATCCCATTGTAATATGCTATCCTACACTGCTACCAGGAGACAACCATGAAAAGTATTCAAAAAAGTATGCGAATGCCTGAGAAAACCGTGGAAGGAATTCAGGAAATTGCTCAGCAATGGGGTAAAGAATTTTCCGCCGTGGCCAAAGAGTTGCTTGATGAAGGAATCAAGATGTATCGTTGTCCCGGCATCGTTTTTAATGAAGGCACTGGTGGACGACGGGCGCGAATTGCCGGTGCCGGCATTGAGGTCTGGGAAATTATAGCGACCCACAAAAGTATGGAGGAGGACTTCAAACGGCTTCAGAGTGCCTTTGACTGGCTCTCTGAACTGCAGCTGAGATCCGCCTTAGGATACTATCGGGCATACGCTGAAGAAATCGACCAACTGATGGCGCAAAATGAAAACTGGACATCTGAAAGCATTTATCAAAGGTTCCCCTTTCTGGCTGGAAGCAACCCATGAAATATTACCTGGATGAGGATATCAGCCCCAAGGTCTCTCACATATTGAAAAAACATCAAGTTGACGTTGTCAGCACCCATGCCGTAAACATGACGCAGACTTCCGACAGAGCACAATTAGAATACGCCGCCTCAGCAGGAAGGGCCGTTGTGACCCGAAACCGAAACGATTTTATTCGGCTCACCGTTCAATTTTTTAATGACCTCCGCCCCCATTTCGGGGTACTCATTGTTCCTTACAGCATACCCGGGGACAAATTCCGCCGCATGGCAGATGCCCTCAAGAAATATGCTTCTCAACATCCATCAGGGATGGAGCCTTACACCATTGATTTTCTGAAAGGGTAAAAGGAGAATTTATTTCCATGCCCGAAAACAAAAAAAACAAGCACGCCCTTTTGAAATGGCCCCGGCTCATAGAGGGCGTATTGATCAAACGCTATAAACGGTTCATGGCCGACGTCAAACTGAGGAACAATCATGTGGTGACCGCTCACTGCCCCAACTCGGGCAGTATGAAGGCATGCTGTGAGCCGGGGCGCACCGTCTATCTTACCCGGCACAACAAACCGTCGCGCCGCCTGAAATACACTTGGGAAATGATCGATATGGGAACCTCGCTTGTGGGCGTCAACACCATTGTTCCCAATCGACTGACCCAGGCGGCCGTTTTGGCGGGAGATGTTCCGGAATTGGCCGGTTACGAAACGGTGCGGTCAGAAGTCAAATACGGCAAAAATTCCCGCATTGATCTGCTTTTGGAAGAGGGTGAAAAGCGGTGTTTTGTAGAGATCAAGAACTGCACGCTGGTTACCGAAGGCCTGGCTTCTTTCCCGGACGCCGTGACCTCACGGGGGTTAAAGCATCTGGTTGAACTTCAGGAACAGGTCAAACAGGGGGATCGTTCGGTAATGTTTTACCTCATTCAAAGGATGGATGCGGATCGCTTTGAGCCGGCGGACCATATTGATCCGGCTTACGGAAAAGAATTGAGAAAGGCCGTTTTAAACGGCGTGGAAGTCCTGGTCTATGATGTGAAAATTGACCTTGAAGGGATCCGGCTGAATCGACCCGTTCCGTTTCACTTGAAGTGATAACCGTAGATAGTAGAGTTAGCCCCATTCTTTGGTAGTTAGACTGTTTTCGATTGATCCAAAAAGGCGCCATTCATCCATAGCTCAGATTCACTTAAATCGAGTTTGTCATTCCAGGATACACCGTAGCCGTGTCTATCGGCTCTTACAGATCTAAATAGACCATCATCTAAAAGTGCTTTAAAGTTGCTGTCGTCAAGCAATGGCAAACAATCGTATATTTTTTTGATATTGTTCTTAAATTTTACGAGTAAGCGTTTACCAGGCAAAGGCGTTACTTCTTGAATCTTAGGAAAAGTATTCATCTGTTTTTCTCCTTATTCAAGACCCGGGAGGCTTTTAAAATTTTCTGTTTCCCATATTTCCAGAAGATCACTCTTGTAAAGATTCGCCCATTCTTTAATCATTTTCTGAGCGCGTTTCGGTAAGTCCCCTTCAATCATTTCAAGTTTTTCTATCTCGAAAACACCATTGTACTCCCCATATAAGGCGTGAAAATGCGGCACACCATGTTCGCGGAAATACATCTTTATTAAAATACCGTAAAATCTTGCAATAATGGGCATATCCCATGTTCCTCTAATACTATCGACACTTCATCCTAAGAATACCACTCGCGCTTGGAATATTCACCGTATGCTTCGATCCGACGCAAAAATTACTGCGTTACATCATCATTTGATCTGATCGGGAACACGAAATTTAAAAAAGTGATTTATCATCCGTTTCAAAGCGCCCCTTCCAGATCTTCAAACTGATCCTCAATGCGGTATAGCATCTGGTCCAACTCATCAAGGCGACGTGCCAACAGATGGTCCTGGGCCTCCCCTTTTAGGTTTTTCAGATTATCCACATAAGGACTGATCAAATCCTTCAGTTCCGAAGGGGTATCCGGATGTTGGGAGATGGTCGCCATGGTATCGATCAGTTCATAAAAGGAAGGTTCCTTTTTCAGAACATCCCCATAGGACAACCGTCTGAATAACTCAACCAGATGGGGGAATCGCTTTTCAAAGGGGACTTCAAAAAAAGGCATCACACGGATATCGATCTGCATGAATTGGCTCATATTTACCTCCTCGTTATTCATCCAATTCGGATTTCAATTGTTTCGCCATTATCCGCTCATACAGGGGCGGCAACAATCGGCTCATCCACCAGGTGAGTTTTCCCACCGGGGTCAGCACCAGGAGATCTTTTCGTCTGAGCGCGCCACGGTAAATAATATCCGCCACTTTTTCCGGGGTCTGCTGACCGCCTACCCGGGATTGCGGTCGTTGTGTCACACGCCCGTCGGCGCCGAGGGCCCGCGTCTGCAGGTGGGTCTCCACAAAACCGGGGCAGACGACCATCACATGAGCTCCGGTTTCCCTGATCTCGGTGCGAAGCGATGTAAATAAACCGTGAAGGGCATGCTTGCTGGCACTGTATCCGGTTCGACCCAGAAGGGGCGCAATACCCGCAATGCTTTCATTGACGATGATCAAGCCCTTTCTCTCAATTAAGCTATGAATAGCCGCTTTGGTGCAATAAAGAGAACCGAAAAAATTGACCGCCATCACCTTTTCAAACACGGCGATATCCGTATCCACAAAAGCGCTCCGTTGGGTAATGCCTGCGTTGTTCACCAGAACATCAATGCCGCCAAAGTGATCAAGGATCTGCCCAATGGCCGTGTTACAGGCATCCCGGCTGGAAACATCGCATGGGACACTCAAACATCGAACGCCACCATCACACAACTTTTTTTCAGCCGCTTTTAGGCGCTCCGCATCCATATCCAGCAGCCCCAAAGCGGCCCCTGCTTTGGCGAATCTTTCACAGATGGCGAGACCGATACCGCTGGCCGCCCCCGTTACCACAATCACTTTATTCTTGAAAGATGTCATCGGCGTCTCATCCCTCCTGAAGAGCGGGTAGCGATCGGCGGGTGAAAATAAAAGCGGTAATCAAACCGGCAATAATATGCCAGATGCCCCACCAGGCCACCAGGATGGCCATTCCCCCCAGGCCACCGAAAAAATTAAACACCAGCACCAGCCCGAGAGCCGAATTCTGAATACCCACCTCAATGCAGACGGCCCGGCAATCGAATTCCGGAAGCCCGGTAACACGGCCGGACCAGTACCCAAGATTCAATGCCAATGCATTATGAAGCAAAACAATCAACATCACCACCCCCACCACTTGAATAAAAATGGCCCAGTTGGCGACCAAAGCACCAATGACGATCACAATAAAGAAAATCAGGGAAAATATCTTGAAGGGCTTTCGTACCTTATCCGCCAGGAATGGAAAATAACGGCTCAGGGTCAACCCGGCCATGAGGGGGATCCCCAGGATAAAAAAGATGGTCGTAAACACATCCATGGGGCTCAAACTCACCGCTTTCAGGATCACCGCCGTTTGGGGATTGAGACTGCCCCAGAATGACAGGTTCAGGGGCGTCATAAATATTGCGGCAGCAGTGGAAACCGCCGTCATGCTGATGGAAACCGCACAGTTCCCTTTGGCCAGATACGTTATGATATTGGAAAGGTTTCCCCCGGGGCATGATGCCACCAGAATCATACCCAGGGCAATGGACGGCTGGGGACGAAGCGCCAGGGTGAGCAGAAAGGTCAGGGCGGGCAACAGAACAAACTGAGCAATCAATCCGATCCCGGGGGCCTTGGGGGAAACAATAACCCGCTTGAAATCTTCCAGTTTCAGGTCCAGAGCCACACCAAACATCATTAGCCCGATGGCCGCATTTATTACAAACAACCCTTGTGCATTGAAATTGAGCCGGATCTGATCTATTGTTGCTGCATCCATCCCCACCCTCCAGTTCTAAGGAATATATATGGCCTTTTCAGGTTTTTCGTTTTTTTCCGTTTATGCTTCTTCAAAACACTTGTGACTGTCAAGAATTTTATGTAAAAAGTCAAAACATTATAAATTTTTCATAAAGCACGGGCGAATCGTCATTCACCCCTAATTTGTTCACAGGAGCGACCCATGACTGTTTCACAGACGGATAAAGATGAAACCACAAGCGGGGGCGAAATCATTTCACGGATGCTTGCAGCGGAAGCGGTTGACACGGTATTTGGAATACCGGACCGTTCGCTTTCCACTCTATGCGCGTCTCTTACGTCCAACGGCATCAAACTGATTTCACCTACCCACGAAACAAACGCCGTGCATATGGCCGGTGCATACGCCCGAATCACGGGGAAACTGGGCGTCTGTATTGCGGGCAAAGGCGGCGGCATGGCCAATGCCCTAAGCGGTGTTGCCGTGGATAACGCCGAGGGACACCGCGTCCTTCTCATTTCGAGCGCCGCCGAAAACGGCAATCCCGGTTCCGACCCCAAAGGCGCCTACCGGTATCTTCCACAACTGGATGCGACCCGGCCCATTACCAAATGGAACAGCACAATCCCATCCATTGAAACAATCAGCGATGTCATGTGTAAGGTATTTCGCATCTCCCACACCGGCAAACCAGGCGTTGTTCATGTGGATGTCCCCGAAAAAATCATGAATATGACCTGCCCTTACGATCCATCCTGGATTCGCGATCCCGCCACCTATCGTTCACTGGATCCCATGGCCCCGCTTCCCGCGCTGGTGGAAAAAGCAGCAGATATGCTGGCACGGGCAAAATTTCCACTGATCCACGCCGGGACCGCCGTCATTCATGCCCGGGCCCACGAGGAACTGATGGAACTGGCGGCTCTCCTCGAAACCCCGGTCAGCACCAGCTGGGGTGCCAGGAGTGCCATGGATGAACGAAAAGATCAATCCATCCCCATGATTTATCTCGCTACCACCAACGAACTCAGGAACAAAACCGACGTGGTACTGGCCCTTGGAAGCCGGATCGGGGAAACGGACTGGTGGGGAAAGCCCCCCTACTGGGCGCCCCCTTCACGGCAGAAACTCATACAGGTGGATCTGGATGCGTCGGTTTTTGGTTTTAACAAACCCGTTGACCTTGCCGTTTTGGCGGATGTGAAAGTGTTTATGAAACAACTCATAAAAACACTGAAAAATCGCAAAGAAGAGATGAACCTGGAAGACCGCCGAAAGAAAACAGAAGAAATCAGGGATAACTGCCGCGTTCGGAGGAACCAATTGGATAAACACCTTATGGACGGCAGTGTCCCAATGGCATCGGCCCATGTTCCCCATGTGTGCCAGCAGATCTTCGATGATGATGCCATAGTGGTCATTGACGGGGGGAACACCTCCATCTGGGGGCTCTTTTTTCACCAGGTCAGAACACCCAACACTATTGTGGGAACGCCCAAAATGGGTCATCTGGGGGCGGGGGTTTCACAGGCCCTCGGCGCCAAAGTGGCCGACCCGGACGCTCAGGTCTATTGTATCATCGGAGACGGAGCAATGGGGTTTCATCAACAGGAAATTGAGACCGCTGTCCGGTACAATTTACCGGTCATCTACCTGGTCCTCTGCGACAAGCAATGGGGCATGGTAAAAATGAACCAGTTATTCACCCTAAAACCCATTAAAACCCTTGTTCTGAAGACTCTAAGTCCCGAGGAATCCATCAATGCGGACATCGGTGAAACCCATTTTGATCAACTGGCTGAAGCCATGGGCGCTTACGGTCAGCGCGTATCGGACCCCAAAGCGCTGAGCGGCGCCATCCGGTCGGCGCTTGATTCGGGCCGATGTTCCGTCATTCATGTGGACGTGGACCCCGTAAAACACATGTGGGCACCGAACCTTAGAGATTTCAAGGACCTGCACGCGGAACCGGCTGGATAGAAACCGATCAACAAGCTAGCGGAGAAAAAGATATGAGTACACAAAAACAAGAAAAAGCAGCGGAAACACAGATGAAAACCGTCTTGGTGACCGGCGCTTCCGGATACCTCGGAAAACACCTGATTCACGCACTGGCTTCAGATCGCAAAGGCATTAAGGATATTATCGCAGCGGATATCAGGGAACCATCCCCCGAGATCCGGGAAAAAGGCATCACCTATTTGAAAGCCGATGTCCGGTCTCTGGAGATGAACAGGATCATTAAAGCCCATTCGGTCGACGCCATTGTCCATCTGGCCACCATTGTGACACCCCCCAAAGGGAGTTCCCATGACCTTACGTATTCCGTTGACGTCATCGGCACCCAGAATATCTTGAACGCCTGCATCGAAAACCGCGTGAAGAAAATCATCGTCACCAGTAGTGGCGCCGCCTACGGCTACCATGCCGATAACCAGGCCTTGCTGACGGAGGATGACCCCATCAGAGGAAACAGGGAATTTCCCTATTCCTACCACAAACGGCTGGTTGAAGAAATGCTGGCGGAATATCGGGCCCAGTATCCCCAGTTGAAACAGATTGTATTTCGTCCCGGTACCATTCTGGGAGAAAATGTCAGCAACCAGATCACCAACCTTTTTGAGAAAAAAATCGTCCTCGGTATCAAAGGATCCGACTCTCCTTTTGTGTTTATCTGGGATCAGGATGTGGTCAACTGCATTAAAAAGGGCATCATGGAAGATAAGACAGGGATTTACAACCTTGCAGGGGATGGCGCCTTGACCATGAAACAGATCGCCGGTATTCTGGAAAAACGGTATGTGGCGGTTTCAGATACCCTTCTTGAAAAACTCTTTGGGTTATTTCAGAAAATCAAGGGGTTTCAATCCGACATGAAGAAATCCATCCCGTCCATCATCGGCCCGGTCATCATGAACTTTCAATTGGTCCAGGATATGCTCACGGGGTTCCTCCCCAGGAGTGTCCATCCGCTTGTGGAAAAACTTCACAAAGCCCAGAACCAGCTCGGGCAGATTCTACCTGAAAACATCGGCCCGCTTTTTGAGCTGCTGAACGACAACCTGCCGCCCTATGGACCGGAACAGGTGGTCTTTCTGAAATATCGGCCCGTCTTAAGCAATCAGAAGCTGAAAAATGAATTCGGTTATACCCCCCTCAAGACCAGCGAAGACGTCTTCAGGTTCTATCTGGATACCCGAAAAATTGCATAAAGGAAAAAAATCATGAAAATCCCAAGGCTTCCCCAAAAAAAAGAAACCATCAAAGGCGGCGGTATTGTTTCCAGAATCCTTGCAGCCGAAGGCATTGATACGGTCTTCGGCATCATTGACGGCTCCTATTTCGGCCTCTATTCAAGCCTTAAGCCCAACGGCATCCGCCTGGTGACCCCAAGGCACGAATCCAATGGGGTGCATATGGCCGGTGCCTATGCACGGGTATCCGGAAAACTGGGAGTATGCATCGCCAGCAACGGTCCGGGCGTGGCCAATGTGCTCACCGGTGTTGCCCTGGAGAACGCGGAAGGGAATCGTATCCTGTTGATTACCAGCACCCGTCGCGAGGGCATCAGCTATCCGGACAGGGGGGGTACATTTCAATATTTCCAGCAAGTTGAAGCCACCCGGCCCATCACCAAATGGAGCTGCAACGTCACGAGTCACACCCGGATCGCCGAAATTTTGCAGACCGCCCTCAGGAAATCCCGAATGGGCCGGCCCGGTGTGGTGCACATCGATATCCCTGAAAATATCATGAGCACCGACTATGATCTCAATCCGGCATGGTTTCGCCCGCCCTCCGGTTACCAAACATACAATTCAATGCCCGCCAATCCCCAACAGGTGGAAAAAACGGCCCGCATGCTGTCCGGCGCCAAGCGGCCCATGATTCATGCGGGTGGTGGTGTTGTACATGCACAAGCTTTCTCCGAGCTTCAGGAACTGGCAACCCTTCTCTGCGCCACGATCACCACCAGTTGGAGCGCCCGATCAGTAGTTGATGAACGATTAGAGCAGGCCATCCCCTTGATTTACAAAGAGGTGGTCACCCGCATCCGTAATGATGCCGATGTGGCCCTGGTCCTGGGGTCCCGTATGGGTGAGACGGATGGCTGGGGCGTCCCGCCACAATGGGCTCCCGCTTCTTCCCAGAAACTGATTCAGGTGGATCTGGATTCGGAGATCCTGGGTTCAACCAGGGCCACCGACCTGGCGGTTCAAGCCGATGTGAAGGGCTTCCTCATGGAGCTGATTGAGTCACTCAAAAAGATCAAAGAGGTCAACGATCTTGAGGAGCGCCAAAAGAAAATCAAAACATATCAAAAGGCTTGCAGCACCATACGTAAAAAACTGGATAAGCAGTTGGATGACAAAGATGCACCGCTTAATCCGGCCCAGGTGCCCGCCGTCTGCCAAGAGATATTTGATGACGACGCCATTTTGGTCATTGACGGGGGGAAGGCCCTCGCCTGGGGCCATTATTTTCATGAGGTGCGTGTTCCCAATACCATCCTCGACGCCCCTATTATGGGATATGTGGGATCCGGTTCCCCCCATGCCATCGGGGCCAAAGCGGCCTTTCCGGAACGGCAGGTCTATGCCATCATGGGAGACGGCGCCATGTGCCTGAACCAGAGAGAAATCGAAACCAGCATACGAACAGATCTGCCGGTCATTTTCATTGTGCTCAATGACAACACCTCTGAACCCGTAAAACCCGATCCGTTTTCTTCGCTCTCTATTCAAAAAGAAGCATCAAAGGCTGAAAGCCCGGATGAATACAAATGGAATACCCGCTTTGATTTGATCGCCCAGGCCATGGGCGCCATGGGAGAAAGGGTGTCAGACCCGGCAGGGCTCAAAACCGCCATCAAGCGGGCCATCGGCTCGGAGAAATGTTCCGTCATTCATGTGGACGTGGACCCGGTCAAACACCAATTCCTCGAGGCGTTGTAGAAAGGCTCCCCAAGCGACACTATGAATTCATTTTTTAACTACGATACGTTTCTGGTACAACTGCTGGCGTTAAAAACCTGGGTCATGTCCAATATCTTCGTCTGGGAAAACCTCGTCCAGATCCTGGAGCAGGTCTCCTTCCTGTTGGTGGCATGGATCGTTGGATCCATTATGGGCCGATGGATCCGACGCATCATTTTATCCAGACGAAAAGAAGACGTTGTCAAGGGAAGATTCATTACGGGAATTCTGGGCCGGTTCCTGGACTTGCTCCCCCTTATTTTCAGCATATTTGTGCTCTGGCTGAGCATTCGGACCATTGACTGGATCGGGCACCGAATATTCCTGCTGAACCTGGCCCTCAACCTGTCCATGGCCTGGGTTGTGATACAACTGGCCACTTCCGTCATTCCGGACCGGTTCTGGTCCAGACTCATTGCCGCAGCATGCTGGCTGCTTGCGGCCCTCAATATTCTTGGCGTCCTGGATAAAACCGTTTCACTGCTGGCGGGTATCGGGTTTACCATCGGGGACGTCAAGCTCACACTGCTTTCCCTCATCAAAGCCATCTTTGTCCTGTTCATCCTCCTTCGAGGCGTCAACTGGGTCAGTGGACTCATGGAAAAGAAGCTGGCCACCGTCTCCGCACTGTCCCCGTCCACCCGTCTGATGCTCACCAAAAGTCTCAATATTGTCATGATCGTCATGGTGACGCTGGTGGCCTTAAACAGCGTGGGGATTGATCTGTCGGCCCTGGCGCTGTTAAGCGGCGCCATCGGCGTGGGTATCGGATTCGGATTGCAGAAGATCGTGGGAAATTTCATCAGCGGCCTCATCCTGCTCTCGGACAAATCCGTCAAACCGGGGGATGTGGTGCAACTGCAGGACGTATATGGTTATGTCAAACACATGGGGGGCCGCTGCGTCTCAGTGGTCACCCGGGATGAAAAAGAATACCTGATCCCCAATGAAGACCTCATCACCCAGCAGGTCATCAACTGGTCCTACTCCACCCAGAAAATCCGAATCAAGGTGCCGGTAGGCATCTCCTACGATGCGGACCCCCATGAAGCAATGGAACTCATCAAAAATGCCCCCAAAGACATCGAAAGAGTGCTGAACGATCCGGCGCCGAAATGCCTGATGGTGGGATTCGGGGATAATTCCGTGGATCTGCAACTGCGCTTTTGGATTCGGGACCCCCAAAACGGGGTCGCCAATATCACCAGCGAAGTCATGCTCAGCATCTGGGATACCCTCAAAGCGCATGGAATTGAAATACCGTATCCGCAGCGTGATGTACACCTGGATCCAGAATCATCGTTGCGTGTTGTGCATGTTTCCGAAAAAAACAAAATGAACCTTGACACAACGGAGAAATCTTCCTAAAAAAATCATAACCCTCCATCATAAGAGACCCTATGCAGAATAATTATTTCCTCTATTATGGCGAAGACAAGCAAACCTTTTCCCTACCGCCGGAATGGACCGTTTTAAAACACACCCGGATCACCGGGGCCGCACCTGCAACGCCCGTCGGGAATCTGGTAAAAAACGCTCTGGCTTTCCCCGTAGGAACCCCCACGCTTTCTGAGATGGTTAAAAATGATGGAGAAGTGGCCATTATAGTGGATGATCCAGCCCGCGCAACGCCGGTTTATCAGATGCTTCCACCCATCCTTCATGCGCTTATCAAAGCCGGAGTCGCTCCAAAACGCATCACCATCGTGGTAGCCCTTGGCACACATCGTTTTGCCTCGGAAAAAGAGCTTGAGGCCAAGGTGGGAAAAGCTGTTCTTCGGGAATACCGTGTGGTCCAGCATGACTGTCATGCCAACAACTTGGTACCCATCGGAAGGCTTTCCACGGGGGAAGAAGTCGCCATTAACCCTTTTGTGGCCCGGGCTCAACTTAAAATCGGTGTCGGATCCATTTTTCCCCACCCCATGAACGGGTTTGGTGGCGGCGCCAAGATTCTCTTCCCCGGGGTCGCCGATTTTAAATCCATCAGTGAACATCACTTTCATTACACACCGGAGCCGGGATGTGTTCTGGGACATACCGAAACCAACCCCTTCTATCGCGAGGTCTGCCGCATGGCGGAAGCGGCGGGTCTGAACTTTATTGTCAACTGCATCTTTGACGCCCGTGAGCGGGTGGTTGATGTGGTGGCCGGGCATTTTAAAGAAGCCCACAAGACAGGGATCGAAAGAAGCAAACAGAACTATGCCTTTCAAATGAAAGAAGCGGCGGATGTCACCATTGTGTCGGCTGAGCCCTACGACGAAGGCCCCCAGATCATGAAACCCATTATTCCCGCTTCCCTCATGACCACAAAACCCGGAGGTGCCGTCATTGTTCTTGCCCGATGCCCGGGCGGCATGCCCGACGCCATGCTGCAGTCATTTGACAACATTTTTAAAACCCGGCCGGAACATACGGGGCAATTCGCAGTAAACGCTTTCAAAACCTCGAACGCAATGGCGGAAGGGGCCATCGATTTCAACTGCGCCATTTTCTTCGCCCTGGTCTGCGCTTCCCGCACCCGTATCACCATCGTATCGAAAGACCTGGATAAAACCGCCGTAAATCGTCTGGGATTTAACCATGCGACCACTCTCAAAGCCGCCATTTTAAAAGAACAGGAAAAACAACCCGAAGCCACAGCAAACATATTTCCTCTGGGCGGACTGCTGCTGCCCCTTATGCCGTCTTTACCCCGGTTATATGAATTCTAATGGATCATAAAAAGTGAGGAGCTAACATGAAACAGGAGATTTTTTTAGGAAACGGCGCCATTGCCTTGGGGCTAATGGAGGCCGGATGTCAGGTGATGACCTCTTATCCGGGAACCCCCAGTTCCGAGATACTGCCCGAAGCGATCCGCCTGATCAAATCTGAAGCGCTGAACACTTACGTGGAATGGTCCACCAATGAAAAGGTGGCCCTGGACAATGCCTTTGCCGCCGCCATCTCCGGAAAAAGAGCCGCCTGCTGCATGAAACAGGTGGGGCTGAACGTGGCGGCAGACACCCTCATGAGCGCCGTCTACATGGGAACGGTCGGCGGGCTGGTCATCATCTCCTGTGATGACCCGGGACCTCATTCTTCCCAAACCGAACAGGATACGCGATTCATGGCGAGGCTTGCCAAAATCCCCATCCTGGATCCGGCAACCCCCGAGGAAGCCAGGCTCATGGCGTCCCTTGCCATGGAACTCTCGGAGGAATTCCGCATTCCTTTCATCTTGAGACCCGCCATTCGCGTCTGCCATGCCCGGCAAAACCTTTCCTGGGACACACTTAAAGCCAAACATATTAAATATGGGGCCCGAAAAGCCTCATTTGAAAAGGATCCGGGCCGCTGGGCTGCAACCCCCCGGTTCCGGTTTATCCTCCATGGGGAACTGAACAAAAAACTGGATGCCATCGGAGAGCGGTTCTCCGCCCTGTCCCACATCAATTACCACAATCTGGATGAGGGAAAACAGTACCCACTGGGAATCATCGCGGGTGGCGTACCGTTCGCCGCCATCAATGACATCCTGAAAGATGAAAAAAGAGACGATATCCCCCTGTTAAAACTGGGCGCCCCCTACCCGCTTCCCAAACGCCTGACCGACGAATTCATGGGGGCCTGCGAAAAAGTATTGGTGTTGGAGGAAACCGACACCCTCATCGAATACCTGCTGGGAGACAACCGGAAAGTTCTGGGTCGCATCTCGGGGCACGTCCCCTCCCAGGGGGAACTGCTGCCAAAGGTTATTTTTGATTGTCTGGGAAAGATCCTTAAAGAACTGAAGCTTGAACCTTTCAACCGTAGAGAGAATTACGGGATAAACCAACTGGTCCAGAGCCTGGAACTGCCCATTCGAAAACCGACCCTCTGTGCGGGATGCCCCCACCGCGCCAGCTTTTTCACCATCCGAAAAACCCGGCCCAAGACCATCTTTACCTCCGACATCGGCTGCTATACCCTGGGGCTTAACCTGGGGGCCGTGGACACGGTGCTGGACATGGGCGCCGCCATCACCATGGCATCAGGTTTTTATCATGCCTACAAACAGGATGGTGTTGACCAACCGGTGGTGGCCACCATCGGCGACTCCACCTTTTACCATTCGGGCACGGCGGGGCTCTTAAACGCCGTTTACAATGACGCCCGGTTCATCCTGGTCATTCTGGATAATCTCATCACCGCCATGACCGGCATGCAACCCACCCCCGGCATCGGTATCCGGGCCGACGGCAGCAAAGGAAAAGCCATCCCCCTGGAACGGGTGGTCAAGGGATGCGGCATCGATTTCATCGAAGAAGTGGACCCCTACGATACCAAGGCCATGGGCGCCCTCATGAAACAGGCGACCCAGTACGTGGAATCCCCCGATGGCGGCATTGCGGTCATTATCGCCCGGCACCCTTGTGTCATCGCTTACCGGGCGGAAGCGGTTCCCGAACGCATACCAGTGGAAGTTACCGATGACTGTACCGAATGCAATTTCTGCCATGACCGGTTTGAATGCCCCGCCCTGTACAAAGATGAAAGCTTAGGCCGGACCGACATCAACCAGGCCCTGTGCGTCCAATGCGGCGTCTGCCTGCAAGTCTGCCCCACGGGAGCCATTGTGGCAACTGAGGAATGAAAACAGCATCAATATGAGAGGAATATAATGGAAAACGTAAACATGATATTCTGTGGTCTGGGTGGGCAGGGGATCCTTTTCATGACCAAAATTTTTGCCCGGGCCGCCCTTGATAAAGGACTGCAGACCCTGGGGGCCGAAACCCACGGTATGGCCCAGAGGGGCGGATCGGTGGTGTCCCATCTCAAGCTGGGAACAGCATCCAGCAGCCTGGTACGAGAACAGACCGCCGGTTTTCTGCTGGCCCTGGAAGAAAATGAAGCCTATCGCAATCTGCCTTTTCTGGCCCCTGGTGGACGCCTTTACGTGAACGCGGAAGCAAATGAGTTCCCCAGGAAAGACGTCATCCCGTATATGGAAAAACAGGGGATCAGCACCCATGCCTTCCCTGCCCAGAAAACAGCTATGGCACTGGGGAACCCCATGTCCACCAATCTGGCGTTGATGGGTTTCTTTGCTGCCTCTGAAGACGAACCCTTTACCCATGATGAATTGCGTCAAACCATCATCAGCGTTAGCCCCGACCGTTTCAGGGAAAACAACCTCAAGATCTTTGATGCGGGATTGGGTTCCTAGGGCTGACTCAACAATAAATTCGCAGAATAGACGCTCAGATTTAGGTCGGATGGGGTTCCCTCTCCTCCTGCTGGATCTGGATTTTGATTCCGGTCCCGAGCGTTATGATTCAAAATATTTTTCAAGCCCCATGTGCCGGTGCAGGCTCAAAAATACATCCTTTCTCTCTTTCAACAGTATGAAAAGATATTTGAGCCCCTCGTATGGGAGGGCATAGCGCTCAAGTCCGGGTTCCGTACATTGCCGACATTCGGGGTAGTCGCCGATCCTCCGGCGCATTTGAGACGCAATGTCCGATCGGAAAAGATCACTCACGGAGCTCTCCTCTATATTGCCGGGACTGCTGTCGATCAAGGGACACAATAACAGCTGGCCCCTGCTTCGTACAAAAAAATAGTTGAAGCCGCATGTACAGGGTTTTTTCATAACGCCTGTTTGGAAATACCGAACCAGGGCCTCGGCATGAAAGCTCCAGCGGAAAAGATCGGTTCTGAAAAAATCCATCACCTTTTGTTTCATCTCCTCGGTAAATACCAGATCAGCGGCCCGGTCCGGGTTCAAGTAGCGCGCCCGGGTAATAATACAGGGAGAGATGATAGCAAACAGGTCGTTTTCATTTGCGTATCGGGAGATGGCCGCCAACGCATCAACGTTTATGGGCAAAATCGTTGTTTTCAAACCGATAATCAGGTTCGGATATCGCTCCCGCAATTCTTTTAACCCTTGAATGGTTTCATTGGCCTTTTTCCACGCGTCCCGGTAGTTCCTCACTTTGTCATGGATATCCCCGATGCCGTCCATTGCGCACACCACCACCAGGTCCATCCGGACTGTTTTCAGATCTTTGAGGATGGTTTCGGTTGCATCCAGCACGCGCTCGGTCAACAGACCGTTGGTGGTCACGGCGATGCTTTTGAGTTTTCCGAGATTTTCCTTTTTCAAACGACAAATCTCCCTAAAAAGCTCGGTCAGGTCTTTTCGCAGGAAGGGCTCGCCGCCGGTAATATCCAGTTCTCTCAGATCGGAAAGCAGATCCGAAGAGAGGAGATTGATCCATTGGGCCAAAGGCAGATCCTTCACATGGCTGGGAATCCTCCAGATGTTGCACATGATGCATTTTGCAATGCAATGATGCGTGATCTCAAGGCTTATAGCCTGCGGTTTTCCGGGATGTCCGGTTCGTTTGAGATATTGAAAGCGGAGGCCGTTCAATGCGAGCCGCCCGGCAAGCTTAATAACAGTGCCACTCATGGGATCCCTCCTATATTTCAACGGGTCTTTCCATATTTGACGAAGAACTCCAGAATCAAATATGCCGATATCGCCGACAGCATGGACCCGTTCCGTATGGCCTCACTTAGGCTCCCACTCGTACACGGCTTTCCTCAAGGCGCACCGGTCTTCCACGCTCATGAAATCCCCTGTCGTCGCATGGGCCCGGCCCATGCAGCCCCCGGCACAATGTTGTTTTCCCGAACAGGCTTTGCACGGCTCAAGTTCAACGGATCGCCGCCGATTCAAAGCGGGAAGACCGGACCAGAGGGAGACGGCTTTCGTCAACAATGCTTCCAGGGGTTCTTCATGTGCGTTTTGGACGGCCAGATGCGTTGCCGGAAGCATAATACAGGGATAGAGAACACCGTCGGCCGTCACATAGGGCATTTCAAAGCAGGCGCAGTTTTCCGAAGCGGAATCGGCTTTTCCGAACCACCATTCCAGACACGCGATATTGGCCATTTTGTGATACCGTTTCCTGAACGCGTTATCCCGATGATAAAAGTCGAGTAACGCCCGGTACTGATCCGGAGTGGGCAGCTGCAGGTCTCGAGTTCGCCCTGCCCTACCCGCCTGAACCAATGTACCGCTCAGCAGGCGACCGACCCCAATATCATCCAGACGTTTAAGCAAGCGTGGCAGCTCATCGCAATTGCTGTGGGTTTCAGTAAATGCTACAACCGTTTGCCCACCCAGCCCCGCCGCCGCCAACCGTTCAAGTCCCCGGAACGCGCGCTTAAAATTCCCCCTGCCCCGCATACGATCATGGGTCCGTGATGTGGCCCCTTCCAGGCTGACCTGAATAATCAGTTCTTTCTCAGTGATAGCCGCCAGGTGTTTCACATCTTTTTCGGTCAGGAGGGTGGCATTGGTCTGAAGGCGCACCCGTTTTAACCCCTCCTGCCGGCAGGAGAACCGCAAAACCTCCAGCCAATCCGGATGCGTCAGGGGTTCTCCGCCGGTGAGGCAGACTTCCTCGAGGCCCAGACCGCTGAATCCCGTGATCAGCCGCTTGAGGACTTGGACGGGAACCGGAAGAAACACCTCATGAGAGAGGCTCTCGGGCCAACAGTGCCGGCACTTGAGGTTGCACCCGTTGGTGATCATGAGGGTCAGCACTTTGGGCGGTTTAAGGCCCGCTTTTCTTATGCCGCCAAGGAGGTGCTCTCGTGTTGATGGATTCATATGGGTCAAACTTTCCCGGATAATGCTGACCAGACCACCTTTGGATTAACCGATCCGAAAGCGCGCTGCTTAATGCACCCCCACCACACACCCGATTGGTAGGAAACCTGGTCCAGGGTGAAGTAGAACAGAAACGAAAAAGGGTTCAATCTAGGTTTTTTGATAATATAGTCCACCATGCCAACCAGCAGGTGCATGGCAAAAATGATGATTGAACCCGTCGGAAAAACGGGAAAGAACAACATCGCCCAGATTAAGTAATATCGGGACGCAAAAGCGCATAGGTGGTAGAAATGGGCAAAATAGCCCCTTAAAACCGCGAGAAAAATGGAAATAACACCCACCGGCATGCCCTTTTTTCGAATCATACGCCACCTGTTCAAGGTATCCCAAATGGCAATGACGCCGCACAGGATCAATAACGGTAAGCAGGCCGTCGCCATTGTAATTACTCCCGCAGTCAGAAAAAGAGAGCCCGCCACGGGAAAGACCATTTTCTTGCTTCTTTTTGGGTGCAGTTTCTGAAGCAGGGACTCACTGGTACCGTACTCAAAACGTCTTTTGCAAAAAGGGAGCAGCCGGTTTCGGTGCTTATGCAGAACCCTGCCCACCGGTTGAAACGCCACCTGGAACCCCTGATCCTGGATTCGCCAGCAGAGATCCACATCCTCCCCCACCACCAGTTCTTCCCTGAACCCACCGATTGATCGAAATACATTCCGCTTCACCAGAAGATTGCAGGAGGGAACGTAAAAGGCTGTATCTGTTTTTTGGGAGCGCATGCCGTGCTGCCCCATAATCAGAGAGGAGTTAACCGCCTCATAGCGATCGAGTCCTGATCGGTTGAAATAGGAATCCACAAGACCGCCCACGGCCCCCATGGAAGCAGACCGGAAGGTGGGCAACAGCTCTTTCAGCCAGAGCGAGTCCACCAGGCAATCGGAATCCACGAAGGCCAGGATATCCCCTGAGGTTTTCTCGGCTGCCAAATTTCGGCAGTACGGGGCTTGTCTGTTATTTTTCAGGCGAATTAGACGGACTGAAAATCGGGAGACAATTTCCGGTGTGTGATCCGTTGAAGCATCATCCACAACGATGGTTTCAAGACGGTCTGCGGGGTAGTCCAGTCCTTCCAGAGATTTGAGGCATTCTTCAATCTCACCGGGGCGGTTGTGAACGGGGACTATAATGGATACCATGGGAAATTCAAGAAGTGCCGGGATGCCCCGCTGCTCCAGAAAGCCTTTCAGCACCAGATCGTTCAACAGATTCTCCACCGGGCCGGCATCCACGTTTTCAATTAAAGAGAGTATCTGCTGAAAGGCCGTGAAATGGTTTCCCTTCAAGGCATCGATGACGCCCATCCAGGCCGGGTGAAGGGTGAGGGTCTTGAGGGGAAAGGCAAGAACAAGTACAATCCTGCCATTTTTTTCATGGCGGGAAACGCTCCTCGCCAGACGGTAGCCGAGGGGCCATGAAGGTTCGAGAGGTTCTTGGTTCAAGAGGTCACCCCTCTGGTTCCTTCCGGGTTCCGTTTAAGAAATCGTTCAATTCAAGAAAAGAGATGAAGCCGTCTACCTGGGAAGAAAGGCTTCCCGTCAGCATCTCTCCCTTTTTTTCGAGGCGGCTGCCGGTGAGCAGTTCCTTTATCCGATCATGGGCATTAAGTTCACTGTCCGGCGGAGACGGCGCTTTGGGGCGGGGACGGGGCGGACCGATGCGGGTCCGGACGGCTTTGGGGGGAACCATGTTTTCATCAAACATCAGCTTCTGAACGGGAAGGTTTCGGCTTTTTTCCATTGAATCGTAGGTGGGGACCGGCAACCGAATGGACCCAGCGTCCACGCTGCACACGGCAGGGAGAAAACATCTGATAATCTCCCGTTTTCCCCGGCCCGCACTCCGCTCCACCAACAGACCCCCTTCCTTCGATGCCCCATGAAAATCCCGAACACCGGATACAAAAGGCCGATTCAGATGGCAACCCAACAAGGCGCCCACCTGACCATTTCGGGTGTCCAGGGACTCCTTCCCACAGAGCACCAGGTCCGCGCCGATTTTGTCAATGGCCTTGGCCAGAAAGGCGGATTTTTGCCACGGGTCCATTTCAGCCGCCATATGGATCTGATAGAGCCCTTCCGCCCCCAGGGCAAGGCATCGTTTCAGTTCTTTTTCCGCAATGATGGGTCCCAGGGTCAGCAGGCTGATGCGGCCGCCTCCCGCCAGTTCTCCGGCGCGTAGGGCCGCGCCTACGGCCAGTTCATCATAAGGGTTAATCCGGAACACCGCATCCTCGGGAGAGAGATAATGGCGATTCAGCTCTTTTCCGGTTCTTGCGTAGGTATGGGCGATCTGCTTGACGCAAACGATTATTCGCATGACATGCCTTTCCGCCATCAGTAAACCCGCTCCAGGGCCGAATCGATAATCTCTATCAGGTCCATGACCCGGGGCGGTTTCTCCATCTCCAGGGCGTTGATCCCGTCCTCCAGCATGGTCAGACAATAGGGGCACGCCGTTCCCACCAGGTTCACCCCCGCTTCCGCCACGTCTTGGGCGCGAAGTTGGTTTATACTCTCCCCAATGCTTTCATGGAGCCACATGCGGCCGCCTCCGCCGCCGCAACAAAGGGCGTTTTCGCGGTTTCGTTTCAGTTCCCGAAGTTCAATGCCGGGAACGCTCACAGCCGCTTCCCGCAATGCATCGTATATGCCGTTAACCCGCCCCAGGTAACAGGGATCATGGATGGCCATACGCATGTTTTCAGGATACTTCAGGGAGATCTTCCGTTTTTTGATCAACTCCAGCACAAAGGGAATCCCATGAATCACCTCGAAATCGCCGTGATATTCGTTCTTGAGGGTATTATATCCGTGAGGGCAGAGACAGACAATCTTACGAATATGATATTTTCTAAAAGCGGCCACATTTTTTTTTCGAAGGGAGCGAAACAGGGTTTCATCCCCCAGCCGCCTGGCCCCATCGCCGCAGCACGATTCTTCCCGGCCCAGGATGCCGAAACGAACGCCGGCCGCCTGAAGAATCCGCACCATGGCGCCATAGGTCTCCCGGTATCGGGGGTGAAAGGCGCCGGAGCATCCCACCCATAAAAGGATTTCCGCATTCAGCCCTTCCTCGGATATATGGGGGACCCCCAGGTGCATGGCCCAGTCTTCCCGGTGGGCCGGTCCCCGACCGTTCACATCCCCGTAGATTTCCAAATTTCGCATCATGTCTTTTGCCGCCTCGGGTAGAAGGCCCTCCCCCATGACTTTAGCGCGTCTTAAGTCCATGAGTTTGTCCATGGGGCTCGCATATACCGGGCATCTGTCCACACAGGCCATACAGGTGGTACAGGCCCACAGGGCATCGGAGGAAACGCTTTTTTTAAGGGTCTCTGAAGGCGATAAACGGACCCGGTCTTGAATCTCCCCCATGACCTGGCGGGGGGACAGGGGTTTCCCGGAAATGGCCGCCGGACAGCCTTCGTCGCAACGGCCGCAGGAAACACAAGCCTGAACATCCAAAAGCTGTTTCCAGGTAAAATCACTGATCGATCGAGCACCCACCACCGGTTCTTCACCTGGCCGGTTCCCCAGGTCCATCTCCCGCAATGCGCCGCGCGGCCGCTTTTGCCGGTAAACCACATTCAGGCTTCCTGAAATCAGATGGCCCATGAAGGAAAAGGGAAGGATGGCGATAAAAATAAGCAGGGCAAAAAAATGAACCCGAATCATGATCTGCATGAGAAGGGGGGAAGGCGGCATGGCCAGCGCCAGCAACCCACCTATGGGGGTGCGCCAAGCCAATGGCGTTTCCATGATCGATAGGCGCGTCCCTTCAGCAAGCAACCCGCTCAAAACAATCACCAGAAGAAGCGCCACGGGCAGAATCACCCTTCTGGGGCCGGTCCGGGCATCGCTTTTGATCCGCCTCGTAAGGAAATATAGAAGACCCAAAAGAAGCCCGGCTCCAACCAGGTCGCTCAGCAGGGACAAACACCCTGCAAACAGAAGGGGCAGGGAAAGGCCGAACTGGGGCAGAATGCCCATTAATAGGGAAAAAAGGAACCCCCAAAACACCAGCAGATGGGCCATGCCCGTCCGGGGATTTTGAAGGATTTTCCCATGGCCCAGCAGGTAACCCAAAAAGCCTTTCAGATCGCGGCGGCAGGCTTCTTTCCGGCCCATGCGCCATGAGCGCTTTAGCTTCTCAAGGCCTGCCAGAAAAACCATCAGGGAAATGCCGATCAGGAGCAGATCAAAAGCGGTTAACAGCAAATCATCCCCTCCCCTTCCCATGTTTTTGGTAAAACCGGCGCGTATAAAAACGGCAACCGCCCATCAGGAGCAATGCTGCGACCACCCCATAAACCGCCCCTGCGATGATGTCAATGGTATCTTTTTTGCCTTTGGATTTCGGGTGGATATTCCCCACAACGCCTATCCGGTCATCGGTGGAAAAATGGCATTTCCGGCAGTCCCGCTTGTTGAGGGGCGTTTCTTCACCATGGGCCGCCTTTCCTTGATGGCACCCCAGACAATCTTCTTCATCATAATCACAGGCAAAATCCTGTTTGCCGTGGGTTCGAATTTGCACCGACGGCAACCAGGCCAGAAACCCCGTATCGCCCGTTTGGGCCGGATGGCATGACCCGCAGGTTTGGTGAAGGTTGTCGGGATGCACCGAGGACGCGGGGTGGTCCTTCCCCTGTATGCCATGGCGGGTGTGGCAGGAATAGCATTGGGGACTCGCACCCATCACCTTACTCCCCATGCCATGCCGGTTATCCTGATCATGACACGCGCCGCAATCCACATTCCCCGAACCGCGCTTTTTCATGTGAGAATCATCCACAACGCCGGTATGACAATCCATGCAGGATATTTCTCCGTGATGAACCGAACTCTCATATTCCCCGACCGACATGTGAAGCACACTTTTCCCGCTGCCTTCACGGTGGCAATTCAGGCACTCATCCGGTTCATAGGCGTACAAGTCGGACGTCGTCAGGAAGAACAGCGCAACCATACACCAGGGTAAAACTCGGTTTATGATATCTTTAGGCATCTTTGATCTCACGAATGCGGGAGATGAGAAGGGGCAGCAGTTCATGGACATCCGCCACAACCCCCAGATCGGCAAACCGGAATATCCTAGCCCGGGGATCGGTGTTGACGGCGATGATCCGATCGGAATTTTCAATGCCCGCCGTGTATTCATTGGCGCCGGAAATGCCGCAGTTGATCATCAGGCGCGGGTTTACCGTCTTGCCGGTCTGGCCGATCTGCCGCTCATAGGGCAACACGTGCCAGTCAATGACCGGTCGGGTAGCGGCCACCGAACCACCCATGACGCGAGCGAGTTCATGAATGATATCAAAGCCTTCCCCTTTACCGACGCCCCTCCCTCCGGAAACGATGATATCCGCCTCTTCAATATCCAGGGTCTCCGGGTCCGCCTCAATGACTTCCACCACTTCCGTTTTTATGCCGTCGGGCGGGTTTTCCACAAGGATAAAATCCACCGTTGCGGCCTGTGTCCGGATTTTTTCGGCAGGCAGCAGCACGGCGGGCAGAAATGAAACAACCGGCGTTGGGTCGCATTCCAGGGCGAAATCTTCAAACAGATAACCATTGGCCACGGGACGGGTCACAATCCACTTCCCATCTTTATCCACTTTGAGGTCCATGGCATGGGTCGCCACTCCGGATTCGAGCAGCCCTCCCAGTCTGGCACAGAGATCCGCGGTATTAACGGTCTGTGCCGCCAGAAGACCCGTCGGCGCCAACCGCTTGATCAACCGGCAAAAGACCCCTGCAAACCGCTCCCCATGATAATGCGAAAGGGTTTCACTTTCGAGGCACAGCACCCGATCTACCCCATACTCTCCAAGAGTTTCCAGGTCATCGGGGAGTTCCCATCCCAGAACCACCGCCGTAACCCGACCTTTTGCGTTGAGATGCGAAAGAAGCTTTCGGGCCTCGTTGGCGAGGCCGAATGTATCCCCGGTAAAAGTTCCCTCTCGATGTTCGGTCAGGATCCAGATATCACAGGGGTCCAGGTTTTCAGGCATGGCTTTCATATTCTTCTTCCCACCCGGTGGCCTTCCACAATGGCCATATCCGTCTTTCTTGGGGCCACGCAATCTCCGATCCGGTACAATTCCCCGACCTTTCCCTTGAGGGAAAAATAGAGCCCATCGTCGGAAACATTTCCGGCGGCTAAAACAATGGTGTCGTAACCTTCAAAATCCATCATTTCATTGGAGTAGACATTGAGACTTTTAGCCACGGTGCCTTGGATTTCCAAGACCGCAATATCCGGGGTGCAGGTGACGCCTTTCAAGGCCAACCGTTGACGGGCCAGAAACAGGTCTTGAAGAGGCCCCAACTGTGCCCCTTGAAACAGGGCCGGGACCAGCACATGAACTTTTTTGCCCCGATCCGCCAGAAACTCCGCCGTCCCCGTGCCCTGATGGTGCCCGTCCAGGTCGATGAGCAACACCTTTTCACCAATTTCCACTGTTTCATTCAAAACGTCCAGGGTGTTTACCACCTCCGGATAGGCGTATTCACCGGGAATGGGATTTGTTTTCGGCGTGGAACCGGTGGCCACCACCACAACGTCGGGATTTTCCGCCAGGACCATTGTTTCATCCGCTTCAACGCCCAAACGGAGATCAATATCCAGTTTTTCCACCTGCCCCAGCAACCATCGGGTCACCCCTTGAATCTCCTGACGGCCGGTCACCTTCCCCGCTATGATATTTTGTCCCCCCACCTCATCATTTTTCTCAAAAACAATCACCCGGTGTTTTCTCAAGGCCGCCACCCGGGCCGCCTCAAGACCTGCCGGGCCAGCGCCCACCACCACCACTTTTTTCGATGTTTCGCATGGCATAAGGGTCCCAACGCCCAACTCCTTTTCATTTCCGGAGGCCGAACTTTGCATGCACCCGATGGTGTATCCCAACCCCATGCGACCGATGCAGCCCTGATTGCAGGCGATGCACTGCCTGATATCGTCTTCCCGACCCTCCATGGCCTTGTTGGGCAGTTCCGGGTCCGCAATGAGGGCCCGGACCATGTTGATCATATCCCCCTGTCCGTCTTCCAGAATTTTCTCCGCCAGCTGGGGATCATTGATGCGGTTGGTGGCATAGACCGGAAGGTTTACCACCGAACGGATCGCGGCGGAAAGGGGAGTCGTGTAAACGAGCGGCGTATGCATGGACCCTTCCACCAGAAAGAGATTGTGAAAGGTTCCCAGACTCAGATCCAGAAAATCGATCAGCCCCGTGGCTTCGAGACGACCGGCGATTTCCTTGGCGTCTTCAATGGTCAACCCGCCCCTGGGATGCATTTCATCGGCATTCAGCCTGACCCCAAGGGTAAAATCCCTGCCCACGCTCTTTCTGACCCCTTCAATCACCTCCAGGCAGAACCGCATGCGGTTTTTAAGGCTGCCGCCATATTCATCCTCCCTGAAGTTGGTGGCCGGCGACAAAAACTGCCGGATCAGAGAGCTGTGTCCCAATTGAAACTCTATGCCGTCAAATCCCCCTTCCACCACATGCATGGCGCTCTTTTGGAAGTATAAAATACACTCCTTTATATCTTCAACTTCCATCTCTTTAGCCATCTCCCGAAAGAGCGGATCTTTTCCCGGGCTCGGCCCCCACACCGGAAGTCTTGAAATCTTTCCGTCCGCCTGCATGCCGTTGTGGTTCAACTGGGCAAAAATTTTGGTATCATATTGGTGAATAGTTTGGGTGAGTTTTAAAAACCCCGGAATCACCTCAGGAACAAAGGCATCCACCAGTCCGGCGTAGGCCAGATCCGACGGATGAACGGTCAACTCTTCCGTGGTGATAAGACCGGCCCCGCCCCTTGCCCGTTCGCGGTAATAATAGATATGGCGTTCACTGATTTGATGATCTTCGGACAGATTGGTAAGATGCGCCGCGAAATTGATCCGGTTGGGGACCACCACGGAACCGATCTTTATGGGAGAAAAAAGATATCGATATTCGCTCACAATCTTTCTCCCGCTTTTTGTCCCTCGTAAATAGCCATGCCGATACTCCGGGGCGCCACAGAGTCCCCCACCCGGTAGACCTCCTTCACGCGGCCTTTCAATTGGCAATACAGGCTGTCATCCGCAATATTCCCCATATCCAGCACAATAGTGTCGTAATTCTCAAAAATAATGGGCAGGTTTGTGTAAATATTCCTTGCCTTCACCCTGTTCCCATGGATTTCGTCCACCACCACATCGGTGGTGAATGTAACCCCTTTTTGAAGCAGCCGCTGCCGGGTCAGGTACAGATCCCCGATGTGCCCCAGTTCAATGCCGATAAAAAGATCGCTGGTGACCATATCCACCTTTTTCCCCTGATCCGAAAGCCTTTCCACGGTGGCTGTGGCATGGTGTCCGCCATTTTCATCGATAAAGAGAACCTTATGCCCCACCGGGTAACTTTCTTCCATCACATCCCACACATTCTGAACCAGGGGCGGACCATAATCTCCGGACACGGGCCTTTTTATGGGTTTTGATCCCGTGGCCACGATCACCACGTCCGGCCTCTTTTCCTGAATCCATGAAGGCGATGCCTCGCATCCCGTGATGATGGGGACTTCAAGCTGTCCCAACCGATGGGTCAAATAGCGGATTACCTCCCAAATGCCCTCGCGTCCCGCACCCTTGATCAGGAGGTTCATCTGTCCCCCCACACGCTCCGCCTTTTCGTAGACCGACACATCATGGCCCTTTTTCCGGGCGGCCAGAGCAGCCGCAAGCCCCCCGGGACCAGCGCCTACTACGATGATCCGTTTTTTGATTGCGGATTGTTCCGGATGTTTTATTCCGCAATCTTCATGTCCAACATTCGGATTCTGAATGCAACTAAGCGTTTTGGACTGGTTGATGCGGCCGATGCAGCCCTGGTTGTCTCGCACGCAATAGCGAATATCTAGGATTCGGCCTTCCCAGGCCTTTTTTGGCCAGTTAGGATCGCAGATGAGATTCCGGATAAGACCGATGGCATCCCCCTGCCCCTTTTGCAGGATCTCTCCCGCCGTTTGGGGCGTATCAATCTGGTGACTTGCGATCACGGGAACGGTCACGGCCGATTTGATCTGCGCTGCCGTCTCGATGGTGAAGCCTACGGGGGTATGCATGGAGGGCATTAAAAGGTGAAGATTGTAGTAGGTTCCCACAGCCACGTTGATGAATTGGGCCTGACCCTGTTCCTCGAAAACCCTTGCCATTTCAAGGGATTCCTCCGGATCGATGGCGCCCCAGAACTTTTCGTCAGCGCACAGGCGGATGCCGGTGGTGAAATCGCCCCCCACTTTTTTCCGCACCGCCTCCATAACCTCAAGGGGCAGCCGCATCCGGTTTTCCAGGCTGCCGCCATATTCATCCTGCCGATGATTGCTCAAAGGGGAGAGAAACTGCCGCAGGAGAGATTCGGGCCCCATATCGATCTCCAGGCCGTCAAATCCGCCTTCCCGGGCCAGGACCGCGGCCCGCCAGAAAGCTTCGACAACCGCAGCCATATCTTCCGGTTCCATGGGTTTGGCAGTCTCGCCAAAGGCAATGTCCGACAGGGCCGAAGGTCCCCATACCACTTGCCGGGTAACAGCGCCGCTCCCTTGAAAGCCGTGATGGTTCAATTGGGCGAATACAGGGGTATCGAAATCGTGAATGGACCGGGTGAGCTTTTTGAAGTCTTCCACCGCATGGGAACCGTACATCTCGATCATGGCCTCCCACGGACGATCATTTTCATGGATCACCATCTCCCCGACGACAATCAGGCCGCATCCCCCTTCGGCTCTTCGTCGGTAGTAGGCCACATGGCGGTCGTCCAGCCGGCCTTTCCGGGCAAAATTGGTGCGATGGGCCAGAAAGCAGATGCGGTTGGCAAGGGTCTTTGTTCCAAAGGCGATGGGGCTGAAGAGATGATCAAACATTGGAGACCTGGCGACTGAAATCGGATCTGAGATTCACAAGGCATTCCGGGTCCGGCATGTTGATGTCGTGGTAGGTGTGATAGGCCATGGCCGGGCATCCCCCCCGGCAGAATTCGAACCGCTCGCAGGTCGCGCAGGTCTCCACATTCAGGTTGCGCAGTTCTCTGAAAACCGGGGCCTGGTCCCACATGGTCTTGAAGGATGCATCCCGAATATTCCCGACCAGGAACGGCGGTTCCTGTAGAAAGGCGCAGGGGTAAACATCGCCTGTCGGGGAGATGCAGCAGGTCATCTTCGCGGCCCCGCACATGTCCAGGCCCTTTCGACGCCGGTGCTCGGAAGTGAGACAGAAGAAGGAATCCCCGGTCCGCACCAGGTCATGCCCTTCCAGCCATTCGGCAAAGGCCTCCAACTGCCATTTTTCCGGTCCCAGCGATTCCCGGCTCTCTTTGGCCCGGCCCGAAGGTCGAAACCGGGAAATCCGCAGTTCCGCCCCATAACTGCCGGCCATTTTCCGGAGATCATCCAGTTGTGGATAATTGGTCCGGGTCAAAACCGCGTTGATGCTGAACTTCACCCCGTGACGCGCCAGACAATCGGCAGCTTCCAGGATTTTTTTGTAAGTCCCTTTGCCCCGGATGGGATCGTTAACGTCCGCCGTGGCCCCATCGAGGCTTATCTGGAGATAGAGCATTTTCAGCCGGGACAACCGCCGAGCCAGGGTATCCTCGATGAGCATCCCGTTGGTGCTGACGCAGGTGACCAGTCCCTTTTCATGACAATAGGTTAGCAGATCCGGAAAATCAGGCCGGATAAAGGGTTCTCCCCCGCCGATATTGACCTGAAACACCCGGATGGATGTCAATTGATCCACCAGTGCACGGCATTCCGGTCCGGTCAATTCGTTTTCACCGGTGAGACCCGCATCGGAAAGACAGTGAACGCATTGGAGATTGCATTTCAGGGTGATTTCCCAGGTGACATTGACAGGGGCCGAAAGCCCCATCCTGGCCATGTTAGCGCTCAATGATGACTCCTTTTCGTACGAGCCGACCTGAACTTCTCTTCATTTTTTCTATACGATCATGGGACATTAATTTCGCCTGATTTTCAGTCCACAAGCATTCCTCCAGGGTAGATTCCCCCGTGGCGCGCAACAGATCATAATTGAACTATCGCTGCCTTGAACATAGCCTATAATCTTCCCAAAAATCTTTGAATTTAGATGTTTAAAGAAAATATGGTTTACAAAGTCATCAGCCGAAGCTCGACAAAACCTTCCGGTCCCGCCGATGCGATCGTTTGCGATAGTTGGTCTATACGAATATCCTCTCCATTTACCAGGATACTTTTGCAACCCCTTCGGAATGTATCCGGTGGATCGGAAAAAAACCACTTGGCCGTATCCGAATCGACCATAACACCCCGCTTGAGAAAGGTTGCGCCGATTTCTTTGGCCAGAAGATTGAACAACTTGACGGACACGACGTCTGTACGGTCCTCGGCGACCGTATCCCCCCGCCGGTGCGTGATTGTGCCGCGAAAGACGGCCAGGTCTCCACCTTTGCGGAAGGTTGCGCCGACCAGTCCCGGCATGGCAGCCGAAAGCGCAAGCGTGGCGTTGCTTTCGATGATGGCCGTCGAAAAATCGTCAACCGGCTTTCCGTTCAGGAAAGCCGTGCGGATTCGGTCTTCCACATAGTCAGGATTCACATCAAACTGATTGCAGAGCAGATCCCTGATGCTGGAACCGGTGTGGACATTGACTTTGAAACCTGCCTGCAAAATGGAGGAAAACGCCACGACCCCCGAATCGATTGTGTCAAACAGGAGTTCTGCTGTGAATACGGCTTTTATCATGGTAGCACTCCTACTCCCGGCCCACCGGGAACCAATTGCGTTAATGATGTGCATATTTGGCTGTTTTCAGCCTAACCGCCACCTATGGGTGGGAAAACGCCAACCCTTTCGCCGCCGTGGAGAAGGACGCTCGCATCTTCTTTCACACCATCGATAAAAATGAGTTTGACCTCGTCTTCTGGGATACACAGTTGACCAAGCAAAGCGGATAAAGGTGTGCCTGGTTCAACAGGGTAACGGCATGCTGAGTCAGCGGGCAGGTACTTCTTCAGAGAAGCAAAAAGCTTTATTTCGATAGTGACCGGCATAGGGTGTGTTCAACATCATGCTTACATATGAGAATGATGGTTTTTGGAAAAAATGGGGGGAACCATCCAGGGCCTCCCCCCATTTAACCAATATGCTGATGAAAATTAAAAGTTAAAGACCTGATCCAGCTCTTCGTCCGTCACCCCGAAGGTCACGTTGTGAGGCGGTAATGCCTCATCCTTGAAAAACGCGGGCAACCGGTCGTCCTTGTTGGTAAAGCCGGCTCGTTCGTTGAAATCCCTTTCCATCTTGAGGATGTTTTTGCCGAGTTCCGTGACATCATCCGCCGTCATGTCCGCGCCAAGAAAGCCACCGACCACATCGACCAGGGCCTGAAAAGTGTCTGGTTGGTCCAGAATCGCAAAGGCGATGAACAGGCACATGCCCGTGGCGTCAATGGCGGCTGTTGCGATTTGCAGATTCCTGGACAGCTCGACCTGCCCTTCGGGTTTCAAAGGATCCACACTGCCGCCCACACCGAGGATGTTGGTGGCCACGGCATACCCGGCCGTATGATCCGCGCCCATTGTGGTGGTGGCATAGGTCACACCGATCCCCTGAACCGCCCTGGGATCGTAGGCCGGAAGCGCCTGTTTCTTGACCACCGGTACCCGTTCCACGCCGAGCACCTGTCCGGTGACCGCCGCACCACTACCCAGTATTTTCCCGAGGGGTGTTCCCTCGCCCACTTGCTTGACCAGGTTGATGGCTGCCTGGGCATCGCCGAATTTCGCCAGACCCGCTTCCATGGCCACACCGATGGTAACGCCCATGTCAATGGTATCAATCCCGAAATCATCGTCCATTCGATCTATCTGCGCGAGGGCATCCAGGTCGTCAATGCCGCAGTTTCCGCCATGGGCCCAAACGGTTTCATATTCAACCTGTTTGCTCACAAAATTTCCATCTTTGTCGTAAAAGGTTCCGGAGCAGCGGATAACGCAGCCCTTGTGGCAGCCGTGGGTGGCGGACCCTTCACCACCCCTGGCGTTTTCCAGATCCGCCTGGGCTTCCCCGCTGATCTTGGCAGCACCTTCAAATTGGCCGGATGAAAAGTTTCGGGTGGGATATCCGCCGGCTTCGTTCAATACGTTGGTCAAGACGTTGGTTCCGTAAGCCGGGAGTCCTTCGCCGGTCACCGGATGTTTCTTCAGTCCGGCCACAAACGCTTTGTTTGCTTCTTTGAACTTTTCCGGGTTTCCCGGTGAGCGTTTTGACATACCGGCGTCATCCACTATAATGACCTTAACGCCCTTGGCGCCCATCACGGCGCCGACACCCCCGCGGCCGGCGTGACGTGTGGGCCGTTGTTCCATGTCTGTAAAGGCAATTGATGCAGCGGACAGCTTCTGTTCACCGGCCTGGCCGATGGAGATGCAGGCGATCTTGTCACCGTATTCCGCATTCATTTTGGCCACCAGGTCGTAATTGCCGAGCATCTTTAGGCTGTTGTCCGGAGTGACCTGAACACCATCCGCGTTTATGAGGACTTTGTAAAGGGTGTCGTCCTTCGGCTTTCCCTCAAGCACGATGGCGGCGTAACCCAGCCGGCCCAGCATCTGCGACGGCTGGCCGCCCGAATTGGCTTCTTTGATACCGCCGGTCAGCGGGCTCTTACACCCCACGGAAATACGTCCGGACATAGCCGCAACAGATCCGCTCAACATTCCGGGGGCTATGATCAACTTGTTATCTGCTCCCAGAGGATGACATAGCGGGGGAACCTCCTTTGAAACGATCGCCGATGTCATGGCACGGCCACCAAAACCGGCATAATCCCCCAGAGGCCCGGTGCTCACCTTAGGTCCTGCCTCCCCACCCATGTTAATTCGAACAATTTTGTCCATAGCCTTTCCCTCCTTTTTTTGAAAAATTAGGTTTTTGTTTACACGCCCCCAATGGGTTTAAATCAATTTTGTCGCCGCCGATCTAGCGGGATATTTGCGTTTGTGGTGAGGGCCGTTGTCTCAGAAACAGCAGTCAAGGCCAGCTCATCGTCCCCAAGGACATCTACGCATCAGCGTAATTTCCCCAGGTGACGTTCACCGGGCCCGAAGCCCCGCCCTGGCCATATTAGCACTCAATGATGACCCCTTTCGCTCTCAGCTGATCCAAGGTTTTTTTTATACTATTTATCTCTTTTTTTGGTGCAGATCTCCCCTCCTTTTTCAATCGTATCCACAGGTCAAGAGTAATTTCACCCCTAAAGAATGAAGTATCAAGCAATGGACCGGACGACAAAAAATAGAGACGGGGCCCATTCATTGTATAGAAAAGGAGTCCAAAATCCTCTTCTCTGACCTGTGTTCCAGATGACAAAATATATCTTGGATCTTCTGTTGGCTCCATTGATTCACCTTGGTGAGGCCCTCTCCATAATGCAGGATCCATTTCCCACCCGACAGGATTTTGAACATTCTAACCACATTGATTTTGGTGGCTTAAAGTTCATCCACCTCCATCGTTTCTCAATTGATCCGCTTTTTCCCCGCCCACTCCTTTTCCCGGAGTTTGAACTTCTGTATTTTACCCGTAGCGGTTTTTGGCAGCTCACCGAATTCCACATGTTTGGGTGCCTTGAAACGGGCCAGGTGTTTTTTGGTAAATGCAATGATATCCTCTTCCGATGGGCTGCTACCCGGTTTGGATACGACAAAAGCCTTTGGAACCTCGCCCCATTTCGGGTCCGGTACCGGAATGACGGCTACTTCCAGGACATGAGGATGCCCGTATATGGCGTTTTCAACTTCGACCGTGGAAATATTTTCACCGCCGCTGATGATGATATCCTTTTTCCTGTCCATGATCTGGACATAGCCGTCCGGGTGCATGACAGCCAGATCACCGCTGTGAAACCAGCCGCCCTCAAATGCGACTGCGGTCGCGTCAGGGTCGTTGTAATAACCGGTCATGACATTGTTTCCCCGCATGACAATCTCTCCCATGGTCTTACCATCCCTAGCAACCGGTTCCATGGTTAGAGGCTCAACCACATCCATGAAGTGCGTGACAATATAGGGAACTCCCTGCCGTGATTTCATGGTTGCCTTTTCATCAGCTGAGATCATATCCCAATCAGGCTGCCAGGCGCAGACACTGTGGGGACCATACACCTCCGTGAGGCCGTATGTATGGGTAATATCGGCTCCAATAGCCTCCATATTCCGGATAATGGTGGGTGCCGGCGGGGCGCCGGCGGTCATGATCTTGAGGGTACGCTTCATTTTTATTTTGGAAGCGCCCGGCCAGGTGCTCATGGTAATGAGTACCGTTGGGGCGGCGCAGAGGTGAGATACATCTTCCTTTTCGATCAGACGATAGATTTCTTCAGCGACCACCGTACGCAGGCATACATGGGTGGCACCGACGGCGGTAACCCCCCAGGTGAAACACCAGCCGTTGCAGTGGAACATGGGTAGGGTCCAGAGGTAAACTGAAGACGCCGTCAAACCGGATTCAAGAACTTCGCCGATGGCATTGAGGTACGCTCCCCGGTGATGGTACATGACGCCTTTAGGGCGACCGGTGGTACCGCTGGTATAGTTGATGGAAAGCAGCTGGTCTTCGGAATCGATATCTGCGATAAATGGCTCGGGTGAACCGGTTGACAGGAAGGCTTCATACTCCATACCCTCAAGAGAGATGGAGTCGCTGACATCACAGACCGTGACATAGGTTTTGACTTTTGGCAGTTCACCCGGTTGAACCATTGATGCAAACTCGCTGTCGACAACCACGAATTTTGCATCTGAATGATCGATTATGTATGAAACCTCTCCCGGAGAGAGACGGATATTAACGCTGACGAGGGCTGCACCGCTCAGGGGTACGGCATAATGTGCTTCGAGCATGGCCGGGATATTCGGACAGATGAAAGCCACCTTGTCACCCTTGCCGACGCCGTTTTGCCGCAGTGCGCTGGCCAGGCGATAGATTCTCCGGGAAAATTCCCTGTAACTATACCGTTTTTCTCCATAGACAACTGCTGTCTTGTGGGGATAGACGAGGGCGCTCCTGGTCAGGAATTCGACCGGCGTCAGAATACTTTTGTTTACACTGGACGTTCGCATCAGAATCTCCATTTATCCCAAGGACCGCCATTGCCTAACAAAAATTCAAACTTTCTAATAAACCCCGCAGATCCCATCAATTGCCATCTCTTCAATCCCGATCTCTTCTGTACAAAAAATATCATCTTCCTGGGTGGGTTTTTTCTCATCATTCTGGAATATTATGTTATCTTCATGATTGACCATTTGTTTAAATACCGCCTCCGTTTGATTCGCTTGATTTTCAACAACATATTTAACCTGACTACCCGGACAGCACAGAACATGAAGGCGCGGATCAACAGATCCGCGCCTTTTGGGATTACATCATGCTCATATAGACCTCAAATGAGTCTTCTACAGTCCAATCCCTGGCACTTCCCTCGTTGCACAGGTCATTAACTGAGTTTCCTGCCATGTGCTTGCAATCTTCTTCAGTAAGGCCGTATGTGCTCAGTTTACAGGCTTCATCAGTAATACCGACTACGTTGCGGAGATACTCAATTTTCTCTACTGCTATTTCCGCAGCCTGGAAACGATCCATGCCGCTTGTATCAACACTCATAGCATTCCTGGCCAACTCGGCATACCCATCGGGTGCAGCCACATAGTTGCGTTTAACCACAGGCACCATGGTCATAGCATTGGTCAGGCCATGATGTAAATCATTCATGGCAGAAATCTGATGGGCCAACCCATGGATCATGCCAAGGCCACCACCCATGGCATAGGTCATGGCTCCCAGATACTGTGCCCATGCCATTGCTTCACAGGCTTTGTCATTGAGGCGGTTGTAACTGAACTCGGCCAGATTCTCCCAGCACAACTTGGCTCCGCGCATACCCACGGCCTTAGCCAACTGGTTGCCCAGGCGGGATACAAACCCACCCATTGAATGAACAAAACAGTCGATACCGGACTGGGCGGCAATATTCTGGGGCATGGTGCGCAGCAAGGCCGGGTCCAGAATTCCAATAGTCGGAATCATGTTGGCTGCCACAAGGACGTATTTCCAATGTTTTTCCCAATCAGTCACAACTGCAAAACCGGTCATTTCAGCACCGGTTCCTGTTGTGGTATTCACTGCAACCTGGGCATAAAGACATGGTTTGATAGTTGGGATAACCTCCATGAAGCTAGGGTCCAGAACCGCTGCTTTTTCTTTCATGTCGGTAACCTCGGGGTTAGCCAGCATCATCCGTATCATTTTGGTCGTATCATGGGAAGAACCGCCCCCTACACTTAGAAAACCATCGGCACCTGCATCCTTAAAAGCCTTAACCCCATTGAATACATCTTCTTCTCTTGGATTGGTTTGACCCACTTTAAAAATGGTGGTTTCAACACCGGCATGGGTGCATATGGACTGAACCTCATCAATAATACCGGTACCTTTTAAGCCCGTGGTCACCAGCAACGCATGCTTAATGCCTGCTAACTTGCATTGCTCACCCGTGATCTTCACTGCGCCCCAGCCAATTGCCTCACTTCCATTAAAGCCACCAATCACGTGCATTGGAAACTGTCTGATTTCTTCGTGATAAGTGTTTCGGAAATTTTCGAATGAATACATGATTCCCTCCTTTTTGCGGGTTACGAAGTGCGTGATCAAGCGGATACGATATTATAACCTCGATTGCTGTCTCAAGCACGACTCAAAATGTTGGTGTTAGATCTTTTCGCCTCTCCCCATCAATGCTTCCTCAGTCTTTCAGGTTAAGGGCATCTGGTCAATGCACAAATTCTTCACCTCCTTACATCTTGTATTTACCCTTACTCATCTAGGCTTTTTGGTTTCGTTCTTGATGCCGGAAGATACTCTAGAAATCACCTGGCCTGTCGCACCTCCCCCAACCTTTCAAAGTACGTGCCAAAAAATGAAATTTATCTGATTTATCATTTAAACATCTGATGCCACGGATTAAATACTTTCCATCGGCATTCTGATCAGGTAGTCCTTTTGATATCATCCGTTACAAACTCCTGCCAGTTTGAGAATCATTTTCTCATTTTGAAAATCTGTTTTAAAGATGACAAGAAAAGCCGGCATGTTGAAAGCGTGCCAGCTTTTCCAATGCTTTTGGGTGGTCAATGGAAGGGTTTGAACCCTCTCCGCCCTTTTAGGGTCATAAATCATTTTGATAGATCAAATTTTTTCATCCACCTGTAGAAAGTACTCATGGATATACCCAAGAAAACGGCAGCCTCGTTCACGCTGTCGTACCGGCTCAGTGATTCAATCATGAGCTTTTTTGTAATACCTTCGATGGAGCAAACCTCTGATTCTTCTTGGGAGAGAGGCGTTGCCAGGTTCCCCCCCAGATCATCGAGGGTGATGAATTCCCCTTCCGCAAAATTAAATGCGCACTCAATGAGATTCCTAAGTTCTCGTACATTTCCCGGCCATGAATACCGGGCAAAGGCTGCCAAGACTTCCGGTGAAGCCTCTCGGATAGGAGATTGAAAGCTGCTTTTCATCTCTTCAATGAAAAACCTTGTGAGATCAGGGATATCTTCTTTCCTGTCTTTAAGGCTTGGAATCCGTAATCTCACAACATTCAATCTGAAAAAAAGAGGGTCAATAAAGTGGTTTTTTTTCACTTCTCGCTCAAGACTTTTCGAGCTTGCAGAGATAATCCTGAAGGTTAATGGAATGGCGTGCCTTCCCCCGATTCTTGTAACCTGACGATCTTCCAACACCCTTAACAGCTTCATCTGAGCCGGGACGTTCATCGTGTGAATTTCATCAAGAAAGATGGTCCCCCCATTTGCCATCTCAAACTTGCCCATATTCCCCTCTCTTCTTGCACCCGTATACGCCCCCTTATCATAACCGAAGAGTTCACTTTCAATGAGATCCTGTGGGATAGCGCAACAATTGAGCGCAACAAATGGGCCGCTGCAACAGGGGCTTGCGTTATGAATTGCGTGGGCAAACAATTCCTTTCCGGTCCCGGTTTCTCCCTCAAGCAGAACGCTGGATAAGGTACCTGCAACTTTCCTGGCCCTGGCAATGACCGTTCGGGTTTTACGGCATCGACCTATGATGTTTTCAAAGCGAAACCGGGCGGCATTGCGGGGTTTTGCGGGCAGGGAAACCTTGACTTTTTCCTTTTCCAATTTCAACAGCGATGCGATCTCATTTCCAGCCTGATTAAAGATCGGGATGGATTCCATGGACAAGGGGGATGAATTTACCCGATAGGGAGACTTTACCGTCACAAAACGGGGCAAAGCCTTCTGAGAAGAAGCCTGCCATGGAAGGCCTAACTCCAGCAGCTCTTGTACATTTTTTTTTCGAACAATATTATTGGGAGATAACCCAAAGGTAGTCTGGGCCGCCGCATTTAGATTGATAATATTGCCATCTCTGTTCACCAGGATCAACATTTTGTCGGCATAATCGAACGTGGAATGGAAATAGGAATCGTGAAGCTCGAGCAGTTCAAGTTTTTTCCTCAAAAAAAGTTCAAATTGCAGAGAGTTGGCGATACTGAGGAAGTATGGGATGAGATGTTTTAGCTTTTCTCCGAAATCGTACGTACTTGTAAAATCCAAACAGCCCATTATCGTTCTGTCCTGATCCAAAACCGGCACAGAGAAACAACTGGCCCAGTGCAGTTGTTGTGAATAGTGCTCCTCCCCCACAACTGAAATCGATTTGCCTTCAATAAGGCCAATGCCCGGCGCCGTAGAACCCAAACGACTTTCACTTATGCTCGATCCGGCGCTGATAGTGGCGTTTTCAAGCATTCTTATGATCTTATCGTTACCCTTGACCGATAATATGTACTCATCAGCGTCGGCAAAAAAAGTGGCAAATGGAGCGAAATCAAACTGTTCCTCTATTTTCTTGCAGTGGGACTCCAGCAGGGAATGCAGGTCTTTGTTTTCTTCAACCCGTTTTTGAACGCTTGTCTGATCCAGGTTAAAAGGGTTAATGTATCCCCTCGGGTCTAAACCCCTCTCCCTGCAACGACCCCAAGAACATTTTAGCATGTCCGGGATATTTTCATCTTCGCCGGTGGTTATATACCGATGCCATACATCATGAAAATCGGTCTTTGTTGATAATGCTCCTGACACGCGTTCCTCTCGACTGTTGTGGAAATGCCCTAGTGCTGTTTTGGCAAATAGTCTGTTCTTTGAATCGTACTGTTTCAAAGGCTATATTAAATGCGCTTGTTCACCGGCGATTTCCATGCTTGAATTCGAACAGGTTACTGATTCCATATATCAAATATGACATAAAAAAAGCCCATGAAGCATGCTTGCCTCATGGGCCTTCGTTCCCAAAATAGCTGGGGAGGAGATTTAGAGTTGGAATTCTTTTTCAAATGCAATCCCGATATATTGCTGTTTGTATAAACTTCGCTTATTAAAAATAAACTCTATTTTTCAAAGTGCTGTCAACCTTTTTTTTATCGGAGATTGAGGAAACTCTATATCTGAATCGCCCTAACGCGGGCTGTACCCGCACCCAAGGTTTCAAATGTGACTTTGAGCCGCCTCTTTTTTTATTAAAATGATTCTGCCTTTGCTCCTTTCAAGCACCTTTTGATCAGATAAATCTTTATCAAAGAGACTGCAATTATCAACGGTCGCTTTTTGTGTGCGGTCAGTTTTGAGCTTTTTGGACTGATCACCTGCGTCTTTTCAAGCTTTCTTACCGCTTCCTTTCCGATAGGCTTTGAAATGACTTTACGAGATTCTCTACAAACAATCTCGAGAAAGCGGAGTAAGAGACTGGTGGATAAAAAATTTGATCTATCAAAATGATTTATGAACATAAGGGAACCGAGTGGGAGGCAGACGCTTTTAAAAGGACCCTTGAATCATTAGAAAAGCCGGCATGCATTCAACATACCGGAAAACAGATTTTCAAAATGAGAAAATGATTCTCAAACTGGCAGGAGTTTGTAACGGATGATATCAAAAGGACCACCTGATCAGAATGCCAATGGAAAGTATTTAATACGTGGTTTCATATGGTTAAATGATAAATCAGATAAATTTCATTTTTTGGCACGTACTTTGAAACGTTGGGGAAAGTTGAAACAGGCCAGGTAATTTCCAGAGTACCTTCCGGCGTCAAAAACGAAACCAAAAAGCCAAGCTGAGAGGAAAGCCAGTATCACCCTGGTAGTCACTTTCAAATTTAACTGAAAAGGAGTCACCGATGGGTATGGACAGTCTGTATAGAGAAGTAATGGACCTCAATTTTATGGAGGACGATGAAAAGAAGAGAGATGTAGCAAAGGCATTCTTTGAAAAACTGAATTTCATGGAAAAACCAGAGTATTTCAATTGGGCCTCTGACGTCTTCGAAAAAATCCATGTTGCAGAACGTGGAGATAAGACAGCTCTCATATGGGCGGACATCATGACCCGGGAAAGCAAGAAATTTTCCTACCGGGATTTTAATTTTCTTGGAAATCAATGCCTCAATAAAGTGAGAAATGCAGGTGTTGAAAAAGGCGATAATATGTACATGATGGTCTCAATTATTCCTGAGACCTGGTTTGCAAGTTATTGCTGTATCAAGGGTGGGCTTGTGGCTGTACCTACTGCAACCACTATGACACAAAGAGAGCTTGAGTTCAGATTTGAGACCTACCCTCCAAACGCAATACTGGCAGATGCGATTTACACTGAAGTAATCGACGCAGCCATGGAAGCCGTTGGAGTCACAGCAAAAATTAAAATTGTAATCGGGGAAAAAGAAGGTTGGATCAGCTATAGTGAACTTTCCGGTCAATCTGTTGAAGCGGACGCTGCCCAAACCAAGAGTGACGACCTTCTCTTCTGCTTCTTTACATCCGGGACAACTGGGCTGCCCAAAAGAGTCGGTCACACCGCCCTTTCCTACCCTCTGGGTCATCTCTCGTCCTCTGTAATGACCGGGGTTCGTACCGATGACATCCATCATAACCTGGGAGCACCCGGTTGGGCTAAGTGGGCATGGTCAAGTTTTTTTTCTCCACTTAATGTTGGTGCTACAGCATCCGGTTTTAATTTCACTGTGCTGGATGGAGATAAATATCTCCAGACTCTGACTACTCACAAAATTTCCACATTCTGTGCCCCACCTACCGCTTGGCGCGTTTTTATTAACTGCGACACCTCCAAATATGATTTTTCATGTTTGCGACAGTCCGTAGGTGCCGGAGAACCTCTAAACCCTGAAGTAATAACCCGGTGGAAAGAGTTGACAGGAACTGAAATACGTGATTTTTACGGTCAAACCGAATCTACAGCAATGATCGGTAATCATCCGTGGATGCAGGGTAAAATGAGGAACGGGTCCTTTGGTCATCCTTCATTTTTGTACGATGTTGCACTTGTTGATGACGATGGTAAGGAAATAGAAGTTCCAGATGAGCCTGGCCACATAGTTGTAAAACTGGATAAATGGCGTCCGATTGGACTATTCACCGAGTATATTGGCAATCCTGAAGAAATGGATAGCGTGTTTATCAACAATTACTACTACACAGGAGACCGTGCATCCATTGATATAGACGGGTATTGGTGGTTTGTTGGCCGAAGCGACGATGTTATTAAATCTTCAGATTTCCGGATAGGACCTTTCGAAGTTGAAAGTGCCCTGCTTGAACATCAAGCTGTCGCTGAATCAGCTATCGTTGGCGTTCCCGATGAAAATCGCCACCAGCTAGTAAAGGCTTTTGTTATTCTGAAACCTGACGCAACTCCTTCAAGGGAGCTCGCGCTTGAACTTTTTCAGCATACCATAGATATTCTTGCAAAATTTAAAATACCGAGAATAGTAGAATTTGTTGAAGCGGTACCGAAAACCTTAAGTGGAAAGATTCGTCGCGTCGAACTCAGACAGCAGGAAATAGATCGAAACGATCCCGGTATTGCAGGCGAACGTCATGAATATTTTTATTGGGATTTCCCTGAGCTCAGCTCCAAGAAATAAGGAGATTTGTCAACTGCCAGCTATCTTTCGGGAAGACAAAATATTTCTAAAAGTCTTCCCAATTTATCAACCATAACTCAGTTCCAACAGAACATCCCGGAAAACACAATGAATTTTGAATTAACCGAAGAACAAAGTCTATTGGCATACTCCTTTCAATAGGTTAACTTCCCGGTTTTGGCTTGACACGCAATCTGGATTTCCATATGGTTCCTCTTCAGAAAAGTGAGTCTCTTGCAAAAACATTTCGTTGTCACCCCTTTCCCGGAATGAGGTTTTGCTTCGAGTAGCACACATACCAACAAACATTCCATAAAAACTGAGGCATACACATGACAGATGACAGTATCCGCAACAAGGTTCTGGAAATATATGACTTTAGTCAGAACAGCCTTTATCTGAATCGTCCTGATATAAGAATAGGAGAGAATAGATTTAACGCTGCGCTTCTGTTCAGCCTCCTCACAGCTATTAACCAGGGTAAAGAAATCATCATGGGAGAGCCGGGACTCGGAAAGACCACCTCTGCCGAGTATATTTGCGCAATGATTTATCGATTTCCATTAGGCCTTATCTGGGCCGGTGTAGTCTCTGGACACCCAGAGCAGACAGAAGAAAAAATCATCGGGAGACCCGATCTTGGCCGACTGAATCAGGGTGAAGAGGTGGTGATATGGTCCCATTTCTCCCAGCTTCCCGTCAAGATCGTGGACGAAATCAACCGCCTTCCCGAAACCAAGCAGAGCATAATATTAGACGGTGTGGACCGCGGCAAATGGGAATACATGAACCATGTGATTATCAATGAAGAATATTGCCTCTTCGCAACGGCAAATTATCAGGATAGAGGCACCAATACCCTCATTGCACCGATGGTCGATCGATTCGATGTCATGGTGGAATCCAAACACCCCGGCCCTAACATTGCTTCAACGATCTCCATGAAAGACAGGTACAATAATCTCCTCAGAAATTCAGAATATGAGAGCAAATTCAATAAGGTCCTGATCGAACATGAAGATTATAGAAAAAAAATGAACCGAATGGAGGATCTCTGCAACCAATTTGGCGATCAGATGGAGCGGGAATTTCATCTGAAAATGCTGAGCCGTGATGAAAGGATTGATATTAGGAATTCCATTCAGGAAATTCCCATCGATCTGGATGCCAGAGCTTTCCTGAGGACCGTGATCTCAGAACTCTCATTTTGCCATAAATATGGTCAAAGACGAACGAACGAACAATGCGAGGATGGCTGTCATTATACAAACTATATGTGCCATCACATCAAGAATTGCATCTCCAACCGTTTTCCCATTTCAGCCTGGAGCTATGCCCGGTCCCTTGCCTGGCTGATGGGAGCAAAGGAGGTGAACATTGGCCATCTCAAGGTCATTTTGCCCTATACCCTGGCCCACAGGGTCCAGTGGAGAGATGATTATGCCTCACAGAAACAGTCGCATATGCGACAAGATTCCCTTCAAATTCATATAGGAAAGGAAATGGTCAATGAGATTTATCGGCGTTATAACGAGCAGGGCAGCCATATTAAATCCGCCCTCGCTGTTGCCTATCAAAGCCTGTCGGGCAATGAAATAGCACCGATGGATGGTGACCATCCCATCTATGAAGAGATAAAGAGAGATATGGAAGGGGACAGGCGCACGGCAACGCATTTTAATGATTTCAGGGACTATCCTTATGAAAAAAAGGAGATCCCCTTAGATCGCATGATTGAACCTAACAGAAAAGTCATGGATCAGATCATAGAAGGATATGCAAAATGCCTCCAAACAGATGCTCGGAACCTGGTCAGAGAGTTGGAAAAGGGCGAAATCATCGAGGCCTATTCAGTTGCTGAACAAACCCTCAGGGCCCTTGATTATGACGTTGATGATATTGAAGAATTTTGCATTGAATTGGACAAAGGAGACGGGGGAAGAATCTCCCGGTCGATCTCCGGGTTAACCGGTATCTATCTCTCTGCTCTTTTCAATAATCTTAAGGATGAAAAGATACATTTAAGTCTGAGGGGCATTAAACAAAAAATTGATTTTCTTGGTTACAGACTTCCTGAGGGCAAGATTCTTGAACTGGAAGGTGACGTGGGGGGCTTTGTCGGAGCAGCGCTATGTGGGGGTGATCTCTTTGTGAAAGGCTCAGCCGGAAACCGTGCCGGGGCAGCAATGGGAGCAGGCAGGCTATTTATTTCCCTCCAGGCAGGACTTCACACAGGGGAGTGGAAAAGCGGCGGCGAGATCCACGTAGAGGGCGCTATCGGAAGCCTTGGAACACATCTCAACGGCGGATATATTTTCCAGGCCGGACAATTGAAAAAATATGGCTGAAGAAACAAACAAAGAATACGATGACTTGCTGAATAAGACGTGGCTTAAGGTTCGGAAAAAGCATTTCTTCCCGGAACTGCCAAAACCGGATATATCCAGATCTTTGGGTGATGTTGCCCTTGACATCAAGAGTAAGAAAACCACGCTCAACTATCATTTCTTAAAAGAGAATTCCACTTCCCTTCCGGTGGAGAGGGTCATGGAGGCCCTCCTGGACCATAGCGTAGCCCATTACACGATCTGCCCCTGGGATCTCTATACGTACATGATCCTTTACAGGATCGCCCGGAAAGTCCTTAATGACAAGGGCATGGCCTTAACTGCAACGTCATATTTCATGGACGTGGTGGTGGATACCCACTGTTTCAAGGAGAAAGATACTCCCCTTTCCGACCTTTATCGCCACATGGAAAAGAAGACTATCCTGGATGAGGTCATCCACGCCCTGTATCAGAAAATATGGGGGATTGACCTGAATATAAAGGGCTATGATGGCGTCACCACAAAGCTCTCCCAGATCCCCTATCTTGACAAGAAGCTGTGGACACAAAGTATTCATCGCTTTTCAAAAACGGTTCGTGGCTACCTTAAATCCAGTGGCGATATCCTGCTGGTTCCCATGGGCCAATTCAGTATGGAAAATTTTTCTCGGATTGAGGTAGAAAGCGGTCTCAACGAGTTTATTATGCGCTCAAGAGACCCACAGGAGTTTGAGGAGCTGGTTGAAGACCTCCCCGACGAACTCCTTGAAAACCAGAATTTTGAGGGGGGAATGGGCATCTCCTTTGGTCAGCGATCCGAAGATGCCAATACCCTATTCTATATGCGGATTGCGGAAAGATACTCGCTTCCATTAAATAAAGTGCCGGTGGAGAAAAGTGGCACCCTTTATCCCTTCAGCCATTCCCCCTGGGAATTGGGAAAACCATTTCTGGATATTGATCCCTGGACAAGCTTTGGAAAGATCATGCCGGGACTCACCCAAGCCTGGGAGAGACGCGAGGGCGATATATTTGGAAATGAAGAGGGCACACCGAACTGCGTCATCATGATCGATTCATCAGGAAGCATGGTGAGCCCAAAAGAATACCTCTCCCAGGCCGTGCTCGGGGCTGCATGCGCCGCAGATGCTTACCTTAGAAACGATGCCATGGTAGCTGTTTACAATTTCAGCGATGCGAGTGCAAATGAGCGGGAATTTCTTCCCTATACCCGCCAAAGGACCAGCATCTACCAGAATCTTTGCCACTATTTTGGTGGAGGAACCCGGCTTGACATGGAGGATATCGATATTTTTCAGGACCCTTCTATCCCTGATATCTTCATTATCACCGACATGAAAATCACAAACCTGACTGACTTTATCCATTATCTCAATGGGCTCGAAAATCGCGTTACGGCGGTTCATATCGGGGAAAGTGATCAGGCTGAGAAATTCAAGCAATCCATAAAGGCAAGGAGTAATATCAACATCTTTTTTGTCCGGGGGAATGAGGATATCCCCAAGATTGTTCTCGGGCAGATTGGAGAATACTTTAATCCCTTATCGGGAATCTGAGTTTAGGGTCGCGGAAAAAAATAGATCCGCCATAATGCGCCGTATTTTGGTTCGTATACAAGGCGCATCCGCCAGTGCATATTTGTGGATATGTGCTGGCGGATGCAACGCAGTAGACGGACCAAAGGACAAGCAGGATGGTGGATTTATTTTTGGCCGAGGCCCTTAAAGACAACTATCGTGCAGAATAGGTGCGATGGATTGCCAATTGGGTGAAAATACGTCTCATGGTATCCATAAACAATTCTCCAGGCACTCTCAATGGATTGCCATGCGTACCCTTTCCGGTTTCAGTTTCCGCTGGCTTCTCCTTCATTGTTTCCATTAATTCTTTTCTGAACCGACAAAAGGGTATCATACAAGCCGACAAGAGGATCGTGTCAACCCCTGCTGCCATAATGGAACTCATGGAACCAAAACATTTTTCAAGTGCTTCTTCGGGCTGACAGCCAAAACAGTTTATGATTCCCACAATTTCTGGGCTCCCTTTCTCTTTGTGACGCATAAACTCAACATTACACTCGTTCAAATCCTTAAGGTGGCTGAATGATGGGGAACCTGTGTATGAAATAGTATTCGACCATGTTGCTGTTCTTTTTTCGGCCATTTTTCCTCCCCTCAGTTCTTCATTAAGACCACATGATGTAAGACCCCTGGGGTCTCTACGCGCGCTAATCTCGGCATTGCCTATTGAATAGTATGAAAAAATAGGCTGTCAACTAATTTACAAATTGATGTCCCCCTGCCCCACCCGGTCCCTTGAAACGAACAGTGAACCGATTATTGGGCAGCGGGCAGGGGTGTCAGAGCGAGAAGATTACCCCTTTCACATGGCTCAGACGGTCTATTCTTCTCCCATTTTGAAAGCCTTGAACAAAGTGCCCGAGAGAACCATATTGGCGCCGTGAACTGTGGCCTCATATATATCCTGGTCGGTCCAGCCAAGGTTTCGCAGAGAATCCAGGTCTTTTGGTTCCACCGCCTCAGGCGACTTGAGCGCATTAAGCACAAACAAGAGCATGGCCTTGCCTTTTTCGTCCAGCGGAGCCTCTTTGGGGTTGGCCCCGATGGCCTTGAGCTGGTCCTCGGACAGTCCGCCCATTTTGGCCAGCATTTGGCCATTAAAATTGACACAGTACTGGTGATCGAATTCTTTGGCCACCAGATAGCGGATCAGTGTGGTCAGGTTAGGGTCAAGTGTCTGATGCTGCATGTAATACCCCATAAAACCCATCTGAAGCTCCAGCAGGGTCGGGCTGGCGCTCCACATTTCCAGTGACTTAGGAACACTGCCGACCATTTCCAGGACGGACGCATACAGTTCTGCAATTTTACCTTCAGCCTTTTCCGCTGAAACGGTGTTGATCAATGCCATTTTTTTGACCTCCCTATCTTGATGCGCCCGTAAAACGTCCATTTTACGGGCAATTGCGGATTTAGGAATTTCGGGATTACGAATAATCTAATCAGTTAGTATTAGGTTCCATCTCTCTGGGATCTTGAGATTTAGTTCCCCTGATTTGCAAATGGCCAAATCCGGGGGACCTCTGATCATCGAAGCTAAAAATATAAAGGATTTCATGTTATATTAGACCGGTCAATTATCGGACCGAAAAAAATTATTTCAAAATGACCTCAGAAATTGTTTTGTCAAAGATATGGAAAGGAGCTGTACTTCTTGTTACCTTTATTCGCAACAAGACGCCGTGCCAACTGCTCATAATGAAATCGGACGTTTCAAAAACGTCCAAGGCAGAAGAAATCTCTTTCCTTTCCTGTGCCTCATTGAGACATTCCGTTACCTTAATCTTTATTTTATCGAGAGCTTTTTTTAATTTTTCCCGGAAACAATCGTTCATATCTCCCATCTCCAGGGAGAGATTCCCAATGGGTCATCCACCTTTGAAGTCGTTTTCTTCAAAAATGGCCACGAACCCTTTGAAGCTATTCCTAAGTCTCTGAATTGGGGGTACCCTCTGATCACTCAGATATCCATCCATCTTGTCACAGATTAAATCGGTGTAGTAATCAATCAGTTGGAGCCCAAAATCTTCTTTATTCTTGAAATAAAAATAAAAAGAACCTTTAGGCACCCCTGCCGCTTTTAAGACCTCTTGAATTCCAGTGCTGTTATACCCTTTTAGATGGGCAATCTCTCCACCCACTTCCAAAAGCCTTGCTCTCGTGTCTTGTTTCATAACTGACGCTTTCGTAAAAAATCTGAAATTCCGCCGCGCGGCACTGTAACAAGATAATAGACCAGTCGTCTATAGATGTCAAGGGTTTTATTTTTAACCGTTCTCAGGTCCCGCCCGCCCGAGAATTGACAGGGACCTTACGCTTTGTATTCTTACAATATCTCAGATGGGAAAGACAACACAGTTGGTGAACAAGATCAAAGAACTTCCGTCATCTAACAGTTAGAAGAGGGAATGTTTTCCGCTATCCCGTTTCCGACACTTTGCCTATCGTTTTCCAGATAGCGGTAATCGTCTCCATCGCGCCATTCTGGAAAGTTACTGATTTTTCAGCGATTTCATCGGGGACCTGGGGCCATTGCGGGTTGACGCGGATAAAATTGGCACTTGGATGCGAGAGGACGATACGTTCCATGGGCCAGCGGATCACACTGGGGGTGTTGAACCCGGCACCGATTTCAATCAACAATAAGCGAGATTTATTCTTTTCCTGAACACATTTAACAAAACGGTCGGCTTGTTGTCTGTAGGGGTCATCGAGGAACCAGTGGGCGGCGCGAACATTCATAAACACCGGCCCACCGCAATTCGGGCAGGTGGGGATTACACTGGGGTCAGTGATCTCCTGGGTCTTAGGATCGACGGTTGGTAAGATGCGGTCAATGATCGGTTTGATGTCCCAGGTTTCCCGACAGCAGGGTGTTTCACACTGCATGAGAGCATAATCGCCCTGGGGCGTGAAGATTTTATCCTCCGAAAAACCGTTCTTGACAAACATGCCATCGACATTGGATGTGATCACGAAGTAGTCTTTATCTTTTACCAAATCCAGGAGCCGCCCGTAGACCGGATGAGGCGGTGCATCGAAACGCACCTCGTTCACGTGGGCGGCCAGATACCCCCATTTGAGCGCCGGGCTCCAGCCGGTGTAGCCGATCAACTCGGCCTTCATACGGAAGCCGCGTTTAGCCATGCCGGGGTAATCCCGAGCGAATGCTTCCTGGTCGGCATAGTCATAGCCGGCATCGGCGGTAATGCCCGAACCGGCGCCGATCAGCACGCAGTCGGCCTCCCGGATAAATTCGGCACATTTCTCGATATCCTGGTTTCGGATCATAACGTTTTTCTCATTATCGGCTCAGGAGTTGGGTGTAAATCTCAAAATCGACTTGTGTAAAGGCATTGAATACTACCAGGTCAAGCGCCCTGGGGTTCTCCCGCAGCCAGCGGTGAACGGTTTTCAGGGCAATGCTCGCGGCGGGTTCATGGGGGAAGCCAAACACCCCGGTTGAGATGCAGCAAAACGCAAGCGATCGGACACGGGCGATACGTCCCGCAAGTTCGAGACAAGAACGATAACTGTTTGACAGCAAGTCCTCCTGTTCATTGGAAATCCGCGCCCGACCGGCCGGGATAATGGGACCAACGGTATGAAGGACATATCTGGACGGCAGATTGTAGCCCCGCGTGATTTTAGCCCATCCTGTCCCTTCAAGATTTCCCTGAATGTGCATGATCGTATCACAATCCTCCCTCAGGCGAGGTCCGGCAGCCGAATGGATAATATTGTCAATGCAGTTGTGGAAGGGTTCAAAACAGCCCAGCATTTGGGCATTGGCCGCGTTGACGATGACGTCCACCCCCAAGGTGGTGATATCGCCCTTCCAGAGAGTGCACAACTCCGCGCTCCCATAAGTTGAACCTGTAAACATCTGCGAAATCTGAGGCAGGCCGGCAGCTTCGTTGATGGTGATTTGTCCTTTTTCGTATTGCAGAAGGTGATCCATCTGTGTGTGAAACCGCTTTGGCAGCGGGTCCGGACTGCGCCCGGTCAGCAGGGCCTTTAACAAACGTCGTTTTTCGGTATAGGATGACGGAAATGCTTCAAGACGAATTCCGCACCGTTGGAAGGTGCCGTCGGTTTCCAGATTCGCCAGCAATTCGTCAACCAGATCCGATCGCAATTTCTCGAGGGCCGGCGCGGGTTCCGACGCTTTGAAAGGCTTATCGAGGTGAATTTCTGATCGATACTCTTCAAGATCAATGGATACTCGGGATACTTTCACCACGTTCGTTCACCCAGATATGTTCAGGTCGAAATACCCGATCATACCCGCAAAACAGTTTTCACATTTCTGATTTCAGACAGGTTTACCATGAAAATTTAGAAGTTATTATTCACCCGTGCAAGCAGTTGGACGATAACTTCCATCTCTTTGTCAGAAAGCCCACCATAGGACTTTGTGAGCAGACTCCGGGAAATTTCTGCAAAATCAGCCTCCAGAAACGTCCCTTTTTCTGTTAGTTTTATCTTGGTTACGCGATGGTCAACGCTATCTTTTTCCCGTTTAATATAACCTAAGCGCACAAGTTTCTCCACCAGCGATGTCACCGTAGACTTGTCTCTGTGAATCAAACGGGCGATTTCTCCCATGGTAAGCTCACGATTTCCAAACAGATGAAAAAATACTCCACCGTGTGCTGGCGCAATGTCTTTAATGCCACGAGCCTTCAGTTGTTCAGAAATAAACCTGTTGGCTTTGTCCCTAATGGCGGAAACCAATGCGATGAGATGTTCTGTTTCCATATTCATAATATGGTTGGACGTCAAACCAATGTCAAGTCTTTTTTGAGAAACTTTCTCAGCATGCCCATAGGGGACGCGAATGCGGAAAGTGCTTGACCATTAGCTCAGGCCGTGAAATTCTATGAACATTTCGGGTTCAGCCGGATTGAAAGCCCCCGGATAAGGATATTAACCGTATACAATGGACTTTCCGCACCCTCCTCGTCTTACGCCCTATAATGTTAGCGGACATTATCCCAGCAAAGCATTCATTGGTGATGGAAAAGGTGAAAATGGAAACCGAAGAAAAACTCATGATCGAACTGCAGGCGTGTCGCGAGTGCGATGTGTGCAGGACGCTCATGGACGATTCAGCCTGTCTTTTGTTCAATGAGATGTACCGTCTGTTTGACAATGAATGCGACAGAGGGGAGAAGATTACCTCGGAAGCGCTTCAGAACCTTGTGGAACTGTGCAATTTTTGCGAGATCTGTCCATGCCCGAATATCAGAGCGGCCCTGTTGGCGGCGAAAACCGAATTCAAGGAAAGGTATGGGTTAAATTATCGCATCCGGTTTCTGGAAAACGTCGAGCGCATGGGAAAGCTCTGCGGCGTGTATCCGGCGGCGAGCAATTTTCTAATTCAAAACAAAACCACCGGAAATTGGATCAAGAAGATCGTCGGCATTCATGAGGATTGTAAAATGCCGGAATTTCCCAGGCATGGTTTTCAGTCATGGGCAAAGGCGCAGAAAATAGACAAAAAGCCGACAACGCAAACAAAACGCAAAGTGGCCTATTTTGCGGGCTGTACCGGAAGGTATATTTTCCCGGAGATTCCCAAAGCCGTCGTAGAGGTATTCAAACGGAACGGGATCGAGGTCTTCTTTCCGGAACAAGGCTGCTGCGGTATGCCTTCTCTGCTCGAGGGAGACAAACGGATGACCCTTAAGTGCGTTCGCTTCAATGTGGCGCATCTGGCAGAACTGGTGGAAGAAGGCTTCCATATCGTCTGCTCCTGTCCCACGTGCGGGTATCTGTTGAAGCATATCATAAGGGAAGGGGCGGTTCACGCTGCGGATTATCAGGCCGCGGCTCAAAAGGCCCTGCGGGAAAAGAAGGGCGCGCTTCTTTCCATACCACCGGAACGGCGATCCGCTCTCTGGGTGAGACAGTTCGCCACCACCTTTTCAAACAAGCTCCTTAAGGACGATCAGTATTTTTCATCCATCAGCGGTCTGAAACGGATGATGGTTTCGGACCATACATACGATCTCGGGGAGTATCTGAAAATTCTTCATGAGGAAGGGGCCTTGAACACGACACTCGAGCCCATCCGCGCGAATGCGGCTTATTATCCGCCATGTCATTTAAGGGAACAGAACATCGGTGAACCGTATATGGATCTTTTGGGCCTCATTCCCGGGATCTCCGTTTCACTGGTTGCGGGAGATTTCCATTGCTGTGGCAATGCGGGGATCATGGGATTCAAATCAGATTTTCATCGAAACGCCATCAAAATGGGGAGCCGGCTGAAAGCCCGGATTAAACAGCTTGCGCCAGAGCAATTGTTGACGGATTGTCTGAGTTGCCGGATGCAGTTCAATCAAACCACCCCCTACCCGGTTCATCACCCCATCGAGATCCTCAGGGCCTCCTATGCCGCCCATGAGAAAAGTTGATTTGAAAGCAAGCCATCTACGCACCCGGTGCCGCCACCGGGCTTTCGGTACTCGCAGGTCCCCACGCATATGGCAATGATTCATTTTGTCAGCCTTGAATCATTATCCCTCGGCGCTTGTCGGATCAATGATACGTTTGACCTCTGAAATCGTATTGGCCGGAAAGCCGCCCTCTTTCGCGTGTTTTTCAATCAACTCTTTGTTGGGAGCAACATAGATACAGTAGATCTTGTCGTCGGTTACGTAGCTCTGAACCCACTGGATCTGCGGCCCGAGATTCGTTAATACCTCACAGGATTTCTGGGAAATCCCCTGGATCTCTTGTTGAGATAGTTTTCCAGCGCCCGGCAGTTCACGTTCGATGACATATTTCGGCATTCCAATCCCTCCTCTTTGAGTTAACGGTTTTTAAAAATCGAACCCTGAATGATGATTCTACCCCAAAGTCATGGCGGATACAAGTGTTAGACGGGGCAATTGCATGAGATAGTAAAAATCTAAAACTACGGCTTGCCGTCCTGAAACGGCAGCCGAATGGTAATCTCTATCCCTTCCCCGGGTTTGGAACGACACGTAATTTGCCCCCCCCCAATGTCTGGGTAAGCAGGCTCAGCAGAACATCATTCCTTCAAATCCTTGACTTAGACACAACTTGTGGTACAATACTGCTTTACACATTAAATTTGGTTTATTGAAGCATAACCCCCAAAGGAGGCTCCCCCATGGCAACACAGGACAAATGTTGTACCATCGTACCCTATTTTAAGGTTCAGGACGGTAAACTTGAGGCTTTTAAGGCACTGTGTGAGCAGTTTGTTGAGAAAACCAATGGGGAGCCCAAATGTCTCTATTATGGATTCAGCTTTGATGGGGCCCAGGTCCATTGCCGTGAGGGCTATGAAGATGCCGATGCTGCGTTAACCCATCTCGGAAATGTGGGCTCTCTGTTGGAAGAAGCCCTGAAGATTGCTGAACTCACCCGTTTGGAAGTCCACGGCCCCGAAGATGAACTTACAAAACTCCGGGGACCTCTGGCTGATTTGAATCCTCAATTTTTCACACTGGAATATGGGTTCCGCCGTTAGCGGGTCTAAGGGCCTAACCAAGCGGATAGTACCCGCGCACGGGAGATCCGGCTTCCCTGTTTTTTCTGGATCCCCCACGCACGGGTGCTTTTCTTGAAAAAGGTTCAATATACCCCGCAAATTCCATCTATGGCCATCTCTTCAATTTCGATTTCCTGCGTTAAAAAAATGTCCTCGTTTTTATTTTCAAAATTTTCTTTTGCCATCTCAGTAGTCTTATCTTCCATCCTTTTGAGAATCTCCTCGTTGTGGAAATTGGTTTTTTCGTCAGCAGCTCTTCGTAATAGATTATCGGGTGCATCAACCCCCGAATACCGATTGGAAAATCTGAACTGAATCACCATTTCCCAGTTTATCCTCCGGTTTCAGGAGTTTCCCCTTCGCCGCAACAATAAGCCCTTTGCACGCATGAATCTCGAGATGGACAAGAAGGTCCCTTACCCTCGAGCCATCCGAGATTTGGACATTTGCACCACGGTCATGATCATACCCGGGAATATACCGTCCCAAAGTCCCAAAAAGTTTGACGGCGACATTCATTTCATATGGCCTGCTAAACCCTCAATTTCTTGTCCATTTCATCCGAAAAATCCGTAATATCCGTGGATCAGAAATCAAAGGTAGTATCCATCATTTCATCACTGATCAGCACCACTTTGTTGTGGGGCGGCAGTGGTTCCTCGTAGAAGAACCGGGCCAGCCGATCATCTTCATTGGTAAAACCAGCCTTTCGATTAAACTCCCGCTCCGCTTTTAACACCCGAATGCCCATGGCAGGCACATCGTCGGGGCCGAGGGCGACGCCGAACTTAGCGCTCATGGCCTTAACAAACGCTTCCCCACCTTCAGGGGTTGTCAAGGCAAAGCTTGCCAGGAGACAAAGCCCCGTGCAATCCACGGATGCCATGGCAATCTGCGTGTTTCGAGAAGCTTCCACCTGCCCTTCCGGTTCCAATGGATTAAGTGCTCCGCTCATGTACTCGCCAATAACATTTCCCGCAGTGTGATCCGCTCCCATGGGCGAGGTGGCATAGGTCACCCCGTTGCCCTGCATGGCTCTTGGGTCATAGGCTGCGATGCTCTGACCTTTGGCCACGGGAACCCGATGGTGGTTGAAATGCTTTCCAACGGCTACAGGACCATTCCCAATAATTTTTCCGAATTCCGTTCCTTCGGCAATCTCCTCCAGCATCTGAATAGCAGCGTCCCCATCCCCGAACGGCTTGTATCCCGCGTCCATGGCCACGCCAATGGCCACTCCGGTGCTCATGGTATCCACGCCGATGTCATCGCAGAGACGGTCCAGTTGCGCAATGATGTCCAAATCCGCAATCCCGGTCATCCCCCCTGTGGACCATATGGTCTCGTATTCCAGTGAAGAGGTCACATACTCCCCCTCTTTGTCGACGAATTCGTTGGAACAGTGAACGATGCACTGGGAACAGCCCATGTGGGTGGTATTCCCCCCACGTTCCTGGATCATCTGGGCCATGGCTTCACCACTGACCTTCTCCCATCCTTCCATTACCCCGCTTGTGGCATTGCGGCTTGGGAAAGCGCCCATGGAATTAACCGGGCCCACGAGACCGGCCGTCCCGAGGGCCGGCATCATCTGGCCGCTGAAAGGATGGTCCTTCACCGCTTTGGCAAAATCTTTTGCCGCCGCCTTAAAGGCTTCGGGATCCGCTATGGCATCGGTACTTTTTCCCCGTTGGTCCACCATAATCGCCTTGAGCCCTTTGGCGCCCATGACCGCGCCCAATCCTCCGCGGCCAGCGGCCCTGCAGGGGCGTCCGTCCACGTCCGTGGTCTGAATGGAAGCAGCCACGAGTTTCTGTTCTCCGGCAGGTCCAATACAGAGAATCGATGTTTTTTCTCCATAGATGTTCAGCAATTTCTTAGACAGGGCATAGGTCCGCATTCCCCTGTACTCATCGGCTGCAAAGAGCTCGGCATCGCCATTTTCATCGATCTTGAGAGCATACAGCTCTCCTTCAGGGGCCTGACCATCAAAGATCACCGCGGTAATTCCCAGATGCCCGAGATCGGCGGCCACGGTACCCCCGGCATTACTCTCCTTGATGGTTCCCGTAAGCGGACTTTTTGCGCCAACTGAAAGTCGACTCGTATTGACCAGGCTGGTTCCACTCAGGGAGCCCGGAGCAAAAATAAGCTTGTTTTCCGGCCCCAGCGGGTCACAGGTGGGCGGAACTTCGGCATTGATCATAATGGATGTGAGTCCCCTGCCCCCAAGGCCCATATAGGCCTGCGGCACCTCTTCCACTGTTACTTCCCGTGTGCTCATGTTTACTTTTATAAACTTCATAACTCCTCCTTGTCAGACGACACCCCTATTTTCCATCAAAAGCCCGAAGCGGCACATTCCGCCAACCCGAATGAACTTCCAGGCCGGAGACGCCAAAGAGCGCCTCCGGACCCGATAATAGACCAGGAACGTCCTAATGTCAAAGACGTCATCCGATCCGGCGCATATTTAAGCTATTGTCAACCTAGTCCCATTTGCATACCCAGCGACCATGAATCTCCCTTTTTAACATCTTATCCGCCACATCATTGATCTCATCCAACGTAAAATAATTGCTGATCAATTTGTCCAATTTGAAATCCTGCGTCATGGCCAAATCCACTAGCCTGGGGATATCAATGTGCGTGGAGATGCTTCCGTAGAGGTTGCCCAAAATGGATTTCTGATGCAGGGGCAGCAGCATCAGGGGCAGATCGGTGGTCTGGTCATGGGGGGTGATGCCCGGAATCACCAGTTTTGATCCCATGCCGGTACACCAGTATGCCTGTACGATGGCCCCGGGATCGCCGATGCACTCAAAAACAACGTCCGCGCCGCCG